>Ga0307505_10000028_pt1 | contig 173891 bp, 170 predicted proteins | sample 23_S_MG_FD_202183 | JGI IMG/M metagenome (GOLD analysis project Ga0307505, IMG submission 202183) | Soil microbial communities from Populus trichocarpa stands in riparian zone in the Pacific Northwest, United States - 23_S | ecosystem: Environmental > Terrestrial > Soil > Riparian zone >... | reverse complement strand
GCGCATACGCGATCTGCTCTTCGGTGAACCTGGACTTCTTCATCGCTTCTCCTGGCCCCTCTCGGGGCGCTCGGAAGCGACCGTACCTCTAGTTCTGACCTGTCCAGCTTTTCCGGGGGAACGTCAGTACCAGGTGAACAAGAAGTACCAGCCAACGCCCACTACGGCAGCCGCGAGGCCGAGGGCCGCTCGCTTGCGGTAGAGCCCGAACCAAGTCAGCCAGCCAAGGCAGGCATACAGGAGCGCGTTCACCAACACTGAGATAGCAGGGATTGCGACGCTTCGCTCTTCTGGATCTGCAGCGAGCAAGATCCAACTCGGCCACACAGCAAGAAGCACGCGGTCGAAATAGCCTGCCGACATGACGGCGTGAATGAGATCGGGATTGCCTCGCAAAAGCCCCCAGTAGATAGCCAACCATGCAACCGGGATCGCGATCCCGACCGAGGCCGCGCGCGTGACAAAGCGGTGCCAGTTCATGGGCGCCCCGGAAGCGCATCGAAGAATGGCCGCGGGCCAGGTGACACCGGTGTCGCAACGCCCGCTTGATGCAATACAGATCGAACGAAGTTGGTGCAGTTGTTGCCTGCCAAGCTGTAGGTTCCCGGGTCTGCCGTAGCCTTGGCAATGAAGTCCATCATGCGCCGATCGCCTTCGGCTGAGGTACTGATCGCTTTGCACTGCTCGGCCGGTTTCGTGTCGCGCTGGATGATGCCCGGAGTTCCTAGGAGCGCTTTGACTCCTCCGCTGCTCGGGTAGAGGCCAACGGTGGAGGAACTGTTGATGCCAATACCAACGTGCCCAGCAGTGCCCGCGCCTGGGTACAAGCAGACCATGGCATCCAGCCCATCCGGATCCACAAACGAAACCGGGTTCCCGCCGACATACGCATAGGTATTGATCCCGCCCGCCAACCCGATGGGGTCTGACTGCGTGTACCTCCCCACCCCGGGTCGCAGTGCCGATGACTGGGTTCAGCGGCCATCGTTCTCTCGTCGTCGGTACACGGCGGCGATGACCGCGGCAATCATGAAGATCACGCTCAGCCCTACCCACTCATGTGACGAGGTAGCGTCCGATCTTTGTGCAAGAGACGCGACAAAAGGAGCAGCAACGGCTAGAGCGATCGCCGCGGCGAGCGTCGGCCTGAGCCGACGCTCCCTCGCGGCGCCGATATCGAACAGCGCTGCGAACAGTCCCCAATAGCAAACAAGCGACAACAAGGACAGCCCTACGAAGTTCCCTTCTTGCAAAACCGGCCACGATAAAAGAATCGCCACTACCAAAGCCGCCGCGAATCGGGCAAGACGTTGACGGATCAGCCGCAACTTCATGAATGACGCCCTGGAGTGCAGGCTCTACTTGGGACAGAACGTGCCGATGGGCAGCGTGAATCGCCCGTAAGGTCCATCTAGGTGCGGCGGAACAGAGTAACCTGCGTTGACGATCAATCCCGCGGCGGCGCCTGCAACGGTTTGCGAACTGACGCCGCTTCCGAAGACCGCCTTCATTGCCGTAGATGCGGCGCCGGGCAGAAAGAAGCCCACAGCGCCTGCGACAAACGTCTCGGCCAAGTCAATTTTGGACCAATCTCCATTCTGGCGGTAGTACTGCATCGAAACGTCGGTAGCAACGGCAAAGGCAGCACCTGGCACGCCCTGCAAACCGGTCGGATCGGTCCGCGAAATCGGATTCCCTTCCACATACGCATAGGTATTGATCCCCCCTGCCAGCCCGATCGGATCGCTCTGCGTGTACCTCCCGATGCCCGGGTCGTAGTACCGATTCCAGTTGTAGTACAGCCCGCTCTCGGCATCGAAGTACTGTCCCGGGAAACCCACGTTCATGCCGCCGATCGAGTCGGTCGCGACCTGCCGGTCGAACGCATAGTTCTGCGCCCGCCACACCACCTGCTGGCTGGCGTTGGTCATCACCTCCGGGCGCCCCAGGTGGTCGTTGTGGCTGGCGTAGAAGGCGCCTGCGCGTACGATGCCCAGCAACTGGCCGGCCAGCCACACATAGTTCGTCGACTGCGCGCTGCTCTCATAGAGCAGCTCGCCCGCAGGGCCGTAGACATACTGCGTCGATGACGTGAGGCCCGACTTGTGCACGCGCTGGTTGAAGCCGTTGCTGTGGTACGCGCCTGTGTGCACGCCTTGCGAGTAGAAGCCGGTGAGCCGGTTGAACGGGTCGTAGGTGAACGTCCGGTTCACGCCCGAGCCGGTCTCCGACGTCACGTTGCCCAGCGCGTCGTAGCCCCAGCTGCGGCTGGTGGCGCCGCTGACGCTTTGGAGGCGGTTGGTGCCCGGGGCCATGGCGTAGTTGTAGTTCAAGCCGGCGCGCACGTGGGCCAGGCGGTTGCCGGCCTGGTCGGGCGTGAAGGCCTGGTGGTCGCCGCTGCGGCTGACGCCGGTCAGGCGGTCCATCGGGTCGTAGCCGAAGCTGGAGGTGTTGACGCCCCAGAAGTGGTCGGTGATGGAGCCGACGGTGTCGAGATTGGCGGTGTAGCCGAGCACGATGTTGTGTGCGGCGGTCCCTTGGATCTGGGTGAGCCGGCGGTCAGTGTCGTGGCTGTAGAGGCTGCTTTGGCCATTGCCGAAGCGCCAGGCGTAGCGCTGATCGACCGCGGGCTGGTACAGCATCGAGTCCGCCAGCGTCGCCCAGGTGCCGCCGAGGTTGCTGCCCACGCGCGACAGGCGGCCGTAGGCGTCGTACTGGTAGTTCAGCACCAGGCCGTTCGGGTAGCTCAGGCTGGTCGGGCGGCCGGCGCCGTCGTAGCCGACGCTGACGGTGTAGCTGCTGCCGTAGATGGTGCTGGTCTGCTGCGCGAGCTGGCCGTCGGCGTGGTAGGTGTAGCTGGTCTGGCCGGTCGCGTCGTTGATCCGCGTGAGCCGGCCCTTGCCGTAGCTGCCTTCGTCGTAGGTGAAGGTCTCGGTCACGCCGCTGGCGCTGCGCGAGGTCAGGCGGCCGAGCTTGTCCCAGGTGTGGCTGCGCACCACGCCGTTGGCCAGCGTCTCGGTGGCCAGCCGGCCGGCGCTGTCGTAGACGTAGGTCGTGACGCCGGTGTCGGGGCTCTCGCGCCGGGTCAGGTCGCCCAGGCCGTTGTAGAAGTAGCGGGTGATCAGGCCACGCGGGTCGGTGACGGTCGCGAGCTTGCCTTCGGCGTCGTAGCCGTACCAGGTGATGCCGCCGTCCGGAGTGTCGGTTCGGGTGAGCCGGTTCTGCGCGCCGTAGAAGTAGGTGGTCACGCGGCCGCCCGCGTCGCTGCGCGTCTTGACGTTGCCGTTGCCGTCATAGGTGGAAGTGACCGCTTGGCCGTTGTTGCCGAGTTGCCGGCGTGCGCGACCCAGGCTGTCGCGCTCGGTGGTGGTCGTGAACGCGCCGGCGGGGTTGCCCACCGGCACGCCGCCGCTCACGTCGGGCGTGCGCCGGCTGGCACTGGTGATGACGGTGTTGGCCGCCACGTTGAGCCCGATGTAGGTGAACTCGTTCAACGCGTTGCCGACGTGGTCGAGCCGCGTCGCGGCGTTGTAGCGGTAGCGGCTGGCGGCGCCCGTGGGGTGCGCGATGTCGGTGACCTGGCGGTTGTTGTTGTGGGCGAACGTCGTCGTGCGGCTGCCGGTCGGCAGCAGTTGCGTCGCGCTGACCAGGTTCCCCTTGGCGTCGTAGGCGTAGGCGTAGTCGGTGGCGATGCCGTTGGCATCGGTCATGCGGCCCGGCAGGCCCAGGCCGTTGATGTTGGAGAACACAACCTGATGGCCGAGGCCATTGGTGACCGAGGTCACGTTGCCGACCGTGTCGTAAGAGGTCGTCGTGACGTTCGACCCCGACAGCAGCACCTGGCTGGCAGTCATCTGCGCGAGCGACTTGTTGGCGTGGAAGCTGTAGGTGAAGGTGGTTTGGCGGGATCCGCCGACTCGAAGATCGGTGCTCGTGACCGATGCGAGCCTTCCCGCGGACAGCCCCGCCGTGTACGGGTGATAGCCGTAGGTGTTCCTGGCGTATGGGGTACCTGCACTGTTCGAGAATGTCTCTTCCGTGATGCCGCCGTAGCCCCAGGTGTAGGTGGTCGTGTGCGCGCCTGCGGTGCCGTACGCAGTTGTGACCGACGTCAGTGCACCGCCCGCGGTGAACGTGTAGTCAGTCCGATTGCCGTTCCAGTCGAGCTTGTAGTCGATGTTGCCGTTTGCGTCGTATACGGTTGTGGCCGACGCGGCGGCACATGTGCTCGTGGCAGCGCGCGACACTCCCGCGACGCGCTTCTCGCCGAAGACATCCTGAAAGGTGTACGTGGTGGACTGGCCTTGCGCATCGACCATCGTCGTCTGGTTGGTGCCGTAGGTGAAGGTGTCTTTCTCTTCGTCGCCCGCAAGCCCCGACACGCGCACTTGCTTGTCGGCGAAAAAGGCGTAGGTGCTGTGGCGCACGCCGTTGATCGAGATACCCGTGAGCAGCGTCGCATCGCTCGCATCCTCGTAGTGGTAGCTGCGAACGTCTGGGTTCGGACCGGGCGAGGTCACACTCGCCAGCATGCCGCTCTGGTGGTAGGAATAGGTCCACGCGCCGCCGGCCGGATCGGTCACTTGGGTGGCGCGACCGTTGGTATAGGAGATGTTGACGGACTGCCCCACGAAGTTGCTCACCTTCGTGATCTTGTAGCCGGTGCTCTGCACCCAGGTGTAGGTGAGCAGCGTCTTCGACCCGTCGCCCACGGTGGTGGCGATGCCCCCGCCAGCCAAGAATGTATAGACACGTCCATTCCGGCTCAGAGTCCAGATGCGCGTGGTCTTGTTGTAGCTGACCGTTCCCGCGCTGCCTGCCGCTCTGTATTGGTATGGATAGTCGGAGAGGTCGATTCGGTATCTGACCTTTGCGCCATCCGCAAAGGTGATGTCGGCGTGCCAGGGGTACGGCCCCACTTCCGTCGTTACGTTTGTTGTGGAGGGCGTCAACAGGGGCGCGTCAAGCGATGAGACCCATTTGCTGCCGAACAACTGGCCGACCGGACCCTTGCTGCGGTAAGTGCGCTTGAGCGCGAGGCTGTGGAGGTTCCCAGGCGAGAAGTCGACCTCCTCCTTGATTTTCTCGCCGGTCGCCAGGAGGACCGGATTCGAACTCTTGGCAATCGAGGAGGACGGCGCGCCGCATGTGCCGCCAGAGGACGAGTTGTTCTCCGCGGCAGGGTCTGCCACGGCTTGGCCATTCCCGGTCATTGTCGGTACGGGCGTACCAGTGTCCGCACGTCCGCGCCCGGGCCCCGACTGATTGGCGACCCAAGTCGTGGTCGTGATTCCTGAGCCGTGGACGTTGCTGGGAATGCCCGCCTTGATGCCGTGGGTGTTGATCACCAAGTTCTGCAGGTAGCGGGCGGACTCTTCCGGTGAAAGCGGAAGGCGGCTTCCGGTGACAGTAACTCGTTGGACTGCGCCGCCAGCGCCGCCGTCATCCGTCAGCTCCGGCACGCCGATGAACCGCCACGCCAGAGACGGTGAAACCCAAGACGCGGCCAGCAACGACAGACACATCCACTTCGCCAGCAACACCCGTTTCGATCGACCCATCGTCCCTCCAAGCTTCGCGCGCCGCGATTGTCAGAGCGGCGGTTGCGCTTGAAGCGCGGAGCCGACGTTGAACCTGTCAGACCTGACAGGATGACTTTCCCGCAGAGGGTTTCCTCGATTGCGGCGGAGCATGGAAGGCGCCAGCTCGCGCTACGCGGCACGATCTCTTACGGCCGCCGCATATCGCTCCAGCGCCTTGCGCCGCGCCACATCATGCTCGACGATCGGCTGCGGATAGTCCAGGCCCAACTGAATCCCCGCCGCCACCAGATCGACCGGCCTCGCGAGCCAGGGTGCATGGATCAACTTGTCCGGCAGCTTGGCGAGCTGCGGCAGATAGCGGCGGATGAAGCGGCCCTCGGGGTCGAACTTCTCGCTCTGCGTCACCGGGTTGAAGATGCGGAAGTAGGGTTGCGCGTCGCAGCCGGTGGAGGCGGCCCATTGCCAGCCGCCGTTGTTGGCGGCGAGGTCGTAGTCGTTGAGGTGGAGCGCGAAATAGGCTTCGCCGCAGCGCCAGTCGATGCCGAGGTCCTTCGTCAGGAAACTCGCGGTGACCATGCGCAGCCGGTTGTGCATGTAGCCGGTCTGGTTGATCTGGTGCATCGCGGCATCCACCAGCGGGTAGCCGGTGCGGCCCTCGCACCAGGCCGCGAAGTGCTCGTCGGCGTGTTTGCCGCGCTCCCACTTGATGGCGTCGTACTCGCTCTTGTAGGCGTGGCCGACGACACGCGGGTGGTGGTGCAGCAGCTGGTGGTAGAAGTCGCGCCAGATCAGCTCACTCAACCACGTGGAAGCGCCGCGCGAGCCCGCGATGGAGCGTTGCCATGCCTCGCGCGCCGCGCGGCGGATCGACAGCGTGCCGAAGCGCAGATGCGTCGAGAGATAACTCGGCCCCTTGACGGCGGGGAAGTCGCGCGTCTCGTGGTAGCGGTCAATGCGGTCGAGAAATTCGGCAAACAATTCGTCGGCGCCGGCCGGGCCGCTCGGCAGCTTCAACTGATGCAGGTTGGTGGGCTCGAAGCCGATGTGTGCGAGGGTCGGTACCGGCTGCAATGCAGGCAGCGGCGCCAGCGCGCCCGCGTGTTTGGCAACCGGGTAGGCCTGCACGTAGAAGGCGTCGAGCTGCTTCAGCCAGGCGTTCTTATAGGCCGTGAACACGCCGTAGGGGCTGCCGCTGCCGGTCATGACCTCGGCGCGCTCGAAGATCACATGGTCCTTGCCCGTGTGCAGCGCGATGCCCGCATCGGCGAGCCGGCCGCGCACCTGCGCGTCGCGCGCCAGCGCGGCGGGGTCGTCGTCGTGGTTCGCGTACACCGCCTGCACATGCAGCTCGGCGGCCAGCCGGGGCAGCTCGTCGCGCGCGCGGCCGTGGCGCACGATCAGGCCGCAGCCGTCGATGCCGTGCGAGGCGCCGAGCGTGCGCAACTCGGCATCGACACCGACGAGTGAATCGCGGATGAACTCGACCCGGCGGTCCACGCGCGGCAGCGGATCGAGGATCTCGGTGTCGAAGACGAAGGCGCAGTGCACGCGCCGCGCCGCCTTCAGCGCGTGGTGGAGCGCCGCATGGTCGTCGACGCGCAGGTCGCGGCGCAGCCAGACGAGCGCGCTGTCGAACGGCTTGTTTTCTGCGCTCATGCAAGTGCGGTCAGCAGCGTCTCGAGGCAGTGTTCGCGCACGGCATAGAAGTCCTTGAGCGCGCGGATCTGTGCATACACCGGCCCGGCCGGCAATGGCTGCGGGCGTCGCGTCGCCAGGATCATCTTGTTCTTCTGCGTGTGTTCGGTCGAGACGAACTCGAACACCTGGGTGTCGTAGCCGTGCGCCTGCAACAGCAAAGCGCGCAGCGCGTCGGTCAGCATCTCGGCCTGCTGGCCCAGGTGCACGCCGTGCTGCAGCATCGGCGCCAGCGGCGCGGGCAGCGTTTTCATCTGCGGGCGCAGCTGCTGGTGGCAGCAGGGCGCGCAGACGATCAGCGCGGCGCCGGCGCGCAGGCCGAAGTGGATCGCGTGGTCGGTCGCGGTGTCGCAGGCGTGCAGCGCGATCATCACGTCCAGCGGCTCGGGCGCGCGGTGGCCGACGTCGCCCTCTTCGAAGGCCAGGCCGTGGATGCCGAGCGTGCGCACGACGCCGTTGCAGAAATCGACCAGCTCGCCGCGCCACTCGACGCCGGTGGTGCGCACCGCGCGGCCGAGCGTCGATTGCAGGTGGTGGTGCAGCGCGAAGGTCAGATAACCCTTGCCGCAGCCGAAGTCGGCGACGCGCAATAGCGCATCCGCGGGGAGGTGCGACGCCGCGATCGCATGGTCCACGATCTCGACGAACTTGTTGATCTGGCGCCACTTGCGCGCCATCGTCGGCACGAGCCGGCCGCCGGCGCTGATACCGAGCGCAGCCAGGAAGGGCAGGCCCAGGTGCAGCGCGTGCTGCTTGGCGCGGTTGTGCGTCGAATCCACCGCCGCAGGCTGCGCCGCGCTGCTGTGCAGGCTCGCCTTGCCCTTGCGGCTGTAGCGCAGTTCGTGGTCTTCACCTTCGCTGGTCAGCAAGTGGGCATGAGCGAAGGCGCCCGGGCCGATCCATTCATGCAACAGGCGCAAGCCGTCGTCGGGGGCGTGGTTCTTCGTCACGTCGCGCTGCGTGTGGCTGAAGACAAGACTCAGGTGCGCCGAGCCGCGCAGATCGACCGTGCGCACCACCAGCCGCAGCAAGTCCGGCTCGCTGCCGCGGTAGGCCGACAGCACCAGCTTGCGCAGGCTGCCGGTTGCCACGGCGTCGGCCAGGCGGCGATGGAAGGTCGCGGCGGCATCATCGACCATGGTGTCGAGGATTGTGATCGCTAGAATGAGCCCATGGCCTCCGGCGCGCGCATCGACCTGACGAACCAGTTCCTGATCGCCATGCCCGGCATGGCCGACGAAACCTTCGCCGGCTCGGTGGTTTACCTCTGCGAGCACACCGAGAAGGGCGCGCTCGGCCTGGTGATCAACAAGCCGATCGACATCAAGCTGAAGAACCTGTTCGAGAAGGTCGAGCTGAGTCTGGACCGCGAAGACCTGGCCGAGGAGCCGGTCTACTTCGGCGGCCCGGTGCAGACCGAGCGCGGCTTCGTGCTGCACGAAAAGCTCGGCAGCGCGGGCGAGGACAGCCCTTACAACTCGACGCTCGCGATTCCCGGCGGCCAACTCGAGATGACGACCAGCAAGGACGTGCTGGAAGCGCTGTCGCACGGCGCCGGGCCGAAGAAGATCCTCGTCACGCTGGGCTGCAGCGGCTGGAGCGCGGGGCAGCTCGAAGACGAGATCGGCCGCAACGGCTGGCTCACGGTGGACGCGCAACCCGAGGTCATCTTCGATACGCCGGTCGGCGAGCGCTACGACCGCGCCCTGCAACTGCTCGGCATCGACCCGCGCATGCTGAGTCAGGATGCCGGACACGCATGAACGCTGCCCAGCGTTCCGCCAGCCGCCCGCAGACCTTTCTCGCTTTCGACTTCGGCACCGTGCGTGTAGGCGTGGCCACCGGCAACAGCCTGACGCGCAGCGCGACGCCGCTGGCGACGCTGTCGCAGACCGGCGACGCGCGTTTTGCTGCCATCGGCAAGCTGATCGCCGAGTGGCAGCCCGATGCGCTGGTGGTCGGCGTGCCGCTGCACCCGGACGGCGCGCCGCACGACAATACGCGTCGCGCGCAGCGCTTCGCCCGTCAGCTGCACGGCCGCTTCGGGTTGCCGGTGCACGAGGTGGATGAGCGCTACACCAGCGTGGAGGCCGGGGCGCGCGGTGCCACCGACCTCGACGCCGCGAGTGCAGCGCTGATCCTGGAACAGTTTCTGAGAGAGCTTCCATGAGCACCCTCACCCTCGACGCCGAAGCGCTGTACGCCGAACTGCGCACCCAGGTCGGCGCGTTGCTGGCGCCAGCCACGCAGCTGGTCGGCATCTGGTCCGGCGGCGCCTGGCTCGCCGAGCGCTTGCATGCCGACCTGCAACGCCCGGGCGAGGCGGGTGTCATCTCCAGCGTGCTGCACCGCGACGACTACGGCGAGCGGGGCCTCGCCACGCCGGGCGGCGCCACCAGGCTGCCGTTCGAGATCGACGGCGCGCACCTCCTGCTCGTCGACGACGTGCTCTACACCGGCCGCACGGTGCGCGCCGCGGTCAACGAGCTGTTCGACTTCGGCCGCCCGGCGAGTGTTGCGCTGGCGGTGCTGGTCGATCGCGGCGGGCGCGAATTGCCGGTGGCTGCCGTCTGCGCTGCCGCGCGCATCGCGTTGCCGGCGGGCCAGCGGCTCGCGCTGGCGCGTTCGGGCGACGGGCGTTTCAGTTTCTCGGTCGAGGAAGGGGCCTGACAGCGATGCGCTCACGCCGCAACCCGCAGCTCAACGCGCACGGCGAGCTGATCCACCTGCTGTCGATCGAAGGCCTGCCGCAGGCGGTGCTGACGCAGATCCTCGACACCGCGGGCACCTTCCTGTCGGTGAACGACCGCGAGGTCAAGAAGGTGCCGCTGCTGCGCGGCAAGAGCGTCTTCAACCTGTTCTTCGAGAACTCGACGCGCACCCGCACCACCTTCGAGATCGCGGCCAAGCGCCTGTCGGCGGACGTCATCAACCTCGACATCGCGCGCAGCAGCACCGCCAAGGGCGAAAGCCTGCTCGACACCATCGCCAATCTCTCCGCCATGCATGCCGACATGTTCGTCGTGCGGCATTCGGAATCCGGCGCGCCTTACCTGATCGCGCAACATGTCGCGCCGCATGTGCACGTCGTCAACGCCGGCGACGGCCGGCATGCGCACCCGACGCAGGGGCTGCTCGACATGTACACGATCCGCCACTTCAAGAAGGACTTTCGCTCGCTGACGGTGGCGATCGTCGGCGACATCGTGCATTCGCGTGTCGCGCGTTCGGACATCCATGCCCTCACCACCCTCGGCGTGCCCGAGATCCGCGCCGTCGGCCCGAAGACGCTGGTGCCGGGTGATCTGGCGCAGATGGGCGTGCGTGTCTGCCACGACATGGCCGAAGGCGTGAAGGGCGCCGACGTGGTCATCATGCTGCGGCTGCAGAACGAGCGCATGAGCGGCGCGATGCTGCCCAGCGCGGGCGAGTTCTACAAGAACTACGGCCTCACCGACGAGAAGCTCGCGCTCGCCAAGCCCGACGCGATCGTGATGCACCCGGGGCCGATCAACCGCGGTGTCGAGATCGACTCGTCGGTCGCCGACGGTGGCCACTCGGTGATCCTGCCGCAGGTCACCTTCGGCATCGCGGTGCGCATGGCGGTCATGTCCATCATCGCGGGCAACAACGCATGAAGCTGCTCATCAAGAACGGCCGCGTCATCGATCCCGCGTCGGGTCGCGACGAGGTGGCCGATGTGGCGATTGCCGGCGACCGCATCGTCGCCATCGGCACCGCGTCGGGATTCGCTGCCGACAGGACCATCGACGCGCGCGGCTGCGTCGTCGCACCGGGCCTGATCGACCTCGCCGCCCGCCTGCGCGAGCCGGGGCAGGAACATGCAGGGTTGCTGGAGAGCGAACTCGCCGCGGCCGCTGCCGGCGGCGTCACCAGCCTGGTCTGCCCGCCGGATACCGACCCCACGCTCGACGAGCCGGGGCTGGTCGAGATGCTCAAGTTCCGCGCCCGCAAGCTCAGCCGCTGCCGCCTGTTCCCGCTTGGCGCCCTGACGCGCGGGCTGCAGGGCGAGGTGCTGACCGAGATGGCCGAGCTGACCGAAGCCGGTTGCGTCGGCTTCTCGCAGGCCGAGGTGCCGCTGCGCGACACGCTGGTGCTGCAACGCGCGCTGCTCTACGCCGCCACCTACGGCTACACCGTCTGGCTGCGGCCGCAGGACCCTTGGCTCGGCGGCGGCGTCGCGGCGAGCGGCGCGGTGGCGACGCGGCTCGGCCTGGCCGGCGTGCCGGTGGCCGCCGAGACGATCGCGCTGCATACGATCTTCGAACTCGTGCGCGCGACCGGCGCACGCGTCCACCTGTGCCGCCTGTCCAGCGCCGCCGGCGTCGCGCTGCTGCGCGCGGCCAAGGTCGAAGGTTTGTCGGTGACGGCGGATGTCAGCATCAACTCGCTGCACCTGACCGACATCGACATCGGCTACTTCGACTCCGCGATGCGTCTGTCTCCGCCCTTGCGCCAGCAACGCGACCGCGACGCGCTGCGCGCCGCGTTGGCCGACGGCACCATCGACGCGCTGGTGTCCGACCACGTGCCGGTGAGCGCGGACGAGAAGACGCTGCCGTTCGCCGAGGCGGTGCCCGGCGCGTCCGGGCTCGAACTGCTGCTGAGCCTGGCACTGCACTGGGCCGAGTCCGACGGCGCGAGCCTGCCGCGCGCGCTGGCCGCCGTCACCTGCGAGCCGGCGCGCGTGTTGGGCAGCGCGATCGGCCCGCTGGCGGCCAGTGCCGGCCGGCTGGTGGAGGGCGGCATCGCCGACGTGTGTGTGTTCGACCCCGCGGCGCGCTGGCAGGTCACACCGCAGGCACTGCGCAGCCAGGGCAAACACACGCCGTTCGGATTCGAGCGCTCGGGCTACGAACTGCCGGGCCACGTGCGCGCGACGCTCGTCGCCGGCACGCTGGCCTACGACGCCGCGGCCTGACCATGAAGCAGGCGCGCGCGGCGTGGCGGCTCGCGCACGCCACGCTGCACGCCGCACACGGCGCCGCCATCGTCGCCTGGCGCTTCCCGCGCATCGACGAGGTCGGCCGCCGGCGCCACATCGCCTGGTGGTCGGCCAAGCTGCTGCGCGTACTGGGGCTGGAACTCGCGACACACGGCGCGCCCACGCCGCAGGCGGCGATGATCGTCGCCAACCACGTCTCGTGGCTGGACATCGCCGCCATCCACGCCAGTGCGCCGCATGCGCGTTTCGTGTCCAAGGCCGACGTGCTGGGCTGGCCGATGCTCGGCCGGATGGTGCGCGGCGCCGGCACGCTGTTCATCGAACGTGACCGCAAACGCGACGCGCTGCGCGTGGTGCACCAGGTGGCCGAAGCGCTGGCGCGCGGCGAGACGGTGGCGGTGTTCCCCGAAGGCACCACCAGCGACGGTCGAAGCGTGTTGCCGTTCCACGCCAACCTGCTGCAAGCCGCCATCTCTTCCGGCGCGCCCGTGCAGCCGGTGGCGCTGCGCTACAGCGACGCGCAACACGCCGTCACCCCGGCGGCCAACTTCCCGACCACGCTGGCGGCGAGCGTGTGGGCTATCGTCTGCGGCGAGGGGTTGTGCGTGACGGTGCGGTGGCTGGCGCCGCAGCTCAGCCAGGGGCGCGAGCGGCGGGCGTTGGCGGAAGGATTGCGCCAAGACCTCGTCGGGTCGTTCGGACGCTGAGGCGATGAGCGCCCGGGGGTTATCGCCGCCGCATTGACCTGCGCGTCGCGTTCATGCAGTATCAGATCCACATCCATACAACAAGCAGAGCCCACCGAACCTCATGAAGAAACGCAGGATCATCGAAACCCTGGAGCCGAAGGATCAAACTCGTCTGGCAGCCATCGAGATGGTCTTCTCACCCGAAGAATGCTTGCAGATAATCGAAGAGTTCACGCCGCAGCTGCAACCGGCGCTGGTCGAAACCATGGATCTGGCTCAGTCCGCGACTATTCGTAAGTCATCTGCGGTGTTCGTGGCCCCGAGTAAATCGACGAACTGGGTGTTCGACCGTTTGGGCAAAGCGGTTCGTGAAGTCAATGACTCCGTGTATGGGTTCGCTGTAAGCCAATTCCGAGAAGGTTTCCAGTTCACCCGTTATGAAGTCGGTGAGTATTACGGGCCACATTTCGACATCGGCCCGGGCAAGCTGACGGAACGCAAATTGAGCCTGACGGTCCAGTTGTCGGCTCCTGACGAATACACCGGCGGAGAGCTGATCATTTATCCGGAGTTTGTGGCGCCCAAGGATCAGGGAACGATGACCGTGTTCCCGTCGTTCATGTGCCACAACGTCTGTGCGGTGAAGACCGGCGTTCGTCACTCGCTGGTGAGTTGGTTGGCGGGACCGCCGTTCAAATAGGCTCGGTAAGGCGCCCAGAGCGGGGGCTCTTGAACCGGTTCAGCCCTCGCCAAGGTAGAACCGCCTGATCGGCTTCAACCCCGCGTCCAGCCCGTACACCAGCGGCACGCCGTTCGGGATGTTCAGCCCCATGATGTCCGCGTCGCTGATGCCATCCAGGTGTTTCACCAGCGCGCGCAGGCTGTTGCCGTGGGCGCTGATGAGCAGCCGCTGGCCGCTCGCGATCAGCGGCGCCAGCGTCTCGTTCCATAGCGGCAGCACACGCACCACGGTGTCCTTCAGGCATTCGGTGAGCGGGATCTGCTCGGGTTGCAGCTTCGCGTAGCGGATGTCTGCGCGCTGGCCGCGCGGGTCGTCGGCCTGCAGCACCGGCGGCGGGGTGTCGTAGCTGCGGCGCCAGAGCAGCACCTGCTCGTCGCCGTACTGGCGTGCCGTCTCGGCCTTGTCCAGCCCCTGCAGCGCGCCGTAGTGGCGCTCGTTCAGGCGCCAGTCGTTGACCACCGGCAGCCAGGTGCGCTGCATGCGGTCGAGCGTGTGCCACAGGGTCCAGATCGCGCGTTGCAGCACGCTGGTGTAGCAAACGTCGAAGTCGAAACCGGCGGCCCTGAGTGCATCGCCCGCCGCCTGCGCCTGCGCGACACCGGTGGCGGTGAGCGGCACGTCCGTCCAGCCGGTGAAGCGGTTCTCCAGGTTCCAGGTCGACTCGCCGTGGCGGATGAGGACGAGTTGGTGCATGGACGCAGATTCTATTGAGGGAGGCAGACGCGCCATCAGCGCGAGCGTTCTTCAGCCGGCGATGGCCGCTGCCGCGCTCCCAGCGGCGGCGCGCCGCGCTCTGGGGATGACGCGACAACCGCTGCCTGTGCCGATCGGGACGGCAGCGGCCGCGCCTTCGCCTGCGGCGGGTCGTCACCAACCAGCCAATAAGCAGCAACCAGATATAGCGCCGCCCCGCAGCCGATCCACCAGCCGGCAGTTTCAAGCAGCGACGGCGACCGCTTGCGCAACCGCATCGAAGTTACGCGGTCGGCGTCATCGCCTGGCGCGAATCGGGGCTCTCGCTTCTGATCAGCCATGCCCGAATTCTGCCAATGTGGTGGCCTGCGCCAGGCTCCAGGCACCCTGCGCCCCAGTCGGGGGATCGTCCGGGGCGTCATAATTTGCCCTCTTTCGCAAAGCAGGCTCGTGCGTCGTGTTGGACTTCCTGATTCAGAACTGGGTGCTGGTGTTGGCGGCGCTCACCTCCGGCGCGTTGTTGTTGTGGCCGCAGGTCGGCCGCGGCGCTGCGGGTGGCGGCTCCGCGCGTGTCGACACCGCCGAGGCGGTGCGCCTGATGAACCGCGAGAAGGCGGTGCTGCTGGACGTGAGCGAGCCGACCGAACACGCCGCTGGCCACCCCGCAGGCGCGCGCAACGTGCCGCTGGGTTCGCTGGACGCGGCCGGCGCCAAGCTGCCGAGCAACAAGGCGTTGCCGATCGTGCTGGTGTGCCCCACCGGGGCGCGTGCCGGCCGCGCGGTCGGCGTGTTGAAGAAGCAGGGCCACGAGCGTGTCTACACGCTGGCCGGCGGCTTGAACGCCTGGCGCGAGGCCAACTTGCCCGTGGAAAAGGCGGCCTGACAAAAGTCGGGCGCAGCGCACGGTCTGATCGGCGCCGCCCTGCAGGCCGCGGCGCGGCGCGGGACAATTCGGCCCATGAGCCTTGCCGCCGTTCGCATGTACACGTCGCTGTTCTGCCCCTATTGCGTGCGTGCGAAGGCGCTGCTGCAACAGCGCGGCGTCGAGCGCATCGAGGAGATCCGCGTCGACCTGGAGCCGGCGCAGCGGCGGGTGATGGTGCAGCAGACCGGCCAGCGCACCGTGCCGCAGATCTTCATCGGCGACACCCATGTCGGCGGCTGCGACGAGCTGATCGCGCTCGACCGGGCCGGCCGGCTGGCGCCGCTGCTTGCTGGCCGATAATCGCCGCTTCACCCGCCGCGGGCGGGCTTCTCCTCTCCTGTTGGAATCCTCATGGCCGAGCAAGACGCAAACCCCGTATTCCAGATTCAGCGCATGTACCTGAAGGACTTGTCGCTGGAGCAGCCCAATTCGCCGCAGATCCTGCTCGAGCAGCAGCAGCCGCAGGTCGACATCAACCTGAACGTCTCGGCCGAAGGTGTGGTCGACGGCGTGTTCGAGATCTGCGTCACCGCCACGGTGACGACCAAGGTTCAGGACAAGACGCTGTTCCTGATCGAAGCCAAGCAGGCCGGCATCTTCGAGATCCGCAACCTGCCGCAGGACCAGATGCAGCTGATCATCGGCGTCGCCTGCCCGGGCATCGTGTACCCGTACCTGCGCGCTGTGGTGTCGGACGTCTGCACGCGCGCCGGCTTCCCGCCGGTGCTGCTGTCGGAAGTGAACTTCCAGGCCATGTTCGAGGCCCAGCAACAGGCTGCGCTGGCGCAGCAACAGGGCCAGACTGCCCCCAACGGCGCCGGGATCATCACCTCGGCTTGAACACCCGATGAAGATTGCCGTGCTCGGCGCGGGAGCGTGGGGCACGGCCTTGGCCGCCCAAGCCGCGGCCCGGCACGACGTGCTGCTGTGGGGGCGCGACGCGGCCCAGGTTGCACAGATCGCCGCCAGCCACGCCAATGCGCGTTACCTGCCCGGCGTCGCGCTGCCCGCAGCGCTGCGTCTGACGAGCGACTTCGAAGCCGCGCTCGCCGGTGCCGAACTCATCGTCGTCGCGACGCCGATGTCCGGCCTGCGCGGCATGCTCGCCGTGTTGCCGGCGGGCATGCCGGCGTTGTGGCTGTGCAAGGGTTTCGAGGCCGGCAGCGGCCTGCTCGGCCAGGAGGTCGCGCGCGAGCTGCGCCCCGGCGCGCCCTGCGGCGTGTTGTCGGGGCCGAGTTTTGCCGACGAGGTCGCACGCGGCGCGCCAACGGCGCTGGTCGTGGCCAGCGACGACGCCGCACTCGCCGCCGCCGCGGTGGCGGCTTTTCATGGCGACACGTTGCGCGTCTACACGTCGAGCGACCCGGTCGGCGTCGAGGTCGGCGGCGCGGTGAAGAACGTGCTCGCGATCGCCACCGGCATCTGCGACGGCCTGCAGCTGGGCCTAAACGCTCGCGCGGCATTGATCACACGCGGCCTGGCCGAGATGACGCGCCTGGGCGTCGCGCTCGGCGCGCGGGCCACCACCTTCATGGGGCTGTCCGGGCTGGGCGACCTGGTGCTCACCGCGACCGGCGACCTGTCGCGCAACCGGCGTGTCGGGCTCGCATTGGCCAAGGGGCAGGCGCTGCCGCAGATCCTGGCCGAGCTGGGGCATGTGGCCGAAGGGGTGTACACCGCGCCGACCGTGCTGGCGCGGGCGCGCGCGGCCGGAGTCGGCATGCCGATCACGGAGGCGGTGGTCGAGGTGCTGGCGGGGCGGCTTGCGCCGGCCGACGCAGTGCGGCTGCTCGTGGAACGCGACGCACGGGCCGAGTGACACGCCTAGGCGTAACCCTGCTGCCGCCAGGCCTCGAACACCGCCACGGCGACCGCGTTGCTCAGGTTCAGGCTGCGCCGGTTGGGCCGCATCGGCAGGCGCAGGCGCTGTTCGGATGCAAAGCTCTCGCGCAGCGCGGCAGCCAGGCCCGAGGTTTCGCTGCCGAAGACGAGCCAGTCGCCGGGCTGCCAGCTGACGTCGGCAAACGAGCGGCTGGCGTGGGTGGTGAACGCGAACACACGCGCCCTGTCCGGCTGCATCGCGGCCGTGAACTCGGCCCAAGAGGCGTGGCGCCGCAGCTCGGCGTACTCGTGGTAGTCGAGCCCGGCGCGTCGCAACAACTTGTCGTCCATCGAGAAGCCGAGCGGCTCGACCAGATGCAGCGCGCAGCCGGTGTTGGCCGCCAGACGGATCACGTTGCCGGTGTTGGGGGGGATTTGGGGTTCGACGAGAACGATGTTGAACATCGCCCGGATTGTGATCACGCCGTGCGCGCCACCACCCAGACCTGAACCGCCGCGGCCCCGGCGGCGAGCAGCACCCGGCTGGCCTCGGTGGCGGTGGCGCCGCTGGTCATGACGTCATCCACCAACGCCACCGTGCGGCCTTGCCAGCGGCTCGCCTGCGCGGGGTCGACGCCGAACGCCCCGCGCAGGGCGGCGATGCGTTCGGCGCGGGTATGGCCGACCTGGTGTTCGCCGTCGAGCCAACGCTGCAGCCCGTCGGCGCGGGCCGGCAGGCCCAGCGTGCGCGCGACGCGGCGTGCGACCTCCCAGGCCTGGTTGTAGCCGCGCTCGCGCAGGCGCCGCGGGCCCAGCGGCACCGGCAGCACGCAGCTCGGCGCGTCGAGGCCGGCGCCGCGCACCGCGTCCGCGAGCAGGCCGGCCAGCGGTGTCGCCAGCTCGATCGCGCCGTGGTACTTGAACGCGCTCACCAGCCGGTCCCACGGAAAGCCGTAGTCCAGCGCGGCGACCGCCGCCGCCTGCGGCGGCGGTGCGCGCCGGCATTCCAGGCACACCAGTGCGGCGCCGGCCACCGGCAGGGCGCAGCGGGGGCAGCGCGGCTGCACGGGCGCATGAACCGCGCGGCAGCCGGCGCAGACGCGGCCGCGGCCCCAGCCGTGGCAGACGGCGCACAGGCTCGCAAACATCATGCTTCCTATACTGCCGCGCTCGATGGCTGCTGCCGATCCCCCTGACACGCGCCGCGCGCTCGACGAGGCCGCGGTCGCGCGCATCGTGCGCCGCCTCGCCGGCGCGGCCGAGCCGCCGTGGCTGCACCGCGAGGTCGCGCGCCGTCTCAGCGAACGCCTGGGCATCGTGCGCCGCCAGCCCAAGACGGTGTTGCAGTGGCCCGGCTGGCTCGGCGCCGGCGCCGAGCCGCTGCGGGCCTGTTACCCGAAGGCGAAGCTGACCGCTGTCGAGCCGGCGCCGCTGCGCGCGCACCGCTGGTGGCAGCGCGCGCCGCTGGCCGACGACGCGCCCTGGCCGCAAGCCGACCTGCTGTGGTCGAACATGGCACTGCACGCGGTACGCGACCCGGCCGCGCTGCTCAAGCGCTGGCGCCAGGGGTTGCAGGCCGACGGCTTCCTGATGTTTTCGACCCTCGGCCCGGGCAGCCTGGCGGAGTTGCGCGCGCTGTATCGCGAGCTGGGATTCGGCGCGCCGGCGGCCGACCTCGTCGACATGCACGACCTGGGCGACATGCTGGTGCAGGCCGGTTTTGCCGACCCGGTGATGGACCAGGAGCCGCTGCGCCTGGCCTGGGCCACGCCCGAGGCCGCGCTCGCCGAGCTGCGCACGCTCGGCGGCAACGCACACCCCGGGCGTTTTGCCGGCCTGCGCACGCCGCGCTGGCGTCAGCGGTTGCTCGCCGCGCTGGCCGGGCGCCGGGGCGCCGACGGCCGCATCGGCATCACTTTCGAGATCGTCTACGGCCACGCCTTCAATGCGCCGCCGCGCGCCGCGGTGGCCGCGCGTGCCGAGGTGGCGCTCGACGACTTCCGCGCCATGGCGCGGGCGCCACGCAAGCCCGGCGCGTAAGGCCGGCGGGGGTGAGGCTGCGCTAAACTGCGGCGCCTTGCCCGAGGGGCTGCCGCTGCTGCGGCTCGCGCGCCGCGCCGCCCTCGTTGCCCCTGCCCAACTCAGCGCCGATGACCACGAACGTCGCCCGTCACCCCTGGCCTGCCGCCGCGCCGCTGCGCGGCAGTTGGCGTTTCGGCGAGGCCTGGCCGTCGGCGCGCGACGGCCATACCGCGCTGCGCTGGGTGCTGCGACGCAACTGCTCGCTGACGCCGCGCCAGGTTTTCGGCGCCTACCTGCTGTTGTGCCTGGTCTCGCTGCTGATCGCCGGCGGTTTCAGCTGGTGGGGCGCGACGCCGGTGCTGGCGTTTGCCGGCGTCGAGCTGCTGCTCGCCGGCGCCGCGCTGCTGGTCTATGCGCGCCACGCAACCGACCGCGAGACGATCCTGCTCGACGGGCCCGCGCTGCGGGTCGAACACCATTGCGGCCGCCAGGTGCAGGCCGCCGAGTTCCGCAGCGCCTGGGTCCGTGTGGAGCCGCGGCACGGCGAGGGCTCGCTCGTCGAACTGACGGGCGAGGGACAGCAGGCGCGTGTTGGCCGCTATCTGCGGCCCGAGTTGCGCAGCCTGCTGGCGCAGGAACTGCGCCGAGCCCTTCGTGGCCCGCAGGCCGCGAACGACCTGCCCTGTGGCCCGCAGGCGGCGAACGATCTGAACACGAACTGAAACGCTGACGATGAAAACGACGAACATGTTTGCCCGCGGCGCGCTGGCGCTGGCGCTGCTGCCGCAGGCGGTGCTGGCCCAGGTGAAAGACTTGCCCGGCGGCCCGGCGGTGAACCAGATCGACCTGCACCCGCCGATGACGCGCATCGCGGTCGAGCAGCAATGGCTGCACAACTTCATGCTCATCGTCTGCACGGTGATCTTTCTCGCCGTGTTTGGCGTCATGTTCTTTTCGATCTGGAAACACCGCAAATCGCGCGGCGCGCGTGCGGCCCATTTCCACGAGAGCACGACGGTCGAGATCCTGTGGACGATCGTGCCGTTTTTCATCGTCATCGCGATGGCGCTGCCGGCCACCAAGACGGTGGTGGCGATGAAGGACACCACCAACGCCGACTTGACCGTCAAGGCCACCGGCTACCAGTGGAAGTGGGGCTACGACTACCTGAAGGGCGAAGGCGAGGGCATCAACTTCCTGTCCACCCTGGACGCGAGCCACCGTGCGATGAGCGACTCCGGCAAGCCACCGCAGATCGACAACTACCTGCTCAAGGTGGACAACCCGCTGGTCGTGCCGGTGGGCAAGAAGGTGCGCATCATCACCACCGCCAATGACGTCATCCATGCCTGGATGGTGCCCAGCCTGGGTGTGAAGCAGGACGCCATCCCCGGCTTCGTGCGCGACACCTGGTTCCGCGCCGAGCAGGCGGGCGACTTCTACGGCCAGTGCGCCGAGTTGTGCGGCAAGGAACACGCCTACATGCCGATCCATGTCAAGGTCGTCTCGCAGGCCGACTACACCGCCTGGGTCGATGGCGAGAAGAAAAAACTCGCCGCCAAGGCCGACGACCCGAACAAGGAGTGGGTGCTGGCCGACCTGGTGGTGCGCGGCGAGCGCATCTACAGCGCCAACTGCGCCGCCTGCCACAAGGCCGACGGCAGCGGCGCCGGGCCGATCAAGCCGCTGGCGGGCTCGGCCGTCGTGCTCGACGCCGACGCCGCCAAGGCGCTGCGCATCGTGATCCACGGCGCCGCCAACGGCGCGATGCCGGCCTGGAGGCAGCTGTCGGACACCGAGATCGCCGCCGTCGTCACCTACACCAAGAACAGCTGGGCCAACCAGACGGGCCAGATCGTTCAACCCAAGGCCGTCGCGGCCGCGCGCCAGTAAAGACAAGGACGCCAGAGCACCATGAGCGCAGTTCTCCCGCACGGCCACGCCCCCCAGCACGGGGACCACGCGCACGACGACCATCACGATCACCACGCCCCCTCCGGCTGGCGGCGCTGGGTCTATGCCACCAACCACAAGGACATCGGCACGCTGTACCTGCTGTTCAGCTTCACGATGCTGATGGTCGGCGGCGTGCTGGCGCTGGGCATCCGCACCGAGCTGTTCCAGCCCGGGCTGCAGTTCGTGAACCCGGAGCTGTTCAATCAGTTCACGACCATGCACGGCCTGATCATGGTCTTCGGCGCCATCATGCCGGCCTTCGTCGGCTTCGCGAACTGGATGATCCCGCTGCAGATCGGCGCGCCCGACATGGCCTTCGCGCGCATGAACAACTTCAGCTTCTGGCTGCTCATCCCGGCCGCGCTGATGCTGGTGGGTTCGTTCTTCATGCCCGGCGGCGCGCCGTCGGCCGGCTGGACGCTGTATGCGCCGCTGACGCTGCAGATGGGCCCGAGCATGGACGCCGGCATCTTCGCGATGCACATCATGGGCGCGAGTTCGATCATGGGCTCGATCAACATCATCGTCACGATCCTGAACATGCGCGCGCCCGGCATGACGCTGATGAAGATGCCGCTCTTCGCCTGGACCTGGCTCATCACCGCCTACCTGCTGATCGCGGTCATGCCGGTACTCGCCGGCGCGATCACGATGACGCTGACGGACCGCCACTTCGGCACCACCTTCTTCGTGCCCTCGGGCGGCGGCGACCCGGTGATGTACCAGCACATCTTCTGGTTCTTCGGCCACCCCGAGGTCTACATCATGATCCTGCCGGCGTTCGGGATCGTCAGCGCCATCATCCCGGCCTTCGCGCGCAAGAAGCTGTTCGGCTACACCTCGATGGTGTATGCCACGGCGTCGATCGCGATCCTGTCGTTCATCGTCTGGGCGCACCACATGTTCACGACCGGCATGCCGGTCACCGGCCAGCTGTTCTTCATGTACGCGACGATGCTGATCGCGATCCCCACCGGCGTGAAGATCTTCAACTGGATCGCGACCATGTGGCGCGGCGCGATGACCTTCGAGACGCCGATGCTGTTCGCGGTCGGCTTCATCTTCGTCTTCACGATGGGCGGCTTCACCGGGCTGATCCTGGCGGTGGCGCCGGTGGACATCCAGCTGCAGGACACCTACTACGTCGTGGCCCACTTCCACTACGTGCTGGTGGCCGGCTCGCTGTACGCGATGTTCGCCGGCTACTACTACTGGGCGCCGAAGTGGACCGGCGTCATGTACAGCGAGGTGCGCGGCAAGATCCACTTCTGGGGCTCGTTGATCTTCTTCAACCTCACCTTCTTCCCGATGCACTTCCTCGGCCTGGCGGGCATGCCGCGTCGTTATGCCGACTACCCGATGCAGTTCGCCGACTTCAACATGTGGGCCTCGATCGGCGCCTTCGGCTTCGGGCTGATGCAGGTCTATTTCTTCCTCTTCGTGGTCGTTCCGGCGATGCGCGGCAAGGGCGAGCCGGCGCCGCAATGCCCGTGGGAAGGCGCCGAGGGGCTGGAGTGGGAAGTGCCGTCGCCGGCGCCCTTCCACACCTTCGAGCACCCGCCCAAGCTGAATTCCGACGCGACCAAGGTGGTGGCGTGGCAGTGATCGACAGCAACCAGCGGGCGCGCGCGAACCGGCGACTGGCCTGGGTGCTGGCGTCTGTGGCGCTGGCCTTCGGGCTCGGCTTCGTCGCCAAACTCTGGTTCATCGGGGGCTGAGATGCCTACCCGCCTGCAACGCGACAACCTGGCGATGGTCGGCAAGCTGGCCGTCGTCGTGGTGGCGATGTTCGGCTTCGGCTATGCGCTGGTGCCGATCTACAAGAGCATCTGCGAGGCGCTCGGCATCAACGTGTTGTCCAGGGCCGAGCGGCTGGCCGCCGGCCAGGGCGGCAAGTCGGTCAACACGCAGATCGACCGCACGCGCACGATCACGGTCGAGTTCGACGCCAATGCGCGGGGGCCGTGGGACTTCAAACCCGCGCTGCGTTCGCTTGCCGTGCACCCGGGCGAGATGGCGACGGTGATGTACGAGTTCCGCAACAAGCAGGACCGTGCCATGGCCGCGCAGGCCATTCCGAGCTACGCACCCAAGCAGGCGACGGCGCACTTCAACAAGCTCGAGTGTTTCTGCTTCAACGAATACCTGCTCGCGCCGGGCGAGAGCAAGCAGTGGCCGGTGGTGTTCGTGATCGACCCCAAGCTGCCGAAGGACGTGACGACCATCACCCTGAGCTACACCTTCTTCGAAGTGCAGGGCAAGGGCGTCGCTGCGAAGGCGCTGCGGGAGCCGCGGTCGTGACGATGGGCGGGGCCGAGCGCCGGGCCGCTCCCAAGCCGGCTCCGATCCCCTCGGGGGATCGGCCGACGTACTCGTCGGACGAGGGGCCCACACTGCGCGACGCGGTGGCCCGCAAGGGATCGTTCGGCCAGACGCTGAAGGCCATCGCCTGGGCCTTCTTCGGCGTGCGCAAGGCGAGCGAATACGAGAAGGACGTGAGCCAGCTCAACCCGCTGCACGTGATCGTCGCCGGCGTCATCGCCGCGCTGGTGTTCGTGCTCGGCCTGGTGGTGCTGGTGCGCTGGGTCATCGCCAGCGGCGTCGCTCAATGAACATCGAAGACCAGAGGATCCTCACCATGTCGTCAGCGACTCACCCCGGCAGCGCTCCCTACTACTTCGTGCCGCCGCCCTCGGCCTGGCCGGTGTTGACCTCGATCGGCCTGCTGTTCGTCATCTTCGGCGCCGCGCAGTGGATCAACGGCGTCGGCTGGGGCGCCTGGCTGGTGCTGCTCGGCTTCGTCTGGTGGGCGGTGATCCTGTTCCGCTGGTTCGGCCAGGCGATCGGCGAAAGCGAAGGCGGCCTGTACAGCCCGCGCATCGACGTCTCGTTCCGCTGGAGCATGAGTTGGTTCATCTTCAGCGAGGTGATGTTCTTCGCAGCCTTCTTCGGCGCGTTGTTCTGGTCGCGAGCCTATTCGATCCCGGTACTCGGCAACCTCGACAACGCGATCCTGTGGCCCGACTTCAAGGCCGTCTGGCCGAGTGCCGGCGGTGGCGCCACCGCGTCGCCGGCGGGCACCATCGAGCCGTTCTCGACCATCGGTCCCTGGCCGCTGCCGACGCTCAACACCGCGCTGCTGCTGACCTCCGGCGTCACGCTGACGATCGCGCACCACGCGCTCATCGCCGGCCAGCGTGCGAAGACGATCCTGTGGATGTGGATCACGGTCGCGCTCGGCGTCACCTTCCTCGGCGTGCAGGCCTATGAATACATGCACGCCTACCGCGACCTGAACCTGAAGCTCAGCTCCGGCATCTTCGGCAGCACGTTCTTCATGCTGACCGGCTTCCACGGCTTCCATGTGCTGGTCGGCATGCTGATGCTGCTGTTCATCACGCTGCGCTTGATGAAGGGCCACTTCACGCCGCAGCGTCACTTCGGCTTCGAAGGCGCGGCCTGGTACTGGCACTTCGTCGACGTCGTCTGGCTGGGCCTGTACATCGTCGTTTATTGGCTGTGACTCAGCGCGGCAGGCCGGTGGGCTGGATCCAGCCCATCCACCAGCTGAAAAGGACGAACAGGAACAGCGCCACCGAGATGCCGACACGCCAGGCCAGCGCGCGTGCCATCTTCTTGTCTGTCGACTCGCCGCCGCCGCGCAGCATGAAAGCGCCGGCGCCGAACAGCGCGCCCAGCACGGCGATCAGCGCGACGACGATGATCCACTTCATGATGGGCAGCGATTCTCGCACCGCCACCCCATGCTGCCGCCGCGCCTGGTGATCGCGCTCGCCACGCTGGCGGCGGTCGCGCTCACCGCCCGGCTGGGCTGGTGGCAACTCGACCGCGCGGCGCAGAAACGGGCGATTGCGGCGGCGATCGCCGAGCGCGCTGCGCTGGCGCCGCTGACGGCGCTGCCGGCCGCCGAGCCCGCGTCGGCTGTGTTGCACCGGCGCGTGGCGCTGGCCGGCCGCTGGGCCGCAGCACACACGGTCTACCTGGAGAACCGGCAGATGGGCGGGCGGCCCGGGTTCTATGTCGTCACGCCGCTCGAACTGGTCGACGGCGGCGCCGTCGCGGTGCAGCGCGGCTGGCTGGCGCGCGACCTGCGCGAGCGGGCGCGCCTGCCAGCCGTACCCAGCCCCGACGGCGAGGTGACGGTGCGCGGTCGCATCGCCCCGCCGCCGGCGCGGCTCTACGAGTTCGCGCCCGGCGCTTCGGGGGTGCTGCGGCAGAATCTGGACCTCGGCGCGTATGCGCTGGAGACACGTCTTGCGCTGCGCAGCGATGTCTCGCTGCTGCAGACCGAGGCGGCGGCGTCGGCGGCCGACGGCCTGCGCCGCGACTGGCCGGTGATCGACGCCGGCCTCGGCAAACACTACGGCTATGCGTTCCAGTGGTTCGGCTTGAGCGCGCTTTTCGCGGGTCTGTATGTCTGGTTCCAACTCCTGCGTCCCCGCTCGGCCCGAGCCGCTTAGGCTCACGGTGCACAGCGTGCCGCGCAATGTCGCGCTCGGGCGCTGGAAGATGCTCGCGATTCTCGCCGTGTGCGCGGCGCCGGTGGTCGCGTCCTACCTCAGCTACTTCGTCATCCGCCCCGAAGGGCGCAGCAACTACGCGCTGCTGATCGAGCCCGCGCGCGCGCTGCCCGCGGCGCTGCCGCTCATCGACGAGCGCGGCCAGCGTGTCGCCGCCGCCAGCCTGCACGGCCAGTGGCTGTTGGTCGTCGCCGGCCCGGCCGCCTGCGACACCGTCTGCGAGAAGCTGCTCTACACCCAGCGCCAGTTGCGCGAGATGACCGGGCGCGAGCGTGATCGCATCGACAAGCTTTGGCTCGTCACCGACGATGCGCCGCTGCGTGCCGAGTTGCGCAGCGCGCTCGACCGCGCGCCGGCGACACGCGTGCTGCGGGTGCCGCATGCGGCGCTGGTGGAGTGGCTCGAGCCGGCGGCGGGCGAGTCGCTTGCCAGCCACCTCTACATCGTCGACCCGATGGGGCAGTGGATGATGCGCGCGCCGGTCAGCCCCGAGCCGGCGAAGTTGAAGCGCGATGTCGAGCGGCTGCTGCGCGCGTCGTCGTCCTGGGACCGCCCGGGCCGCTAGGGCAGACGCAAGTGGTCGACCTGTCGCCGCTGGCCCGGCTCGCGCTGCTCGGTGCCGTGCTCGCGCTCGGGCCGCTGGCCTGGTGGTGGCTGCGCCATCGCACCAGCGCACCGGTGCCGCGCTGGCGGGCGCTGGCGCTGCTCACGCTCTTCCTCACCTTCGACCTGGTGCTGTTCGGCGCCTTCACGCGCCTGACCGATTCCGGCCTCGGCTGCCCGGACTGGCCCGGCTGTTACGGCCACGCCAGCCCGCTCGGCGCGCACGCCGACATCCACGCCGCGCAGAGCGCGCAGCCGAGCGGCCCGGTGACACGCAGCAAGGCCTGGATCGAGATGGTCCACCGTTACCTCGCCACCGGCGTCGGCGTCCTGATCCTGGTGCTGGCGTGGGCCGCCTGGCGCCTGCGCCGCGAGTCGGGCGCGCCGTCGCTGGCCTGGGCGCTGGCGACGCTGGTCTGGGTCTGCATGCAAGGCGCCTTCGGCGCGCTGACGGTGACCATGAAGCTCTACCCGGCGATCGTCACCTTGCACCTGCTCGGGGGTCTGGCGCTGCTGGCATTGCTGGCCTGGCAGACCGAGCTGTTGGCGGCGCGCGCACCGCTGCGGCTGTCGCGCCGCGTGCGCTGGGGCGTGGCCCTGGTCGCCGGCCTGACGTTGCTGCAGATCGCGCTCGGCGGCTGGGTGTCGACCAACTACGCCGTGCTGGCCTGCACCGACTTCCCGACCTGCCAGGGGCAGTGGTGGCCGGTGATGGATTTCGCGCGCGGGTTCGAGTTGCGGCGCGAACTCGGCCAGACCGGGGCCGGCGAGTTCCTGCCGTTCGCGGCGCTGACCGCGATTCACTACGCGCACCGGCTGATGGCCTACATCGTGCTCGTCGCACTGGCGGCACTGGCCCTTGCGCTCGCGCGCGCCGGCCAGCGGCGCTGGGCGTGGGTGGTGGGCGGCATCGCGCTCTGGCAGCTCGCGACCGGGCTGTCGAACGTCGTGCTCGACTGGCCGCTCGTCGCCGCCGTCGCCCACACCGGCGGCGCGGCGGCGCTGGTGATCGCCCTCACGCTGCTGGCGGCGCGGCTGCGACGCTGAACGCCGAGAGCAGGCCGGTTCGTACAATTCCCTCCTTCATGGCCGCCACCACTGCACCCGCTGCCTTGCCCGCGCGCACCTCGCGTGTGCGCCAGTTCTATGCGCTGACGAAGCCGCGGGTGGTGCAACTGATCGTCTTCTGCGCCGTCATCGGCATGCTGCTCGCGGTGCCCGGTGTGCCGGACTGGCGAACGCTGCTGCCGGCCGCGGCCGGCATCTGGCTCGTCGCCGGCGCGGCCGCCGCGTTCAACTGTGTCGTCGAGCAACGCATCGACGCGCGCATGGCGCGCACCGCCTGGCGGGCGACGGCGCGCGGCGAACTCACCAACACGCAGACGCTGGGGTTTTCTGCCGGGCTGGGGCTGCTCGGGTGCGCGATCCTCTACGGGCTCGTGAACCCGCTGACGATGGCGCTCACGCTGGCCACCTTCGTCGGCTACGCGGTGATCTACACCGTGGTGCTGAAGCCGATGACGCCGCAGAACATCGTCATCGGCGGCGCGTCCGGCGCGATGCCGCCGCTGCTCGGCTGGGCCGCGATGCGCGGCGAGATCGGCGCCGAAGCGTGGCTGCTGGTGCTGATCATCTTCGTCTGGACGCCGCCGCACTTCTGGGCCCTGGCGCTGTATCGCGCCGACGACTATGCGCGTGCCGGCCTGCCGATGCTGCCGGTGACCCATGGTTCGCAGTTCACCCGCCTGCAAGTGCTGCTCTACACGCTGGTGTTGTTCGCCGCCAGCCTGCTGCCCTTCGTGCACGGCATGAGCGGCGGCTTGTACCTCGCCGCAGCGGCCGGTCTGGGCCTGGTCTTCGTGCACTACGCCTGGCGCTTGTGGCGCAACTACAGCGACGCGCTCGCACGCGCCACGTTCCGGTATTCGATCTGCTATCTGGCGCTGCTGTTCTCGGCGCTGCTGCTGGACCACTATCTGCGATGAACCGCCGCACGCTGTTGCTGCTCGGTGTCGCGCTGCCCGCTGCCTGCGGCCAGGGCCCCGGCCCGCGGCCGGCGTTCAAGGGCATCGACATCACCGGCGCCGAGTACGCACGCGGTTTCGAGCTGCCCGACGCCGACGGCCGCATGCGCACGCTGGCCGACTTCAAGGGCCAGGTCGTGCTGGTGTTCTTCGGCTTCACGCACTGTCCGGATGTCTGCCCGGCGACGATGGCCGAGCTGGCCGACGTGAAGCGCCAGCTCGGTGCCGCGGGCGACAAGCTGCGCGGCGTCTTCATCACCGTCGATCCCGAACGTGACACACCGGCGCTCTTGAAGGCTTATGTGCAGGCCTTCGACCCCAGCTTCGTCGCGCTGCGCGGCAACGCCGAACAAACGCAGGCGGTGGCGAAGACCTTCAAGGTCTACTACAAGCAAAACCCCGGCGATACGCCCGGCAACTACACGGTCGACCACACGGCCGGCAGCTTCATCTTCGACCCGCAGGGCCGCGTGCGCCTGTTCACGCGTTACGGCAGCGGCGCCGAGGCGCTGCTGCACGACGTGAAGTTGCTGCTGCAAGAAAACGCCGGCTGACGCCTCCCCCACGTTGCCGGGGGCGCGCGGGTATCTCCGCTGGCAGCGGCCTTTTCGGCGTGTACCGTCGGCCGGTTTCAACGAACCGCGCGGAGGATTCATGAGTCGCTGTCTATCGATGCTTGTCGCCAGCGTGCTGTGGGTGGCGGCAACCCACACTTCGGCGGCCCCGTCGCTCGAGCGCCCGACGCGCCATGGCCCGGTCGTCGGCATCGACGACGCGGCGGTCAGCGGCACGCATGCCTGGAAAGGCGTGCCGTTCGCGGCGCCTCCCATCGGCGCGCTGCGCTGGGCTGCACCGGTCGACCCCGCGCCGTGGAAGCAGCCGCGCCTGACGCAGCAGTTCGGCAACGCGTGTGTGCAGTACGGCCGCATCTACGGTCCCGGCGCCAACAACCGCTACGACGCGAGCATCGCCACGACGCTGAACCAGGCGGTGGGCAGCGAGGATTGCCTGTACCTGAACGTCTGGCGCCCGGCCGACCGCCGTGGCGGCCTGCCGGTGATCGTCTTCGTGCACGGCGGCAGCAATGTGTCGGGCTACAGCGCCGACCCGGTCTACGACGGCGCCGCACTGGCCAAGGCGGCCGACGCCGTCGTCGTATCGGTGAACTACCGGCTCGGCATCTTCGGCTTCCTGCAACTGGCGCAGTTCGGCAATGCAACCGGCAACTTCGCGCTGCAGGACGTCGTGAAGGCCTTGGGATGGGTGCAGAAGGACATCGCCAAGTTCGGCGGCAACCCGCAGAACGTGACGCTGATGGGCCAGTCCGCCGGCGCAATCAACGTCTACGCATTGATGACGACACCGCAGACGGTCAACGCGCGCCCGCGGCTGTTCCACCGCGCGGCGCCGCTGAGCGGCGGCATCTCGCTGGCGAGCAACCTGCCGGCGGGAACGCTGCCGACGCTGAATCCGCTGGCCGTCTATGCTGCGCAAGGCAATGCGCTGCTCACGCAGCAGGTGCTGGCGGACGGCCTCGCGCCCGACGCGGCCGGCGCGGCCGCCTGGATCGCGAGCCAGACCCCGGCGCAGATCGCCGCCTACCTGCGCGGCAAGCCGCCGTCGGCGCTGTTGTTCACGCTGCTGACCCGGCTGGCCGCGCTCGGGCTGGCCGGCTCGGGGCCGATCCCCGACGGCGCCTACCTGCCCACCGATCCGATCGCTGCCATGGCCTCCGGCCAGTACCTTCGTGTGCCGGTGCTGGCCGGCAATACGCGCGACGAAGGCAAGCTGTTCCCGACCTTCCTGGCGCTGTTCGGCACCGGCAGCGGACGGCTGCTGACGGACCAGCAGCTGTTCGACATCCAGTTCAGCTACGACCCCGACGCCGCGCCGCAGATCACGATCGAACAGTGGATTCCCGGGTTCTACCTGCCGGTGACCAAGCCCGGAGGCTTCAACGCGATGACCGAGCTGCTCGACGAGATCTTCCTCGGCGTCGCCGCGCGCAACGTGCTCGACACGCTGAGGTCGCAGCAGAACGAGGTCTGGTTCTACCGCTTCGACTGGGATGAGGAGCCGGCGCCGTTCAACGACATCTATGGCGCCGCGCATGCCTTCGACCTGCCGTTCCTGTTCGGCAACTTCGGGCCGTCGCTGTTCTCGAACATCGCCAACTCGACGGCCAACGAGCCCGGCCGGCTGGCGCTGTCACGGGCGATGATGGCCAGCCTGGGCGCCTTCGCGCGCCGCGGCGACCCGAACGCACCCGCAGCGCTTGGCGTGACGTGGCCGCAATGGCCGGCGCAGCTGCTGTTCGACGCCACGCCGAGCGCAACGGCGATCTCGGTGCTGCCGTAACGCAGGCGGGCCGCGGCGCGCGGCCTGCGATCACAGAATGACCGACGGCCCCCGCGGGGGCCGTCTTCATGGAGCCGGCGCGTGCCGATCAGGCGGCCTGCGCTTCCTCCAGCGCCTTGCGCATCTTCTTCATCGCCGCCACTTCGATCTGGCGGATGCGCTCGGCACTGACGCCGTATTCGGCGGCCAGTTCGTGCAGCGTCATGCCGCCGGAGCTGTCGTCGTTGACGTTCAGCCAGCGTTCCTCGACGATGCGCCGGCTGCGCGCGTCCAGCGCGTCGAGCGCGAAGGCGATGCCTTCGCCGGCGAGCGCATCGCGTCGTTTGGCCTCGATCACCCGCGTCGGCTCGTTGGAGTCGTCGGCCAGATAGGCGATCGGCGCGAACGCCGCATCGTCGTTGTCGTCGGTCTGCGGTTCGAGCGCGATGTCGCCGCCGGCCAGGCGGGTCTCCATCTCCTGCACCTCGTTGGGCTTGACGTTGAGCGTGCGCGCGACCTGCGCCACCTCCGCCGGCGTGAGGGTGCTGCGATGGGTGTCGCCGTCGCCGGCTTCGCCCTTCAGGTTGGCCTTCATCGAACGCAGGTTGAAGAACAGCTTGCGCTGCGCCTTGGTGGTGGCCACCTTCACGAGGCGCCAATTCTTCAGGATGTATTCGTGGATCTCGGCCTTGATCCAGTGCATCGCATAACTCACCAGGCGCACGCCCTGCGTCGGGTCGAAGCGCTTCACCGCCTTCATCAAGCCGACATTGCCTTCCTGGATCAGGTCGCCCTGCGGCAGGCCATAACCCAGGTACTGACGCGACAGCGACACCACCAGCCGCAGGTGCGACAGCACCAGTCGGCCGGCGGCTTCGAGGTCCCCGTGCTCGCGCAGCCGTTGCGCAAAGGACTGCTCTTCCTGCGGCGTCAGCAGCGGGATGCGGTTTACGGCCGTGATGTAGGCGTCCAGGTTGCCGATCGCCGGCACCAGGGCCCAGGGGTCGCGGACGGCGAGGGCGGTGGTGGAGGTTGTCGTAGTCATGGGGTATCAGACCAGAAGGGTCGGGATAGGTTCCTGGCATCTTAGCACTCGACTCGACCGACTGCCAAACTGAAGATAGCGAACGCTAACTTTCAGTTATATCGAGTATCCATACGCTCCAGCTCCCGGTCCAAGGCGGCCAGCATCTGCGCCACACCGACCGGCTTGGTAAGGTATTGGGCCGCCCCCGCCGCGAGCGCCGCATCCTGGCGTGTGCCGCCGGCGTCTGCCGACACCACCAGCACCGGGATGTCGGCGGTGACGGGGTCGATCGTCAGCTCGCGCAGCACCTCCAGGCCGTCGATGTCGGGCAGGTGCATGTCCAGCAGGACCAGGTCGGGCAGCTCGCGGCGCACTGCGGCCAGGCCGTCCAGCCCGGTGCAGGAAACATCCATTTGAATCTGCGGTCGCTGGGCGACGATGCCGCGCATCACCTCGGCGTTGGTGGCGTTGTCCTCGATGTAATGGATGCGCCGGCGGTGGTAGCTGGCGGCGGCGGGCCAGTCGAGCTCGCCCAGGTCGGTGGTGCCGCTGTAGCCGCTGGCGCGCGGCAACACGACGGTGAAGACCGAGCCCTCGCCGTCGGTCGAGCGCACGTCGAGCGAGCCGCCCATCAGCTGCGCCAGCCTTTGGCTGATGACCAGCCCGATGCCGGTGCCTTCCTGGTCCGAGCCTTCGCGGCCGAGCCGGTTGAAGGGCTGGAACAGCTCGCCCAGTTGTTGCGCCGTCATGCCCAGGCCGGTGTCCGCCACTTCGAGCTCGACCGTGTGGGTGTCGCGCAGGCGGCTCGTCAGCCGCACCAGCCCGCCTTCGACGTTGTACTTGATCGCATTCGACAGCAGGTTGGTGAGGATCTGCTTGACGCGCGTCGGGTCGCCCTCGACGCGCAGGGCGCGCGCCGGCGGCAGCAGCTCGAGCGTGACGCCCCGGCGCTGCGCGTCCTGCGCCACCAGCGAGCAGGCGGCGTGCAGCGTCTCGCCGACGTCCAGCGGCTCGAGCTGCAGCTTGAGGTTGCCGGACTCGATGCGCGAGAGGTCCAGCGTGTCGTTGATCATCGACAGCAGGTGCCAGCCGGCATGCTGGATCTGCTGCGTCCACTGCGACTGGTGCACCGCGAGCGGGTGGTCGCGGTCGAGCTCGAGCAGCTGGGCGAAGCCGAGCATCGCGTTCAGCGGCGTGCGCAATTCGTGGCTCATGCGCGAGACGAACTCGCTCTTGGCGCGGTTGGCGGCCTCGGCGCGCTCGCGGGCCCGTTCGGCGTCCTGCAACCGCAGGTGCTCGGTGATGTCCTCCAGCACGCCGACCATGCGCGTCGGCCGGCCGGCCACGTCGTCGAGCGCGCGCAGGTGCACCCGCACCCAGCGCGCCTCGCCGCCCTTGTGCACGATGCGCTTGCTGCGCTGGATGTGCCGTACCTCGCCGGCGGCGAGGCGGGCGAACAGGCGCTCGTCGGGCGCGCGGTCTTCGGCATGCGTCAGCTCGTCGACCGTCATCTGCAGCAGCTCCTCGCGGCCATAACCGGTGAGCTGGCTGAACGCCGGATTGGTCTGGCGGATGCCGCCGGCCATGTCGGTGTAGACCATGCCGACCGGCGCGGCGTCGAAGATGACCCGAAAGCGCTTCTCGCTCTCGCCGAGCGCCGCTTCGGCGTCGCCGCGCACCGCCATCTCGCGTATCAGCGCCGTCGTGCGTTCGGCGACCTCGCGTTCGATGCGTTGGCGTCGCCCGGTCATCGTCAGCAGCAGCGCGCCGAGCACCGCCGCCGCGAGCTGGCCGACGACGGCAAACGGCCAGGCGCTGCGCGTGCCGCCGGGCAGGCCGTAGGTGTCGCCGACGATGTGCAACTCCCAGCGGCGGCCGCCGAAGTCGGTCGTCTGCACATGCCGCCAGGCGCTGCGCGGCGCTTCGGCGCAGCCGACGTCGCCGGCCAGCAGGCGGCTGCCGCGCGCTGGTTCGACATCCATCAGGCACGCCGACAGGTGGCCCGGCAGCCCCTCGCGCAGCGCCAGCCAAAGGGTGCCGGGGCGTACGCTCGCGAACACCATGCCGCGCAGCGCCTGCTCGCGCGCGCCCGGTGTCGCCGGGCTGCCGTGAAAGACGGGCCGGTAGATCACCGTGCCCAGGCCGCCCTGCGGCAGCGCGAACACCGGCGTGGCCACGGCGCGGCCGTTGCGTACCGCGCGGGCTACGGCGTCGCGCGCCACTGGCAGCGTACGCAAGTCGACGCCGAGCGCCGATGCATTCAGCGCCTGCGGTTCGATGTAGCGCAGCGCGAGCACGCTGTCGGCCGCCGGGTCGGCGCCCGGCGGGCGCTCGAGCACCCGGTAGCCGGGCAGCCCCTCGGCTTGCGCTGCGGCCTCGAAGGGGGGGATGCGTTCGCGCGCCACCAGCTCGGCCCAGCCGAGCGATTGCAGCTCGCCGTCGTCGCGCAGCCAGGCGGCGCTGGCACGCCGGAAGCCTTCATGGCTGATGCTCGGCGACGCCACGAAGACGCTGTGTGCCGCCTCCAGCGCGCGCAGCGGCGCCTGCAGCCGGGCGCCGACCACGCTGGCAGCGGCGGTGGCCTCGCGCTCGAAGGCGTTGCGCCGGCGCGCGTCGTCGAGCTTGTCGAGTTCGACCGCCCCGGCACCGAGCAGCAGCAACGCCACCAGCAGCGGCACGCCGGTTGTCAGCACGCGCGGGGCCCAGTCGCTGCGCGGCTGGCCAACCACGGTGAGCACGAGCGGCGCGCCGATCAACACACCGAGCAGGTCGCCTGCCCACCACACGAGCCAGGCAGCGGCCCAGGCGTCAGGGCGGATCGCGTCGGCCAGTGCGAGGGCGACCACCCCCACGGTCGGGCTCACCAGGCAGGCCAGGGCGCCGCCGTAGAGATAGAACAGCAGCAGGTCGAGCGGCTCGGTCAGCACCAGCGGCTGGCTGACATGGCGGCGCACGAGCGAGCGCCCGACCAGCGCCTGCGCCAGCACGCCGAGCGCTATCACCGGGGCCGCCAGCAGCGTGCCGACGCTGAACCCTCCGGGCAGGTCCGCCGCCAGCCACAAGCGCAGCGACAGCGCGCCCAGCAACAGCCCGAGCGCGGCCGCGCGGCCGCCGACGATCAGCGCCGCCAGCGCCAGGCCACTGGCCGGAAAGAGCAGCGACGCCACGCCGCCCGCCGGCAGGGCGAGTTGCGCGCCGATGCGTCCGACCACCAGGTAGGCCAGCGCCGTCAACCCCGCGACCAGCCAACCGGGCAACGGCGGGCGGGGCAGGTTGCGGGGTTCGCTTGCCGATGGGGGCATGCGCTAGCCTAACGACTGCCAGGACGCGGGCCGGCTCAAATGACGCAGGCTTGTCAGGCGGTGAACAGGAAGTTCAGGACATCGCCGTCGTGCACCACGTACTCCTTGCCTTCGGCGCGCATGCGGCCGGCGTCCTTGGCGCCCTGTTCGCCGCGGTGGGTGATGTAGTCGGTGTAGGCGATCGTCTGCGCGCGGATGAAGCCGCGTTCGAAGTCGCTGTGGATCACGCCGGCGGCCTGCGGCGCGGTGTCGCCGACATGGATGGTCCAGGCGCGCACTTCCTTTTCGCCGGCGGTGAAGTAGGTCTGCAGGCCGAGCAGCTTGAAGGCGGCGCGGATGAGCCGGTTGAGGCCCGGTTCCGTCTGCCCCATCTCGGCCAGGAAGAGCGTGCGGTCCTCGTCGGCCATGTCGGCGAGTTCGGCCTCGGTCTTGGCGCAGATGGCAACCACCGGCGCGTTCTGCCGGGCGGCGACTTCGTTCAGGCGGTCGAGATACGGGTTGTCGGTGAAGCCGTCCTCGGCGACGTTGGCGACGAACATCGCCGGCTTGGCGGTGATCAGCCCCAGACCCTTGAGCACCGCACGCTCTTCCTTGCTGAAGTTGATGCCGCGCACCGGCCGGGCATCGTTGAGCGTCGCCTCGCATTGCTTGAGCACGTCGACGAGTCGCTGCGCGTCCTTGTCGCCGCCGGCCTTGGCAAGCTTCAGGTTCTTCGCCAGGCTCTTTTCCACAGTGCCCAAGTCGGCCAGGCAGAGTTCGGTCTGGATGACTTCGATGTCGGCCACCGGGTCGACCTTGCCGGCGACGTGGATCACGTTCTCGTCGTCGAAACAGCGCACCACGTTGACGATGGCGTCCGTCTCGCGGATGTGCGACAGGAACTGGTTGCCCAGGCCCTCGCCCTTGCTCGCGCCGGCCACCAGGCCGGCGATGTCGACGAACTCGACGATCGCCGGCACCACGCGTTGCGGCTTGACGATCGCTGCCAGCGCCGCCAGCCGCGCGTCGGGCAACTCGACGACGCCGACGTTGGGCTCGATGGTGCAGAACGGGTAGTTCTCGGCCGCGATACCGGCCTTGGTCAGCGCGTTGAAGAGGGTGGACTTGCCGACATTGGGCAGGCCCACGATGCCGCATTGCAGGCTCATGGGACGTCTCGTGCGAGGGAAGGGCGCGATTGTAGGTGGCGCCTACACTCGCACGATGGGCACGCCACTTCTGATCGTGTCGCCGCAGCCCCGGGATCTGGGCGGCGGTTTTGTCGTGCGCCGCCTGCTGCCGTCCGTGCGGCGCGCGGCGGTCGGGCCGTTCGTGTTCTTCGACCACTTCGGCCCCCTCGTCGCCGGCCCGCGGGACAACCACGACGTGCGGCCGCATCCGCATATCGGCCTGGCCACCGTGACCTATCTCTTCGAGGGCGCGATGATGCATCGCGACTCGATGGGCGCGGTGCAGCGCATCGAGCCCGGCGCGATCAACCTGATGCGCGCCGGCGCCGGCGTCGTGCATTCGGAGCGCACGCCCGACGACTTGCGCGACAAAACACGTGTGAACCACGGTTTGCAGCTGTGGCTCGCGCTGCCGGCGGCGGACGAAGAAGCCGCGCCGGCGTTCACGCACACCGGCGCGGCGGACATTCCGGCGTACGAGATCGGCGGCGCCAGCGTGCGTGTGCTGATCGGCGCGGCCTTCGGCGCGGCATCCCCGGTGCCGCAGTATTCGCCGACGCTGTACCTCGACATCACGCTGTCCGCCGGGGCCGCGATCGACCTGCCCGGCGGGCTGGCCGACGAGGCCGCGCTCTACACCGTCGATGCGCCTGTCAAGCTCGACGGCGCGGCGGTTGCGGCGCAACGGCTGGCGCTGTTCGATGCCGGCCGCACGCTGCGCATCGAGGCCAGCGAGCCGGCGCGTGTCGCCATCGTCGGCGGTGCGCCGCTCGGCCAGCGCCACATCTGGTGGAACTTCGTGTCGTCGCGGCGCGAGCGCATCGTGCAGGCGGCCGACGACTGGGCCGCGCAGCGTTTTGCGCGTGTGCCGGGCGAAACCGAATTCATCCCGCTGCCCGAGAAACGGCCGACGGCTTCCTGATCAGCATCGCAGCGTTGCCGGCAATCGCCAGCGCGATGCCGGCCAGCGCCAGCGCGCCGGGCCGCCAGCCTTCGAACGCCGCCGAGACGGCGAGCGCGATCAGCGGTGTCATGACCCCCACCGTCGACGCCGGTCCGGCGCCCAGTCGCTGCTGCAGCGTGAGGAAACAGGCGAACGCGAACACGGTGCCGATGAGCGCTAGGTAGCCGAGCGACAGCCACCACGACGCCACCGCCGGCAGCTCGATGCGCTGGCCGAGCGCGAGCGCGAACAAGAAGGAACACACCGCGCCCCAGGCCAGGCTGCAACCGAAGGCGGGCCAGAAGGGCACGCTGCGCCGGTGGTTGTGGATCGCGACCAGGTTGCCGACCGACGACAGCAGCACCGCGGCCACCGTCAGCGCGGCGCCGAGCGCCGCCGCGGCGCCGCCCATGCCCGCCAGCTCGGGCCAGAAGATGAGCGCGACGCCGATCACGCCGAGCACCCCGCCGGCGAGAAAACGCCGCGTCAGCGCGCTGCCCCAGAGCAGCGCCGCGGCGACGCCGTTGATCAGTGGCGAGGCGGAGTAACCCACCGCGACCAGGCCCGACGGCACATGCCGCTCGGCGTGATAGACCGCGATGTACGACAGGCCGAACATCGTCACGCCCTGCAACGCGAGCCAGGCCTGGGTGCGTGCGCCGAGCGCGAGCCGCTCGCCGCGCCAGAGGCACCAGCCCAGCACGCATAACGCGGCGAGCGAAAAGCGCAGCGCGACGCCGATCTCCGGCGGCAGCAGGGCGATCTGGTAGATGATCGCGTGCCAGGTCGTGCCCCAGATCAGCGTCGCGAGCACGAACAGCAGCCAGGTCGGCGCCGCGTGCATCAGAACGTCAGGCGCGCCTGCCCGAGCATGCCGGTGCGCAAGCGCAGCCCGGCACCTTCGACGATGACCGCGTTCATGCCGAAAGTGAGTGCGCCGCCCAGGCGGGCGTCGGCGCGGTAGGCGGCGAGCGCGTCGCCGACGGCGTGGCCGGTGGCGGCGGAGTCCGGGTCGACATCCGGGACGCCGCAGCGCGAGCAGGGTTTCACGAGCCTGAGCCGGATCGCGCCGTCGTCGAACGTGATCTCGTCGATGAAGTCTTCGCCATGGGCGTCCAACCCATCGAGCACCAGGTTGGGCCGGAAGCGCTGCATCGACACGGGCGCAGCGAGCCGCCGGTTCAACTCGGCGAGCGACGCGGTCGACGCGACGAGCAGCGGGAAGCTGTCGCTGAACTGCACGGGCGCCTGCAGCGCGCCGGTCCAGTGCTTGTCGGCGAGGCGCTGCGCATCGGGATCGAAGCGCACCAGCCGCGCTGGTCGGCCGAGGAAGTCGCTGCACCACTGCGCCGCCAGCGCGCCCATGTCAAAGGCCGCGACCTCGTCGTCCCAGACCCGCACACGCACGGGCTGCTCGACGGCATCGAGCGCCAGATGCAGCGCCAGCATGCCGGGTGCGCGCAGCACGAGGTCGCTTGCGCGCAGCGTGGGGCGGATCAGCGCCATGCGCGGCAGCTCGCGCTGGCTCAGGAACTCGCCCTGTTCGTCGACCACCATCCAGGCGCGGTCGAGGTCCAGGCCGGTGGTGTCGAGTTCGTGCGCATCGAGCGTGATGCCGGCACAGGACTTGACCGGGTACAGGTGCAGGGCGGCGAGGGTGACGGGCCGGTCGCTCACGGGTGGCTGAATCACGGGTCGATTGGGGAGTCGCGAAGGCGGCGATTGTGCGCGCAGCGTCCACCAAGCTGACGATGCCGGCGGCGTGGCCTCGTCTGTCGGGCGGATGGTGCGTGCGCCGGCGTCGGCAGGCCGACGGACGAGCGGCGTGCGCGGCGCGCGGCGGCGCCTACCTTGCACAGCACAGGGCGCCATGTCGGCGCGCTGAACTTTCCTCTGGAGCCCACCATGAGCACGATGTTGAAACTGATCCCCGCCGCCCTCACGCTCGCCCTCGCCGGCCCGGCGCTGCAGGCGCAGGAGGCGACCTCCGACAACTGGATGAACGACTTCCGCTCGCAGCGCACGCGCGCCGAAGTGGTTGCCGAGGTGATGCGACCGCTCACCGTGAGCGAGTACGAAGCGCTGGTGGCCGAAGCCTTCGGGCTGATGCCGATCCTGCGCAGCGGCACGGTCACCGTGCGGCTGTACGACGCCCCGTCCGGCGATCTGATCGAGGTGTTCGAGTCGCAGGCCGTCAGCCGCGCGCAGGTGCGCGACGAGCTGCGCGCCGCGCAGACCAGCGGCGAGTTCGCGCGCCTGAACGCCGAAGCCTTCGACTTCCAGGCGCCGGCCGCAGTCAGCCCGGTCCGGGTGGCGCGCCGCTGATCGTCGAGCAACCCTGGCGCCGCTGCGCGAGCGGCGGCGCCTTCTTCTTGGCCGGGCACAATCCGGCGCATGCAAGGCTCGAAGTTCGATGTCGCGGTGCGCGGCGGCGGCGCAGTCGCCGGCGCGTGTGCGTTGGCACTCGCACGCGCCGGCCTCACGGTCGCGCTGTCGCGCCCGCCGCAGCGCGCGGCGGCGGCTGATGTGCGCAGCTATGCGCTGAATGCCGCGTCGGTCGCGCTGCTGCAGGAGTTGCGCGTCTGGGACAGCCTGCCCGCCGATGCACGCACCGCGGTGCACGACATGCGGGTGGCCGGGGACGCACCGGGTGCTGTGCTCGAATTTTCGGCATGGACCCAGGGCGCACCCGCACTGGCCTGGATCGTCGATGCGGCCGCGCTCGATGCGACGCTCGAACACGCCCTGCGGTACGCCGCCCATGTGCATGTGTTCGACGACGAGGCCGTTGTGCAGGCCGCGCTCACCGCCGTCTGCGAGGGGCGCCAGTCGCCGACCCGCGCGCGCCTGGGTGTCGCCTTCGAGCTGCACGTTTATGGTCAGCAGGCGCTGGCGACACGGGTGATCGCCGACCAGCCGCATGCCGGCTGCGCGCACCAGTGGTTCCGCTCCCCCGACGTGTTGGCGCTGCTGCCCTTCGACCGCCCGCAAGCGGGGCAGTCTTTTGCGGTCGTCTGGTCTTTGCCCGAGGCGCGTGCGCTCGAGCTGCGCGACGCCGCGCCGGAACACTTCGAGGCCGCGCTGGACGAGGCGAGCCAGGGCAGCGCCGGTCGTCTGCAGCTCGCGGGCGAGCGTGTCGCCTGGCCGCTGGCCGTCGGCCGAGCGGGGCGGGTGCATGGCACAGGCTGGGTCCTGCTCGGTGATTGTGCGCACCTCGTGCATCCGCTCGCCGGCCAGGGCCTCAACCTGGGCCTGGGCGACGTCGCGGTGCTGGCGCGTGTGCTGGCACAACGTGAGCCCTGGCGCGCGCTGGGCGATCAGCGCCTGCTCGCGCGTTACGCCCGCGAACGCGCGGCGCCGGTGGCGGCGATGCGTCATCTCACCGACGGCCTGCTGCAACTTTTTGCCGATTCCACGCCGCTCGCGAAGGAACTTCGCAACCGCGGCCTGGGTCTGGTCAACCATCTGCCGATCCTGAAACGCTGGCTGACCGGCCGCGCGCTCGGCGCCTGAGAATCCCCCATGCGCAAACTCCACCGCACCCTGTTGCTGGCCGGCGCCTGCCTGCTGGCGGGCACCGCCGCCGCGCAGGAAGCGGCGATCCGCAAGAACCTGGCCGCGCGGCTGCCGCAGATCGGCAACAAGATCGACGAGGTGAGCAAGACGCCGATCCCCGGGCTGTTCGAGATTCGCATCGGCACCGAAGTGCTGTACAGCGATGCCGACGGCAACCACCTGATCCAGGGCTCGATCTTCGACACCCGCAGCAAGACCGACCTGACCGAAGAGCGCGTCGCCAAGCTGACCGCGATCGACCCCAAGACACTGCCGCTGAAGGACGCGATGGTCGTCAAGCAGGGCAACGGCAAACGCCAGCTGGTGGTGTTCGCCGACCCGCACTGCGGCTACTGCAAGCAGCTCGAGCGTGACCTGGTGAAGTTGAAGGACGTCACCATCTACACCTTCCTCTACCCGATCCTGGGGCCGCGCTCCGACGAGGACGCGCGCGCGATCTGGTGCACGAAGGACGCGCAGACCACCTGGCGCGACTGGATGATCGACGGCAAGCCGGCGCCGCGGCGCATGGGCACCGCCTGCGACGTGTCGGCGATCGAGCGCAACGTGGCCTTCGGCCGCAAGCACAAGGTCACCGCGACGCCGGCGCTGCTGTTCGTCGACGGCAAACGGGTCGCCGGCGCGCTGACCGCCGCGGACATCGACAAACGCCTCACCGAGGCGGCTGCGGCGCCCAAGTCCTGACAGCCCGCCGCGCGACAATGCGCGGCCATGACGATCACCTACCGCATCGAGGTCGCCGACCCGCAGGCGCACCTGCTGCGTGTCACGCTCACTGTTCCCCTACCGACTGCCCAACAGCGCTTGTCTCTGCCGGTCTGGATCCCGGGCAGCTACCTGGTGCGCGAGTTCGCGCGCCACCTTTCTGCCTTCAGCGCGGAGCAGGGTGGGCAGCCGCGGCGCATCGAGCCCATCGACAAATCGAGCTGGCAGGTTGACACCCAAGGCCGCGGCGCGCTCACCGTGCGCTACACGGTGTATGCCTTCGACACCTCGGTGCGCACCGCGTTTGTCGATGCGCGGCGTGCCTTCCTCAACGGCAGCAGCGTGTGCCTGCGTGTCGCGGGGCGTGAGAGCGGGCCGCATCAGCTGCGTTTCGCTCGCCTGCCCGCGGGCTGGCAGATCGCGACGGCGATGCGCGCGCTCGGCGCGCGGGTGTTCGAGGCCGCCGACTACGACGAGCTGGTCGACCACCCGTTCGAGCTGGGGCGCTTCTGGCGCGGGCAGTTCATGGCCGCCGGCGTGCCGCACGAGTTCGTCGTCGCCGGCGCCTGGCCGGGCTTCGACGGCGACCGCCTGCTCGCCGACACGAAAAAGATCTGCGCGGCGCAGATCGCGTTCTGGCACGGCCCGAAGGGCAGGCCGCCCTACGATCGTTATGTGTTCCTGCTCAATGCCGTCGACGATGGCTACGGTGGCCTGGAGCACCGCGCCAGCACGGCGCTGATCGCCGCGCGGCGCGATCTGCCGCGCGTGGGCCAGGCGACGACGAGCGACGGCTACGCGACGCTGCTCGGCCTCATCAGCCACGAGTTCTTCCACACCTGGAACGTCAAGCGCTTGAAGCCGGCGGACTTTGCGCAGCTCGACTACGGGCGTGAGAACTACACCCGGCTGCTCTGGTTCTTCGAAGGGTTCACCTCCTACTACGACGACCTCTTCCTGGTGCGCAGCGGGCTGATCGACGAAACGCGCTACCTGAAGCTGATCGTCAAGACGATCAACGGCGTGCACGCGATGCCCGGGCGCTTCGTGCAGAGCGTCGCCGAGTCGAGCTTCGACGCCTGGGTCAAGTACTACCGCAGTGACGAGAACACACCCAACGCGACCGTGAGTTACTACGCCAAGGGTTCGCTGGTCGCGCTGGCCTTCGACCTCACGTTGCGCACGCGCGGCCGCGGCACGCTCGACGACGTGATGCGCCTGTTGTGGCAACGCAGCGGCGGCGGGCCGATCGACGAAGACACGATTCTGCAGGCGCTGCGTGATGTCGGCGGTCGGTCCTACGCGGGTGAACTGGCGGCCTGGGTGCACGGCACCGACGACCTGCCGCTGCACACGCTGCTCGCCAGGATCGGCGTGGCGTGGAAGACCGAAAGCGCCGGACTGGCTGTCGCGCTTGGTCTGAAGGTCGCGGAAAGTGCGCTAACCGGGGTGAGAGTCAGCCACGTGCTGCGTGGCGGCGCCGGCGAACGGGCCGGCCTCGCGGCCGGCGACGAACTGCTCGCCGCCGACGGCTGGCGCCTGCGCCGGCTCGACGATCTGGCTCAGTGGACGCAAGGCGGTGAATCGGTCGAGCTGCTCGTCGCGCGCGACCAGCGTGTGCTCACGCTGCAGGTGGCGCCGCCTGCCGAGCCGCCGGGCACGGTGGTGCTCGCAGCGGCCGATGCGCCGCGCGCGGCCGTCGCGCGCAGGCAAGCATGGTTGGCGAGCGGCTGATCACGGCGCGCCGGCTGGCCGCGCTGGCGCTCCTTGCCGCGGTGCTGCTGGTGCACGGTCTGGGCGTCGATCGGCTGGCCGCGCTGGCGCCGGGTGCGCGGGCCACGATCCAGCGCATCACGCTGGCCTATGTGCATGAACTCAAGCCGCAAGCGCCGCAGCCGCCGGCAGCGGTGGCGCGAGCGGCAACAGCGCCGCGGCTGAAACGCTGGCGCGCCGTGGCCACGGCGTCGGCGGCGTCGGCGCCGGTGCCGCTGGAGTCCGCCGCGCCGGCGCTGCAGGCGGCGGCGCTGGAGCTGGCCGAGCCGCAGTTCGCCGAACTGGCGCACATCCCGCCGCGCTTCGAGTGGCCGCCGTCGACCCGGCTCGCCTACCGGCTGCACGGCCACTACCGCGGCGCGCTCGAAGGCGGGGCCCAGGTGCGCTGGGTGCACACCGCGCAGCAGCGCTACCAGGTGCAGATGGATGTGGTGATCGGCCTGCCGATCGCGCCGCTGATGTCGCGCCGCGTCACCAGCGAGGGGACGGTCGGCGACAGCGGCCTGCTGCCGCGGCGCTACGAGGAACACACCCGCATCGGCCCGGCGCCGCCGACGGCGCTGCGGCTCGACTTCGGTGTCGACGGCGTCCGGCTCGCCGACGGGCGCCATGCGCCGGCCCCGGCCGGCGTGCAGGACTCGGCGAGCCAATTCGTCCAGCTCGCCTGGTTGTTCAACATGCAGCCGCAGCGCCTGCGCGCCGGCGAGCGCATCGTGCTGCCGCTGGCGCTGCCGCGTCGTGTCGGCGCCTGGGTCTATGAGGTGCAGGCACAGGAAGTGCTGGCGACGCCGCTCGGCGACCTCGCGACCCACGCCCTCAAGCCGCAGCCGGGTGCGGCGCGGCCGGGCGAGCTGGCGGTGCAGATGTGGATCGCACCCAGTCTGCAATACCTGCCGGTGCGCATCCGCATCGAGCAGGGGCCGGATACCTGGATCGACCTGCTGATCAACGAGCCGCCGCTGCAGGCGGCGGGCGGTTAGGCGGCCGGCGCGAGGAAGCGCTGCGCGAAGGCGTCGGCCGTGGCACGGCCGCGGATATTGCCGAGCACCTGGCGGCCGCTCTCGAGCAGCCCTTGCAGCTCGGCGGCGTTGCCGGCGCGTTCGATCTTCAGCGCCAGCCCTTCGGCCATCGGGCCGATCTGCTCGGTCAGCATGCGCACCGAATCACGTTTGATGGCGGCGATCACCGACGGCGGCATCGACAGCAGCCCGGGCGTCGACGTCGCTGCTGCCGGCGCGGCCGGGCGCAGCGCAACCGGGGGCGGCTTGGACGGCGCGACTTCCACCAGCTCGACGTAGCCGTCGTCGAGCAGGCCGCGCAGCACCTGTGCGGCGTCGTTGGAAACCAGCTTGACGAGATCGTCTTCGCTGCGCCGGCCATCGACCAGGATCAGCGCGGCGCGCAGCCGCGGCGGCAGCCGGTTGGCGCGCGTCTCGACTTCGGCCTGGCCCTTCGGTGTCTTGCGGTAAGTGGTGGACATCGGCGTTGTAGTGAAGCGTGAAGCCGTCGTCAGGGGCCGGACACCCGATGTGCCCGCAGTGCCGGCACTTATAGTGACCGGTCGGCTCATTCATCAGTTCATCGACCGCGCGGAGGCCAACTTGAGCACCCTTTACGAGCACATTCAGACCAGTTTGCACGGCGACGGCAGCCTGAAGGTGGCTTTGGTCACGCTGAACCGGCCCAAGCAGCTGAATGCGCTCAACGACGCGCTGATGGACGAGCTGGGCGCCGCGCTCGCCGGCTTCGACGCCGACGACGGCATCGGCTGCATCGTCGTCACCGGCAGCGACAAGGCCTTTGCCGCCGGCGCGGACATCGGTGCCATGAGTTCGATGAGCTACATGGACGCCTACAAAGGCGACTTCATCACCCGCAACTGGGAGCGCATGCGCACGGTGCGCAAGCCCGTGATCGCCGCCGTGGCCGGTTTTGCGCTCGGCGGCGGCTGCGAGCTGGCGATGATGTGCGACTTCATCATCGCCGCCGACTCGGCCCGTTTCGGCCAGCCGGAGATCAAGCTCGGCATCATCCCGGGCGCCGGCGGCACGCAGCGGCTGCCGCGCGCGGTCGGCAAGGCGAAGGCGATGGACCTGGTGCTGACCAGCCGCCTGATGGACGCCGCCGAGGCCGAACGCGCCGGGCTCGTGTCACGCGTGGTGCCGGCCGACCAGCTGATCGCCGAGGCGCTGAAAGCGGCGCAGACGATCTGCGGCTTCGGCCTGCCGAGCGTGATGATGGCCAAGGAGTGTGTGAACCGCGCCTTCGAGGGCCCGCTGGCCGAGGGCATGGCCTACGAGCGGCGGCTCTTTCATTCGCTCTTCGGCACCGAGGACCAGAAGGAAGGCATGGCCGCCTTCGTGGCCAAACGCGCGCCGGTCTTCAAGCACCGGTAAGCGCTCAGGGGGCTGTTCGCTTCAGCCGACTTCGTCCCACAGCGCGACCGCATGGGCGACCCAGTCGCGGTAGTGGCGGTCGGCGGGTGCGAAATACGGCACGCCCCGTTCGACGAACGCCGTGACGCGCGCCGCCAGCGCCCGTTTGTGCGGGCAGCGCGTGTGCAGGCGTTGTTCGAGTTCGTGCAGCACGCAGTGGCGGCCGAATGGGGACGCGGTGGTCAGGCGGGCGTAGACCGGGTGATGACCAGGCAGCAGGTCGGCAGGGCGGGTGACGGCGTTCATGCGGCTCGCGGGTCGCTGGTGGCGATACCCGTTTATCGGTTGCCGCCACCCCGCGGTTGACCGTCCGTCGCTGCCGCGCCCCGCACGGACGGGGGCGGAGCGCGACTTATTGGCGCTGCGGCGCGCTCTTGTCGAAGCGCTCGACGAACCAGCGCGCGAGCAGGCGCTGCTCGTGCGCCAGGGGCTGGTTGCGCTGGGCGGGATAGGCGGTCGGGCGCAGGTAGTCGAGGTCGGTCAGCCGCTCCTGGCCGCTGGCTAGCAGCGTGTCGCCGCGTTGCAGCCGGTAACGAAACTCGATGCGCGGGATGTCCGCACCGCCCTTCAGCACCCGGGTCTCGTGCCCACCACGCGCCATGCGCAACTCGCCGGCGAGGTCGATGTCGAGCACCTCGACGGCCAGGGTCTGCTCGGCGCCGAGGTGGCGCGCAGCCAGGGCCTGGAACTGGCGCTCGATGGCCTCCAGGGTGCGCTGGCGCTCGGCCAGTCCGAAGGCCGAACGGTCGGCGTCGGCATAACGGTCGGGGTCGATGAAACGCACCTGCGCGGTGCCGGCGTGGGCGGTACCGGCGGCCAGTGCCGCGATCAGGATCAACGAGCGAAGCATGGCGGACTCCTCGAAAGCCGGGGCCGCCATATTGCGCCTGCCGCGCCGGCGCGTCGAGGGGCTTTACGAGCCCTTCACGCTTCGCGGCGCAGCGCCGGCGAACTCACGATTCCCGGCGCAAGGCCGGGAAGAGGATCACGTCGCGGATGCTGGGCGAATCGGTGAGCAGCATGACCAGCCGGTCGATGCCGATGCCGCAGCCGCCGGTGGGCGGCATGCCGACCTCCAGCGCGCGGATGAAGTCGGCGTCGTAGTACATCGCCTCCTCGTCGCCGGCTTCCTTGTTCCTGGCCTGGGCCAGGAAACGCGCGGCCTGGTCTTCGGCGTCGTTCAGCTCGGAGAAGCCGTTCGCGATCTCGCGGCCGGTGATGAAGAGCTCGAACCGTTCGGTGATCGACGGGTCGGTGTCCGACGCGCGCGCGAGCGGGCTCACCTCGACGGGATAGTCGATGATGAAGGTCGGCTGCCAGAGCTTGCTTTCGACCTCGGCCTCGAAGGCGGCGAACTGCAGTTCGGCGAGCGACCAATGCGCCGGCGCTTCATCGCCGGCCGCCTTCAGGCGCGTGCGCAACACGGCAGCGTCCGCAGCTTCAGCCTCGCTCAAACCGGCGTGTTGCACCAGCGCCTGGCGCACGGTCAGGCGCGCGAAGGGCTCGTCCAGGTGCACCGGCTGGCCGTCGTAGACCAGGCTCGCCGAGCCGGTGGCGAGGCGCGCGGCGTGGCGTAAAACCGCTTCGGTGTAGTCCATCAGATCGTGATGGTCCCAGTAGGCCGCATAGAACTCCATCATCGTGAATTCCGGGTTGTGCCGGACGGACAGGCCTTCGTTGCGGAAGCTGCGGTTGATCTCGAACACACGCTCGAAGCCGCCGACGATGAGCCGCTTCAAATACAGCTCGGGCGCGACGCGCAGGAACATGGGCTGGTCGAGCGCGTTGTGGTGCGTCGTGAAGGGCTTCGCATTCGCGCCGCCGGGGATCGGGTGCAGCATCGGCGTCTCGACTTCCATGAAGCCGTGTTCGACCATGAACTGCCGCACCGACGCGAGCAGCTTGCTGCGCACGACGAAACGCGCGCGCGCGGCCTCGTCGGTAATGAGGTCGACATAACGCTGGCGGTACTTCTGCTCCTGGTCGGTCATGCCGTGGAACTTGTCCGGCAGCGGCCGAAGGCTCTTCGTCAGCAGGCTCACCGAAGCCGCCTTGACCGACAGCTCGCCGGTCTTGGTGCGAAAGAGCAGGCCTTCGCAGCCGACGATGTCGCCCAGATCCCAGTGCTTGAAGTCGGCCAGCGCCTCGGCGCCCAACGCGTCCTGCGTCACGTAGAGCTGAATGCGGCCGGTGGCGTCCTGCAGGGTCGCGAAGCAGGCTTTGCCCATCACCCGCTTCAACATCATGCGCCCGGCGACCGTGACATGGACCGCCTGCGGCTCCAGTTCGTCGTTGGTGACCTGACCGTACCGCTGATGCAACTCGGCCGCGCGGTGCTGCGGCTTGAAGTGATTCGGGAACGCGACGCCGCCGCGCGCGCGGATCGCCGCCAGCTTCTCACGCCGCTCGGCGATCAACGAGTTTTCAACATCGGTGGCGGGAGCGGGCGGGGCGCGGTGCGGGTCCATCGGGGGTCGGCTCAAGAACGGGCCGCGAATTCTAGGCGGCATACTCCGAGAGGCTGAGAGTCTCTCGCTCATGCCGCTCATCAGCCTCTGCACCCCATGACCCTCCTCGTCACCGGCGGCGCCGGCTTCATCGGCAGCAACTGGCTGCGCGCGCACCTGGCGCGCAGCGACGAGGCGGTGGTGAATGTCGACGCGCTGACGTTGCCCGGTGGGAGGTGCAACCTCGCCGGGCTGCAGGGCGATGCGCGGCACCACTTTGTGCACGGCGACATCTGCGATTGTGCGCTGGTCGCCGCGCTGCTCGCTGAACACCGGCCGCGCGCGTTGCTGCACTTCGCTGCGGAAACCCATGTCGACCGCAGCATCGAAGACGCCACGCCGTTCGTGCGCAGCAATGTGCAGGGCACGTTCGTGTTGCTCGACACCGCGCGTGCCCACTGGCAAACACTGCCGGCGAACGAACGCGCGGCGTTTCGGTTCCTGCACGTCAGCACCGACGAAGTCTTCGGCAGCCTGCCCGAGGGCGCGCCGCCCTTCACCGAGACCAGCCCCTATGCGCCGGGCAACCCGTACGCCGCCAGCAAGGCGGCGAGCGATCACCTCGTGCGGGCCTGGTTTCACACCCACGGCCTGCCGGTGCTGCTGACGCACAGCGTCAACAACCACGGCGGGGCCCAAGCGTCGGACAAATTCATTCCGCGCCTGGTCGCCTGCGCCCTGGCGGGCGAGCTGCTGCCGATTTACGGCGACGGCGCGCAGCGGCGTGACTGGATCGACGTGCGTGACCATGGGCGCGCGCTGAACGTGGTGCTGGCGCAGGGCACCGTCGGCGAGTCCTACGTGATCGGCGCGCGCGACGAGCACAGCAACCTGCAAGTCGCGCAGGCGGTGTGCGACACGCTCGATCAGTTGCGGCCCGATGCGCGGGGGCCATACCGGCGCCTGATCAGCTTCGTCGCCGACCGACCGGGGCACGACCGCCGTTACGCCGTCGATCCGGCCAAGCTCGAATGTGCCACCGGCTGGCGGCCGCAGCACCGCTTCGAGTCCGCCTTGCGCGACACGCTGCACGCCTTGCTGCCGTCATGAGGCTGCTGCTGCTCGGAAGCGCAGGGCGGCTCGGGCGCGAGCTGCAACGGGTGCTTGCACCGCTGGGCGCGGTCACCTGTCCGGCGCGCGGACGCGCCGACCTGGCGCGCCCGTCGACGCTCATGGCCTGCGTGCGCGCCGAGCGGCCCGACGTGATCGTCAACGCTGCCGCGTACAACGCGGTCGATCGGGCTGAAACCGAGCGCGAGCTCGCGTTCGCGGTCAACGCCGACGCGCCGGCCGCGCTGGCGGCGGCCGCGCGCGAGGTCGGCGCGCTGCTCGTGCACTACAGCACCGACCAGGTCTTCGACGGCCGCGGCGATGCGCCGTACGACGAAGACGACGCGCCCGGGCCGATCAACGCCTACGGCACAGGCAAGCTGCAAGGCGAGGCCGGCGTGCGCGCGAGCGGCTGCCGCTGGCTGATCCTGCGCACCTCCTGGCTGCATGCGGCGCACGGCCCGAACTTCTTGCGCCTGGTGGCCAGTGCCGCGCTGGAACGCGAGCGCCTGGACGTGGTTGCCGACGAGGTCGGCGCGCCGACCGCCGTCGAGCTGGTCGCCGATGTCACCGCGCAGTTGTTGCATGACGGTGCCAAGGGGCTCTACCACGTCACCGCCGCCGATGCCACGAGTCGGCATGCGCTGGCCGAAGAGATCGTCGCCTGGATGCGCGCGCGTGGCTTGCCGCTTCGCCTGCGTGAATTGCGGCCGGTGACGAGCCGCGAGTTCGCCGCGCCCGCAGCCCGGCCGCTCAACGCCCGGCTCGCGACGCGGCGCCTGCAGGCGCGGCACGGCATCGTGCTGCCGCATTGGCGCGCAGGCGTCGAGCAGCGGTTGGCGCAGTGGTTCGATCGGGGGATGCCTCCATGAACCGCAAGGGCCTGCTGCTCGCCGGCGGTACCGGCAGCCGCTTGTATCCGGCGACGCTCGCCGGCAGCAAGCAGTTGCTGCCGGTGTACGACAAGCCGATGGTTTATTACCCGCTCACGACGCTGATGCAGGCCGGCATCTGCGACATGCTGGTGATCGCCACGCCGAGTGAGTTGCCGCGTTTTCAGGCCTTGCTCTGCGACGGGTCGCGCTGGGGAATCAGCCTGCGCTATGCCGCGCAGGCCCGGCCCGAAGGTCTTGCACAGGCCTTCGTGATCGGCCGCCCCTTCATCGCCGGAGGCGCCAGCACGCTGATCCTCGGCGACAACCTGTTTCACGGCCACGAGCTGCAACGCAGCCTGCAGCAGGCCGCGCAACAGACGGAAGGCGCGACGGTCTTCGCCTACCACGTCACCGAGCCGCAGCGCTATGGCATGGTCGAGTTCGGCCCCCAGGGAGAGGTGCTCGGCATCGAGGAGAAGCCCGCGCAGCCGAAGAGCCGCTACGCGGTGACGGGCCTGTATTTTTACGACGCCCAGGTGTGTGACCTCGCCGCGACGCTGCGGCCGAGCGCACGCGGTGAGTACGAGATCACCGACATCAACACCGACTATCTGCGCCAAGGCCGGCTGCGTGTGCTGCGGCTGGGTGCCGGCGCAGCCTGGCTGGACACCGGCACGCACGACGACCTGCTCGACGCGAGCCAGTTCATCGCCACGCTGGAAAAGCGCCAGGGTCTGAAGGTCGGCTGCCCGGAGGAGGCGGCGTTTCGCAACGGCTGGATCGACGCCGCGCAGCTCGAAGCGCTGGCTGAAGCGCTGCTGCCCGGCGCCTATGGGCGCTATCTGTTGTCGTTGCTGGGCGCGCCATGAAGGTCGAGGCCACCGCGCTGCACGGCGTGCTGCTGCTGAGCCCGACACGCCACGACGATGAACGCGGCTGGTTCGCGGAAAGCTTCAGCGTGCCGGCCTTCGAGGCGGCGCTGCGCGGCGCCGGCTTGGCGGCGCCCGGCCCGTTCGTGCAGGACAACCACTCCTGTTCGGCGGCCGGCGTGTTGCGCGGGCTGCACTACCAGTTGCCGCCACACGCCCAGGGCAAGCTGGTGCGCGTGTTGCGCGGCGCGTCCTGGCATGTCGCGGTGGACCTGCGGCGCAGCTCGCCGACCTGGGCGCAATGGGTCGGTGTCGAGCTGCGCGGGCTGCAGCAGCTGTGGATCGGCCCCGGCTTCGCGCACGGCTTCCTGGCGCTCGAAGACGCCACGGAAGTCGCGTACAAGGCCACCGCCCTGTATGCCCGCGGTGCCGAGCGTGCGATCGTGTGGAATGATCCGGCCCTCGCGATCCGCTGGCCGGCCGCGGCGCGCCTGTTGTCGGCGCGTGATGCGCAGGCGCCTTCGCTTTCACACTCCACCCTGTTTCCCTGACCCATGCCCACGATCCCGATCCAACCCGTCATCATGGCCGGCGGCAGCGGCACCCGGCTGTGGCCGCTGTCGCGTGCGGCGCACCCGAAGCAGTTCCTGGTGCTGACCGACGACAACCGCAGCCTGTTCCAGCAGGCCGCGCTGCGGCTGCAGGGCTTGGCCGCGGCCGACCTCGCGGTCGCCGGCCCGCTGATCCTGGGCAACGAGGAACACCGCTTTCTGGTGCTCGACCAGTTGCGCGAGCTGAATATCACCCCTGCCGCGGTGCTGCTCGAGCCGGTGGGCCGCAACACCGCGCCGGCGCTCGCGCTCGCGGCCTTGCAGGCGACTGACGGCGGCGCCGACCCGGTGCTCGTCGTCAGCCCGGCCGACCAGACGGTGACCGACAACCCCGCCTTCACCGCCGCCTTGCAAACCGCGGCGCGCGCAGCCGCGGACGGCGCGATCGTCGTGCTCGGCATCCCGCCCGACCGGCCCGAGACGGGTTACGGCTACCTCAAAAGCGAGGCTGCCGGTGCCGCGGCGCGCAAGCTGCTGCAATTCGTCGAGAAACCCGACCTCGCGACGGCCGAGGGGTATCTCGCGCAGGGCGGCTATCACTGGAACGGGGGCCTCTTCGTGTTGAAGGCGTCGGTCTGGCTGCGCGCGTTGCAGGCTTTTCGGCCAGACATCCACGCGGCTTGCCAGGCATCCTGGGCGAAGCACCAACGCGACGGTGCCTTCGTACGGCCCGACAAGGCCGCGTTTGCCGCCGTACCGGCCGAATCGATCGACTACGCGGTGATGGAGCGCTGCCCCGATAGCGCCTTCGACATCCGCATGGTGCCGCTGGACGCCGGCTGGAGCGACCTGGGCGCCTGGGACGCGGTGTGGCAGGTGGCGCGCAAGGACGCGCAGGGCAACGCGAGCACCGGCGACGCCGTGCTGCAAGGCAGCCGCAACAGCCTGGTGCACGCGACGAGCCGCCTCGTCAGCGTGGTCGGCCTGGACGACGTGGTGGTGATCGAAACGCCGGATGCGGTGCTGGTGACACGCCGCGACCACAGCCAGGCGGTGAAGGAGATCGTCGGCCACCTCGGCCGCGAAGGCCGCAGCGAGCTGAGCCAGCACCGCAAGGTGCACCGGCCCTGGGGCTGGTACGACGGCGTCGATGCCGGGGCGCGCTTCCAGGTCAAACGCATCATGGTCAAGCCGGGCGCGAGCCTGAGTCTGCAGAAGCACCACCACCGCGCGGAACACTGGATCGTCGTCACCGGCACCGCCGAAGTGACCTGCGGCAGCCAGAAACTGCTGCTGAGCGAGAACCAGAGCACCTACATCCCGCTCGGCGAGGTGCACCGGCTGGCGAACCCGGGCAAGGTGTCGCTCGAGATCATCGAGGTGCAGTCGGGCAGCTACCTCGGTGAGGATGACATCGTGCGGTTCGAGGACAACTACGGGCGGGGTTGAACAGCGGGTGATGGGGCCGACTTCGTGAAGACTACGAAGTATTTCGAAGCGACGCGCCAGCGGCCTGACCGCTCGGCCATCGATTTGACTTGGATCGAACTTGCGGCGACGAAGCCCGAAGTTGAGCGCCGCCAAGTCGACGGGCGGCTCCGTCGTTGGGCGCGTATTGCAGAATGCGAGGGACGTTGGCTGCGCGTCGTTGTGCTGGAAGATGGCGAAACGGTGCACAACGCATTCTTCGACAGGAGTTTCACCCCATGAAGATTCGCTACTTCGAGGATACCGACACCTTGTTCATCGAACTGAAGCCGGGCGCTGTGGCGCAGACCCGTGACCTGGACGAAGACACGCTGTTGGATCTGGACGAGCAAGGGAAGGTGCTGGCTATCACGTTGGAGCACGCCACGACACGTACCGAACTCAGCAGCTTTTCGTTCGATCGCGTCGCAGCTTGATCAGGATTGACGCTTGGGCAGCAGCCCGCCCACCGCGTATCAGTTTGATCCGTGGCGCCGACTCGCCAGCCAGTCGACGAACTCCGGCCCGATCTCCCTGTGCCGGCTTGCCACGTCCACCGTGGCCTGAACGAAGCCGAGCTTGGAGCCGCAGTCGTAGCGCTGGCCGCTGTAGCGCAAGGCGTACACCTCCTCCTTGCGCAACAGGCGGGCGATCGCATCGGTGAGCTGGATCTCACCACCCGCGCCGCGTTGCTGCTGCGCCAACTCGCCGAAGATCCCCGGCGTCAGCACATAACGGCCGGCGACCGCGATGGTCGTGGGCGCCTGCGCCGGGTCGGGCTTCTCGACGATTCCCCTCACGCGGATCAGGTCGGCCGCGACCGCTTCGCCATCGACGATGCCGTAGCGGCGCGTATCTTCGCGTGCCACGTCCAGCACCGCGATCACGCTCGCCCGGCGCTCGGCGAACTGGCGCGCCAACTGCGCCGTCACGGGGTCGTCGGCCAGCATCAGGTCGTCGGCCAGCAGCACGGCGAAGGCGTCATCGCCGATCAGGTCGCGCGCACACAGCACCGCGTGGCCGAGCCCGAGCGCGCGCGGCTGGCGGATGTAGACGCAGTTCATGTCGTCCGGCGCGACCGACCGGGCCAGCGCCAGCAGCTCGTGTTTGTCGGCAGCGAGCAGTTCGGTCTCGAGCTCGTAGGCGACGTCGAAGTGGTCTTCGACGCTGCGCTTGGTGCGGCCGGTGACGAAGATCATCTCGCGCACGCCCGCGGCATAGGCTTCCTCGACCGCGAACTGGATCAGCGGCTTGTCGACGATCGGCAGCATCTCCTTCGGCGAGGCCTTGGTCGCCGGGAGGAAGCGGGTGCCCAGGCCGGCGATGGGGAAGACGGCCTTCTTGATTGTTGATGTCATGCGCGATTGTAGGCAGTGCAATCCAATACGCCAGCCCGCGAGCGGGCGCGAGCCCGGACGGCGCGTAGATTGAACATTGCAAATTGATCTATTGACGATCAAAATACAATGATGAAGAGGGAGCTGACCAGGCACCAACAGGTGGTCGTCGAAGGCCGACTGGCGCAGTTTCCGGCCGTCGCCCTGCTCGGCCCGCGCCAGGTCGGCAAGACCACGCTGGCGCAGGCCGTGGCCGCCAAACACCCTGGTGCGGTGCTGCTGGACCTGGAGCGCGAGTCGGATCGCGCAGCGCTGCAGCGGCCCGAGTTGCTGCTGCCGCCGCTGCGCGACAAGCTGGTCGTGCTGGACGAAGTGCAGCGCGGGCCGCATCTGTTTGCCGCGCTGCGGCCCGAGATCGACGCCGAGCGCCGGGCCGGTCGGTTCCTGCTGCTGGGGTCGGCGTCGGGTGAGCTACTGCGGCAATCGGGCGAGTCTCTGGCGGGGCGCATCTCGTATGTGGAACTCGCGCCGCTGCTGGCCGCCGAGCTGCCCGCCGACTTGCAGACCTTGCAGACGCTGTGGCTGCGCGGCGGCTTCCCGCTCAGCCTGCTGGCGGGCGACGACGCGCAGTCGATGCAGTGGCGACAAGACCTCCTGCGCACCTTCCTCGAACGCGACCTGCCCACGCTCGGCCCGCGTGTGCCGGCGGAGGCGATGCGGCGCTTCTGGACCATGCTGGCCCACCTGCAGGGGCAGCTGTTCAATGCCTCCCAGCTCGGCCAGGCGCTCGGCGGCGCGTCGCACACCACCGCCGCGCGCTACCTCGACGCGCTGGTCGACACCATGATGCTGCGCCGGCTGCCGCCGCACTTGGCGAATGTCGGCAAACGCCTCGTCAAGTCGCCGAAGGTCTACGTGCGCGATAGCGGTCTGCTGCACGCGCTGCTCGGCCTTGGCAGCGTGACCGACCTGCAGGGCCACCCGGTGGCTGGCGCGTCGTGGGAAGGATTCGTCGTCGAGCAGGTGGCGGCCGCACTGCCGCCGGGCGCGCAGATGGGCTTCTACCGCACCGCCGCCGGCGCCGAGCTGCACCTGGTGATCGACCTCGGCCCGCGCAAGATCGGCATCGAAATCAAGTTCTCGGCGGCACCCAAACCTGCGCGCGGCTTCTGGCAATCGCTCCGCGACCTGACTATCGACGAGGCCTATGTCGTCGCGCCGGTGGCCAGGCGCTATCCGCTGGCGCCCGGGGTCGATGTGCTGCCGGTGTGGGACGTGCCGGCGGTGTTGGCGCGGTGATCGCAGCAGACTGGATCGGTGCCGGGTGCAGTCAGCGTGCGCGCAGGGCGGTCGCGTGCAGCGCGAGCCGCATCCGCTCGGCCAATGCGCTGCGGTCGTAGCGATTCGCGCCAGCCAAGCCGGCCGCGCTCAGGCGAGCACGCAAGGCGTCCTCGGCTTTCAGGCGCAGCAAACCCGCGACCAGTTGCTCGACGTTCTCGGGCTCGAACACGAGGCCTACGCCTTCGCGTTCGACGATCGCCGCCGACTCGCCGGCCACGCCGTGCAACACCGGGATGCCCATGCCCATGCACTCGAACAGTTTGCTCGGGATCACGGTCGTGAAGAGTTCGGTGCGCCGCAGGTGGATCACCGACACGTCGAGTAGCGACCAGTAGCGCGCCACCTGCTCCTTAGCAACGGTGTCGACAAAATGCACACTTGTCAGGCCGAGCCGTTCGGCCTCGGCTTTCAACGCGGCCTTGCGTGCGCCGTCGCCCAGCAGCAGCAGGCGGATGTCCTGGCCTTCGGGCCGTCGCGCCAGTTCGTGCATCGCGGCCAGCAGCGTGTCCAGCGCATGCGCCAGCCCATGGGTGCCGATGTAGCCGGCAACGAAACACCTTTCGAAGCCAAGTTCACGTACCAGCACGGCGTCTTTCGGGCGCGGCGAGAAGCGTGCCGTGTCCACCCCGTTGGTGATGACCTCGATCTTGGAGCCGTCGATACCGCGACGCATCAGCGCGTCGCGAAACGAGTGGGTGACCGAGACGATCAGCGCCGCGCGGCGATAGAGGAACAGTTCCAGCTTCTCCAGCCAGCGGATGGCGGCGGACTCCTCCATCGCGCCGACCGCCTTGATCGACTCCGGCCACAAGTCGCGCAGCTCAAAGACGAACGGCACGCGCTTGAGCGCGCCAACGCCCCAAGCCGCGACGGCGGTGAAGAACTGCGGCGAGGTGCCGACCACGAGGTCCACGCGGCGAACGAACAGGCTGGCGATGAAGGCCATCAGCATGAAACTCAGGTAGTCGAGCACGCGTTTGGCGAAGCCTTCGTTGGCGGTGACATAGCTCCAGACGCGGATCACGCGCACGCCGTCCATGAGCTCTTCCTGCCACAGCCGGTTGCGCCAGCCGTCGAAGACGCGGCCCTGCGGGAAGTTGGGGGCGCAGGTGATCACCGTCACCTGCTCACCGGCGGCGGCCCATTGCCGGGTATGTTCGTACGTGCGGCTGGCCGGCGCGTTGACTTCAGGCGGGAAATTGTCGGTGAGGAAGAGGATGTGCATTGCTTCAGGCGGGCCAGCGTATGCGCACACGCGCGTGGCCGTCGGCGAGCGCAACCGCAAGTGTCTGCGCTTCGACGAGGCGGCCGAAGCCGAGCGCGTGTTGCCAGTGCTCGAGGGCCGCGTCGCCGCCCTCGACCTCGACATCGGCGAGCATCCTATGGGCGTCGGCGATGCGCCAGCGACCGGGGCTCACTTCACTTGCTTGCAAGCCGGGCGCCAAGTGAAAGCGGGCGAGGGCTGGTTCGCGCGGCTGGCCGGTGATCTGATCTTCGACGACGAGCGTGTTGGGCTCCAACGTCCACACCCGCCGGTGCAGCGGCGCGCCGGACAAGTGTGCGTAGCCATCGTGCGCCGCGCTGACCTGCCAGCCGCTTACCGCCACGTCGCGCACTCGCGCACGGCGACCGACGCGAAACCCCGACCAGACTTCCGACGAGTCGTGCGCGCCGAGTTGCACGGTGCTGTGCGCGGCGGTGCCGCGTTCGACGCGTCGGCGTTCGCCGGCGCCATAAACCGAGGTGCCGCGGTTGACTATCAGCTCGCGCACACCGACCGACAGCTCGAACGAAAGGGTGTCGGCGTGCGCATGGCCAGGCAGGTAATCGGGCCCGATCGGCGCCACGTCGAGTAGCACACATGCGCCGCCGCGCACTGCGCGCGCATAGCCGCTGGGCTCGAGCAGGTGCACGCCCTCGCCGGGCGTCGGCGCGGCGGCCATGCCCAGCGCTGCCGCATAGCGTTCCAGTTCGGCGCCCGCCGGCGCCACGCCCCCGGTACTGTCGTTGAAGCGCGCCCAGCTGCCCGAGGGGTGGGTCATGCAGCGCAACCAGGTCAGCATGGCTGCGCATCGCTGCCGCAGCACCGGCAGCAGTCCTTGTGCGGGCGATGAGATCGGCGCACACACCTGGATCACATTCAGCAGGTCGAGCAGGTCTTCGAGCGCCAGCGCGTGGTACATCGGCGAACGCTCGAACTGGCCGCCGTCGGTGAGGAGCTGTTCCGGGACTTCGCGTTCGAGGATACGCAGCCCGGTGGCGAGCCAACGTTCCGCCTCGGCCCCATCGAACCACAGGCCGGCAAACACCAACGCCTTGGCGTTCACGAACAGGTGGTTGCCGAGCAGATGCCATTCGAGCCGGCGTTCGAGCCAGCGCGCCTGCACCGCCAGGCTGTGCGCCCAGGCGCCATCGACGCGCTGCCCGCCGAGCCACCATTTGACCCAGTTGACGATGCGCAGGCTCACCGGATACGGCGCCCAGCCGGTCCCGCATGGCGGCGGGTTGTCGGCGACCCAGCGTGTCACGAGCGCGGCCTGCCAGGCGCGGCGCTGGTGGGCGGCTTTGGCATTCAGGTCGTCGAAGTAGTGCTGGTTGTAGCGCCACAGCAGCGGCAGTTGCGGGTCGTCCCAGCCGACTTCGTCGAGTGCGTGTTCTTCGTTCAGCAACAACCAACGCGTCGGCGCGATGAGGCTAGCCTCCCGCGCGGCGGGGGCGACCCAGGCGCCGACGGCGGCGCGCAGCGGCGGCGCGGGGCGCAGGTCGGGCCGTGGTCGTTGCAGTCGAAATCGCAGGCGGCCGGTCACTTGTCCGGCTTTCAGCCAGCGCACGGTGCGCCACAATCGGCCGAGGCCGGTCATCATCGACCGCGCAGTGTCAGGGCTGACACAGCAACCGGTCCAGCACCTCTGCGATGCGCTCGCCGGTACGCCCGTCCCACAGCGGCGGTATCGCGCCTTTCTTCCACTGCCCGGCGAACAGCTTGTCGAGCGCGGGCTTCAAGGCGGCCGGGTCGGTACCAATGAGCTCGTTGGTGCCGATCGTCACCGTCTCCGGCCGCTCGGTGGTGTTGCGCAGCGTGACGCAGGGCACGCCGAGAACGGTGGTCTCTTCGGTCACGCCGCCTGAATCGGTGATCACACCCTTGGCGTGGCGCACGAGGTAGTTGAATTCGAGGTACGGCTGCGGCTCGACCGTTAGCACTCCCGCGGGCCGGTTCGGCAAGCCGGCCAGCGTCTTGGCGGTGCGCGGGTGCACCGGAAACACCACCGGCAGCCCCCGTGTGGCCTCACCGACTGCCGCGATCAGGCGGGCGAAGCTCGCCGCGTCATCGACGTTCGCCGGCCGGTGCAGCGTCATCACGAAGTAGTTGCCGGGTTGCAGTTGATGCTCGGCCCAGAACGGCGGCTCGCGCAGGCGCGGCAGGTTCGCGAGCAGGGTGTCGATCATCGTGTTGCCGACGAAGTGGATGCTGTCGTCGCGCGCGCCGGCTTGGCGCAGGTTCTGGTTCGCCACCTCGCTCGTCGTGAAGAAGTGGTTCGTGATCGAGTCGGTGACCAGGCGGTTGATCTCCTCGGGCATCGTCCAGTCGCCGGAGCGGATGCCGGCTTCGACATGCGCGACCGGGATGCGCAGCTTCTGCGCCGCGATCGCGCAGGCCATGGTCGAGGTGACGTCGCCGACCACCAGGCACAGCGCGCTCGGTGCGTCGAGCAGCAGCTTCTCGTAGCGGGTCATGATGCCGGCCGTCTGCTCGGACTGGGTGCCGGAGCCGACATCGAGGTTCACGTCCGGCGCCGGGATGCCGAGCTGGGTGAAGAAGTCGCCCGACATGCGCGCGTCGTAGTGCTGGCCGGTGTGCACGAGGCGCCAGCGCAGGGCGCTGCCTTGCTGCTGGCGCGCTTCGATCGCGTGGATGATCGGCGCGATCTTCATGAAGTTTGGTCGCGCGCCGGCGATGATGTCGACCAGGGGTTGGGTACTTTGGCTCATCGCAACGCTTCTTCGATCTGGATGCTGACGCGGCCGACTTCGATCAGCTCGTCCAGCGGGATGGGGCTGGGGCCGCCCCGCGCGACGGCCTGCACGAAGGCGGCCGCGCAGGCGGCTTGGCCCTTGTCCTGCCGCCACAGGTTCATCGCTCTGAAGCCCGGCCACCCGTAGCCGGTGAGCCGGCGGAAGTTGTCGAGCTGCAGCACGCGGCCGGCGGCAAAGACTTCGAGCCGCTCCTTCGGGAAGACCTTGCTGCCGTTGGCCAGGTAGTGCAGCGTGCCGACCGAGCCGTCGGCAAAGTGAAGCGTGACTGTGGCCGTGTCGGGCGTTGTGGCGTCCATGCGCGTGACATGGAAACCATCGATCGGCGCGCCGACCAGAAGGCGCAGCAGGTCGATGAAGTGGCAGCCTTCACCGACCAGGCGGCCGCCGCCGACCGCCGCATCCTGCGTCCAGTGGTTGGCGGGGATCGCCCCGGCATTGACCGTCATCAGCAGCGTCTTCGGTCCCGGCGCACCGGCCAGCAGTTGTTTGACCTTCACCACCTGCGGCGCGAAGCGGCGGTTGAAGCCGACCATCAACCGCTGGGTCGGCGCGGCTTGCGCGGCGGCTTCGATGAGCGCCAACTCGTCGAGCGTCAGCGCGAGGGGTTTTTCGACGAAGACATGTTTACCCGCCGCGAGCGCGCGCAGCACATAGTCGGCATGCGTGTCGTGGCGGGTGCTGATCACCACCGCGTCGGCTGCCTTGTCAGCCAGCAGCGTGGCGGCATCGGTGGTGGCTTCGGCAAAACCGAACTTGCGCCCCAGGTGCACGCTGCTCACGCCGCCGGCCGACGCGATGCGCACGAAGCGCGCGCCGGCAGTCTTGAACGCCGGCAGCAGCACCGCGCCGGCGTAGTTGCCGGCGCCGATCACGCTCAAGCGGGGTGCGTCGCCGGTGGGTGCTGTGGCAGCCGGCAGCGTCACCGTGCGCGCGCGCGCATCGATCAGTGCCACGGAGGCTGGCGCAGCCTGCGGGTACTGCAGCACAATGCCCAGCGACGGCTCGCTGCCACCGACGACCGCGTAGGCGCGCTCGGCGCTGTCGATGCCGAAGCGGTGCGAAATCAGCGGCGCGACATCGAGGCTGCCAGCAGCCAGCATATCGAGCACGGCTTCGAAGTTGCGCTGCTCGGTCCAGCGCACGAAGCCAACCGGATAGTCTTGCCCCTGCTCCTCGTACGCGGGGTCGTATCGACCGGGGCCGTAGGAGCAGCTGACCTGGAAGGTCAGTTCCTTCTCAAAGAAGTCGGCGCGCGACAGCTCCAGCCCCGTCACGCCGACGAGCACGATGCGCCCGCGCTTGCGCGACATCTGCGCCGCCTGGTGCACCGGCTCGCTGCTCTTGGTGCTGGCGGTGATCAACACCGCATCGACGCCGCGCCCGCGCGAGAACGCCGCCGCCGCGGCGAGCGGGTCGGCGCCGGCCTTCAGGTCCACCACCTCGGCACCGAAGCGTTGCGCAAGCGCAAGCTTGTCGGCGTCGAAGTCGAGGCCGAGCACGCGGCAACCCTGAGCCTTCAACAACTGCACGGTCATGAGGCCGATCAGCCCGAGGCCGGTCACGACCACGGCCTCGCCGAGCGTGGGTTGCACGAGGCGAATGCCTTGCAGCGCGATTGCACCGAGCACCGTGAAGGCGGCGGCCTCGTCGCTCACCAGTTCGGGCACCTTGGCGCACAGGTTGACCGGCACCGCCACCATCTCGGCGTGTTTGCCGTTGGACGCTACGCGGTCGCCGACTGCATAGCCTGCGACACCGGCCCCGACCTCGGCCACCGTGCCGACATTGCAATAGCCCATCGGCAGCGGCTGGTCGAGCTTGCTGCGCACTGCCGCCAACGTCGGCGCAAGACCATCGGTGCGAATCTTGTCGAGCACCATGCGCACCTTGTCGGGCTGCTGGCGCGCCTTGGCTATGAAACCCGCCTTGCCGAATTCGACCAGCATGCGCTCGGTGCCGGCCGAGACCAGTGTGTGCGTCGTGCGGATCAGCAACTGGCCGCGCCCGGCGGCGGGACAGGGGACGACAGCCACTTGGGTCTGGCCGCCGCGCAGGTCCTGAAGTACTTGTTTCATCGTTCGAACGCTGCACTCGCCGGCGCCGGGTGTGTCGGTCGAACACCCAGGCGCTGGACGAGCAGGGCAACGGCCACCGGCAGCGCAGGCCAGAGCACGCCGTAGCTGGAGACAAGCACGTCGAGCAGTTGCGTCTGGAACGGGTAGTACAGGGCCGGGCTGAGCACGGCGGCGACCATCACCGGTCGCAGCGGATCGCCGCTCCTGTGCGCCGCATCGAGCGCGCGCCCGCCGGCGAACGCGATGACGCCGATGGCAACGACGACCGCCAAGCACGCCAGCAGGCCGTGCTGAAAGAACGTCACCACGAACGAGGGCTGGACCATCGAGACGAAGCGCTCCACCCGGCGTAGCTCCGGGAACATGAACTCGCCGAGGTCGTGCGAGACCGAGTCGCTGCGTGACAGTGCCTGCGGCTCTTCAGTGGCGAACTGCCAGAGGAAGGGCAGGCCGATCGGCACGCGCAGCAGCGCCTGCGTCGCGGCATCGTTCGCGCCGCCGTTTTCGGGGGTCTTGAGGGACTGGTAGGTTGCGAAGAGCAGCATGGCCGCCAGCGCCGCGGCCAGCAGCCACGATATACGCACCGCAGCTTGGCGCCGCACGATGCTCGCGAATACCAACATCAGACCGATCGCCATCAGAGGGCCGATCTGAAACAGGCCGATGTTGAGCACCACCGCCGCGACCAGCAACATGACACCGAGCGCGCGCGCCAGCCACCGTGCCTGCCCGCCGGCAAACAGCAGCAAGGCGGCGCAAGCCGGCAGGCTGCCATAGAGCAGGCCGGCCTGCGCCGCACCCAGCTCGGCAAAGGCCTCTTCGCGCCGGGCATAGAGGCTGGCCAGGCCTTCGGACTGCCAGATGCCGTTGAGCGCGTTGTCCAGCAGCGATGGCAGCAACTGTTGGTTGAACAAGAACACCGCCGCGACGACGACGACTGCCGCCGTCAGCACCGGCCAGCTCGAATGCGGCGCGCTGCCTGGTTCGTCGGCGGCGTCCGATGCGGACGGCAGCAGCGCCGCGGCGCTGCGTGCCGCCCAAGGCACGACTACGAGCGGCAATGCGGCCAGCATCAACAACAGCCCGTAGGGGGTGCGGTCGGGCGCTGGCAGAAACCCGGCGAAGTACGCCTCGACGACGCGCGCCTGCGCGACGAACAGCCAGGCCGCGCCGGCGAAGAACGTCAGGATGTACATCCCCAGCGCAAACGCCACGGCGCGGCGCACGCCCAGCGTCAAGCAGCGCAGGTTGCGCGCGGCCCAGGCCCACAGCACGAACAGCAGGCCTAGGAGCAGGAGTGCGCGCAACAGGATTTCGACATCGAACCAGCCTGCGTTCATGAGTCAGCAAGGACAGTTGCCGGTGAGCGAGCCTTCATCGCGCCAGGCTCTCTGCGATGACATCGACATGCTGGCGCCAAGTGTAGTGTTCGAGCGCCTTGCGGCGCGCCGCCTGCGCCAGGCTGGCACGCAATGCCGGCTGCCGCTGCAGCGAGCGCAAGGCCCGCACGATGGCGGGCGCGCTGCCGGGCTCGACGAGCAGGGCCGTTGCGCCGTCGCCGCAGGCAGGACTGTCGCCTTCGCGCAGTGCTGGATCGAGCACGTCGCTCAGTTGGTCGAGGTCGGAGGCGACGATCGGCCGCGCCATCGCCATGTACTCGAACAGCTTCGTCGGGCTGCCGAAGAACTTGCTGCCGTCGGCCGGGGGCGTGTGCGGCGAAGAGAAGATGTCGGCGGCGGCGAGACAACGCGGTGCCTCGTGCTGCGGCACCAGCCCCGTCAGGATGACGCCGCCGCGCCGGATGTGCGCATCGAGCCGCTCGCGTACGGCGGCAAGGCGCAGGCCATCGCCGACGAATACAAAGCGCAGCCGCGGCAAGCCTTCTTCGGCCGGAGACGACAGCAATATGTCGGCCGCGTCGGCCAGCGTCTCGGCGCCGTGCCACAGACCGAAGGTGCCGATGAACATGACCACCAGCTCGTCGTCGGCGATGCCCAGCTGCGCGCGCAGGCGGCGTCGATCGTCGTCGTAGCGCTGCGGGTCAAACATCTGCGGGTCGATGCAGTTCGGATACCAGACGATGCGGTCGGCCGGCACGCCGCGCGCGAGCAGTTCGTCGGCCAGGACCTGCGAGACGGTGACGACGCGGTGCGCATGAAGCAGGCACACGTCTTCGATCGCCTGGGCCAGTGCCTCGTGCTTGAGCTTGTGGCCCCAGTTCTGCGAGACCCAGACTTCCGAGCCGTTGTATTCGATGACCAGCGGCAAGTCGAAGCGGCGCGACACCAGCACGCCGGCGAGGTTGCCCAGCGTCAGGCGCTGATAGATGAAGTCGAACGACTCGCGCTGCAGCGTCTTGGCCGCTTGTGCCACGCAGCGCCAGTTGAATCTGAAGTGATTGACTTCCGCCGGCACGCCGTAGGTGCGCAGCGGCTCGATCGGCTCGCTGCGCACCGCGCCGTTCAACAGCGGCGGTGTCTCGGGCGCGAGCACGAGGCTCTGGCCGTTGCGGCGCGCCAGCTCGTTGGCCACACCGGCGACGTGACCGATCGAGCCACCCGCTTTGGCGCCGAGCATCAGGTTGGTCTTGAGGTACAGCGCCTTGGTGCTGGTCACCGACGCGTTTGACAGCAGGGGTTGGCGCTTCAGCCGCGCGCACAGCCAAGCCAGGCGCCAGGTGGTGAACTGCCCCGACAAGCTGGCCCAGACGACGCCGAGCGCGCCGAGTGCGGCGCGCGCGCGGCCGATGCGCGCCACCCTGCGGTCGGCCAGATCGTGCAGTTCGACATGACGTGCCCGCGTCAACGACGCCAACAGCAACATCAGCGGCATGACGGCGCGCTCGGAAGGTTCCTGCACGACCACGCGCAGCGCATCGCCGTCGATGCGGCGCATCGACTTGAGCATGCGCGTCAAGGGCTGTAGGCGCAGTTCGTTGAGCGTCAGGTAGCGCGTGCTCGGCTCCGGCCGCAAGCTGACCAGGGCCGACTTGGACAGCGGATAAGACGAGAGGATGGTGCTCATCGAGAGGTGATGCGCGTCAGCCCGGCCTGCGCGCGCGGCAGGCAACATACCAGCCGAGCATGCCTTCGAGCGGGATCTGCCGATGCACCAGCGAGCCGCACCAGCTCGACGGCACGAAGTGGTCGAGCGAGAGTTGGTGGATCGACACGTCGTCGATCTCGAACTCGGCGAAGAGGTGGCGCATCGACGCCTTGGTGTAGAGCTTGACATAGGGCTTGATGCGCCGTCCGTCGGCGCCCGTCTCGATGGTGGCGAGCAGGCCGTCATAGCCGAGGCGAAACAGGTTGGCGCGGCCGATGCCGTCGAGCAGCAGTTTCTTGAAGAGGTGAAATGCCGACCACTGGTAGTAGAACGCGACCATCGCTTCAGCGCCGGGCTTGAGCACACGGCGCACTTCGGCGATGACGCGCTCGGCTTCCGGGATGTGATGGATCACGCCGAACGAATAGACGCAATCCAGGCTGGCGTCGGCAAAGGGCAGTGCGGTGGCGTCGCCCTTGTGCAGATCGACGGCGAGGCCGCGCAGATCGAAGTTGCGCTGCGTCAGCATCAGGTGGTTGTTGGTGATGTCCACGCCGTGGCAGTGCGCGCCGGCCTTCGCGAACTGCAGCAGGTCCGTGCCCTGGCCGATGCCGATCTCCAGCACGTCCTTGCCGGCGAAGCGCTCGAAGCCGAAGTAGTCGTGCTGCCACGGCTGCTGCCGGTAGCGCTCGGCGGCGACGCGATCGAAGTACTCGATGCGCTGCTTGTCGCCGTCGAGTTCGCCGCAGGCCAAGGTGTTCCATTGCAGGGTGGCGGCGTCGCGGGCCTGGGCCTGAACGGGCGAGGGGGTTTCGGTGAACATGTGTTTCGAGCGTTGGCGGAGCCGGGCGCTATTGTCGCCGCCGCAAAACAAACATCCATGCACTGCTGGCCCACATCGGCAGGTTGTCGGCCAGACGCGTATTCAGTTCGATGAAACCCGGAATCCGCGCCAGGGTGTGGGCGACGAGCGGGCCGGATGCGACCGAGGTCGCGCGTTCGGCGCAGAGTTCGAGGCGATGTTCGCTGAACATGCGGCGAAGTCGGCCGAGCGTGAAGCGCTGGACATGGTCCGACTCGTCCTGCGAGCCCGCCACATCGGGCCGCGATTGCCGGCGCAGGAGCAGTCGCAGGCCGCGGTAGAGTCCATCGAACAGGATGTCCAGCCGCAAGGCGCGGTACAGGCGGCGGTCGATCTCGAACTCGCCATAGCCGTTGGGCACGGTGATGAACAGCAGACCGTCGTCGCGCAGGTAGGGCAGCGTCTCGGCGAGCAAGCTCTCGGGGTGGTCAAGATGCTCGAGCACCTCGCAGACGATCACGACGTCGTACTTTCTCGGTGGCAGCTCGCTCACCTGACCGTGGACAAAGTTGCCGGCTGAGCCAAACGCTCTTGCCGTAGTTATCGAACCCTCATGGGTGTCGACGCCAGTTACGTCAAAGCCGAGCGTGGCCAGCGGTATCGCCAGCTGCGCGCCGGTGCCACAGCCGACGTCCAGCACCGACACAGCCGAGGGAGGGCGATCGTGCCAAGCGCGGACGCCGTGTACGATGAAGCCAAGCCTTTTCTGATAGCCCCATAGATTCTCGGCAAGGCCGGCAACTGGTTGTCGCGGCTGTGCCTTCATGAAGCTCGACATGGCAGCTACCTGAGTGCTGCGGTCGCGGATGGGTGTACCTGATTTTGCATCGCTGCGTGCCGTGTGAGTCATAGTGCCAAGCGCTGCCGCCTGAAGGCGATGAGGAGATAGATCAGTGTGGTGCCGACCGCGACAGGCAGCGAGATCGCGGCCCACGTCGGCGCGTCAAAACTACTCAGCTGCGGCCCAAGAGTCGCCACGGCCGCACATGCGGTGTTCGCCAATAGCAGCGACGCAACCAAGTGAAAGAACAGGCGCAGCCGTAGGAATGTGTTTGTCAGGGGCGCCATCACGATCCCGGGTGCGAGCGCGCTGCAGAGTATGAGGAACAGACTTGGCGCATCGGGGTACTTGCCGCCGTCGATGTACGGGATCACCAAGTAGCCGGCCAGCGCAACTACGCCCAGCAGGGCCAAGGCGCCGACCACCATAGGGCGGGTCTGGCGCAACAGCGTCAGCAGTTCGGCGGCGTTGTGTGCTGCCGCGAGCTTTGGCAAGAGGACCACGTTGGTAGCAACGACGACGCCGAGCGCGAGCCCGTAGTAGCGCACGGCACTCCCGAAGGCGGCCAGTTCGACCTCACTGCCCGTGCGCTCGAGTATGAGCATGGGCAGCTGTCCGAACAGGCCCAGCAGTGCGAAGTAGGCTACTAAGCTGGCGGCGGTCGGATCAGCCAGCAGGGCACGGGCACGTAGCTGGCCGCAGCCAAGCGGAGGCAGCGCGGGCAGCAACCGGGCGGCGACCAGGTAGCAGCCTGCCTGCGCCGCAAGCAATGCTGGCACCGTATGGCGGCCGGCGAGCATCAGGATAGGTATCGCCAGGGCGAGAAACACACCAGAACGCAGCAGTTCAGAGGCCGCGTACCGGCCAAAACGGCCAATCTTCTGGGCATGTGTGCGCGCAAAGTCGAACGCAGCGGCAGCGGCCGCGCAACACAATCCTGCAACCAGTGTTTCGGGCGCTCGCTCAGGTGCGAGCAGGATCGCCGCCAGCGCGAAGACCAGAGCGCTGCTCATGACCTGCCAGCGCCGATACATGCGCGCTGCGCCCTCGTCTGCGTTAGAGACGATGTAGTGCCGGTTGAAGAAGCCGTTGAAGGTCGTCGCGCCCAGCACGACCAAGGCGCTCACGAAAACGTACTCGGCCAGCTGTGCGGGTGGCAGCCAGCGAACCAGGGCCACGATGAAAGCCGCCGCCAATCCTTTGGACGCGAAGTCGCCGCTGACGACGGTGCGGAACTGCGCGACGCTCACGCCGGCGCTCCATACTGTGGGGCCAGTAGCGCGAGCGTCGTGTGCAGCGAGCGCGCCGTGCCCCGCCGCGTCAGGCGCAGCGAAGATGTGGGGAGCACGACTCCGTAGGATGGTGAGATGCGGCCGGGCACCAAGCTCGCCCGCCACAGGCTGTCCGAGCGCCAGCGCAGCTCAAAGCGCTGGCTGCCAACGAGCATGTCCACTGCCCCCTCGGTCCCCTCGCCCGGCACATCCGCAGCCAAAGTCGCTTCTACGCCCGGCGCAAAGTGCCAAGGCACGCTGACTTCATGCTCGCCTTCGCCTTCGAAGATGTCCGTGATCGTGAGTCGACCAACGCAGCTGTCCAGTTCGAACCTGCGCCGTACCAACCAAGGCCGATTCATGCGCGCATACCCGTTGTGCCTGCCTTCGAACACCGAGCGCCGCTCGTCGACGGACCAGAGCAATGGCTCGTGCGCTGCGTCGTTGTGCAGCACCCAGAGCAACTGGGGGCCGACAAAGCGGTTGAGTTCCTCGCCGTCGATTTGTGGCGTGTTGTGACAGGCCGTACTGCGAAAGCGGTTGCGCTCGGACGGCGATGCCGAGTAGAGATATGCGCCACAGTCGGTGACGAGGTGGGCGCCGTGTAACACAGCCTCGAACGACAGCAAGTCGTTGTGGCCGTGCCCGCCGCGGCCCGCCAGGCCGAGAGGGCCGCAATCGATGAAGACGTGGTGATCTGCGCTGCGCAGTACGTAGAAGCCGCCGTCGGGGAATGCGGAGGAGGTCGAGGGCGGGGCCTTTGCACGTGCCGGCAAGCGTAAAGCCGCGTCCATTCCGAGTGCCCAGGCGACTTCATCGCGCGGCCCCGCGAAGCAGTCAGTCAAGTCCGCGGCACCACAACCGACCGCGATCATCCCGATCAGATAACGATGATCGTTCAACGCCTGCACACCCAGCGGTAGCGCACGTGCGTCGTCGGCGTCTCCCCATAGTGGCACGCTGCCGTCCTGCCGGGTGTAGGCGGCGGTGAAACGTGCCATCTGCGCGAGTCGGTCACGGTACGCGGCATCGACGGGCAGATCTAACCGCATGCGGTACAGCGCCGGGTAGGCAAACAGCTCAAGCACCAGCCGGTGGTAGGCGATCGACGCTTCGTAGTCGACGCCGTCAGGAAAGACCTGTCGTGACAACTCGCCAAGTAGGATGCGCCAGCCGTTCCGCGCCCAACGCGCCGCTCGCCCGATTGGGCCGAAGAACAAGCCTGCATAGACAAGGCCTGCGGCGTCTGCGGTGTAGTGGTTGCCGTTGACGTCGGCGCGCTCGAGATTGCGTGCCACGAAGTCGCCATGTAGGTAGAGGGTCTCGATGAATCGTGAGCGAAATCTGGGGTCGCGCCACGATGGTGCGTCGGCACAGGCATGAAATAGCCATGTCCACGACAGAATCCGCAGCGCCGGCTCCATCGTGCAGGCCCAGTTGACGCTGGCGCCGTACGGGTTGGCTTCGATCCAGCTCTCGAGCAGCGCTCTCGCCGCGGCGGCGTAGGCGTCGTCCTTTGTCAGCAGCCACGCCTGACCGAGAGGCAGTGCCCACTGCAGGCGCGATAGCTCCCAAGGCACCTTGACATCGCTTGGCCGATCGAAGTTGTTGTAATCGATACGGCGATGGAACTCTGGTGGCCAGCGATGTCCGGTCTTGAAGTCCTGGTGCCAGTCGATGGGGTCTGGCAGCACGACCGACCCGGAGCCCAGCAAGTCCACTTCGTGGCGCAGCGCGCGCCGCGCGCGATCGAGCAGCAGTTCCGTGCCACCAGGTTCGAGCCGTTCGAGCGCAGCGGCGTCGTCGAGGCGCGGGTGTACGTAGGGGCGAGCTGCGAGCATTGACCACAGGGCATCGACGTCGGTGAGGCCGGCGCGACGTGCAAGCACGGTCGCGTCAAGCGCGCGTGCTCGCGGTGGACCACGCCAGCGCTCGGCCTCAATAGTGGCTTCGAGCCAAAGGCGGTGTGCAACGTAACGAGGGTCCTTGCGCAACGCGCGGCGCAATTTGCCGAGAATGCCGGGCATCGACGATTCAATGAACGAGTCTAGTTGGAAGGGCGTCGCGCCCTGGCCGCTAGAACCCAGCCGGCCGAGCCGGAATCTCGCCAAGGTTGCAAAGCCGACCGGTATCGGTCACCCAAACTATGGCTGATCGACGCCCGTAGTGTAGCGGCGCGGCGAGAACACTTCTGCCCCCAGCCCGTGAGCGTCGACGGCGTCGATGTCCGACGCCACCACTGTCGGCGTCAGACGATCAATGCCTTGGCAGCGGAGTGTTCGCCAGGTGCCGTCGACTTTGGTACTGACACTGGACTGACCATCTGGGCAACGCAACGCGTATGGACCGTATTGCCCCTCGACAGAGTTGATGCGATCGTAGTGGTGCAACACACTGATTTCGGCCGCATTCGAGCCCGACGAGGTGCCTTCGACCGGCTCCGGGTGAACGTACAGCAGTGCGTAGTCGAGGTAGTAGGTGTTCAGCAGTTCTTGCGATCGATCGCTGAAGTGCGTGAACCCGATCTGCTGGGTGCCGCTGTTGCGGATCGCGTCGCTCAGATCTGCCACTGAGAGCAGTTTCCCCGAAACTGCATCAACAGGGCTGGCGGCAAATGTCGGATCGTAGATGCCCCATTCGCCGTCGGTTGTCATCACTTCAACCAGAGTGTGGCAGTCGTACGAGTTGCTGATCAGGCAAGTGCCTCGCTTGCGATACGGGAAAGGCATGTTCGCTTGCCACAGCAACTCGATCAGTGCGTTTGCATAGTCATTGCAGTCCGCGTAGCGCTTGGCGACAAGCGTCTCCAGCAGCGACTCGGCTTTCACTTCGTTCGTGTGTGTACCCATCGACCGAGCTTGCACGGTCAAAGAAGACGCAATGTCATCGAATGCGGTGGCGCCGTTACCGTCGTCGACCACGGTGAACTCGAAGTCCGTCTCGATCCAGGCGCCATCAACCAGTGCCGCCAAGCGGCCGAACACCCGTTGGTTGAGGGCCAAGTTCGCGACGAACCGTCTCGTCACGACGATCGTGCCGCTGTCGTCGATGTCCGAAAGCCCTGGTGCGGAGCCAAGCTGAAGCCGGTAGCCACGGGCTCCTGGCAGGTCAGTCCAGACAACTGGTTGTGTCCCGGCAAGTCGGGGATTGGAAGCGGTTGGCTCCAGCAACTTTGGTAGGGGCGGGGCGGCCAATGCGGTGACTAGATGGTCGCGGTAGTGCCGCCACTCGCCATCAACCTGCGAGCGCACCCGAACGTACAAAGGTTCTCCATGCGGCACAGACGGAACTGCTTGGGCAACGGTCGTGGCGCTCAGGGGCTGCGAGCGCCATATGTCGGCGGCCCCAGGTTCCCTGCCGACGCTGACTTCGTACGCGGAGGCTGCCGGATGTGGGGTCCACTCGACGTTCAGTCCTGAGTCATACATAACCTCGCCCATCTTTGGCGCCACGATGGTCGCAGCACCTGCGACGAAGGAGAATGGCACATCGTCGACGTATCGCCACTGCTCTGCCGACAAGTAGTACAGGCGAGCATGGAGCGGTGTATCGAGTGGGCCGCGCAGATGGATCGTGCGCTGCGTTGTCGACGATCCCAACTCACCAGTGTCGACCACATCCTTTGCGCCTGGGCTCGTGCCAACGTACAAGTAATACTTCTGAGCGTCAACGATTGGTGCCCAGCGGAAAGTGACCGCGCTTGCGCTCGCGTCCAATGCGATGCGGTCTTCGCGCCAGGGATGTGTGAGTTCACCGGGCACAGCGGCGACCTCGAACGAAACGTCTTCGTCATAGATCCATTGACCGGCAACCTTGCGCCACAGCCGTGCGTACAGCGTTCGGCCGCGGGGTAGCTGCGTTGGGTGAGCGTACTGCGTGGCGGTTGCTGCGAACTCACCCGAGTTGATGACGTCACGACCTCCTGGTGATCGTCCCACCCAAAGGTAGTAGCCTTCAGCACCCGAAACTGGGCGCCACGACAATGTTTCGGCGACGCGCGCAAGTCGTTCCTGCGCCAGGGGCCGGGTCAGGTTGCTGGGCGTACTGGAAATAGTGAAACGCACTTCCGGTCCGGTTCGCCACCTGCCGTCAGTGAGGTACGACAGGCGTGCAAACAGGGTAACGTGGCGCGGGGCGTCGCCCGGCAGCAGGTAGATTGTCGTGGACGGCGCCAACTCGCCACTGTCGAGCACATCGGCGTCGCCGGTGCGCGTTCCAACCTGCAGGCGATAGGCCCTTGCGCCGCTTACACTGTCCCAGGCCAGTGGCTTGGTCGTCCCGGCCAGTTCTTCGCCCTCACGCGGCGCCGACAGGCCTGCTTTGAGGGCGGGGTCGGTGCCTTGTCCGCCGCCGCAGGCGGCGAGCAGTGCGCAAGCAATCACGGCAAGCCATCGGCGTTGTCGGCACATCTCTGTCGGCAGGAGTTATGCCGCAAAGATAGATGCCAGAGCCTGTCCGCAATGCGTTGATGAGGGGCCGAGCAGGGCCGCATTTCAAGCGTTCAGCGCGCCGAAGGTCGCCGGTGCCTCACACGGTGCGTCGTCGGTCGATCCAATAGTCGTACCAGGCGGTCAGGTTGAACAGTGTCCAGATGTAGAGGCTGTTGTCGCGTCGGTCGGAGAAGTGACCGTCAAATAGCGACTGCACGTACGCCCGTTCGAAGAAGCCACGACGTAGCAGACCAGACTCCATCATCTGACTGTGCACGTAGCGCCCGAAGTCGCCCTTGAGCCATTGACTCATCGGGGCACCGAAGCCCATCTTCTTGCGGTAGATGATCTCGTCCGGAATCACCCCCTCGACTGCCTTCTTCAACAGGTACTTTGCCGTGCGGCCCTTGACCTTCTGCTCCATCGGGATGTCCATCGTGTACTCGACCAGGTGATGGTCGAGAAACGGCACCCGTGGCTCGAGCGACACCGACATTCCAATCTTGTCGACACGCATCAGTAGAAGTTCCGGCAGGCGCAGCTGGAACTCGTTGTAGACCATGCGCGACAGAATGTCGTGGTCGGGATGCGCCGCGTGCATGCGGTCAGTGAACGACTTGATGACGTTGAAGGTGTCGGGCTCGAGGTATGAGCGCGGTAGCAATCCGCTGTCGATCAGCTGGTCGTAGCCGGTGCCGGCCTTGATCGAGCCCGGCGTCACGAGCTGTGACTTCAGCGTGTCCCAGAATACGGTGGCGCCCGACCAGAAGTGCTCACGGTCACGGGCGGCGCGGTCGAGAATGTCGGCGTAAACCTCAAGTTTCGGGAATGCGCGGCCGGCGCTCTGCGCAACAGATGCAACTGCTCGGCGCACGGGCTTGGGCGCGTACTTGCGGTATGGCTTCCAGTAGTTCTCGTAGAGGTCGAGATAGCCCATGTAACTGGCGTAGCCCGAGAACTGCTCATCGGAGCCTTCACCGACCTGGACAACGGTGACGCCCGAGTCCTTAGCGAGCTTCGATACGAAGTACAGCGGGATGCAAACCCAATCGGCGATCGGCTCGTCCTGATGATGGATCAGGTCGTCGAGGTAACCGCGCATGTCCGTCTCGTCGATCAACACTTCGTGATGGTTGGTCCTGAACTCCTTGGCAACCTTGTCGGCGTAGTCCAACTCATTGAGGTGCAGGTAGTCCTTGAAGCCAACCGAGAAGGTGTCGACGGGGCGGTCCATCAGCTTGGCCATCATCGCGACGTTGGTCGACGAATCGATGCCACCTGACAGAAACACCCCGAATGGCACATCGGCCATCATGCGCTTCTCGACACCAGCCTGAAGGCGGCTACGAACGCCGTCGATCAGCATTGACTCCTGCGCTTGGTCAGACAGCCCACGCAACTCATCGGCCAGCCCGGTGTGACCGGGCATCGCGTCCCAGTAGCGCTTTGTCGCGAGGCGGCCGGCGCGGTCGATCGACGCGTAATGGCCGGCAGGCAGCTTGAAGATACCCCGGAACATTGTTAGGGGCGCGGGCGCGGTCAGGAACGACAGGTAGTGATACATCGCCACCGGGTCGACGTCGCGCCCGACAGCCGGATGCTCGAGGAGTGCCTTGATCTCCGACGCGAACATGATCTGCCCCTCGGGCATCGTGAAGTACAGCGGCTTGACGCCGATGCGGTCGCGGATCAGGAACAGCGCTTCCTTCTTGGCATCCCACAACCCGATCGCGTAGTCTCCCTCAATGCGCTGGACCAGGCCGTCGATGCCCCACTGCTCATAGCCGTGGACCAGGACCTCGGTGTCCGAATGGTCGGTGCGGAACACGTGTCCCGCGGCGACCAGCTCGGCGCGCAGTGCGAGGTGGTTGTAGATCTCGCCGTTGTAGGTGACCCATACCGTGCCGTCCTCGTTGGTCATCGGCTGCGTCGCCGACGTCGACAGGTCGATGATCGACAACCGGCGATGGCCGAGACCGATCGTCCGGTCGGCGGAGAACCAACAGTCAGCGCCGTCCGGGCCGCGGTGGATCATCGTGTCGCGCATGCGCACGAGCACTGCCGGATCGACAGCCGTACTTCTAGCGTGCGAGTAAATGCCGACGATGCCGCACATGAAGAGCCTTAATCGTTGTTGTTCAGTCGGGTCTCGACATCGAAGCTGATGCGCGATGCACGCAGCAGCTGATCGAGGGGGATGGGCCACGGCTTGCCATGAATCAGGCTGTCGGCCAGCGCCTTCAGCTCCTCAAACTGGCCCTTCCGTGCGGTGGCCGAAGTCCACGCCTTATGGCGCCCCCCTGCGACGGTCAAAGCCTTGTAGTCGTCGAGCGTCAGCACCTTGCCGTCGGCGAACACTTCCATGCGTTCCTTCGGATGACCCCTGTCGCCCAGCGCGGTGTAGGTGAGGGAGCATACGGAGCCGTCTTCGTAGGCCACCGTTGCGATGAAGTTGTCGTTGCGACCCCACAGGGGCGAAGGTGGGTGAATCGCGTCGACCGACACCCGCGTGTGTGCCGAGCCGCGGACGAGCGCATTGAACAAGTCGTAGATGTGGCAGGCTTCGCCGACGTTGCGCCCGCCGCCCTGCGGGCCTTGGACCCAATGGTCGCTCGGGATGAAGCCCGCGTTCATTCTGTAATTGACGATCAACGGCGTGGTGCGCTCGCTCAGCACGCGCTGGCAAAGCTCGATTGCGGGGGAGAAGCGGCGGTTGTAGCCGACCATCAACAACGGACCATCGGGCCGCTCACGGTAGAAGCTTTCGATGCGATCTAGATCCATAGGATCGAGCGTCAACGGCTTCTCGACGAAAACGTGCTTGCCGGCCTCTAAGGCGCGAACCACTGCGGCTCCATGGGCATCGTGACGCGAAGTGATCATCACCAGGTCGATCACTGGGTCGTCGAGCAACTCGTCGAGCGAAGTGGTGCAGTAGCGCGCGCCATACTGGTCGGCAACGGCCTTGGCGTTGGACCCCGTGCGGCTCATCACCGCGTGCAGCGAAAGGACGCCGCCGAGTTTGCGCATGTTCGGCAGATGCATGCCCTGCGCGAAACTCGAGGCGCCGACGAGGCCGACACGCACGCCTGTGCCTTGCGATGGGGATGTCCGCAGATGCACTAATCTCCCAGCGGCCTGCTCGTTCGGCGGGTACTGCAGCAGCACGATCAACGGTTTGCTTCCATCAGCGTCGAGCGAGGCGTAAGCAGCCTGTGCGCGGTCGACCGGGAAAGTGCCGCTTAGCAGGCCCGCAAGCTGCACGCGACGGCCAGCAAGTAGCTGTAAGTACGCCTGCATGTTGCGGTTCTCGGTCCAGCGCACGTACGCGATGGGATAGTCCTGCCCTTGCTCTTCGTAGACTGGGTCGTAACGTCCCGGTCCGTAGGACGCGGAGATGAGAAAGTCGAGTTCTTTGGCGTAGAAGTCACTGCGGTTCAGGCCCAGCCCGACATCACCCACCAGTACGACACGCCCCTTCTTGCGTGTCGCCTGCATCGCGTGGCTGATGATCTGGTCGCTCGGTGATGCGGCGGTGACGATCACGGCGTCGGCGCCGAGTCCGGCGCTGTGTTTCATGACGCGATCAACGTAGTCATCGGTCGAAGGGTCGATTCCGACGTCCATGCCATGCGCCTTCGCAAGGGCAATCCGCGCCGGGTCGAGATCGACGCCAATGACTTTGCAGCCACAGGCAACAAGCATCTGCGCTGTCAGTTGGCCGAGAATTCCAAGACCGACCACGACCACCGTTTCACCCAGCGCGGGCTGTGCACGTCGGATGCCTTGCATCGCGATGGCGCCCAGCGTGACGGTGCTGGCGTGATCGAGGGCAACGTCGTCCGGTATGCGCACGGCGAGGTTGACCGGCACGTCGATCAGCTCCGCGTGATTGGCCACACCGGCACCTGCGCAGGCCACGCGGTCGCCGATGCTGTATCCCTCGACTTGCGTGCCGATGGCAACCACCGTGCCAGCCGCCGAGTAACCGGTGGGCGTGCCCGCGGCCAACTTGCCGCGCACGCGGTCAAGCGTTCCAGCAATGCCCTGTTCCTTCATCATCGCAAGCACGCGCCGCACATTCTCAGGCTGCTTGAGCGCGCGCTGATACAGGGGTAAAGCGGACATGCGCACGCCGGCGAGTTCGGTGCCTGCAGAGATGCAGGAATACTCGACGCGCACGAGCAGGTTCGCGGCTCCCACGCCCGGCGCCGGCACATCGGCAACGTGCGCACGGCCGCTCTTGATCAGGACCTGCTTCATTTACCTTTCGCTTCCTTGTTGTCATCGCCAGACGTCGCAATGTCTCGCCTGCCAGGACAAAGCAGTTCCTTAGGACGCCCAGCCGGGCCTCACCGGCTACGCTCCAAACTGGGTCAAAGCACTCTTCGCGCTGACCGGCGTGGCGGCACTGCTCGATCCCCGAGCACCAGCCACGCGCATATGAGGAGGAACGTGCCGATAGCCGCCGCAAGTGCAGTGGCCGCGCGTTTGGGCTTGCTCTTACGTTCGGGTTTCGTGGCCACGTCCACCACCTGGATGCTTGCCCCCTCTCGGCTCTCGTCGAGGCGCGCCAACTCATACTGGCGCGAGAAGAGCTCGAACAGTGTTTCCTGGTACTTGTACTCGCGATACTTGCCTACGTAGTCCGTCCCGGCACTGGCCTGGCCGAGTGCTTCGGTTCTGGAAAGCTGGCTGCGCAATGTGGCCAGCATCGACCGCAACTGCAGCACCTCGGGTGCACTGTCGGCTAAGCTTCGGCGCATGGCCTGCAGGCGCACCTCTGTGGCGGTTGCCTCTGCGCGCAGGCGCGCATATCCTTCCGCCGCCGCTTTGGGCTCAGCCCTCAAGGCGCCGGCGTTGAAGCCACTCGTCTCAAGCGCCCTTTGCGCGTCGGTCAGGCGGTCACGTGTTTGCTTCAGTTCACGCTCGAAGAACGTTCGCCGCTGCTGCGCCTCCGTCAACGCGAGTTCGCCCATCAAACGGCGAAGGGCATCGACAAAGGCATTCGCCATCTCCGCCGCACGTTGCGGATCAACGTCATCGACTTCGACGCTGATGATGCCATCACGCCGGCCGGCAACGATACGCACGTTGTCCGCCAGTTCCTTGCGCGCATCGACTTGGAGCTTGGAATCGTAGATCGGCATCAGGTTGAACCGATCGATCATGCGGTCAGCAACTGTCGCACTTTGCATGAGCGAGACATACTGATCAACCGGGCTTTTGACGCTTGCGCCACCAGCCAACCCCGCCAGCGCCCCAAGTTGAGACAGCGTTGCCATGGCAGCGCTCTGCTGCGGCTGCGGCGGCAGGAAGGACGTCCGGGCCGTAAATACCGGGCTGATCAAATAGGTAGCAGCCAGTGTTACCGCGCCGACCATCAATGGCGCGCCTACGACCCACTTCCAACTCCGCCGCAACGGCGCCAGCAAGGCCATCAAGCCCGAGTCGCCATCCTGCGTTTGCTCGGCCACGACGTCCGCGCTGTAGTCATCGCGCATCGTCAATTGCCCAACGTCTTGATCGCCGCGATCCCCAACCCGAACTGCGACAGGATCTGCGTCCAGTCCTTCAGGTTCTGCACCAGCGTCGTCTTGTTCACTTCTTCGGGCACGAAGATGGTATCGCCCGGTTGCGCCGCCACGCCTTGCAGGTTGTCGCCGCCGAACCAGCCGCTGTTCACCTGGCGGCCGCTGACGACCGTGCCGTTGGCGCGGATGACGAAGGTGCTCTGGCTGTCGGCGCCGCGGGTCGGGCCGCCGGCCAGGCGCAGGTAATCCTCCACCGAGCGGCCGTCGTTGTACAGATAGCTGCCGCCGTTGAAGACGCTGCCGAAGACGCCGATCGTTGTGCTGCGCGGTGGCACGTAGATGCGGTCGCCGTCTTCGAGGGCGAGGTTGGGCAGGTCGCGGGTTTCCGGGGGCAGTTGCAGCACGATGCGCCCGCTGGGGCGGATGGCGCGCAGCCGCTCGACCAGCCTGGTCACGTTGGCGCCGCGCGCCTGCTGCGCGGCGGCTTCGTCGGCGGTGCTGGCGCGCGTGGTGGTCGCGGCGCGGGTCATCTCGGTTTCCAGGTCGCGCAGCGCGCGTTCGTAGTTGTCCTGCTGCGTGATGCGCACGCTCTCGCGGTTGAACTCGGTGCCGAAGACATAAGCCGACGCGGTCAGCCCGCCGGCGGCGGTGATGGCGTCGGCGACGCTGCTCTGCGCGGGCATCACGTATTCGCCCGGCCGCTGCACTTCGCCCTCGACGCGCACACGCTTGTTCTGGCGCTGCACCGGCAGCGCGGCGTCGACGGCGCTGAAGGCGCGCAGCACGTCGCCGCTGCCCAGCGGCGCCGCAGCGCCGGCGGGCAGCGCGACCTCGGCGATGCGCGTCGAGCTGCGTTCGTCCAGCCGCTCCACCGCCAGCCGCGTGCGGTCGGCCACCGCGGTGAAGCCGCCCGCCATGCGCAGCACGTCGGCCGCCGTTTCGCCGGGCTTCAACTCGAAGATGGCCGGCTTGTTGACGCTGCCGACCATCGCCACCTGGGTGCCGATGGCGCCGACGTGGATCACGTCGCTGGCCTGCACGACGACGTCGCCGGCGCGTTCGCCCTTGAGCAAGAGGTCGTAGAGATCGAGCGTGGCGGCCACCTGGTTGGCGCGCCGCAGCTGGATCTGGCGGAAGCTGCCCGCGGCGGACGGGCCGCCCGCGCGCAGCAGCGCGTTGGACACCGTCGCCAGGCTGCTCACCGTGTAGGCGCCGGGTTGGGCGACATAACCGGTGACATACACCCGCACGCCGCGCAACTGGGCCAGCGACACGCTCAGCTCGAAGTTGCGGAACACCTGGCCGACGCGGCGGCTGATCACGGCGGGCAGGTCGCCGTAGCGCACACCGGCCACCATCACCGGGCCGACGCGCGGGATCGCGATGCGCCCTGACCGGTCCACCTGCAGCCGCAGGTCGGCGTCGACCGACCCCCACAGCGTGACGACGAGTTCGTCGCCGGCGCTGATCAGGTAGTCCGGCGGTACCAGCGGGCTGTAGTCGGCGGCGCCGGCTTCGTCGGGCTCGGCCATCAGCTCGGCGCCGTAGCGGCGGATCTGCAGCGGCGCGACCAGCCGGCGCACGAAGAGCTCGAACTCGCCCGGACGGTAGCCGACGGGGTCGTCGCCGATCAGGCGCGGCTGGCCGCCGAGCGGCGCCTCCATGCGGCGGGCGTCGCGGTCGCGCCGCCGCAGTTCGTCGCGCGCCTCGCTGCGCTCGCGCTCGGCCGAACGGGCGCGCTCGGCCTCGGCGGCACTCGGGCTGACCGGTTGGCGCAGGCGGATCGGGCCGCCGGGGTCGACGTCGCTCAGGGTCTGCGCCGCCACCGGCAACGCGGCCAGCAGCACGAGCAGCGCCGCGCAGCCATGGCGCAGGGAATTTTTCAGCAAGGGCACGGGCAAGGCGAGCAGTTCGTACAGGGACGCCATCTCGGCGTCGAAAAGCCGCGCATTCTAGCCGCCGGCTGCTGCGCCTCTTCGGGCCGGCGCGGCCGTGCGTGTTAGCGGGTGCGTCCACCATCGGCACGACGCAAAGCGCCGCCGAAAGGGAAGCCGCCACCTAAAATGAGAGCCATGCTTCCGTTGCTGCTGGCGCTCGCGGCGTCGTTCCTGGTCACGCTGTGGGTGGTGCGCTCGTCGAAGGCGCATGCGCACCTGTCGCATGACGATGATGTCTCCGGCCCGCAGAAGTTTCACGCCCACCCGGTGCCGCGTATCGGCGGCTTGAGCATCCTCGGCGGCTTGGCACTCGGCGCGGCCTGGCTGACCTGGCCGCGGTCGGCGGCCGCCAATGCGCTGCCCATGCTGCTGCTGGCCTGCGGGCTGCCCGCGTTCGCGGCCGGGCTGGTGGAGGACATGACGAAGAACGTCAGCCCGCGCCGGCGCCTGCTCGCCACCGCGGTGTCGGCGGCGCTGGCGGTGTGGCTGGTCGACGCGGTCATCGTGCGCACCGAACTGCCCGGGCTGGACAGCGTGGTCGCCTGGCCGCTGGGCGCGGCGGCGGTGACGGTGTTCGTCGTCGCCGGCGTCGCCAACGCGATCAACATCATCGACGGTTTCAACGGCCTGGCGTCGATGTGTGTGTTGATCATGTTGGCCAGCGTGGCGTACGTGGCGCATGCGGTCGGCGACCCGCTGATCGCCGCACTCGCGCTCGCCGGCGTCGGCGCGATCCTCGGCTTCTTCGTCTGGAACTTCCCGGCCGGGCTGGTGTTCCTGGGCGACGGCGGCGCGTATTTCCTGGGCTTCTACCTGGCCGAATTGGCGATCCTGCTGCTGCACCGCAACCCCGAGGTGTCGCCGATGTTCCCGCTGCTGCTGTGTATCTACCCGGTGTTCGAGACGCTGTTCTCCATCTACCGTCGCAAGCTGCTGCGCGGCCGGCCGGCGGGCATGCCCGACGGCGCGCACCTGCACAGCCTGATCTACCGCCGCTTCCTGCGCTGGGCCGCCGGCGAGCGCACGGCGCGCGAGTTGACACGGCGCAACTCGATGACGTCGCCCTATCTGTGGATGTTGTGCATGGCCTCGGTGATCCCGGCCACGCTGTGGTGGGACCACACGCCGCTGCTGATGGCGTTCATCGCGCTGTTTGCGGTGAGTTACCTGTCGCTCTATTGGCGCATCGTGCGCTTCCGCGCCCCGCGCTGGTTCGGCCCCAGACGTGGAGCCCGGCATCAGGGATAATCCCGGGGTGATAGACACCCCCACCCAAACCGACGACACGCCAGCGCCCCCTGCGCCGCTCTCGCGCTTCGACACCCTCGCCCTCGATCCCAAGCTGCTGCGCGCGGTGGCCGACTCGGGCTATACCGCGATGACGCCGATCCAGGCCAAGGCCATTCCGATCGTGCTGGCCGGCCGCGACGTGATGGGCGCGGCGCAGACCGGCACCGGCAAGACGGCCGCCTTCACGCTGCCGCTGCTGCAGAAGATGCTTGCGCACGAGAGCGCGTCGGTATCGCCGGCGCGCCACCCGGTGCGCGCGCTCGTCATCACGCCGACGCGCGAACTGGCCGACCAGGTGGCGGCGAGCGTCAAGACCTATGCCAAACACACCAACCTGCGTTCGACGGTGGTGTTCGGCGGCATCGATATGAAGCCGCAGACCTTGGAGCTGAAGAAGGGCGTCGAGGTGCTGATCGCCACCCCGGGCCGGCTGCTCGATCACATCGAGGCCAAGAACACGGTGCTCAACCAGGTCGAGTACGTCGTGCTCGACGAAGCCGACCGCATGCTCGACATCGGTTTCCTGCCGGACCTGCAGCGCATCCTGAGCTACCTGCCGAAGTCGCGCCAGACGCTGCTGTTCTCGGCCACCTTCTCGCCGGAGATTCGCCGGCTGGCGCAGAGTTACCTGCAGGACCCGGTGACGGTGGAGGTGGCGCGGCCGAACGCTACCGCCACCAATGTCGAGCAGCACTTCTACAGTGTCAGCGACGACGACAAACGTGCCCTCGTGCGGCAGATGCTGCGCGAGCGTTCGCTCACGCAGGCGCTGGTGTTCGTCAACTCCAAGCTCGGTGCGGCGCGGCTCGCGCGTTCGTTCGAGCGCGACGGCCTGACCACCAACGCGCTGCACGGCGACAAGAGCCAGGACGAGCGGCTGAAGTCGCTCGCCGCCTTCAAGGCCGGCGAGGTGCAACTGCTGGTGGCGACCGATGTCGCCGCGCGTGGGCTGGACATCGCCGACCTGCCGGCGGTGTTCAACTTCGACGTGCCCTTCAACGCCGAGGACTATGTGCACCGCATCGGCCGCACCGGCCGCGCCGGCGCCTCGGGGCTGGCGGTGACGCTGGTGACGCGCGACGACAGCCGGCTGGTGGCCGACATCGAGAAGCTGATCAAGACGAAGATCGAGCTCGAACCCTTCGAGATCGAGGACGAACGCCCGCGCCGGCCGCCGCCGCGGCGCAGCTTCGAGGAGCGGCAAACGAGCCCCGTCGCGGACATGCTGCCGCCGCGCCGGGCGCCGGTGTCTTCTTCGCGCGACCCGTTTTTCGACCGCCCCTACGAGGCGGTGACGGGTGACAGTGCCCCCGCCTGGGAGCAGGCGAAACCGGCGCCGGCGCCGGCCGGGCGCGCACTGTCGCCCAACATCAAGCCGAAGAAGAGGGTGGCCTCGCTGCTCGGCGGCGGCGCTTAGGCCGCGAGCCAGCTGAAGACCGCGGGCGCATGCCGGTCGTCGAAACGGGCCGGCGCCGATCGCCACTGCGCCACCGGCGCCATGCGGCACCAGCCGCCGGCCAGCGTCAGTCCGCAGGCGAGCGCGAGTTGCGTCGTCGGCTGCAGCGTCTCGATCAGCGCGCCGAACAGCGCCGCATTGCGGTACGGCGTCTCGATGGCGATCTGCGTGCAGCGCTCTCGACGTGACCTTGCCTCCAGCTCGCGCACGCGCGCGGCACGCGCGCCGGCTTCGACCGGCAGGTAGCCGACAAACGCAAAGCTCTGCCCGTTCAAGCCGCTGGCCGCCAACGCCAGCGTGATCGCGCTCGGCCCGGCCAGCGGCAGCACGACGATGCCGGCGCGGTGCGCCGCCGCCACCAGCGCCGCGCCGGGGTCGGCGACCGCCGGCAGGCCGGCTTCCGACAGCAGGCCGAGATCATGGCCTTGCAGCGCGGGGGCGAGCAACGGCGCCAGATCCGGCGGGCCTGCGCCGCTGCCCTTGGCCGGCCGCGGCAGTTCGCGGATGGTGATCGCCTGCAAGGGCAGCGCCAGCGGCGATACGGCGGCGACGCGGGCCAGGAAAGCGCGTGTCGTCTTGGCGTTCTCCGCTACCCAGTGGGTGAGCCCGGCGGCCTGCGCCAGCACACCCGTCGCCAGCACGGCGTCGATCGGCGGCGCGCCGGCCGCCGCGCCCAGGTCGAGGGTGTTGGGTACCAGCAGCAGCCGGCCGGTCATGGGATTTCTTGATCGCCGAGCGGATGCAGACCAGCTTCGCGCAGCAGGGTGCAGGTGCGGATCAAGGGCAGGCCGATGAGCGCGGTCGGGTCGTCGGAGTCGATCGCTTCCAACAGCGCGATGCCGAGCGTTTCGGCCTTCGCGCTGCCGGCGCAGTCATAGGGTTGTTCGGCGCGCAGGTAGTGTTCGATCTCGCTTGCGGCGAGCTGGCGAAAGCGCACCCGCACCGGCGCCACCAGCACCCGCGCATAGCCGGTGTCTGCACGCCGCACGGCGACCGCGGTGTGGAAGAGCACGCTGCGACCGCTCATCGCCAGCAATTGCTGAACGGCCCGCGCGTGGTCGCCGGGTTTGCCGATCGGGACGCCGTCCAGGTCGGCCACCTGGTCGGAGCCGATCACCACGGCGTGCGGGTGCAACGCCGCCACCGCCTCGGCCTTGGCGAGCGCCAGCCGTTCAGCCAGCGCGGCGGGCGCCTCGCCGGCGAGCGGGGTTTCATCGACCTGCGGCGCCCGCACCGCGAAAGGCAGCCGCAGGCGTTCGAGCAGTTGGCGCCGGTAGCGCGAGGTGGAAGCGAGGATCAGGGCGGGCCGCGTCATGGCGGAATTGTCCATCGGCCTAAACTGAGCCCCATGCGCCCGAACCCGCGTCACGACCCACACCGCCTCGACGTCGCCGACGCCGCCGCGCAAGCCGTCGAATTGCAGGGTCGTTGGCCGCTGGCCGAGCTGCCGCGTCTGGCGGCCGACCACCCCACCGACGCGCCGGCGCTGGCGGGCGACGTGGCCTGGTCGGCGCACGCCCACACGCGCCAGGGCACGGGTGGCGCGCCCGAAGTCTGGCTGCAGCTGTCGGCGCAAGCTGCGGTGCTGCGCACCTGCCAGCGCTGCCTGCAGCCGCTGGCATTGCCGCTGGCGGTCGACCGCAAGCTGCGTTTTGTGCCCGGCGAAGACGCCGCCGCCGCGCTGGATGCGGACAGCGACGACGACGTGCTGGCACTCGAGCCGCAGCTCGACCTGCTCCAGTTGGTCGAGGACGAGTTGCTGCTGGCGCTGCCGCTGGTGCCGCGGCACGAGGCCTGCCCCGAGCCGCTGCCGCACCGCGCCGGCACCGAGTCGGTCGAGGCGGCGGCGCACCCCTTTGCCTCGTTGGCGGCGCTCAAGCCCGGGAGCGGGCGGCACTGAGCGAATTGGCTGTGCCCGCGGCGCTGGGGTAGAATCCCGGGTTCATTTTCACTCGAACCGGCGCCGCGCTTTGAGGCGCTGCCCGCCGCTCTTTCGAGAGCGCGGGAGCCCAGGAGAACCCAAGCCATGGCCGTCCAGCAGAACAAGAAGTCGCCGTCCAAGCGCGGCATGCACCGTTCGCACAACGCACTCGTCCAGCCGGGCACGGCGATCGAGCCGACCACCGGTGAGGCCCATCTGCGCCACCACATCAGCCCGACCGGTTTCTACCGCGGGCGCAAGGTCCTCAAGACCAAGGCCGACGCCTGAGTCGGGCGCTGCCTGCGGGCCGCACGGCTTGCGGCCCGGCGGCGGATCGCCTACCGTTGCGGCCCGCCTGACTGTTTCTTTGCGTTGACGCCTTGGCCCATCCCCCGCTGACGCCCCTGCCGCTCGTGCGGCTCGCTGTCGATTGCATGGGCGGCGACCACGGCCCGGCCGTCACGCTGCCGGCCTGCAAACACTTCCTCGACGCCCACCCGCTGGCCGAGTTGTGGCTGGTCGGCACGGCGGCCGCACTGGCGCCGGCGCGCGCCTGGGAGCGCTGCACGCTGGTCGAAGCCACCGAGGTGGTGGCGATGGACGACCCGCTGGAGGTGGCGCTGCGGCGCAAGAAGGATTCGTCCATGCGCATCGCGCTGAGCCAGCTGAAGGACGACAGCGCCCACGCCTGCATCTCGGCCGGCAACACCGGCGCGTTGATGGCGCTGGCGCGTTACCTGCTGAAAACGCTGGAAGGCATCGACCGGCCGGCGATCGCGACCGTGATGCCGAACCAGAAGGACGGCTACACCACCGTGCTCGACCTGGGCGCGAACGTCGACTGCACCGCCGAGCACCTGCTGCAGTTCGCGGTGATGGGCAGCGCGCTCGTCGCCGCGGTGGAAGGCGACGACGAACCGACCGTCGGCCTGCTCAACATCGGCGAAGAGGCGATGAAGGGCAGCGACACCATCAAACGCGCGAGCGAACTGCTGCGCGCCGCGTCCGCCGACGGCCATCTGAACTTCTACGGCAATGTCGAGGGCAACGACATCTTCAAGGGCACGACGCACATCGTGGTCTGCGACGGCTTCGTCGGCAATGTGCTGCTGAAGACCAGTGAAGGCCTGGCGACGCTGCTGACCGACTTCATCCGCCAGGAGTTCAAGCGCAACGCCTTCAGCAAGCTGATGGCGCTGGCCGCGCTGCCGGTGTTGAAGCGTTTCAAGGCGCGCGTCGATCCCCGGCGCTACAACGGCGCTGCGCTGCTGGGCCTGCGCGGGCTGGTGTTCAAGAGCCACGGCTCGGCCGACGCCTATGCCTTCGAGCAGGCGCTCAACCGCGCCTACGACGCCGCGCGCAACCGCCTGCTCGACCGCGTGCACGACCGCATCCTGGAAACGTTGCAGGCGATGCCGGCGCCCGAAGCCCAGCCGGCGGCGGCATGAAGTATTCCAGGATCACCGGCACCGGCAGCCACCTGCCGCCGCGCCGGGTCACGAACGCCGAACTGGCGCGTGACCTCGCCGCGCGTGGCATCGAGACCTCGGACGACTGGATCGTCGAGCGCACCGGCATCCGTGCGCGCCACTTCGCTGCCGACGGCGTGACGTGCAGCGACTTGGCACTGCCGGCCGCCCAGGCCGCGCTGCAGTCGGCCGGCCGCACGGCGGGCGAGGTCGACCTGATCGTCGTCGCCACCTCGACGCCGGACATGGTGTTTCCGTCCACCGCTGCGCTGCTGCAGGCCAAGCTCGGCATCGCCGGCTGTGCCGCCTTCGACCTGCAGGCGGTGTGCTCGGGCTTCGTCTATGCGCTCACCGTCGCCGACGCGATGATCCGCACCGGCAGCGCGCGTTGTGCGCTGGTCATCGGCGCCGAGGTGTTCTCGCGCATCCTCGACTTCGACGACCGCACGACCTGCGTGCTGTTCGGCGACGGCGCCGGCGCGGTGCTGCTGGAAGCGAGCAGCGAGCCCGGCATCCTGGCCACCGAGCTGCATGCCGACGGCAAACACGCCGCCATCCTGTGCACACCCGGCACGGTGGCCGGCGGCAAGGTGATCGGCGACCCGCTGCTCAAGATGGACGGCCAGGCGGTGTTCAAGCTCGCCGTCGGCGTGCTCGACTCGGTCGCGCGGTCGGTGCTCGCCAAGGCCGGCCGCAGCGAGGCCGACATCCACTTCCTGATCCCGCACCAGGCCAACATCCGCATCATGCAGAGCACGGCCAAGAAGCTGAAGCTCGACGCCGACAAGCTGGTCGTCACGGTCGATGAACACGGCAACACCTCGGCGGCGTCGATCCCGCTCGCGCTCGATGTCGCGGTGCGCGACGGGCGCATCCGGCGCGGCCACACGCTGCTGCTCGAAGGGGTCGGTGGCGGCTTCACCTGGGGCGCGGTGCTGCTGGATTACTAGGAACCCATGACCGCTTTCGCTTTGGTTTTCCCGGGCCAGGGCTCGCAGGCCGTCGGCATGCTCGACGCCTGGGGCCACCACCCGGCCGTGTGTGCGACGCTCGACGAAGCCTCGCAGGCGCTGGGCGAGGATGTCGGCGCGCTGATCGCGCAGGGGCCGAAGGACCAGCTCGACCTCACGACCAACACCCAGCCGGTGATGCTCACCGCCGGCATCGCCTGCTGGCGCGCCTGGCTCGCAGAAGGCGGGCCCGAGCCGGCTGCCGTGGCGGGCCATTCGCTCGGCGAGTACACGGCGCTGGTGGCGGCCGGTGCGTTGACGCTCGCCGACGCCTTGCCGCTGGTGCGCTTTCGCGCCCAGGCGATGCAGCAGGCGGTGCCGGTCGGCACGGGCGCGATGGCCGCGATCCTCGGCCTGGACGCCGGCGCGGTGCGCGCCGGCTGCGCCGAAGCGGCGGCGGCCAGCGACGAGGTGTGCGAGGCCGTGAACTTCAACGACCCCAAGCAGACGGTCATCGCCGGCAGCAAGGCCGGCGTCGACAAGGGCTGCGAGGTGTTGAAGGCGAGGGGCGCCAAACGCGCGCTGGCGCTGCCCGTGTCCGCGCCGTTCCACTCCAGCCTGATGAAGCCGGCGGCGGAGAAACTGAAGGACAAGCTTGCCGGCGTGACGATCGCCGCGCCGCGTTGGCCGGTCCTCAACAACGTCGATGTTGCAGCGCCCACGGACGCGGCCGCAATCCGCGACGCGCTCTACCGCCAGGCCTACGGCGCGGTGCGCTGGGTCGAGGTGGTGCAGGCCTTGCGCGCGCGCGGGCTGACGCACATCGTCGAATGCGGGCCGGGCAAGGTGCTGTCCGGCATGGTCAAGCGCATCGACGCCGATGTGGTCACCGGCACGGTGTTCGACCCGGCGTCGCTGGCCGAGATGAAGGCGGCGCTGGCATGAGCGATGTCTCGATCCAGGGCCAGGTCGCCCTCGTCACCGGCGCGTCGCGCGGCATCGGGCGCGCGATCGCCGCCGCGCTGGCGCAGACCGGCGTCAGCGTGATCGGCAGCGCGACGACCGAAGCCGGCGCCGGCGCGATCAGCGAGTCGCTGCGCGCGCAAGGCGGGCGCGGCATCGCGCTCGATGTCAACGACGCCGGCGCGCTGGACGCCGCCATCGATGCGATCGTGAAGCAACACGGTGCGCTGCACATCCTGGTCAACAACGCCGGCATCACGCGCGACACGCTGGCGATGCGCATGAAGGATGCCGACTGGGACGCGGTGCTCGACACCAACCTGAAGGCGGTGTTCCGCGCCAGCCGCGCCGTGATGCGGCCGATGATGAAGCAGCGTTACGGCCGCATCGTCAACATCACCTCGGTGGTCGGGGCCTCCGGCAATGCCGGCCAGGCCAACTACGCCGCCGCCAAGGCGGGTGTCGCCGGCATGACCCGCGCGCTGGCGCGCGAACTCGGCAGCCGCGGCATCACGGTCAACTGTGTCGCGCCGGGCTTCATCGCCACCGACATGACGGATGCGCTGCCCGAAGCACAGAAGGCCGCGCTGCTGGCACAGATACCGCTCGGCCGGCTTGGCGAGGCGGCCGAGGTCGCGGCGGCGGTGCTGTTCCTGGCCTCGCCCGCGGCGGGTTATGTCACCGGCAGCGAGCTGCACGTCAACGGCGGCATGTACATGGCCTAGCGGCGTCAACCCGTTCCCTGACCTGGCCCCGCATAGAATCCGGGCCGTTTGCATGCAACCACTCCTGGAGGAGTCATGAGCGATATCGAAGCGCGTGTCAAGAAGATCATTGCCGAACAACTCGGCGTGCCCGAGTCCGACGTCACCAACGAAAAGGCCTTCGTGGCCGACCTGGGCGCCGACTCGCTCGACACGGTGGAACTGGTGATGGCCCTCGAAGACGAGTTCGGCATCGAGATTCCGGACGAAGAGGCCGAGAAGATCACGACCGTGCAGTTGGCGATCGACTACGCGCAGAAGAATCAGAAGGCAGCCTGAGCTTGCGCACATGACCCGTCGTCGTGTCGTCGTCACCGGCCTCGGGCTGGTCAGCCCGGTGGGCAACACCGTGGCTGAAGGCTGGGCCAACCTGGTCGCCGGCCGCTCGGGCATCGCGGCCGTCACACGCTTCGACGCGTCGGCGCTGTCGGTGCGTTTTGCCGGCGAGGTCAAGGGCTTCGACATCGAGCAATACGTGCCGGGCAAGGAAGCCCGCCACATGGACACCTTCATCCACTACGGCCTGGCCGCTTCGATGCAGGCGGTGGTGGATGCGGGCCTGCCGACCGGCGATGCGCTGACCGAAGAGACGGCCGAGCGCATCGGCGTCATGGTCGGCTCGGGCATCGGCGGGCTGCCGATGATCGAAGCCGCGCACACCGAACTGAACGAACGCGGGCCGCGCCGCATCTCGCCGTTCTTCGTGCCGTCGTCGATCATCAACATGATCTCCGGCCATGTGTCGATCAAGTACGGCTTCACCGGCCCGAACCTGGCGATCGTCACCGCCTGCACGACCGGCCTGCATTGCATCGGCGAAGCGGGCCGGCTGATCGAGTACGGCGATGTCGACGTGATGGTCGCCGGCGGCGCCGAGAGCACGGTGTCGCCGCTGGGCATCGGCGGCTTTGCGGCGGCGCGCGCGCTGTCCACCCGCAACGACTCGCCCGAGACCGCGTCGCGGCCCTGGGACAAGGACCGCGACGGGTTTGTGCTCGGCGAAGGCGCGGGCGTGCTGGTGCTCGAGGAGTACGAACACGCGAAGAAACGCGGCGCCAGGATCTACGCCGAACTGGCCGGCTTCGGCATGGGGGCGGACGCCTTCCACATGACCGCGCCCAACGTCGATGGCCCCAAGCGCACCATGCGCGCGGCGCTGCGCAATTCGCGCGTGAACGCGAACGAGGTGCAGTATCTGAACGCGCACGGCACCTCGACGCCGCTGGGCGACGTGAACGAGACGAATGCGATCAAGCTCGCCTTCGGCGAACATGCGAAGAAGATGGTGGTCAACTCGACGAAGTCGATGACCGGCCATCTGCTCGGCGGCGCGGGCGGCGTCGAGTCGCTGTTCTCCGTGCTGGCGCTGCACCATCAGGTGTCACCGCCGACGATCAACATCTTCAACCAGGATCCGCAGTGCGACCTGGATTACTGCGCCAACACCGCGCGCGAGATGAAGATCGATGTCGCGGTGAAGAACAACTTCGGCTTCGGCGGCACCAACGGCACGCTGGTGTTCCGACGCGTCTGAAGCCTCCCGACCACCATGCGCGCGGCGCCGGCCGTGCAGGCGACGCTGGGCCCCGACCGCGGCTGGGCGGCTTTTACGCGTGGGCTGGCGGCGCTGGCGCTGGCCGGACTCGCCGCCTGGGCGGTCCAGGCGCTCGGCGCACCGGGCTGGGTCATGACCCTGGCGGCGGCGCCGGCAGCGCTGTTGGGGGGGCTGGTTGGCCAGCGGCTCATGGCTGCACCACGCGGCGCCCTGCGCTGGGACGGCGCGGCGTGGAGCTGGCAGGCGCAGGGCGCGCCGGTGGCGCAGACCGGTGCCGTGGTGGTGATGATCGACCTCGGGCCGTGGGTGCTGCTGCGCTTCGTGCCTGCCGGCGCCGCCGCGGTCTGGCTGCCGGTGGCGCAAAGCGCCTGCGGCCCGGCCTGGCGGGCGTTGCGCGCCGCGCTGCATGCGCAAGAGGTGCCTGAGTGACGACCAACGACGCCGACGCGCTGCTGGTCGATCGGGTCAAGCAGGGCGACGTCAAGGCCTTCGAGATGCTGGTCGTCAAATACCAGCGGCGCATCGAAAGATTGATCGGGCGCATGGTACGCGACGTCGACCTGGTGCCCGACATCGCCCAGGAAACGTTCATCCGCGCCTACCGCGCGCTGCCGCAGTTCCGCGGCGACAGCGCCTTTTACACCTGGCTGTACCGGATTGCAGTCAACACTGCGAAGAAGGCGCTAGGGGAACTCAAACGCGATCCGTTGATCTCTGAAACCGCGCTGCGCGCACGCGACGATGAGGACGAAACTTCCCGCGTCGAGAACGAACTAAGTGACGGCGAGACTCCGGACGCGGTGCTGGCGACGAAGCAAATCGGCGCCACCGTCAATGCGGCCATCGAGGCCTTGTCGGAAGACCTGAGGCAGGCGATCACCTTGCGCGAGATCGAAGGCCTGAGTTACGAAGAGATCGCGCAAATCATGAACTGTCCGATAGGCACGGTGCGTTCACGGATCTTCCGGGCGCGTGAGGCGATCGCCGAGCGCCTGCGGCCCCTGTTGGGCACGCGCGAAGGCGAGCGCTGGTGAGCGAGGAAAACGATGTCTGAACAGCAACCAACCCCCCAGCAGCGACGCGAATGCCTGTCGGCGCTGATGGACGGCGACGCGCAAGCGCTGGCTGCCGCGTGCGCCGCTTGGCGCGACGACGCCGACGCGCGTCGGCAATGGCATGCCTATCACCTGATCGGTGATGTCTTGCGCTCCGACGAGCTGGCGCGCTGTCCCAGCGCCGACGCAAGCTTCCTGAGCGCGTTGCGGGTGCGCTTGGTGGCCGAGCCGGTGGTGCTGGCGCCGTCGCCGCTGCCGGCGGCCGCGGCGCGTCGCCGCTGGCTCGGTCCGGCCGCGATGGCGGCCGGTTTTGTCGTCGTGGCCGGTGTGCTGGTCGTCACGCGCGGCATGTTGCCGAGTGACAACCCGGCGCCGCAGCTGGCGGCCGCGCCGGCGCCCGCCGTGCGCGCGGCAGCGGTCGAGCCGCTGTTGGCCGACAGCGCCTTGATCCGCGACGCCCGCCTGGACCGTTATCTGCGGGCGCATAAACAGTATGGCGGCAGCAGCGCTCTCGGCCTTCCGGGCGGTGTGCTGCAGCGCACCTCGACGGTGGCTCCCGAGCAGCCGCAACGTTGAGCGCAATGCGCCTGCCCCGCCTGATCCTTGGCTCTGCGCTTGCGCTCGCGTCGGCGTCGTTCGTGCCGGGCGGCGTGGCGTTCGCGGCCGGCAATGCCGCACCGACCGATGCCCGCGGCTGGCTGATGCGCGTGCATGGCGCGGCGGCCCAGCGCAATTACCAGGGCACGCTGGTGGTCAGTACGCGCGCCGCCGTGTCCAGCTCGAAGGTCGCGCACTACTGCGAAGGTGAGCAGCGCTACGAGCGCGTGGAGGCGCTTGACGGCCAGCCGCGCCAGGTGCTGCGCCACAACAACCTGGTGCATACGCTCTGGCCGGCGAGCAAGCTGATGCTGGTCGAGCAGCGCGACGCGCGCGCCACCTTTCCATCGTTGCTCAGCGGCAGCGAGGAGCAGACCTTCGAGCGCTACGAGTTCAAGGCCGAGGGCGAGGACCGCATCGCCGGCCATGCCGCGGTGATGTTCCTGCTCGAGCCGCGCGACGGCGACCGTTATGCGCAGCGCCTGTGGGCGGACAAGGCGAGCGGCCTGCTGCTGCGCAACGACGTGCTGGACGAACGCGGCCAGGTGCTGGAAAGCACCGCCTTCACCGACGTGGCGATCGACGTGCCCGCGCAAGCCGGTGCGGTGCTGAAGGCGATGCGCAAGACCGACGGCTGGCGTGTTCTGCGGCCGAGCTACACACGCACGCAGCTGGGCGCCGAAGGCTGGGCGCTGCCGGCGCCGGTGGCGGGCTTTCGCGAGGTCAGCTGCGTGCGCCGCGACACGCCGGGGGTTGAAGGCGGGCTATTGCAGACCATCTATGCCGATGGGCTGACCCATGTGTCGGTGTTCGTCGAGCCCTACCAGGCCGAGCGGCACCGGCCGGTGCAGGCCGCGCTCGGCGCCACCCACACGCTGATGCAGCAGCACGGCGCCTGGTGGGTCACCGTGGTGGGTGACGTGCCGCTAGCGACCCTGCAGCGCTTCGCGGCGGCGCTGAAGCGGCTGCGCTAGTCGTTGTTGCGGGTCGTTGTTTCAGGTTTCGTTCAAGGAGAGTTGACTCATGCCGGTTCTCGAATCGCTTCTGCGCCGTCCGGCGCTTGCCTTGCTCGCCGCGGCGACGCTGGCCCTCGGTGCGGCGGCGCCGGCACCCGTGCTGGCGCAGGCTGCCGCCACGCGCGAGCTGCCCGACTTCACCGAGCTGGCCGAGCGGGTCGGCCCGGCGGTGGTCAACATCCGCACCACCGAACGCGCGCGCGCCCGCCTGGGCGGCAATCTGCCGAACGACATGGACGAGCAGATGCGCGAGTTCTTCCGCCGCTTCGGCATCCCGATCCCGAATGCGCCGACGCCACGCCGCGGCGGCCCGCCCGGGGGCGGTGACGACGACGACCAGCAGGCGCCGCAGCAGCGGGGTGTCGGCTCGGGCTTCATCCTCTCGGCCGACGGGCTGGTGATGACCAACGCGCATGTCGTCGAGGGCGCGGAGGAGGTCATCGTCACGCTGGTCGACAAGCGCGAGTTCAGGGCCAAGATCATCGGCTCGGACCGCCGCACCGACGTCGCGGTGGTGAAGATCGACGCCACCGGCCTGCCGCATGTGAAGATCGGCGACGTGAACCGGCTCAAGGTCGGCGAATGGGTGATGGCCATCGGCGCGCCTTTCGGGCTCGACAACACCGTCACCGCCGGCATCGTCAGCGCCAAGCAGCGCGACACCGGCGACTTCCTGCCCATGATCCAGACCGACGTGGCGATCAACCCGGGCAACTCCGGCGGCCCGCTGCTCAACCTGCGCGGCGAGGTGGTCGGCATCAACTCGCAGATCTACAGCCGTTCGGGCGGCTTCATGGGCATCAGCTTCGCGATCCCGATCGACGAAGCGATCCGCGTCTCCGACCAGCTGCGCAGCAGCGGGCGGGTGATCCGCGGGCGTATCGGTGTCACGATCGCACCCGTCACCAAGGACGTCGCCGAAGCGATCGGCCTCGGCGCTGCGCGTGGCGCGCTGGTGCAGGGTGTCGAGGACGGCGGCCCGGCGCAGAAGGCCGGCATCGAGGCCGGCGACATCATCGTGCGTGTCGACGGCAAGGCGATCGAGAAGTCCGCCGACCTGCCGCGCATCATCGGCGACACCAAGCCGGGCACGCGCTCGTCGCTGCAGGTCTACCGGCGCGGCAATGCGCGCGAACTGCATGTCACGGTGGCCGAACTGGAACCCGACCGCGCGCGCCGCACGGCGCAGGCCGAGCCGCCGGCGCCGACCGGCACCACCAAGACCGCCATCGGGCTGGCCGTGTCCGACCTCACCGACGCGCAGAAGCGCGAGCTCAAAGGCAAGGGCGGCGTGCGCGTCGATTCCACCGAAGGGCCGGCTGCACGTGCCGGCTTGCGCGAGGGTGATCTGATCCTGTCGATCGACAACACCGAGGTGACGGATGCCAAGCAATTCAGCACCCTGGTCGGCAAGCTCGAGAAGACACGCGCCGTCAGCGTGCTGGTGCGCCGTGGCGAGTTCACGAGTTATGTCGTGATCCGGCCGGCAGGCCGCTGAGGCGCCGGCCGGCGCGGCTGCCGCGAAGCGCGCCGGTCGTCAACCCGGATAAGGCCGCGATAGCGGCGCGCTACACCGGTGCGGCGCGGGGTCTTTCCATCTGGTGGCAGCAGCAGCCGACGCGGCCGATTGCAAGTGGCCGTTTACTTCTCCAATCCGAACTCGATTGGTGTTGATGGAAGCTACAATTCAGGCTTCTTGAGGCCTGTTTATGGTCGATCCAGGTCGCCGGCTAGGGGTGCAAAATTGTCCCCACCCGATCCACAGCGCTTTGTGGATAAGCTGTTGATGGATTTCCATGTTGGCACGCTGCAACGAAGGGAAATCCAATAACGGCGCGGCTTCCGGCAGGGTGCTTTTGGCTACAATGAAAGCCCAACAAGCAGTTGCCATACGTTTTGTTGGAAGGCGCGTCCACTCTTCGACGCGCCTTTTTTTATGCTCTCGATGGACCACATCCGCAACTTCTCGATCATTGCCCACATCGACCACGGCAAGAGCACGTTGGCCGACCGCATCATCCAGCGCTGCGGGGGTTTGAGCGACCGCGAGATGGAAGCGCAGGTGCTCGATTCGATGGACATCGAACGCGAGCGCGGCATCACGATCAAGGCGCAGACCGCGGCGCTCGAATACACCGCGCGCGACGGCCGGGTCTACAACCTCAATCTGATCGACACGCCGGGGCACGTGGACTTCAGCTACGAGGTGAGCCGCTCGCTGTCGGCCTGCGAAGGCGCGCTGCTGGTGGTCGACGCCAGCCAGGGCGTCGAGGCGCAGACGGTGGCCAACTGCTACACCGCGCTCGAACTCGGCGTCGAAGTGGTGCCGGTGCTCAACAAGATGGATCTGCCACAGGCCGACCCCGAGGAGGCCCAACGCGAGATCGAAGACGTGATCGGCATCGACGCCAGCCAAGCCATCCCGTGTTCGGCCAAGACGGGCATGGGGCTCGACGAGATCCTGGAGGCGGTGATCCACCGCATGCCGGCGCCGCGCGGCAACCCCGACGGCGCGCCGCGGGCGATGATCATCGACTCCTGGTTCGACAACTATGTCGGCGTCGTCATGCTGGCGCGGGTGGTCGACGGCGTGTTGCGCAAGGGCGACCGCATCCGCATGATGGCCACCAACGCCGTCTATCCGCTGGAGCAGATCGGCGTCTTCACGCCCAAGGGCGTGGCGCGCGAGGAACTGCGCGCCGGCGAGGTGGGTTTCCTGATCGCCGGCATCAAGGAGCTGCAGGCGGCCAAGGTCGGCGACACCATCACGCTGGAGAAGAAGCTGCCCAACAACGCCGGGCCGGCCGAGCAGGCGCTGCCCGGCTTCAAGGAAATCCAGCCCCAGGTCTTTGCCGGCCTGTACCCGACCGAGGCGAGCGAATACGAGTCGCTGCGCGACGCGCTGGAGAAGTTGAAGCTCAACGACTCCAGCCTGCGCTACGAGCCCGAGGTCAGCCAGGCGCTGGGCTTCGGGTTCCGCTGCGGCTTCCTCGGCCTGCTGCACATGGAGATCGTGCAGGAGCGCCTGGAGCGCGAATTCGACCAGGACCTGGTGACCACCGCGCCGAGCGTGGTCTACGAAGTCGAGTTGAACGACGGCCAGGTGCAGAAGGTCGAGAACCCGAGCAGGATGCCCGACCTCGGCCGCATCCGCGAAATCCGCGAGCCGATCGTCACCGTCCAGCTCTACATGCCGCAGGACTCGGTCGGCCCGGTGATGACGCTGGCAAACCAGAAACGCGGCCTGCAGCTCAACATGGCCTACCACGGCAAACAGGTGCACCTGAGCTACGAACTGCCGCTGGCCGAGATCGTGCTCGACTTCTTCGACAAGCTGAAGAGCGTCTCGCGCGGCTACGCCTCGATGGACTACACGTTCAAGGAGTACCGCGCCGCCGACGTCGTGAAGGTCGACATCCTGATCAACGGCGACAAGGTCGATCCGCTGGCGATGATCGTGCACCGCGCCCAGAGTCAGCACCGGGGCCGGGCGGTGGCGGCCAAGATGCGCAAGCTGATCCCGCGCCAGATGTACGACGTGGCGATCCAGGCCACCATCGGCGCCAACATCATCGCGCGCGAAGACGTGAAGGCGCTGCGCAAGAACGTGCTGGCAAAATGTTATGGCGGCGACATCACGCGCAAGAAGAAACTGCTGGAAAAACAAAAGGCCGGCAAGAAGCGCATGAAGCAGATCGGCACCGTCGAGGTGCCGCAAGAGGCCTTCCTGGCCATACTCCAAGTGGACGACTGAATGGCTCTCCTGACCGGTGTTCTGTATGGCGCGCTGATCGTCTATCTGGGGGGCTGGTTCGTCGGCTCGTGGGTCGGCAACTTCGCGCTGCTGCTGTTCATGTTGACGCTGGTCACGCTCGGCTACTGGCTGGCCGAGCGTCTGCACTTCGCCCCGGCGCGGCTGCGCGCGGCGGCGCAGCTCGAGAGCCAGGACGCGGCACGGCGCGCCCAGCTGACGCGCCAGGGCATCACGCGGGTGGACGGTGATGTCGCGCAAGCCAAGGAGCGTGTGCTTGCCCAGCCCTGGTGGCTGGACTGGACGGCCGGCTTGTTCCCGGTCATCCTGGTCGTCTTCCTGCTGCGGTCGTTCCTGTTCGAGCCGTTCAAGATCCCGTCCGGCTCGATGATCCCGACCCTGCTGGTCGGCGACCTGATCCTGGTCAACAAGTACCACTACGGCATCCGCCTGCCGGTGTTGAACAAGAAGATCGTCGACAACAACCCGGTGCAGCGCGGCGACGTGATGGTCTTCCGCTACCCGGTCGATCCGCGGGTGGACTACATCAAGCGGGTGGTCGGCATTGCGGGCGACGAGGTGGCCTACATCAACAAGCAGCTCAGCGTCAACGGCCAACCGGTGCCGACGAAGGCGCTGCCCGACTACTACGACGACTCGAGCCTGCGCTACTTCCAGCAGTGGAGCGAACAGCTCGGCGCGAGCGAACACCGCATCCTGACGGACAAGGACCGCGCGGGGTTCGTGCGCGCGACCTACGACTTCGCCCGCCGTGACGCCTGCCGCTACTCGGCCGAGGGCGTAACGTGCAAAGTTCCTGCCGGCCACTACTTCATGATGGGCGACAACCGCGACAATTCGGAGGATTCGCGCTACTGGGGGTTCGTTGCGGACGAGCACATCGTCGGCCGAGCCTTCATGGTGTGGATGAACTTCGGCGACCTCGGCCGCATCGGCCGCTTCAACTAACTCATCATCGATGGGAGTTCGACCCATGCAAGCTCGACGTGCCGGCGCGCAACAACGCGGCATCACGCTGTTGGGGCTGCTGTTCTGGGCCATCCTGGTGGCCTTCGTGGCGCTGATCGCGGTGCGCGTCCTGCCCACGCTCAACGAGTACGCGACCATCAAACGCGCTGTGGACAAGATCGCGAAAGCAAACCCCGGCAGCGTGGCCCAGGTGCGCAGCGCGTTCGAGAGTCAGAAGGAGGTCGAGTATTCGATCTCGTCGATCGGGGGCAAGGACCTCGAGGTGACGAAGGAGAACGACCGCCTGGTGATCCGCTTCGCCTACGACAAGGAGATCGAGCTGATCTCGCCGGTCTTCCTGGTCATCAAGTACCGCGGCGAGTCGCGCGGGGAGTAAGCTGGTTCGATGGATAGCCTGGACGCGCTGCAGCAGCGCCTCGGCCACCGCTTCGCGCAGCCGACGCTGCTGACACGCGCACTGACCCACCGCAGCCACGGCGCGGACCACAACGAGCGGCTCGAGTTCCTCGGCGACGCGGTGTTGTCCGCAGCGGTGTCGGCGCTGCTCTATGACCGTTTCGCCGGCTCCGACGAAGGCGACCTGACGCGTGTGCGCGCCCACCTGGTGCGCGAAGACACGCTGCACCGCCTGGCGCTGGCGCTCGACCTGCCCGAGGTGCTGCGCCTGTCCGACGGCGAGGCGCGCGGCGGCGGCGCGCTTCGGGCCTCGATCCTGGCCGACGCGCTGGAGGGCTTGATCGGCGCCGTCTTCCTCGACGGCGGCTTCGAGCCGGCGCGTGCCCTGGTGCAGCGTCTGTTCGGCGAGGTCATCGCGACGACCGAGATCGACAGCTGGCGCAAGGACGCCAAGACCGAGCTGCAGGAGTGGCTGCAGGCGCGCCGGCTGCCGGTGCCGGCCTACCGCATCGTCGCCACCCACGGCCAGGCGCATGCGCAGACTTTCGATGTCGAATGCGCCGTCGCCGCCCTCGGCCTGACGGAACGCGGCAGCGGCAAGTCCAAACGCATCGCCGAGCAGGACGCGGCGCGGCAGATGCTCGCGACGCTGGCCGCCAGCGACCAGCCCGACAGCCCACTGAGATCGTGAGCCCCCACGCTCCTCTCGTCGCTGCCCCCCGAGGGGGCTTGTGCTGCGGACCGGCGAAGCCGGATCCGCGCACCGACTTGACACAATTCGCGTCGCGGTCGTGATGGATGCATCGGGCACGCCGCGCTGCGGCTTGGTGGCCATCGTGGGCCGGCCCAACGTCGGCAAGAGCACGCTGCTGAACGCGCTCGTCGGGCAGAAGATCAGCATCACCTCCAACAAGGCGCAGACGACGCGCCACCGCATCACCGGCATCCGCACGCTGGAGGCCACCCAGTTCGTCTTCGTCGATACGCCGGGTTTCCAGACCCGCCACACCGGCGCGCTCAACCGCAGCCTGAACCGCACCGTGCAGGGTGCACTCGGTGACGTGGACGTGGTGCTGTTCGTCGTCGAGGCCGGGCGCTTCGGACTCGACGACGCCAAGGTGCTGGCGCTGATGCCGCCGGCCAAGCCGGTGATCCTGGTCGCCAACAAACTCGACGCCGTGCACCGCCGCGCCGAGTTGCTGCCCTGGCTCAAGAGCATGCAGGAGCGTGCGGACTTCGCGGCCTACGTGCCGCTGTCCGGCAAGAAGCCCAAGGACGCCGAGCGCCTGCTCGGCATCGTCGGCCCTTTCCTGCCCGAGCAGGCCTGGTTCTACGAAGAAGACGCGCTCACCGACCGCAACGACCGCTTCCTCGCCAGCGAGATCGTGCGCGAGAAGCTCTTTCGCCTGACCGGCGACGAGCTGCCCTACTCGTGCACGGTGGTCATCGACAAGTTCGAAGACGAACCCAAGCTGCGCCGCATCGCCGCCACCATCGTCGTCGAACGCGAGGCGCACAAGGGCATGGTGATCGGCGACGGCGGCGATCGCCTGAAACGCATCGGCAGCGAAGCACGGCAGGAACTCGAGCGCCTCTACGGCGCCAAGGTGTTCCTCGAACTCTGGGTCAAGGTGCGCTCGGGCTGGGCCGACAGCGCTGAACACCTGCGCAGCTACGGCTACGAGTGACGGTCGCGACGCCGATGAAGCGCAGTGCCGCGCCGCTCGCCGCCTACCTGCTGCACCGCTACGACTGGAGCGAGTCCAGCCTGATCGTCGAGCTGTTCACGCGCGAGCAGGGGCGGGTGGTTGCCGCCGCCAAGGGCGCCAAGCGGCCCTATTCGCAGCTGCGCCCGGTGCTGCTGCCCTTCCAGCGCCTGCAGGTCACGCTCGGCAAGGTGCCGGAGGGCGGCGAGGTGCAGGCGCTGCGCGGCGCCGAATGGGCCGGCGGCGGTGCGCCGCTGCTCGCCGGCGACGCCCTCTTTCGCGGCTTCTACTGCAACGAGCTGCTGTTGAAGCTGCTCGCGCGCCACGACCCGCACCCGCGCCTGTTCGACGCCTATGGCAGCGCGCTGCCCGCGCTGGCCGGCGCCGAGGTGACGGCGCAGGCGGCGCTGCGCGCGTTCGAGCTGGCACTGCTGCGCGACATCGGTCTGCTGCCCGACCTCGGCGTCGCCACGCTGACGCAAGGCCCCGTGCAGCCCGGCGCGCGCTACACGCTGCGCGCCGAAACCGGCGTGGTCGCGGCGGGCGAGACCGCCGACGCTGCCCTGAACGGCCAGCAGCTGCTCGACCTTCGCACCGCGCTCGACAGCGACGGCACGTTGCCCCTGCAAGCCGCCTGCGCGCGCGCCGGCAGCGCGCTGCGCACGCTGCTGCGTGGGCTGCTTCACTATCATCTGGGCACACCGCAGCTGCGCACGCGCCAGGTGCTGCAGGGCGCGCAGCAGTTGCGCGCGACGACGCCCCATCGATGAACCCTTTTGCCGCCGCACCGCACGCCACCGCGCTGTCGGTCAACCTGAACAAGGTCGCCCTGCTGCGCAATACGCGCCATCTGGGCATCCCGAGCGTGCTGCGCGCCGCCGAGCAGGTGCTCGAGGCCGGTGCACAAGGCATCACGGTGCACCCGCGGCCCGATGCACGCCACATCCGCGCCGACGATGTGCAGGCCCTCGCAGCGCTGCTCGCCGAACGTTGGCCGCACATCGAGTTCAACGTCGAAGGCAACCCTTTCGACAACCTGATGGCTTATCTGCGCAGCGTGCGGCCGGCGCAGGCGACCTTCGTGCCCGACAGCCCCGAGCAGTTCACCAGCGACCACGGCTGGCGCTTCCCCGCCGATGCCGAGCGCCTGGCGCCGGTGGTCGCCGAGACGAAAGCGCTGGGCATTCGTGTCAGCCTGTTCATGGACCCGGACCCCGAAGCGATGGCCGCGGCGCGCGCCGTCGGCGCGGACCGCATCGAGCTCTACACCGAAGCCTATGCACGTGCCCACGGCACGCCGCAGCAGGCCGAGGTGCTGGCGCGTTACACCCAAGCCGCCCGCGCCGCGCAGGCCGTCGGCCTGGGCGTCAACGCCGGCCACGACCTGAACCGCGACAACCTGGCCGACTTCCTGCGCGCCGTGCCCGGTGTGCTCGAAGTGTCGATCGGCCATGCCTTCATCGCCGATGCGCTGGAACGCGGCTATACCGAAACCGTGCGCGACTACCTGCGTCAGCTTCGGCAAGCCCGATGATCTTCGGCATCGGCACCGACCTGTGCGACATGCGCCGCATCGCCGATACGCTCGCACGGCGCGGTGAACGGTTTGCCGAAAAGGTGCTGGGGCCGCATGAACTCACCGTCTTCCGCGACCGCCGTGCGCGTGTCGAGCAGCGCGGCGTGCACTACCTGGCGACACGTTTCGCCGCCAAGGAGGCGTTCTCCAAGGCCATCGGCCTGGGCATGCGCATGCCGATGACCTGGCGCGCCTGTGAGGTGGTGCACGAGGCCGGAGGCCGTCCGGCTGTGAGACTGCACGGCGTGCTGGCCGGCTGGTTCGCCGCGCGCGGCCTGAAGGCCCACCTCTCCCTCAGCGAAGACACGCACTACGCCATCGCCCATGTGGTGGTCGAACACGAGACAACAACATGAACGCCCCCGTCATCCTCGACATCGCCGGCACCGAGCTGAACGCCGACGACCGCCGCCGCCTGGCTCACCCGCTCACCGGCGGCATGATCCTGTTCGCGCGCAACGGGGTCGATCGGCGCCAGCTCACGCTGCTCGCTGCCGAGATGAAAGCCATCCGGCCCGACCTGCTGATCTGCGTCGACCACGAAGGCGGCCGGGTGCAGCGTTTTCGCAGCGACGGTTTCACCCACCTGCCGCCGATGCGCGAGCTGGGCGCGTTGTGGATGAAGGATGCGCTGCGCGCCACCGACGCCGCCACCGCCGCCGGTTATGTGCTGGCAGCCGAGCTGCGCGCCTGCGGCGTGGACTTCAGCTTCACGCCGGTGCTCGACCTCGACCACGGCCCGAGCGGCGTGATCGGCGACCGTGCCTTCCACCGCGACCCGCGTGTCGTCGCGATGCTCGCCAAGAGCCTGATGCACGGCCTGCTGCGCGCCGGCATGGCGAATTGCGGCAAACACTTTCCCGGCCACGGTCATGTCGCCGCCGACAGCCATGTCGCGCTGCCGGTGGATGCACGGGCGCTGAAGACCATCCTCGGCGACGACGCCCGGCCTTACGAGTGGCTCTCGACCAGCCTCGCCGCGGTGATGCCGGCGCATGTCGTGTACCCGAAGGTGGATGCGCTGCCGGCCGGTTTTTCGCCGCGCTGGCTGAAGGAAGTCCTGCGCCAGCAGCTCGGTTTCACCGGCGCGGTGTTCTCCGACGATCTGAGCATGGAAGGCGCGCGCCACCTCTCGGGCGGCGACTTGAGCTACGCCGAGGCCGCCACCGTCGCGCTCAACGCCGGCTGCGACCTGGTGCTGCTGTGCAACCAGTCGGTCGATGGGGGGCGGGCTGTCGATGCGCTGTTCGACGGCCTGCACGACGCGCAGGCGCAGGGCCGCTGGAACCCGGACGCGGACAGCGAACAGCGCCGCGTCGCGCTGCTGCCGCCGTCGCCCCCGCTCACCTGGGACGAGCTGATGCACGACGCCGTGTACCAGCGCGCGCTGGAGCGTTTGCCTTGAAGGCGGGGTCCGGCTAGAGCCACTGCCGCAGTTCGTCCATCGCCGCGCCCAGGTCCAGCGTGCGGCCGGCGGCTTCGGCGGCGTCGTAGTCTGCCTCACCCAACACCGTGCGCGCCTGGCCGAGCAATTCGGCCATCTGCGCTTCGTCGATCTGCGGGTCGCGGTAGCCGGCGGCGATGAAACGCGGCTGGCTGGCGCCCCACCAGCGCGCCGCGAGCGCGGGCTCGCCCAGGCTGGCCGCCAGGCCGGCACAGACCTTGAGCAGCTCCAGCTTCAACACCTGCTCGCCGAGGCCCCGCAGCAGGTGCTCGGACTCGGCCGCGTAGGCGCGTGCGTCGTCGTGCCGGCCGGCGGCGACATACAGCCGCACCAGGTTGTGCAGCACGATCGCGGCGAGCAGCAGGTTGCCCTGCGCGCGCCCGAGTTTCAACGCCTTGAGGTAGCCGCGTTCGGCCCGCGCCAGCTCGCCGCGCGCGCGTTCGGTCTCGGCGAGGTTGTTCGACAGGGTCGCCATGTACTCGACGTTGCCGCTGGCTTCGGCGAGCTGCAGGGCCTTGGTTTCGTGCTGCCGCGCCGCCACCGCGTCGCCCTGCATCTGCAACGCGCTGCCGATGGCGGTGAGCGCCTTCGCCTGCCGCTCGGTCGCGCGCTGGCGGCGCGCCATCGCCAGCGCGGCACGCCCGTGCTCGAGCGCGGCATGCGTGTCGCCGCGGTGCATGTGCATGCCGGCCAGCGCGTGCAGGGCGTCGAAGCGGACTTCGCTGTCGCTGGCGTCGTGATCGCGTTCGAGCGCGGCCTGCAGCAGGCGGCAGCCGAGGTCGATCTCGTTGAACAGCCAATAACGCGCGCTGGCCGCGGCGAGGCGCAGCGCCCATTGCCCAGCCACCGGGCTGTCGGCCGCGCTGCACCAGTGCAGCGCGGCGACCAGGTTCTCCTGCTCGGTGCGCAGGCGCGCCATCCACTGCGGCTGCTCCGGGCCGCGCAGCTGCGGTGCGGCGGCTTCGGCCAGGGCCAGGAAGTGCTCCGCATGGCGTGTGCGCGCGAGCGTGGTGTCGCCGGCGGCGTCGAGCTGACGCTGCGCGTACTCGCGCACGGTCTCCAGCATGCGGAAACGGGGCGCGTCGCCGCCCTGCTCGGCCACGAGCAGGGACTTGTCGTGCAGCGTGGTCAGCAGCTTTAGCGTCTCGTAGTCGTCGGCGGTCTGCGCCAGCGCGCTCGCCGCCTGCAGCGTCCAGCCGCCGGCGAACGTGGCGCAGAGGCGCAACAGGCGCTGCTCGGCGGCGGCCAGTTGGTCATAGCTCCACTGCATCGCCGACAGCAGCGTCTGCTGGCGCAACGCCGGGCCGTGGCCGCCGGTGAGCAGGCGAAAGCGGTCACTCAGCCGGGCCGCGATGTCGTCCACCGTGAGCATCGTCACGCGCGCCGCGGCGAGCTCGATGGCGAGGGCGATGCCGTCCAGGCGGCGGCAGATTTCCCCGACGGCGGCCGCGTTGTGGGCGCCGAGTTCGAAGCCGGGCGACACGAGGCGCGCCCGATCGACGAACACACGCACCGCGTCCGCGCCAAGCACCCCTTTCAGGTCGGATGTCGCGGGCAGCGACAAAGCGCGCACCGGGTAGAGCTGCTCACCCGCCAACGCCAGCGGCTCGCGGCTCGTGGCGAGGATGCGGCTCGCGCTCTCTCGGGCGAGCAGCGCATCCACCAGCGCCGCCGCGCCGTCGCGCACCTGCTCGCAGTTGTCGAGCACGAGCAGCAACTCGCGCTCGGCGAGGTGCGCGGCCAGGTACTCGGCGAGTGCCCCGTCCGCGGCGGCGTCCAGGCCGAGCGCGGCAGCGCATGCGGCAGCGACCCGCGCGCTGTCGCGCAATGCGCTCAGGTCGACGAAACAAGCGCCGTCGGCGTAATCGTTCAAATGCGCGCGCGCGAATTGCAGCGCGAGCCGCGTCTTGCCGCTGCCGCCGATGCCGGTGAGGGTGACCAGGCGCGCCTGGGGCAGCAGCCGCTGCAGGTCGGCGAGTGCGTGCTCGCGGCCGATGAAACGCGTGCGCGCCTGGGGCAGGGTGTGGCGCGCGGGCGGCGCGGCGGGCGTTGCCGGCGCCGCCACGCCGAAGCGATAGCCGCGCCCCGGCACGGTGGTGATGGCCTGCGCGCCGAGCAGTTTGCGCAAGCCGCTGATCTGCGCCGCGATGTTGTGTTCCTCGACCACCACGCCGGGCCAGACGAGGTCGAGCAGCTCCTGCTTCGTCACCAGCCGGTCGTGCCGCTCGGCCAGCGCGAGCAGCAGGTCGAAGGCGCGTGCGCCGACGGCCGCCGGTGCGCCGTCGATGCGCAGCAGCCGTTCGGCAGGGCTGACTTCGATGCGGCCGAAGCGCAGGATGTCCGTCGGCATGGTGCCTGGCGTTTTACCGCGTTTGAGAACGTTTGACAGCGCCTTGAGGACAGGCGGTGCGACCGCTCGCAGACTGGCGGCACCCGTTCAACCCCAGGAGCCCGACCATGATGCCCACCGCCCAACAACCCGCCAACGCCGCCCGCTACGCGAAGTGTGTCGAAGTGTCCAAGCGCATCCGCTGGGACACCGATCGCGACGTGATCCGCGGCCGCCATTTCGACTTCGCCAAGAAGTTCCTGCCCGATGGCCTGTCCAAGGTCGATCGGCTGCCCTTCCTCACGGCGGCCGAGAAGCGCCTGTACTCGCAGATGCAGGGCCGCACCTACGCCAACATGTTCGCGCTCGTCGAGCGTTTCATCGGCGCCAAGGTGCTGGAGCTGTCGCGTGGTCATTGGCTCGGAGACCAGGTCGCGCTCGAAGCGCTGGTGCGTCTGACCGACGAGGAACTCAAGCACCAGGAGATGTTCCGCCGCCTGGAGGCCATGACCGCGCCCGGCATGCCGGCCGGCTACCGCTTCCTGCCGCAGCCCAACGAGGTCGCGCAGGCGGTGCTGGCGGCATCGACCTGGGCCGTGATGGCGCTGACGCTGGACATCGAGCTCTTTTCCCAGGCGCATTACCGCTCCAGCATCGAGCCCGATGCCGAGCTCGACCCGCTGTGGAAAGACGTCTTCCTGTTCCACTGGCGCGAGGAGTCGCAGCACGCGATCCTCGACGAGCTGGAGTGGCAGGCCGAAGACCGGCGCATCGACGCTGGCCAGCGCGACCAGGCGGTCGGCGAGCTGATCGGGCTGGTCGGCGCAGTGGACGGCATCTGCCGCGTGCAGGCCGAGGCCGATGCGTCGTACTTCGTCCAGGTCGCCGGCCGCGCCTTCGACGCGCAGCAGGTGCAGGCGATCCAGGCGACGACGCTTGCCGCCTACCGCTGGCAGTACATCGTCTCCGGCGTGCAGGACGCGCGTTACCTGGAAGTGCTGGGCGCGATGATCGACGCCGGGCAGGGCGCGCGTATCAACGCCGCCCTGGCGCCGATCGTCGGTGCGCTGCACTGACCCGATGCGGTCAGCTCTTCATGCGAACTCTTCGGTATCGACCTCGGGCTGCGTGGCCGACGAATAACGCGGTCCGCTGACCGTGCGCTGGTTGATCAACTCGCCGGCGCGGGCGATCAGCACCGGCGCAAGATTCGCTTGCGCAGCGCCGAGGTTGTCGTGCAGGTGGGCGATGCGGGTGGTGCCCGGGATGGGCAGCACCTGGTCGCCCTGCGCGAGCAGCCAGGCGAGCGCAAGCTGCGCTGTCGTGCAGCCGGCGTCACGCGCGAGTTCGACAAGGCCCGCATGCAGCTTCAGGTTCGCGGGCCAATGCGGCGGCATGAAGCGCGGCATCGGCTTGCGAAAGTCCTTGCTGTCGAAAGCGGCGGGGTCCGGCGGCGCGCCGGTGAGAAAGCCGCGCGCGAGCGGGCTGAAGGCGACCAGCGTGGCGCCGAGTTCGCGGCAGGCGGCCAGCACGCCGAGCTCGACATTGCGGCTCCACAGCGAGTATTCGGACTGCACGGCCACGATCGGGTGCTCCCGGTGCGCGCGTTTCAGCGTCGCGGCCGAGACTTCGGACAGGCCGAGCGCGCGGACCTTGCCGGCGCGTTTCAGGTCCGCCATCGCGCCGACCGATTCTTCGATCGGCACCGCCTTGTCCCAGCGGTGCAGGTAATAGAGGTCGATCACCTCGGCGCCCAGGCGCTTCAGACTCGCCTCGCAGTTCGCGCGGATGGCCTGCGGCCGGCCGTCGATCACGCGGCGCGTCACCCCGTCGTCGCCGGTGACGCCGGCCACGCCGCCCTTGCTGCACAACACGATGCGGTCGCGCTCGGCCTTCAGCACCGGGCCGACGAGTGTTTCGTTGGCCCCGAAGCCGTACAGCGCGGCGGTGTCGAACAGCGTCACGCCGGCGTCGAGCGCAGCCCGCAGGAGAGGTTCAGCGTCTTCGGCCGCCGGCGGTGTGCCGTAGCCGTGGCTCAGGTTCATGCAGCCGAGCCCGATCTCGGCGACCCGGAAGGGCCCGAGCGCACGCTGTTTCATGCGCGGCCGAGCTGTTGTTCCAGCCCATGCAGCACCTGATAACACGGCAGCACCTGCGCCACGCTCGCGTTCGGCTCGCGGCCTTCGCGGATGGCGGCGAAGAATTCGCGGTCCTGCAGCTCGATGCCGTTCATCGACACGTCGACCTTGGAGACGTCGATCTTCACTTCCTTGCCGTCGAACAGGTCGTCGTAACGCGCGATGTAGGTCGCGGTGTCGCCGATGTAGCGGAAAAAGGTGCCGAGCGGGCCGTCGTTGTTGAAGCTCAAGCTCAGCGTGCAGATCGCGCCGTTGGCGGCCTTGAGCTGGATGCTCATGTCCATCGCGATGCCCAGCACCGGGTGGATCGGGCCCTGGATTGCGTTCGCCTGCACGATCGGGCTCTGGGCCTGGTACGCGAACAGGTCGACCGTGTGCGCCGCGTGGTGCCACAGCAGGTGGTCGGTCCAGCTGCGCGCCTGGCCCAGCGCGTTGGTGTTGGTGCGGCGGAAGAAGTAGGTCTGCACGTCCATCTGGTGGATCGCGAACTCGCCGGCTTGCACCTTGCGGCGTACGTATTGATGGCTCGGGTTGAAGCGCCGCGTGTGGCCGCACATCGCGACCTTGCCGCTGGCCTTGGCGCGCTCCACGACCCGCTCGCCGTCGGCCAGCTTGTCGCACAGCGGGATCTCGACCTGCACGTGTTTGCCGGCCTCCAGGCAGGCGAGGGTCTGCGCGGCGTGCATCTGCGTCGGCGTGCACAGGATCACGGCATCGACTTCCTTCAGCGCCAGGCTGTCGGCCAGCTCTGTCGTGACGTGCGCGATGCCGTACTTGTCCGCGACTTCCTGTGTCTTGGCCAGATCGCGGCTGATCAGCGACACCACCTTCACGTCGTCGATCTGTTGGATCGCGTCGAGATGCTTGATGCCGAACGCCCCGGCGCCGGCGAGGGCGACGTTGATGGTCATGTGTTCTCCAGGATGAGGTGGCCCACCGCGGTGTTGCTCGCGGGCACGTGATAGAAGCGGTGCCGCACACGCGGCGCGTTGTCGCTCATGGCGCCGCGCGCGATCAGCCACATCACCAGTTCGATGCCTTCGCTGCCGGCTTCGCGCACGTACTCGATGTGCGGTACCTCGGCCAGCGCCGCGGGCTCGGCGATCAGGCGGTCGAGGAAGCGGTTGTCCCATTCCTGGTTGATCAGCCCGGCGCGTGGCCCCTGCAATTGATGGCTCATGCCGCCGGTGCCCCAGATCTGCACCTTGAGCGGCTCGTCGTAGCTTTCCACCGCCTTGCCGATCGCGCGGCCCAGGTTCCAGCAGCGTTTGCCGCTCGGCACCGGGTACTGCACGACGTTGACCGCGAACGGGATCACCGGGCAGGGCCAAGCGTCAGGTTGGCCGCACATCAGGTTGAGCGGCACGGTGAGGCCGTGGTCGACGTCCATCTTGTTGACGATCGTGAGGTCGAAGTCGTCCTGGATCACGCTCTGCGCGATGTGCGACGCGAGTTCCGGGTGGCCGATCACCTTCGGCACCGGGCGCGGCCCCCAGCCTTCGTCGGCCGGCGTGTATTCGGCCGCGGTGCCGATCGCGAAGGTCGGGATCATCTCCAGACTGAACGCGGTCGCGTGGTCGTTGTAGACCAGGAAGATCACGTCCGGCCGGTTGTCCTTCAGCCACTGTTTGCTGAAGTCGTAGCCGGCGAACAGCGGCTGCCAGTAGGGCTCGGCCGTCTTGCCGAGATCCAGCGCGGCGCCGATGGCCGGCACGTGGCTGGTGTAGACGGAGGCGGTGATCGTCGCCATGTCAGAACCCCGGCTTGCCAGCGCTGCCCTGGGGTTGCCGCTGCGCCTGCGCGTTGCCATCCTCGCCGACAACGCGGTTGCCTGCCGGCGAGCGGCCGCCCGAGATCATCATGTCGCGGTACTCCTCTTCGGTCATGCCGGTCATGCTGCCGGCCATCTGCTGGAAGCTCTTGCCGTGCGTCGCGCCGAGCTTGGCCAGGAAATAGATATTGCCGCCTTCGGCGATGCAGCGGTTGAGGTCGCGCGCCAGCACGGCCTGCTTCTGCGCTTCGGTCATCGGCCACTCGTCGAGAACCTTGCGCGGGTCGGCGAGGAAACGCGCGCGGTTCTCGGCTTTCATCAGGCTCATGCAGAACTGGTTCAGCCAGTAGCCCCGGCGCGATTGTTCGGCGTCGAAGATCGTCGTGCCGGGCACGTCGAGATAGGGCTTGTGCAGGGACATGGTGGCCTCCGGGGTCAGGGCTGGCGGCAGCGGAAGCTGGCCGCATCGTCGAGGCTGCCGCTGCCGTTGTAACGCGCGACGGCGGGCCAAGGGCACAAGCTGCGGCCGCGGTCCGGCGCCCAGCCGGCGGGCAATTCGGTGTTGGCGCCGCCCGCGTTGCCGGCGCCGCGAGCGCGCGCGGCCAGGGCGGCCGGCGCTTCGCCGTGTTCGACCCAGCGCACCAACGGCGTCAGGGCGTCGAACTGGTCGGTCGCCGGGCCGCCGGTGCAGTGCGCCATGCCGGGTACCGGGAAGTAGCGCGCGAAGTCGGCGGCTCGACCGCCCTGCGCGCGGTCGAGCCGCCGCATGAGGGCCACCGTGTCGTCGGCCGAGAAGATGGCGTCGCTGACGCCGTGGTAGAGCAGCATCTTCGCGCCGCGTGCGCGCAAGGCGGCGAGGTTGCGCGGGTCATCCTTGCCGGGCGGTGTGATCTGCGCATCGGCGGATTCGCGGAAGGTGGCGTCGGTCGCGAAGATCGCCCGATAGCCGTCGTCGACATCGACCTTGAACGGGTCGAGCGAACGCGGCGGGGTCATGAAGATGTAGCCGGCGGCCGGGTCGAGCACCTGCGAATTGACGAATTTCCACTGCGCCCAGTTGGTGCCTGCGACGCCGGTGTCCCACGGGAAGCTGCTGTAGATCGGCTGGCCGCCGCCCGTCTTGCCGCCGGCGTGCACCGCGGCGAGCAGACGCTTCTGCGCGGCGGTGAGGCACTGGCCGTTGCGCTCGCCGGTGCAGGTCGGCACGTCGCGGTCGAGGTTGAACGCCGCCTGGCACGCGGCGCTGTCGGCGACGATGCCATCAGCGGCGCCGTCGAGTGCGTCGCAGCGCGCGACGATGGCGCGTGCCACGGTCGCGCGCTCGGGGGGTGTGAGCGCGCTGCCCAGGTCGGCGATGCGCGCGCTGGGGTTGAAGGGATGTGCGATCGTCGCGTCTGGCGTCGCGAGCGTGCGCCATTGCGGCGCCGCCCACAGTTGCGCGAGCGCGGCGTTCGGCAGCCGGTAACCCGGCGCGCCGACCAGGTAGCCGTCGTACTGGTCGCCGTAACGCGCGGCGGCGACCAGCACATGCCGCCCGCCGTTGGAGCAGCCGCCGATGTACGAGCGGTCGGGCTGTTTTCCGTAGGCCGCGGCGATCAGCGCCTTGGCCATCGGGGTCAGCGTGCCGACCGCCTGGTAGCCGTAGTCGGCACGCGCCTGCGGCTCGGCGCCGAAGCGCGGGTTCTGGCGCCCGCTGTGACCGGCGTCGGAGCTGATGACCGCGAAGCCTTGCGTCAGCGCGCCGGTGAGTGGCCCGCCGCCCAGGGCGCCTTGCGCCGGATGCACCGTGCCGTCGATGCCGCCGTTGGCCTGGTAGTAGAAGCGCCCGTTCCAGGCCTGCGGCAGGCGCATCTCGAAGCCGATCGCGTAGTCCTGCCCGTCGCTGCCCTTGCGCGGCTTCATCTGGCCTTTGACGAGGCAGTGCGCGCCGGCGGCCGGGCCGCCCGGCACCACCACGCCGGCGCCGACCGGCGCCGCGCTGGCGAGCTGGGTGTCGGCGAACTGGAACTGCGCGGCCAGCGTGTCGCAGGTCTTCAGCGCCGCGCCGACCGCGGCCTTCAACGGCGCCGGAGCGGCATCGGGCGAGGGGCCGCCCGCGCAGGCGGCCAGCAGCAGCGCAGCGCCAGCGATCGGGTGGTGATGACTCAAGCGGCGTCTCCTCGTTCGTCGGGCCAATAAAGCCGCATCGGGTTCGCCACCAGCAGCTGGTGCTGCAGCTCTGCGGTGCTGGCGATGTGCGGGATGAAATCCACCAGCAGCCCGTCATCGGGCATGTGGTGCTTCAGGTTGGGGTGCGGCCAGTCGGTACCCCACAACACGCGGTCGGGGAAGGTCTCGACCACCTGGCGCGCGAACGGCACCACGTCGCGGTAGGCGTGGTGTTCGCCGTTCAAGGCCGGCGGGCCGGACAGGCTCAAACGCTCGGGACAGCTGACCTTGCTCCAGACGTTGGGGTGTTCGCGCATGAACTTCAGGAACCGCGCGAACTCGGGGCCGTCGATGGGCTGGCTCACATCCGGCCGGCCCATGTGATCGACGACGATGGTGGTGGGCAGCGCGGTGAAGAAGTCCCACAGCTCGGGCAGGTCCACCGCTTCGAAGTAGATGACGACATGCCAGCCGAGCGCCTGGACGCGGCCGGCGATCTCCAGCAACTCGTCCTTCGGCGTGAAGTCGACCAGCCTCTTGACGAAGTTGAAGCGCACGCCGCGCACGCCGGCCGCGTGCAGCGCTTCGAGCTCGTGGTCGGTGACGCTGCGCTTGACGGTGGCCACGCCACGGGCCTTGCCGCCGCTGGCGCGGCAGGCGTCGGCCATGGCGCGGTTGTCGGCGCCATGACAGGTGGCCTGCACGATGACGTTGCGCGCGAACCCGAGGTGGTCGCGCAGGGCGAACAGCTGCGCCTTGCCGGCGTCGCAGGGGGTGTACTTGCGTTCGGGCGCGAACGGGAACTCGTCGCCGGGGCCGAAGACGTGGCAGTGCGCATCGACCGCGCCGCTGGGCAGCACGAACGTCGGCTTGCTCGGGCCCGCATACCAGTCAAGCCAGCCGGGGGTCTTTTCGAACGTGCTCATGTCAGCCTCTTCAGGATGCGGTCCGCCGGCACACGCCAGTCGGCGTCGGCGCCAAAGTCTTTCGTGCCGCGGGCGCCGAACACCCCGGCGTCGGCCAGGTCGGCCATCCAGGCCTGGCGCTCGGCGGTGCCGGCGGCGCTGTAGGGCTCGAGCCCGGCCTCGTGCACCGTGACGGCGACCTCGCGCACCTCCTCGCTGCGCCGGCGACCGTGCTGGATCACGCGCTGGAAGAAGTATGCGGCCTGTTTCTCCCAATCCACGCCCGGAAAGGTGTCGTTCAGCGACGCGATCACGGCGTCCTCGACGCCGTAGTGGCGCGCGGCGGTGAAACTCTCGATGACCATCGCCTCCACGCCCTTGATCATCACGCTGCGGCACATCTTGGTGGCGCTGGCGACACCCAGCGTCGGACTTGCGACGCGGGCCGCGAAGCCGAGGCCGTCGAGTGCAGGCTCGAGCGCCGCGGCATGCGGCCCGCCGAGCAGCAGCGGCACCTTGATGCGGCAGGGCGGCACCGAGGTCATGACCGCGCCTTCGACATAACGGCCGCCGGCGCCATCGACGACATGTGCAGCGTGCTGCTTGGCGCCGGGCGAGGCGGAGTTGAGGTCGAGCAAGAAGGCGCCACTCGCCAGTGCCGGCGCGCAGGCTTCGGCCACCGCCACCGCTTGGCTTGCGGTGACCGCGCTGATGATCAGGTCGGCGCCACGCACCGCGCCGGCATGCGAGCCCGTCAGCGCAACGCCGTGCTGCTCGGCATGCGTGCGCAGAGCCAAGTCGTCCTTCACGTCGCAGGCCGTGAGGACATGGCCACGCAGATCCTCCGCCAGGATGCGGCCGACTTCGCCGTAGCCGATGAGCGCGATGTGCATCGTCAGTCGATGTAGCGCAGCCCCGCCGCCGCCAGCGGCTCGCGCATCTTGTACATGTCCAGCCCCAACACGCCGGACGCCAGCTTGGCGCGTTTGTCGCCTTCATTGGCCTCGCGCTTGGCGGCGGCGTCGAGCGTCGCGGCAGCCATCGCGCGCGGCACGCAGACGACGCCGTCGTCGTCGGCCACGATCACGTCACCGGGTGCTACCCAAGCCCCCGCGCAGACGACGGGGATGTTCACCGAGCCGAGCGTGGCCTTGATCGTACCCTTGCTGCTGATGGCCTTGCTCCAGACTGGAAAGCCCATCTCCTGCAGCGTCTTCACGTCGCGCACGCCGGCGTCGATGACGAGCGCTCGCGCGCCGCGCGCCATGAAGCTGGTCGCCAGCAGGTCGCCGAAGTAGCCGTCGCTGCACTCGGCGGTGACCGCGGCGACGACGATGTCCCCGCGGCGGATCTGCTCGGCTGCGACATGCATCATCCAGTTGTCGCCGGGCTGCAGCAGCACCGTGACGGCCGTGCCGCTGACCTGCGCGCCCGCATAGATCGGCCGCATATAGGGCTTGAGCAGCCCGACGCGGCCCATGGCCTCGTGCACCGTCGCGCTGCCGTAGCGTGCGAGCGCATCGGCGGTGGCCGCCTCGGTGCGCGTGATGTTGCGATGAACGACCCCCAGTTCGAACATGTCAGTGCCCCTTCGCTTTCAATGCCGCGTCCAGCCTCGGATAGACCCGCCGCGCATTGCCTTCGTAGATCTGCGCCTTCTGCGCCGCGCTCAACTGCGTCGACGCGTCGATGTAGCGCTTGGTGTCGTCGTAGTTGAAGCCGGTTTCGGGGTCGATGCCGCGCACGGCGCCAATCATCTCGCTGGCGAACAACACGTTGTCCACCGGAATCACCTTGGTCAGCAGGTCGATGCCCGCCTGGTGGTAGACGCAGGTGTCGAAGAACACGTTGCCCAGCAGATGGTCCTTCAACAACGGCTTCTTCAGCTCCTGCGCCAAGCCGCGGTAGCGGCCCCAGTGGTAGGGCGCGGCGCCGCCGCCGTGCGGGATCACGCAGCGCAGCGTCGGGAAGTCCTTGAACAGATCGCCTTGAAGCAGCTGCATGAAGGCGGTGGTGTCGGCGTTGATGTAGTGCGCGCCGGTGGTGTGGAAACAGGCGTTGCAACTGGTGCTCACATGCACCATCGCCGGCAGGTCGTACTCGACCATCTTCTCGTAGATCGGGTACCAGTGTCTGTCGGTCAGCGGGGGCGACGTCCAATGCCCGCCAGAAGGGTCGGGGTTCAGGTTGATCGCGACGTTGCCGTACTGTTCGACGCACTTCACCAGTTCCGGGATGCACGTTTTCGGGTCCACGCCGGGGCTTTGCGGCAGCATCGCCGCCGGGATGAAGTGCTCCGGGAAGAGTTGCGCGACCCGAAAACACAGCTCGTTGCAGATCGCTGCCCAGGTGGAGGACACCTCGAAGTCGCCGATGTGATGCGCCATGAAACTCGCGCGCGGGCTGAACACCGTGAGGTCGCTGCCGCGCTGTTTCATCAGCTTCAACTGGTTGGCTTCGATCGTCTCGCGGATCTCGTCGTCGGAGATCTTCAGCTCGGCAACCTTCGGCTTCGCGCCGGAGTCCTTGATGCCGGCGATCTGGCGCTTGCGCCAGTCCTCCAGCGCTTTCGGTGCGGTCGTGTAGTGGCCGTGGATGTCGATGATCATGGTCTAAGCGCTCTCCATGCCGTGACGTTGTTTGATGGCGGCGGTGTGCGGCGCGCCCAGGTAGACGAGCAGCTCGCGCGCGCCTTCGGCGTCGTGTGACTGCGTGCCCAGCGCAGCGGCAAAGACGGTCGAGATCCGCACCGCCGCCGGCAGCGGCCCGAGCACGGCGATGTCGGGCAGGCTCATCAGCTCGCTCAGTTGCTGAAAACCGAGTTCCACCTCGCCATCGGCCACCAGGCGGCCGACCGCCACGCCGGGTGGGGCGGTGACGAGGCGCGCGGCGATCTCGTCGGCGATGCCCCAGCGCTGAAACAGCTGTTGCAGTTGCACGCCGCTCGGGCCGGTGGAGGTGCCGATGCGGCTCGCGCCGAGCACGGCAGCCTTGAGCGCGGCTTCGCTCGTGATGTCCGGCTGCGCAGTCCCGGCGCGCACCGCCACCGCGACGCCCGAACGGGCGACGTTCACCCGGCTGGCGGCGACGACGTGGCCGGCAGCGGCCAATCGGTCGATGGCGTCGCGTGCCAGCGCCACGACGTCGAAGGCCTCGCCGGCGGCGACACGTTGCGCCGCATCGACACCGCCGACCGACTCGAACGCCACCGCGCGACCGGTGCGGCGCTCGAACGCCTGCGCCAGTTCGGCCAGCAGGGCGCGGGTGGCCATCGACGAAATGCCGGTCAGGGGAGCCATCGCCCATTCTGTGCCGCGGCGGCGGCGCTGAACAGGGGAGGCCGGCGCTAGCAGCTATGCCGGCTCGGCATGGGGTGCGGCGGCCAGCTCGCGCAGCAGCGCCAGCGCGCGCCGGCGCAGCGGCGTCGGCCGTTTGCGCGCCGCCTGCGCCAGGCACAACACGGTCGCCAGCGGCGGGTCGACGAGGGCGCGCAGTTGCAGCACAGCGGCGCGGCCGGACGCGGCGACCATCGGCTGCGTCAACACGGCGGCGCCATAACCGGCGATCACGAGATCGACGATCGCCGGGATGCTGGACACCTCCCAGGCGATGTCCAGTGGCACACCGGCGAGCGCCGCCTGGGTGTCGAGCAGCTTGCGGATCGCGTGGCTGCTCTCGGGCAGGATCAGCGGCTGCGCGGCCAGGTCGCGCAGCGCGATCGCCGGCCCCAGCGCCTTGCCGCGCGCCGGCCGCCCGCGCACCAGATGCAGCGCCTCCTGACGCAGCGGCGCGATCTCCAACGCGGCCTGCGGCTGTGGGTTGTGCAACAGGCCGAGGTCGACACGGCCGGTGGCGATCCACTCGGCGATATGCGCCGACAGCCCTTCCACCACCACGAGTCGGGCGCGCGGCAGTTCGCGCTTGAAGGCATCGATCAGCGGCAGCGTGAGCGAGCGGCTCAGGCTCGGCGGCAGGCCGATCACGACGCGCCCGGTGTGCGCGTCGCGCTGGCTGCTCAGGTCGTCACGTGCGCGCTGCGCCAGCTGCAGCAGGGCGACGCCGTGCTCGAACAGCCGGCGTCCCGCCTCGGTCAACACGACGCCGCGCCCGTTGCGCAGCAGCAGCGTGTCGCGCAGGTCGGCTTCGAGCGCACGCACCTGGCGCGACAGCGCCGGCTGCGCCATGCCGAGCACCCGCGCCGCCTGGCTGAAGCTGCCCAGCTCGGCGACGCGAACAAACGTCTCGAGCTGGCGCAGGTTCATGGCTTACGCCGTCAGGCGGCGGGTCGCTCGGGGTCGAAGGGCAGGCGGATCTGCGTCAGATCCTTGCGCGTTTCGACCAGCACCAGCGGGCCGTCGTCGACCGGCAGCGCCGGCCTGATCTCGCGCGGCCCGCGGATCGGCGCTGTCTCAGCCGCCATCGCCGCCTGCACGGCGTGCACCTTGTGGGTGTCGGACTGCACCCACTGCAACCCGGCGGCCTGTGCGATCGCTTCGAGCGAATCGGCGGGCAGCACGAAGGGCTCGACCCGCGGTGGTGCAGCCGCCGCTGCCATGGGTTGTGGTGCAGCCGCCGCTGCCATGGGTTGAGGCGCAGCCGCCGCTGCCATGGGTTGAGGCGCGGCGGCCGTCACCAGTCGCGGCGCGGCGGCTTGCACGGGCTCGGCGAGCGCCGCGTCGTCCGCTGGCGCGGCCGGCTCGTCGCGCCACGCGGCGGCGGCGTCCTCGAACGACGGCGGCGCCGACGACAGGCGCGGCGCGGTGGGGGCGGGTGCGCGCTCTTGCGCGAGCGGCGCCTCGGCGTCGCTCAGGTCGAGGTCGGCGTCGACCGGGGCCGCCAAGGCCTCGGCGTCGGCAGCCGGCAGTTCGTCGCGGCTGCGGCCCCGCCCTCCGCGGCGGCGCCGACGGCGGTTGTCCTGGTCGGCCTGCGCTTGCGCGCTGTCGGCAATGCCGTTGGTATCGGGCCGGGCAGCCGGCACGGCCGCTGCGGCGGCAATCGGCTGGCGATCCTGCGGCGGCTCAGCCGTGCGGGAAGAGGTGTCGCCGCGTTCTCCGCGCGAACGGCTGCCGGCACGCTCTGCCCGTTCCGGGCGCTCCGCACGCTCGGCACGCTCGGCGCGTTCGGGCCGCTCGCTGCGCTCCGCGCGATCACCGCGCTCGCTGCGCTCTGCGCGTGCTGCGCGCGGCGCCTCGTCGCCGGCGGCGACGTCGCGCGCGCCGCCCGCGCGGCGGCCGTCACTGCGGCCTTCAGCGCCACGGTCACCGCCGCGTTCGGTGCGACTGCGTTCGCCGCCGCGCTCGCCACGCCGGCCGCCGCGTTCGCCGCCACGCCGGCCGTCGCGCCCACCTTCCGGTCGCGCCTCGGTCTTCGCCGGTGTGCTGGGTACCACCACCGCTGCCGCAGCCACCGGCTCGGCCGGCGCCACGCCGAACAGCTTCTTCAACCAGTCGAAGAAACCGCCGTCACGGGCCGTTACCGCGACCGGCGCCGCGACGGGGGCCGCTACCGGCGGCGGTGCCACGATCGGCTTGTCGGCCGGCGCGGGGGCGGCGATCGGCGCCGGCTCGCTCGGCAGGATGCCCTTGATCACCGGCTCCTGCTTGGGACGGCCGCGTTCGTTGGCGTCGCGCCGGCGCGTGATGCCGACTTCCTCGCTCGGCTCCTCGATCATCGTGTAGCTGGCCTTGTAGGCCTCCAGCCGCGGATCGTCGTGGCGCAGGCGTTCGAGCTTGTAGTTCGGCGTCTCGATGTGCGGGTTGGGTATCAGCAGCACGTTGACGCGCTGTTTCATCTCGATCTTGGTGATCTCGGTGCGCTTCTCGTTCAACAGGAAGGAGGTCACTTCCACCGGCACCTGCACATGCACGGCGGCGGTGTTGTCCTTCATCGACTCCTCCTGCACCATGCGCAGGATTTGCAAGGCCGACGATTCCGTGTCGCGGATGTGGCCGGTGCCGTTGCAGCGCGGGCAGGTGATGTGGCTGCCTTCGGAGAGGGCCGGTCGCAGGCGCTGGCGGGAGAGTTCCAACAACCCGAACTTGCTGATCGAGCTGAACTGCACGCGCGCGCGATCCTGCTTCAGCGCATCACGCAGTCGTTGTTCGACCTCGCGCCGGTTCTTCGACTCTTCCATGTCGATGAAGTCGACCACGATCAGGCCGCCCAGGTCGCGCAGCCGCATCTGGCGCGCGATCTCGTCGGCGGCTTCCAGGTTGGTGCGGGTGGCGGTCTCCTCGATGTCGCTGCCGCGGGTGGAGCGCGCCGAGTTGACGTCGATCGACACCAGCGCCTCGGTGTGGTCGATGACGATCGCGCCGCCCGACGGCAGGTTCACCGTGCGCGAGAACGCGGTCTCGATCTGGTGCTCGATCTGGAAGCGGCTGAACAGCGGCGCGTCGTCGCGGTAGCGCTTGACGCGATTGGCCGTGTCCGGCATCACGTGGTTCATGAACTGCTGCGCCTGATCGAAGATGTCGTCGGTGTCGATCAGGATCTCGCCGATGTCGGCCGAGAAGTAGTCGCGGATGGCGCGGATGACGAGCGAACTCTCCTGGTAGATCAGGTAGGCGCCCTTGCCCGCCTTGCCCGCGTCGTCGATCGCGGTCCACAGCTTGAGCATGTAGTTGAGGTCCCACTGCAGCTCGGGCGCGCTGCGCCCGATGCCGGCGGTGCGCGCGATCAGCGACATGCCCTTGGGGTAGTCGAGCTGGTCGAGGTTTTCCTTCAGCTCCTCGCGGTCTTCGCCCTCGATTCGGCGGCTGACGCCACCGCCGCGCGGGTTGTTCGGCATAAGCACCAGATAACGGCCGGCCAGCGAGACGAAGGTCGTCAGCGCTGCGCCCTTGTTGCCGCGCTCTTCCTTTTCCACCTGCACCAACAGCTCCTGGCCGTTGGAGATTGCGTCCTGGATCTTGGCGTCGCGCGCGCTGACGCCTTCCTTGAAGAACGTCTTGGAGATCTCCTTGAACGGCAGGAAACCGTGGCGGTCTTCGCCGTAATCGACGAAGCAGGCCTCGAGCGACGGCTCGACACGTGTCACCACCGCCTTGTAGATGTTGCCCTTGCGCTGTTCGCGGCCTTCGATTTCGGTTTCGAAGTCGAGCAGCTTCTGCCCGTCGACGATCGCGAGGCGACGCTCTTCCGGCTGCGTCGCGTTGATCAGCATGCGTTTCATTTTTCGTGGTCTCCGGTCATTCACTCAACCAGATGCACGAGAAGCGCCGAGCCAACCGAGAAGGAATCGCCCTGGACCTCGAGGGGCGCGCCGGCTCATTTCAAGCCGGTGTGCGGCTCAAGGCGTTGGCGCGTGCGTGCCAACCGTAGCCGACCGTGCTGCGCCGCGCACGGCCGCGCCAGCGCCAAGCGGCGCATGGTGTGCGGCACGGCGGGGCTTCGGGCAGGGCGGGGACGTCATGGTCCGGTAGGCTGGACGCGGGTGCCGGCAGGCTGCCGTCACCATTGACCTTGTTCGTGTACTTCGCGGTCGGCGTGGGGCCGGCCGTCGGGTTGGATTCGTGTTTCTCTGCCACCCGCACCGCGCGGCTGCCGCATCACTTGGGGACCGCGGCCCGCGGCGCGACAACGGGTGTTGCATCACCTCCACGCCCGCTTCAGCCGCTGCCCGACGCTAAACTCTCAGCGAATCAAGCACTTGCGGCGCAAACGTGGTCGAGCGGATTATAGGGGCTTCAGCGGCCGCGCCCACGGTGCGCCGAATCACGGTCGACGAAGGCAGTGCCGGCCAGCGGCTGGACAACTTCCTGCTGCGCGAGTTGAAGGGGGTGCCGAAGACGCATGTCTATCGCGTCATCCGCTCGGGCGAGGTGCGGGTCAACAGCGGTCGCGCCGGCGCCGACACCCGGCTGGCGAGCGGCGACGAGGTGCGGGTGCCGCCCGTGCGCATGGCCGAAGCGCCTGCACCGGCGCCGGCGCGCGAGTTCCCGCTCATCTTCGAGGACGAGCAGCTGATCGCGATCGACAAACCCGCCGGCGTCGCCGTGCACGGCGGCTCCGGCGTGGCCTTCGGCGTCATCGAGCAGCTGCGGCGCGCGCGGCCGCAGGCCAAGTTCCTCGAACTCGTGCACCGGCTCGACAAGGAGACCTCGGGCCTGCTGCTGCTGGCCAAGAAGCGCAGCGCGCTGACCGCCTTGCAGCAGCAGCTGCGCACCCGCGGCATGGGCAAGACCTACGCCGCCCTGGTGTTCGGCGCCTGGCCGGCCAACAGGAAGGTGATCGACCTGGCGCTGCACAAGACCCAGGACGCCCAGGGCGAACGCCGGGTGCGGGTGGTGACGAGCGACCATGCCGACGGCCGGCGTTCGGTCAGCCTGGTGGCGGTGCGCCAGCGGCACGCCGGCTATACGCTGCTCGACGTGACGATCAAGACCGGGCGCACGCACCAGATCCGCGTGCACCTCGCGCACGAGGGCCATGCGATCGTCGGCGACCCCAAATACGGCGACTTCGCGCGCAACCGCGAACTGGCGCGCGGGGCGTTGCAATTCACGCGCATGTTCCTGCACGCCCGCGCGCTCACCTTCGACCACCCCGCCAGCGGCGAGCGTTTGCAGCTCGAGGCGCCGCTGCCCGCCGACTGCGCCCAACTGCTTGAACGTCTGTCCGCATGAGCCGCTTCCAACTCATCGTCTTCGACTGGGACGGCACCCTGTTCGATTCCACCGCGCTGATCGTGCGCTGCATCCAGGACGCCTGCCGCGACGTCGGCACGCTGGTGCCGAGCGACACCGACGCCGCCTATGTCATCGGCCTCGGCCTGGCCGACGCGCTGCGCCACGCCGCGCCGCGGCTCGAGCCGTCGCAGTACCCGGCGCTTGGCGCGCGTTACCGGCAGCACTACTTCGCGCGTCAGCACGAGCTGGTGCTGTTCCCGGGCGCGCTCGACATGCTCAGCGGCCTGAAGGCACGGGGCTATCAGCTCGCGGTCGCTACCGGCAAGGGTCGGCGTGGGCTGGACGACGCACTCGCACAGGCGCAGCTGCGGGGCTTCACGTTCGACGCCACCCGCACCGCCGACCAGACGGCGAGCAAACCCGACCCGCGCATGCTGATCGAGCTGATGGACGAACTGGCGGTGGCGCCCGAGCGCACGCTGATGGTCGGCGACACCACCCACGACCTGCAACTGGCGCTGAATGCCGGCACCCCGAGCGTCGCGGTCGCCTATGGCGCGCACGGCCACGAAGCCTTTGCCGCCTACGCCCCGCTGCACGTGGCCCACAGCACGGCCGAACTGGCGCGCTGGCTGCACACCCATGGCTGAGCCGCAGGCGGTGGCGCTTTGTGCGAGCGAGGAGCTGCTCGATCGGGGCCGTGCGGTGGTCTTCGATGTCCTGCTTTGGGGCCGCCCGGCGCGCGCCTTCGTGCTGCGCTACGACGGCCACGTCGTGGCCTACCTCAACCAGTGTGCGCATGTCGCCGCCGAGATGGACTGGCAGGAAGGCGAATTCCTCGACGCCGACAAGCGCTACATCGTGTGCGCGATCCACGGCGCGACCTACGAGCCGCGCAACGGCGTCTGTATTGCCGGGCCCTGCGCCGGCGCGCGGCTGCGCGCGCTGAACGTGAGCGAACGAGACGGCCGGGTGAGTTGGTATCCTTGCTCCGACATCCGCCCGCTCGCCTTCGGCGACCCTTGACCATGATGACCGACGACGAACGCCCCGCTGCCGCTGCCGCTGCCGTTGCCGTTGCACGCGCAAGCGACACCGTGCTGGCCGAGGTGGCAGCCGAGTTGCTGCGCGACCGCCGCGCCGAGCGCCGCTGGCGCGTGGCCTTCCGCCTGGCCTGGCTGGGCATCGCCCTGGCCCTGCTGTGGGTGATCGTCGTGCAGCGCAACGCGGTGCCGACGCCGAATGGCCCGCACACGGCGCTGGTGGAGGTGCGCGGCGAGATCGCCCCCGACAGCGAAACCAGCGCCGAGAACATCAACGCCGCGTTGAAGAGCGCCTTCGAGGACGCGGGCGCGAAGGCGATCGTGCTGCGCATCAACTCGCCCGGCGGCAGCCCGGTGCAGGCCGGCCTGGTGAATGATGAGCTGCGCCGGCTGAAGGCCAAACACAAGAAGAAGGTCTATGCGGTGGTGGAGGAAATCTGCGCCTCCGGCGCCTACTACATCGCCGCCGCCGCCGACGAGGTGTACGTCGACAAGGCCTCGCTGGTGGGATCGATCGGCGTCTTGATCGATGGCTTCGGTTTTGTCGGCACGCTGGAAAAGCTGGGTGTCGAGCGGCGCCTGCTCACCGCCGGCGAGAACAAGGGCATGCTCGATCCTTTCTCGCCGCAGAATGCCGAACACCGCGCCTATGCGCAGGCGATGATCGACCAGATCCACCGTCAGTTCATCAGGGTCGTCAAGGAGGGCCGCGGCGCGCGCCTGAAGGAAACGCCGCAGACTTTCTCCGGCCTGTTCTGGAACGGCGAGGAGGCGATCCGCATGGGCCTGGCCGACAAGTTCGGCAGCCTGGACTTCGTCGCGCGCGAGGTGATCCAGGCCGAGGAGGTGATCGACTACACGCCGAAGGAGAACATCGCCGAGCGGTTTGCGCGCCGCTTCGGCGCGGCGGCAGGCGCGAGTGTCGTGCGCGCGCTGCGGCAGGCGAGCCCGTTGCGTTGAAGCCGCCGCCGCCGCAGCGGCGGCCTGGCGTCAAGCCTGCGGCGGAATGCGCAGCATCTGGCCCGGGTAGATCTTGTCCGGGTGCTTGAGCATCGGCTTGTTGGCCTCGAAGATACCCTGGTACTTGTTGGCATCGCCGTAGAACTTCTTCGCGATCTTCGACAGCGTGTCGCCCGACACCACCGTGTGCCATTGCGACTCGGGTTCGGGGGTGTTGACGACCAGCATGTCGTTCACCTTGTCCACGCCTGCGACGTTGCCGCAGCACAGCAGCACCTTCTCCTTCGTCGCCTGGTCCGCCACCGTGCCTTCGACCGTCGCCGTGGACGACGCGCCGTCGAAGGCGACCTTCAGGCCATCGACCTTCAGGCCCTGCGTCTCGATGTAGCTCTCGATCGCGCCGCCCGCGGTCCTGTTGAGGGCGGCGACGGTGTCGGCGCTCGGTGCCGCTGCTTCGGCCGCCTTGGCCTCGCGGCCGCCGAACAGTTTTTCGCCGGCCTCCTTGATGAACGACATCAGACCCATGGTGTGCTCCGCGTGGTTGTTTGACAGGCGTCGATCCTAGCCCGGGCTTGTGACGCTGCGCTGTAGGAGGGGGCCTACCGCGTCAGCGGTCAGTGCCGACGCGATGCGGGCGCTGGGGCGCGGAAGATTCGAAGTGTCCGCTCCTACGCCCCTCCCGGCACCCGCCCGATGTCCCTTTTGCGCACCTTCGTCATCGAGGACAGCTCGCTGATCCGCCAGAACCTCGTCGGTGCGTTGGAGGAGTTGGCACCCGTGCGTGTGGTGGGCAGCGCCGCGGGCGAACTGGACGCCGTGCTGCAACTGAGCATGCAGGCGCTGCAGTGCGATATCGTGATCGTCGACATCGTGCTCAAGCAGGGCACGGGGCTGGGCGTGCTGGCCGAGCCCGCCGTGCGCCGGCCGGGGCGCCACTTCGTGGTGCTGAGCAATCACGCGACGCCGGACATCGCGCAACGTGCGTTGCAACTCGGCGCCGACCGCGTGTTCGACAAGTCGCGCGACATCGACGGCCTGATCGACTACTGCCGCCAGTTGGCGGCGCGGCTGTCGTGACGGGCCTATTGAATCAGGCCGTTCTTCAGCGCGTAGTAGGTCAGGTCGCTGTTGGACTGCAGTCCGAGCTTTTCCATCACGCGCGAGCGGAAGGTGCTGACCGTCTTGACCGACAGCGACAGGCTCTCGGCGATGGCGCCGATCGTCTCGCCCTGCGCCAGCCGCACGAAGACCTGCAACTCGCGCTCGGAGAGTTTTTCGTGCGGCAGGCGGTCGGCGTCCGGCCCCAGGTTGCGCGCCAGCAGCTCGGCCACCGCCGGCGTGATGTACTTGCGCCCGAGCGCGACGGTACGGATCGCGGTCGCGATCTCCTCCGGCTCGCAGTCCTTGTTCAGGTAACCCGCCGCGCCCTGGCGCAGCAGCACGGTGGCGTACTGCTCGGCCGGGAAGCCCGACAGGATCAGCACCGGCAGCTCGGGCGCGCGCGCGCGCACCGCGGCCAGCGCATCGACGCCGTTCTGGTCCGGCATCGACACGTCCAGCAGCATCACCTGCACCTCGCCCTTGCGCAGGATGTCGATCGCGTCACGCCCGCTGGAGCCTTCGGCAACCACTCGCAGATCGACCTGCTCGGACAGATACTGTCGCAAGCCGCTGCGTACGATCGCGTGGTCGTCGATGATCGCGACATTGATCATGGTCGAAACTCGGGCAAAGAAGTCTCATTGTAGGGGGTTGCGTAGATGTTGAAGGGCGGGTTTGAGCGGCTGCTGCGGCAGCGCTGGGCGCTGCCGGTGATCTTGTTGGGCGCCGGTGGGCTGCTGCTGGTGAGCGAAATGTCCTACGACCGAGCTCGCAGCGCTGCCCTGCAGACGAGCACCCACATGCAGGCGCGGCTGGATATGACGCGGCTGCTGCAGTTGATCACCGACGCCGAGACGGCCCAGCGCGGCTACGTGCTGACCGGCAGCGTGGACTTCCTGCGCCCTTACGAAGCGGCGCTGCAAGCCGAACCGATCGTGACGCGGGCCGTGCAAGGGTATCTGCGCCAGACCGAGCAGACGCAGGCCGCGCAGAACCTGAGGGCGCTGGTCGATGCCAAGCTGTCGGAGGTGCAGACAACGGTCAAGCTGCGCTTGGCGGGCAACGAGGAAGCGGCGCGCACGCTGGTGCAGTCGGGCATCGGCAAGGAGCAGATGGATGAGATGCGTGCGCTGCTCGACCGGCAGTTCGACCTGGCGGGCGCGAGCGCCGCTGGAAGCCGCGCGGCGACGCTGCACACCCTGAGCTTGAACCGACTGGGCGTCGCCACGCTGATGGCGGCGCTGGTGCTCGGGCTGATGCTCTACCTGAAACAGGTGCGCGCACTCGACAAGGCGGGCGAGAGGGAGCGCCAGTTCCTGGAAAACGAGCGTGTGCGGCTGGAAGATGAGGTCTCGCGCCGCACCGGCGAGCTGCGCGAACTCGCGCAACACCTGCAGGGTGCGCGCGAGGACGAGCGCGCCAGCCTCGCGCGCGAGTTGCACGACGAGCTGGGCGCACTGCTCACGGCAGCCAAGCTCGACGTCGCCCGCCTGCGCTCCAAGCTTGGCGACCAGCCCGAGCAAATGGCGCGGCTGGCCCACCTGACGCAGGCGCTCAACGACGGCATCGCCCTCAAGCGGCGCATCATCGAGGACCTGCGGCCGTCGGCGCTGACCAACCTGGGGCTCACCACCGCGCTCGACATCCTGTGCCGCGAGATGGCCGACCGGCTCGCGCTGCCGATCGTGACCGAGTTCGAGCCGCTCAAGCTGCGCCCACCGGCCGACCTGACGGTCTACCGCTTCGTGCAGGAGGCGCTCACCAACGTCGGCAAGTACGCCAATGCGGCCGAGGTGCGGGTGCGGCTGGCGCAGCAGGCCGACGGCGTGATGGTGGAGGTAAGCGACGACGGCGTCGGCTTCGACCTGCAGGTGTCGATGGTCGGCCACCACGGCCTGACGGGGATGCGCTTTCGCGTCGAGTCGACCGGCGGGAGCATGCTGGTCGACACGGCCCCGGGTGACGGCACCACGCTGCGTGCCACGCTGCCGCTGTCGGTGCTGGCGCGGCGTGGGGCCGCCGAGCCGGCGTAAGGCGGGGCCGCGGGTCGGCGGCGTCCTACAGCGGGTCGCCACGCTATCCCATTTCTCGGCCCGGGGTGCGGCACTAAGCTGGTCGTCAACAGCAAGCCGCTGTCATTCCACAAGGAACGCATCATGCTTCATTACGCCGTTGTCTTTTTCGTCATCGCGCTGATCGCCGCCTTGTTCGGTTTCGGTGGCATCGCCGCCGGCGCCGCCGGCATCGCGAAGATCCTGTTCTTCGTCTTCATCGTGCTCGCGGTTGCGGCCTTCCTCGTCAACGCCGTGCGCGGCAGGGGCTGACGCCATGCATCGCAACAGCCACTATGAAGAGCAGGCCGAGGACATCGGCCGCGAGGTCGGCCGCCGCGCCGACGCCCTGCACGACGCCGCCGAGAGCCGCGCCCGCGAGCTGGCGCACCAGGCCAGCGATCAGGCGCGCCGCGTCAAGGCGCAGGCGCGCGAGTGGGTCGATCGCGGCACGCAGCGTGCCCGCGATGGTGCTCACCTGCTGCACGACGAAGCGCTCGCCGCGGCCCAGCGCGCCGGCCGTTATGTGCACGACCAGCCGATCAGGACGGCGGTGGCTGCCGCGGCGACCGGCGCCCTGATCGGCGGCCTGCTCGTCTGGCTGCTGCGCGAGCCGCGGCGCTGATCGGGGCGGCCAAGGAGTGAGCGGCCGTCCTACAGCGGCCGGCCGCCGTGTCCGACAAGGGCCGCCTTCGCCCCGCCTTAAGCTGGCGCCCGCACAAGAGAAACCTGAATTTTCCAACCCATGAATCGGAGAAACACCATGATTCGCAACACCCTCATTGCCGCCGCGTCGGCTCTTGCCCTGTTGGCCGGTACCGGTTGCGCCGTCGTGCGCGATCAGCAGTCCGTTGGCCAGTATGTCGACGACGCCACCCTGACCACCCGCGTCAAGGCCAAGTTCGCCGAAGACCCCGGCGTGAGCGCGATGGCGCTGAGCGTCGAGACCATGAACGGCACCGTTCAGCTGGCCGGCTTCGCCAAGTCCGCCGCCGAGAAGAGCAAGGCCGAAAGCCTGGCGCGCAACACCTCGGGTGTGAAGGCCGTCAAGAACGACGTCGTCGTGCGGCCCTGATCCAGTCCCCTCGACGCGCAGGCCGCAAGGCCTCGCATCTTCCAGCGACACTTCGGTGTCGCTTTTTTGTCGGGCGGCGCACGCGAGATCCCGCGCCTGCTCAAGGCGCCCGCCGCCCGGGCGCCAGGGAACTCGCCCCCACGCGCTGCGCGGCGAGTTCTTCCGGCAACCTTTGGCGATTCAACAGCGATGCCGCCAGCAGTGACGCACCCGCTGCGCTCTGGATGCCGTAGCCGCCCTGGCCGGCGAGCCAGAAGAACTGCGGCTCGCGCGTGTCGGCGCCAATCACCAGTTCGCCGTCGGGCGCGAAGCTGCGCAGGCCGGCCCAGGTGCTGGCCGGGCGGCGGATCGTCAATGTGGTCGCGGCCTCGATGCGCGCGATGCCGGTCGCGATGTCGATCTCTTCGGGCTGCACGTCATGCGCGAAGCTCGCATCGGCGTTCGCCGGCGAGCCGAGCAGCCGGCCGGCGTCGGGTTTGAAGTACCAGCCTTGCTGTTCGTCGATGCCGGCGACCACCGGCCAGCCGGCGCAGGCCACGCCGGCCGGCGCGTCGAAGGTGAAGGCGCTGCGCCGGTACGGCTGAATGCCCAGCGCGCCGACGCCGCAGCGCTGCGCAACGACATCGGCCCAGGCGCCGGCGGCGTTGACGATCACGCCCGCGCACAAGGTCTCGCCGTCGGCGAGCGTGGCTTGCCAATGCCCGCCGTCGTGCCGGGCGGCGAGCAACTCGCTGTTCATGCGCAGCACCGCGCCGCCGCGCCGCGCGCCGCGCAGGAAGCCCTGGTGCAGCGCATGCACATCGATGTCGCGTGCGTCGGGTTCGTGCAGCGCACCGAGCAGCCGGTCGCGCCGGAGCACCGGCACGAGGTGCAGCGCGTCGTTCGCGCTCAAAACTTCGATCGACGTGCCGGTGGCGCGCAACTCGCCTTCGGTCCGGGTCAGCAACTCGGCCTGGCCCGGCTGCGCGACATACAACGCGCCACGCGGCGCCAGCAACGGCGACTCGGCAAAGCCCGCAGGCGGCGCCTCGTAGAACGCACGGCCGGCACGCGTGAGCGCGCGCGCTTGCGGCGGGCCGTAACTCTCCATGAACATCGCCGCCGAGCGGCCGGTGGCGTGCGCGCCGGGCTGCGACTCCGTTTCGATGAGCAGCACCGATCGCTGCATCGCCCCCGGCTGCACCAGCCGCCAGGCCAGCGAGGCGCCGGCGATGCCGGCGCCGACGATCAGCACATCGACAACGTCAGTGCGCGCCATCGTCCAACAAGCGGTCGGCCAGCGCGCCCAGGTCTGATGCACTCCAGTCCACCGGCACGCTCGGCTGCCGTTCGCCGCGGCCGGGGCCGTGTTCGTCGGGGCGGGCGATGTGTGCGGTGCGCAGGCCGGCCTGTGCGGCGGCGGCGAGGTCGGACGAGTGCGCCGCCACCATCAACACCTCCTGCGGCGCGCAGTCGAAGGCGTCCGCCGCGGCGCGGTAGACGACGAGCTCGGGCTTGTAGTCGCGTGCGTGTTCGGCACCGAGAATGGCATCCCAGTGCCAGCCGTTGCGCCGCGCCAGCGCGGCCATCAACGAAATGTTGCCGTTGGAGCAGGGCGCGAGCAGGAAGCGCGCGCGCAGCCGCGCCAGCGCGGGCGTCACGTCGGGCCAGGCGTCGAGCCGGTGCCAGGCGAGGTTGAGCTCGCGCCGCGTGGCCTCATGGGCATCGAGCCCGAAACGCGCCAGCACGCGGTCGCAGTTGCGCCGGTGCAGCACGTCGAGCTTGCAGAACGGGATGCGCCCGGCGCGCACCTCCTGCATCGCCGGCTGGTATTCGTCGCGCCAGGCGTCGGCGAAGGCGGCGGCATCGACCGCGCCGCCGAACACCGCCTGCACCTCGCGCGCGACGCCCGAGCGCCAGTCGACCAGGGTGCCGAAGACGTCGAACAGTAGCGCACGCGGCGCGGCAACGGAACTCATGCGCGGATGATGCCCGAAGCGCGCCGCTGTTCGAGCTTGGCGCCGCCGTATCGCCCGGTGTACAAGCGCGGCATGGACGCGCCGCCGGTCATTGCAACGCAGCCCGACCTGGCCGCGGCGCTGGCCGACGCGCAGGAGCAGTTGCAGGCCACCGCCGGTGTGCTGCGCGTGATCGCGCGCTCGTCGGGCGACGCGCAGCCGGTGTTCGACGCCATCGTTGCTGCTGGCGTGCGGCTCTTTCCCGGTGCCGCGTTGGCGCTCAGCCGCGCCGAGGGCGGCGAGGTGCGTCCGCTCGCCATCGCCGAGGCGGACCCGCAGCGCGAGCAGCGCTGGCGCAAGGTGTTTCCGTTTCCGCTCAGCGCCGAGTACATCCACGGCGCGGCGATCCTCGAACGGCGCGTGATCGATGTGCCGGACGTGCTGGAGACGGGCGGGCAGTTCGAGGCCGGCAAGCGAAACCTGGCACCCTCGGGCTATCGGGCGATGACCGTGGTGCCGTTGATAACCCAGGGCCAGGCGGTCGGCGCCATCGCTGTCGTGCGCATGACGCCCGGCGCGTTGGCACCGCGGCAGATCGCGCTGCTGCAGGGCTTTGCGGACCAGGCCGTGATCGCAATAGAGAACGTCCGCTTGTTCAACGAGCGCGAGGCGCGCAACCGCGAACTGGCCGAGGCGCTCGAGCAGCAGACAGCGACCAGCGAGATCCTGCGCGTGATCGCACGCACGACCTCCGACGTGCAGCCGGTGTTCGACACCATCGCCGTGGCGGCGCGGCGGTTGTGCGACGCGCGTTCGGCCAACGTGCTCAGGCTCGAAGGCGGCGAGCTGCAGCTGACCGCCTCGGCGGTTCACGATGCGCGCGCAGAAGCGGCATTGCGCACGATCTGGCCGCGAGCTGTCGGAAGGGACACGGCGGCCGGCCGCGCGGTGCTCGCGCGGCAGGTCGTCGCGGTGGTCGACGTGCTGGCCGATCCGCACTACGGTGCCGGCCCAGCGGCCGCTGAAGCCGGCTACCGCAGCGCACTCGGCGTGCCGCTGCTGCGCGACGGCGAGCCGATCGGGGCGATCACGATCGGCCGCGCCGAGCCGGGCCCGCTGCCTGCGGCGCTGGTGGCGCTGGTCCGCACCTTCGCCGACCAGGCAGTGATCGCGATCGAGAACGTGCGCCTGTTCAACGAGTTGCAGCACAAGACGCAGCAGCTCGAAATCGCCAGTCGCCACAAGAGCGCGTTCCTGGCCAACATGTCGCACGAGCTGCGCACGCCGCTGAACGCGATCCTCGGCTTCGCGCGCATCGTGCTGCGCAGCACGCGCGATTCGATCGCGCCTCGGCAGGCCGAGAACCTGGAGAAGATCCTGGGCAGTGCGCGCCACCTGCTGGCGCTGATCAACGCCACGCTGGACCTGTCGCGCATCGAGGCCGGGCGCATCGAGATCGACGCGGCCGACGTGCAGCTGCCCCCGCTGCTCGAAGAATGCCTGACCACGGTCGAGCCGCTGCTGGCCGACGGGGTGCGGCTGGGCCGCCAAGTGGCGCGCGACTTGCCGCCCATGCGCGTCGATGAAGCCAAGCTGCGCCAGATCGTCGTCAACCTGCTCAGCAACGCGGTCAAGTTCACGGAGAGCGGCACGATCGAGCTGCGCGCGAGCTGCGCCGGCGGCCGGGTAGAGATCGCGGTCGCGGACACCGGCATCGGCATCCCGGCCGACAAGGTCGAAGCGGTGTTCGAGGAGTTCGAGCAGGTCGATGCCACCCACACGCGCGCGCAGGGCGGCACCGGGCTGGGGCTGGCGATCGCGCGCCGGCTCGCCCGTGTGATGGGCGGCGAAGTTTCGGCAACCACCGCACTGGGCGTCGGATCGACCTTCACGCTGGATCTGCCGCTGCGCTGGGGGGGCGACGATGCATGCTGAGTCGGCCACCGTGCTGATCGTCGACGACCAGCCGCTGAACATCGACCTGCTCGAGCAGGAGCTGCACGCGGCCGGCTACCGGACCCTCGCCGTGCGTGGCGGCGAGGCGGCGCTGGCGCGGGCGCGCGAGGCCGTGCCTGACCTGATCCTGCTCGACGTGATGATGCCGGGCATCGACGGCTACGAGACCTGCAGGCGCCTGAAGGCCGACGAACTCACGCGTTCGATCCCGGTGATCTTCCTCACCGCGCTGAAGGAAACGTTCGAGAAACTGCGCGCCTTCGAGCTCGGCGCGGTGGACTATGTGACCAAGCCGTTCGAGAGCGAGGAGCTGCTGGCGCGCGTCGGCACGCATGTCGCGCTGCGGCGCGAGATCGAGGCGCACCGGCGCTCGAAGGCGACGATCCGCGTCCTGCTCGAGCAGTCGCGTGCCGAGGCCGATGGGGCGCTGATCGGCGACTCCGCAGCCCTGGCGCTTGTGCGCGAGCAGATCGCCCAGGTGGCAGCGACCGACAGAGCACGGTGCTGGTGACCGGCGAGACCGGCACCGGCAAGGAACTGGTGGCGCGCGCGCTGCACGAGCAGAGCGCGCGCCGCGAACGGCCGCTGGTGAAACTCAACTGCGCCGCGCTGCCGCGCGAGCTGGTCGAGAGCGAACTCTTCGGCCACGAGAAAGGCGCCTTTACCGGCGCGGTGGCGCAGCGGCGCGGCCGCTTCGAGCTCGCCGACGGCGGCAGCCTGCTGCTCGACGAGGTGGCTGAGCTGCCGCTGGAGGCGCAGGCCAAGCTGCTGCGTGTGCTGCAGGAGCGCGAGTTCGAACGTGTCGGCGGCACACGCGCGCTGCATGTCGACGTGCGCGTGATCGCAGCCACCAACCGGGACCTGCGCGCTGACGTGGCCGGCGGGCGTTTCCGCGCCGACCTGTTCTACCGCCTCAACGTCTTTCCGATCGCGCTGCCGCCGCTGCGCGAGCGGCGCGAGGACATCGCGCCGCTGCTGCGGCATGCAGCCGAACGGCTGGCGCGCCGGCTCGGACGGCGCATCGACGGCATCGCGCCCGGCTTCGTCGAGCGGGCGCGCGCCTACGACTGGCCGGGCAATGTGCGCGAGCTGGAAAACGTGGTCGAGCGGGCCTTGATCACGTCGCACGGCGGGATGCTCGACGCGGCGCAGGCCCTGTCGCCTGCGCAGCCGGCGGCCGCAGGGGGGTCGTTGCAGGACGCCGAGCGCGCGCACATCGTCGCCGCGCTCGAGGGCGCACGCTGGACGATCGAAGGTGAGGCCGGCGCCGCGCACGCGCTCGGGCTGCACGCCAGCACGCTGCGCGGGCGCATGCGCAAGCTCGGCATCCGCAAGCCGTCGCGCTGAACCGCCGCCATCGGTGGTGGCCGCCGTCGCATGCGACGGCGCCAAGCCGGCTTGGCAAGCCAAGTGCTTGATCTACCAGGCGTTTGCCGGTCGGTTGCAGTTGGCATGGGTGATGCGTTGCCTCCCAGCACGGCGCTCCGGTCGGCTCGCCGGCAAACAAAGAGGAGAACGTGATGGCAACGACGATGATTCGGTGGGCGATGGTGGTGGCGATGGCGCTGGCCGCCAGCCACGCTGCGGCGCAGGACGTGCGTGTCGAGAGCCTCGAGCGTGCCTTCTGGCGCTGCGACTATGAAGCAACGCAGGGGCTGCTCGATCGCGGCGCGGCGATGAAGTGCAGCGTGGCCACCGAGGCGCTGAAGGCGCGCAAGTTCGGTGGCGACTTCGGCGCCATGCTGGCCTGGTGGCGCGAGCGCAAGCCGGCCGCGCACCTCGCGCTCGCCGGCGAGGCGGCGCAGCGGGTCGCCACGCAGCGACCTTGAAGCGGAACGCCGCGCCGACCCGCCGCCCGACAAGGCGATCCGGCGCGGCTTAGGATGCGGGGCTCAGCGACACACTCACAGAGCCATGTACCCGCAACTCAGCCTCTATATCGACGGTGAGTTCCTTTCCGGCGGCGGCCGCAAGGAGCAGAACATCGTCAACCCCGCCACCAACCAGGTGATCGGCCAGCTGCCGCACGCCACCACCGAGGATCTGGACCGCGCCCTCGTCGCCGCCGAACGGGCCTTCGCGAGCTGGAAGAAGAGCTCGCCGATGGAGCGCGGCAAGATCCTGCGCAAGGTGGCCGAGCTCTCGCGCGAGCGTGCGCAAGACATCGGCCGTGGCATCACGATGGACCAGGGCAAGCCGCTGGCCGAGGCGGTCGGCGAAGTCATCGTCTGCAGCGAACACGCCGAGTGGCATGCCGAAGAATGCCGCCGCATTTACGGCCGCACGATCCCGGCGCGCATGGCCGGCGTGACGCAGACGGTCTGGCGCGAGCCGGTGGGCGTGGTGGCCGCGTTCTCGCCCTGGAACTTCCCGTTCAACCAGGCCATCCGCAAGATCACGGCGGCGATCGGTGCCGGCTGTTCGATCGTCATCAAGGGCCCGGAGGACACGCCGAGCGCGGTGGTCGCGATCGCCCAGTTGTTCCACGACGCGGGGTTGCCCCAGGGCGTACTGAACGTGGTTTGGGGTGTGCCGCACGAGGTGTCGGACCACCTCATCGCGAGCCCGATCGTGCGCAAGATCACCTTCACCGGCTCGGTGCCGGTGGGCAAGCTGCTCGCCGCCAAGGCCGCTGCGCTGATGAAGCGCAGCACGATGGAGCTCGGCGGCCACGCGCCGGTGATCGTCTGCGACGACGCCGACATCGACCTCGCGGTCAAGATGCTGGTGCCGTTCAAGTTCCGCAACGCGGGCCAGGTGTGCATCTCGCCGACGCGCTTTTATGTGCAAGAGGGCGCGTACGACAAATTCGTCGCCGCCTTCGTCGACAAGACCAGGGGCTTGAAAGTCGGCGACGGGCTGGCCGAGGGCACGAAGATGGGCCCGCTGGCGCAACAACGCCGCGTGCCGGCGATCGCCGGTTTCATCGACGACGCCCAGGAGCGCGGCGCGAGCGTGCTGGTCGGCGGCGCGCCGATGCCGGGCGAGGGCAACTTCTTTGCCCCGACGATCATCGCCGACCTGCCTGAAGACTCGCGCCTGATGACGGAAGAGCCCTTCGGCCCGGTCGCCGGCATGGTGCGTTTCAAGTCGATCGACGAGGTGCTGAAACGCGCCAACAGCCTGCCCTTCGGCCTCGCGTCCTACGCCTTTACGCAGTCGACCAAAAACGCCCACGCACTGGCGAGCGGGCTCGAAGCGGGCATGGTGTCGATCAACCACATCGGCCTGGCGCTCGCCGAAACCCCGTTCGGCGGCATCAAGGACTCGGGCATCGGCAGCGAAGGCGGGCTGGAGACCTTCGACGGCTACCTGACGACCAAGTTCGTGACGCAGATGAATTGAAGGAGCGAGGCTCGCGTCACCAAGTGCGTGAGCCGCCGTAGTTTGGCCGGCGCGAGTCGTGCTTCACGCTGCATCGGCGACGCTCTGCCTCCGCTCCGGCATGGAGCGACATCGAGGCTGACGATCAATTCGAGGTGGGAAGGCTGTACTCGAGCATGTAGTGGTGCTGCCCACCTTCGATGCGCAGCTTGAACACGCCCTCGATGCCCGCCAGCTCGCCGGTGCCGGAGGCCGGCACGACGGTGATCGACAGCTGCTGCGTGCCCGCGTGCATCGTGCCCGCGTGCTGCAGCACGAAGCTGCCGGCGCGGCCGTGCAGCGTGCCCGTCACGCGCTCGATCGCCACGTAACCGGCCGAGCCTTGCACCGGCGTCATCGCGGTCAGCATCTGGCCCTCGCCGATGGCGGCGAGGTCGCCCGTGAAAGTCTTGTCGAGCGACAGGCGGCCGAGGCTCACGCCGTCGCTCATGCCGGGCTCCGCGAGCGGCTTCATCTGCACGGTGAACGTGCCTTCGGCGACGGTGGTCATGCTGGTGGTCCTTTGAGCTCGACAACATTGCCTTCCGGGTCGGCAATGTAGATCGAAGGGCCTTCGCCTTCGGCGCCGTTTCGGGAAGCCAGCGCCCCCGCTTCAAGGCTTCGGGCCCATTCCGCGGCTGGCATGCCAGAAGGCGAGCACGACGACTTTGCCTGGCGCCAGTCGGTAGTACACGTGATACCGGACGCGCGCCAAGTAGAGTCGGCGAAGCTCCGGATAACGGAGCGAGGCTGACCTCGCGCCAACACCGGGTTGAACCGCGAGCAAGGTCCTTGGCTTCCTCGAAGTCGTCTGCGATTGCGCCCGGAGCGGCGGGCCTGTTCTCGGCCCACCAGCGAGCTGCTCGCTCGATCTGTGCCGCCGCGCGCGGCGTGACTTCGACCCTGAGCACAGGGCTCAGGAGTTGCGACGCAACCGGCTGAGCAGTTCGTCCGCGGATATCGTTTCACCCCTATCCGCCTCAGCGATTGACTCAAGTAGTTCGCCTTCTAGTTCTGGTGGAACCGCAAAGGTCTCGTCGGTTTCGCGCGCGAGGATCGTGACGACAGTGCCTTCGGGTAGAGGGTCGCCCTCGACGACGATCTTTCCGCCTACAACTGTGCCGGTGGTGAGCTGCATGGGCAGGATGCTACACCGGGGGCGCTGGGATGCTGCCCTGTGACGCCGAACCCAACCGTACCCGTTGCACCGCCAACCCTCACGGCCGTGTGCGCATGTATTCGAGCTTTTCTCTCGGCGCTGACACTTCCGCGTGCGTCGAGCCCGTGATACAGGTACTCGCCGCTCGTTGGGTCGTAGCTGTGGACGCCCAGTGATTCCCGGGGCCCGTTGGCGGTTTGCACGCGTGCCCTGCAGACGATATGACGTCGACCCTCGGCGAGCCATGAACATGTTTCTCGATAGCCCTCGTGTTTCTTGTCCAAAATGGTCCAGGTCCCCTTCGTAGAAAGCAAGCGCTTCATGGGGCTCCGAACGCTCCGAAGGCGGGCAAAAGCGGCGTTGCCCGGTTGTCCGCCTCACGCCGGGGCATCGCGCCTTTGTTCGTCGGGCTGACATCCCGGCAGCCTGCCCTGCCAAAACGCCAACTTCGACGGCGCTTCTGGTCAACGCTCGCGCTTCCGCTTGACAGCGGCCTTGGCGAGACTCGTCTCATCGAACAACGAGGGAGACGAGCATGGTCACGAACCGCCAACCCACCACCACCTACCTGAGCGCGAACGATCTCGTGCGGCTGGTGCAGCGCAAGGGCCTGTCCGCCTGTATCGGCGGCATCGCTGGTCGCATCGAAGCCGACTTTCGCCGCTGGGGCGACTTCGACAAGAGCGCGCGTGTGGCCTGCCACTCGAGTGACGGCGTGATCGAGCTGATGCCGATCGCCGACGCGTCGCAGTTCGCGTTCAAGGTCGTCAACGGCCATCCGAAGAACACGCTCGTCGGCTTGCCGACGGTGATGGCCTTCGGCGTGTTGGCCGACGTGGCGACCGGCGCGCCGCGCCTGCTGTCCGAGTTGACGCTGACGACCGCGATGCGCACCGCGGCGATGTCGGCCGTCGCGGCGCGTGCGCTCGCGCGGCCGGGCAGCCGCGTGATGGCGCTCGTCGGCAATGGCGCGCAGGCCGAGTTCCAGGCCCTGGCCTTGCGCGACCTGGTCGGCATCCGCGAGTTGCGGCTCTATGACGTGGACCCAGCGGCGACGGCGAAGCTGGTGGCCAACTTGGGTGGCCAGGGCTTCGATGACATCCGCGTCTGCGCCAGCACCGCCGAGGCGGTGCGCGGTGCGCATGTCGTGACCACCGTCACCGCCGATAAACAACGCGCGACCATCATCACGCCCGATATGGTCGAGCCCGGCATGCATTTCAACGCCGTCGGTGGCGACTGCCCGGGCAAGACCGAGTTGCACCGCGGCGTGCTCGAAGCAGCGACGCGTGTTTTCGTCGAGTACGAGCCGCAGACGCGCATCGAGGGCGACATCCAACAGATGCCGGCGGACTTCGGGGTCACCGAGTTGTGGCAAGTTCTCAACGGTGCGCTGCCGGGCCGCACCGCAGACCAGGACGTGACGGTGTTCGACTCGGTCGGCTTCGCGCTCGAAGACTACTCGGCCCTGCGCTGGCTGCGCGACACGGCGGCCGAGCTGGGCATCGGCAGCACGCTGCAGCTGGTGCCCGATCTTGCTGACCCGAAGGACTTGTACGGGCTCTTGCGCACCGCGCAGCCTGCGAAACTCGCGGCATGACCGTCACCACCCCCCTGCTCGCCGGGCCTCTGCGCACGGCGATCAGCGCGCACACCCGCACGCCCGAGCCGGCCCTGCTGCCCGGCCTGCTCGCCGCCGCCCGTCTGAGCGCCGCGCAGGCCGAGGCTGCGCACGCCCTCGCGCTGCGCGTTGCGCGCGGTGTGCGCGAACGTGCGCGCGACGCCGGCCGCGCCGGGCTGGTGCAGGGGCTGCTGCAGGAGTTCGCGCTCTCGTCGCAGGAGGGGGTGGCGCTGATGTGCCTGGCCGAGGCGCTGCTGCGCATCCCCGACGCCGCGACGCGCGACGCACTCATCCGCGACAAGATCAGCCACGGCAACTGGCAGCAGCACCTGGGCCAGAGCCCGAGCCTGTTCGTCAACGCCGCAACCTGGGGTCTGCTGCTCAGCGGCAAGCTGGTGGCAACCCACAGTGACGCGGGGCTCACCACCGCGCTGCGGCGCATCGTCGGCCGCGGCGGCGAGCCGCTGATCCGCAAGGGCGTGGACCTGGCGATGCGGCTGATGGGCGAGCAGTTCGTCACCGGCGAGACGATTCAACAGGCTTTGTCCAACGCCCGCACGCGCGAGGCCGAGGGCTTTCGCTACAGCTACGACATGCTCGGCGAAGCGGCGATGACGGCCGACGACGCTGGTCGCTATCTCGACGCCTACGAGCAGGCCATCCACGCCATCGGCAAGGCGAGCGGGGGGCGCGGCATCTACGAAGGCCCGGGCATCTCGATCAAGCTGTCCGCGCTGCACCCACGGTACGTGCGCGCGCAGGTCGAGCGGGTGCAGGCGGAGCTCTATCCGCGCCTGCTGCAGCTCGCGCTGCTCGCCAAGCGCTACGACATCGGCCTGAACATCGACGCCGAGGAGAGCGACCGGCTGGAGCTCTCGCTCGACCTGCTCGAACGCCTGTGTTTCGAGCCGGGCTTAAGCGGTTGGAACGGCATCGGCTTCGTCATCCAGGCGTACCAGAAGCGCTGCCCGGCGGTGGTGGACTGGATCGTCGACCTGGCGCGCCGCAGCCAGCATCGGCTGATGATCCGGCTGGTGAAAGGGGCGTACTGGGACAGCGAGATCAAGCGCGCGCAGCTCGACGGCCAGCGCGACTACCCGGTCTACACGCGCAAGGCCTATACCGATGTCGCCTACATCGCCTGCGCGAAGAAGCTGCTCGTCGCGGTCGATGCCGTGTACCCGCAGTTCGCGACCCACAACGCGCACACGCTGGCGGCGGTGCATCAGCTGGCGGGGCAGAACTACTACGCCGGGCAGTACGAGTTCCAGTGCCTGCACGGCATGGGCGAGCCGCTGTACGAGCAGGTGGTCGGCCGCCTCGCCGACGGCAAACTCGCGCGGCCGTGCCGCATCTACGCGCCGGTCGGCTCGCACGACACGCTGCTGGCCTACCTGGTGCGGCGGCTGCTCGAGAACGGCGCCAACACCTCGTTCGTGAATCGCATCGCCGACGACACGCTGGCGCTGGAGCAGTTGGTCGAAGACCCCGTGCGCACGGTCGAGGCGATGGCGGCGAGTGAAGGCGCGCTGGGGCTGCCGCACCCGGCGATCCCTTTGCCGGCGGCGCTGTACGGTACACGCGTCAATTCGCGCGGCATCGACTTGGTGGACGAGGCGCAGCTTGCGGCGCTGGCCCAGCAGCCCGCCGACAAGGAATGGGTTGCCGAGCCGTTGTTGGCCGTGGCCTCTGAGCCGGGCCAAGCGCAGGACGTGTTGAACCCGAGCGACACCAGCGACATCGTCGGCCGCGTGCGCGAAGCCCGCACCGCCGACGTGCAGGCCGCGCTCGCCGCCGCCGTTGAAGCCGCCCCCGCCTGGGCCGCGACGCCGCCGGCCGAACGCGCGGCGATGCTGGAACGCGCGGCCGACACGATCGAGGCCGATCTCGAAGCACTCATCGGCCTGCTGCAACGTGAAGCCGGCAAGACCGCCGCCAACGCGGTGGCCGAGGTGCGCGAGGCGGTCGACTTCCTGCGCTACGACGCCGAGCAGCTACGCCAAACGTTCGACAACACCACGCACCGCCCGCTGGGGCCGGTGGTGTGCATCAGCCCGTGGAACTTCCCGCTTGCGATCTTCACCGGCCAGGTGGCCGCGGCATTGGCAGCGGGCAACACCGTGCTCGCCAAGCCCGCCGAGCAGACGCCGCTGGTCGCCGCCGCCGCGGTGCGCGCGCTGCATGCGGCGGGCGTGCCGCGCGGCGCGCTGCAATTGCTGCCCGGCCGCGGCGAAACGGTCGGCGCCGCGCTGGTAGGCGATGCGCGTGTGATGGGCGTGGTGTTCACCGGCTCGACCGAGGTCGCGCGCCTCTTGCAAAAGGCGCTCGCCACGCGCACCGACGCCCACGGCGCGCCGGTGCCGCTGATCGCCGAGACCGGCGGCCAGAACGTGATGGTGGTCGATTCGTCCGCGCTCGCCGAGCAGGTGGTGGCCGACGTGCTCGTGTCCGCCTTCGACTCCGCGGGCCAGCGTTGCTCGGCGCTGCGTGTGTTGTGCCTGCAGCACGACGTCGCCGACCGGGTCACCGAGATGCTGCAGGGCGCGATGCAGGAGCTGGCCGTCGGCGACCCGCGCCTGCTGGCCACTGACGTCGGCCCGGTCATCGACCGAGAAGCGCAGGCCAACATCCGGCGCCACATCGCCGCGATGCAGGCCAAGGGCCGGGGCGTGACGCAGCCGGTGGCCGCGGACCAAACACGCGGCACCTTCGTCGCCCCGACGCTGATCGAGATCGAACAGCTGGACGAGCTGGAGCGCGAGGTCTTCGGCCCCGTGCTGCACCTGCTGCGTTACGGCCGCGACGAGCTCGACGACCTGATCGCGCAGATCAACGCCACCGGTTACGGCCTGACGTTCGGCGTGCACACGCGCATCGACGAAACGGTGGCGAGTGTGGCGACGCAGGTCAACGCCGGCAACGTCTACGTGAATCGCAACATGGTGGGCGCGGTGGTCGGCGTGCAGCCCTTCGGCGGCGAAGGGCTGTCGGGCACCGGGCCCAAGGCCGGCGGGCCGCTGTACCTGTTGCGCCTGCTGCGCGACAGGCCGGCCGACGCGGCGCGCAAGGGCGTGCAGGGCAGCGGCCCGGCAGCGACGCCGCCGGTGCGCGGCTTGGGCACATCGGTCGCCGACGACGCCGCGCTCATCGCGCTGCAGGGTTGGGCGTGCGCGCAAGGCGACAGCGCGCTCGCACGACTCGCGCAACGCCTGGCTACCCACAACCCCTGCATCGGCTGGCGCCAGCTCAGTGGCCCGACCGGCGAGGCCAACCTCTACGCCGTGCTGCCGCGCGATGCCGTGCTGTGTGTCGCCGACAGCGACGCCGCCCTGCTGCACCAGCTGGCCGCCGTACTGGCGGTCGGCAGCCGCGCCCTCTGGTCGGCCGCCGGCACGCAGGCGTTGCACATGCGCTTGCCTGAAGCCGTGCGCGAGCGCATCTCGCTCGCGCAGGACTGGCGTGCGGCCGGCGTGCACGTCGACGCCGCGCTGCACACCGGCAGTGCCGAGGCCCTGCAAGCGCTGCGCAGCGCGCTCGCCGAGCGGCCGGGGCCGATCGTCGGCGTCACCGTCGTCGGCCACGAACGCGACGACGACCCGCCGCTGGAGCGGCTGGTCAACGAACGCTCGCTGTCGATCAACACCGCAGCGGCGGGTGGCAACGCGAGTTTGATGACGATCGGGTGATGAAGAACGCATCGCAGGGTCTACGACGAGCCCGCTGTACAGAGCGCGGAGAAGCTGATCCTCGGCGACTCGGGCATTCAGTCACGCCGAGCCCCACCGGCGTCAGCAGAGGCGTCCACGGCATAGACCGCCCTCCGCCGACGCGTCAGTCCGCATGAACGACCCCGCGCAGGAACCTCTCGGCTTCAGCTTCCGCCAGCGCAAGGGCGGGGCGGTGCAGCTGCTTCGCCACGGCAAGCTGGCAAGCACATTGCGCGGGGCGCAGGCGGCCGAATTCATGGCCGAGGTGGCTGCTGCGAGCGAGGCCGACGCGCAGCAACTGATGGCTCGCCGGACCGGCAACTACAAACGCGGCAACGAGCGGGCGGCCTCACAGCACGTTCGCAACCGAGGTCGAGACACATGACCTTCGCCATCGAAGAAGGCTACGCCCCCGGTTGCATCGGCCGCGTGGCGCAACTGCACGCCGAGTACTACGCCAGCAGCAGCGGCTTCGGCGTGCGCTTCGAAGCGAAGGTGGCGCAAGACCTGGCCCAATTCTGCGCCGCCTTCGACGCCGGCCGAGACGGGCTCTGGCTGGTGCGGGATGCGCAGATCGAGGGCTCGATCGCGATCGACGGCTCCAGGGCGGCGGAAGAAGGGGCGCACCTGCGCTGGTTCATCACGTCGGACGCGCTTCGTGGCCAGGGCGTCGGCAAACGCCTGCTCCAGCGTGCGCTGGCGTTCGCCGACACGCAGGGCTACCCCAGCGTCTACCTCTGGACGTTCGCTGGCCTGGACGCAGCGCGGCACCTCTACGAATCGCACGGCTTTCGGTTGGTGCAGCAGAGCCCCGGGGCCACCTGGGGCACCGCGGTGCAGGAGCAACGGTTCGTCCGGGAGCGCGCTCGATGAAGACCCAGTACTACACCGCCTCCAGCCTGGACGGCTTCATCGCCACCGAGGACCATTCGCTCGAATGGCTGTTCCCGCTCGGCGACATCAACGATACGAGCTACCCCAGCTTCATCGCCCAGATCGGGGCCCTGGCGATGGGCGCGTCGACCTACGAGTGGATGCTGCGGCACGTGGTGGCGCGCTGCGCTGATGCGCGGTCCGCGTGGCCCTACACGCAGCCGACCTGGGTGTTCACGCACCGCGAGCTGCCGGCCGTGCCGGGCGCGGACCTGCGCTTCGTGCGCGGCGATGTGCGGCCGGTGCACGCGCAGATGCGGGCCGCCGCGAACGGCCGCAACGTGTGGCTGGTGGTCGGCGGCGATCTGGTCGGTCAGTTCCACGACGCCGGGCTGCTGGACGAGGTGTTCGTGCAGGTGGGCTCGGTCACGCTGGGAGCGGGGCGGCCGCTGCTGCCGCGGCGCATCGTGTCGCCGCCGCTCAAGCTGTTGTCGGTGCGACAGGTCGGCAGCGGCTTCGCGGAGCTGCATTACGAGGTGCCACGGTGAAGCCCGGGCCTGATGGGGAAGGCGCGCGGCTCGTCGACGAGCGGCTGCGTGCATGGCGCGGCTGGCGCGCCGAGACACTGACGGCGATGCGCCGGCTGATCCACGAGGCGACCTTCGCACGTGGCGCCGGGCTGCCGGATCCGCAGGGGCTGTCGACCCTGGCCGCAATGGCTGCGGCGGCGATGGCCTTGGCCTGCGGCGACGCCGCGTCGCCCCCGGCCCCCGCAACGCCGCAGTGGCAGGGCGAGTGGAATGGCGTCGAGGGCACGTTCCTGCGCCTCGTCTTGCAGCCGGGCGGCCGCTACCGCGTGATCGTCAAGAACCTGGACGGCGAGCGTTCGTTCGACGGTGTCGCGCACGCCGACCACATCGTGTTCGAGCGCGACGGCGTGCAGGAACGCCTGCGCGCCACCGACGGTGCCGGCACCGGCATGAAGTGGCTGGCCGACAAGTCGACCTGCCTCACGGTGCGTGCCGGCGAGGGCTACTGCCGCGACTGATCGACCGGCCACCCGATGAACCGAACCGCTTACCGACTGGCCGTCGGCGTCGCCGTCGTCGCAGGGCTGCTGCTGGTCTGGCTCAGCCTCGGCGTGGGCATCATCGGCCGCGACGGCGACCCGGCGAATGCGATGTACGTCGGCGTGCTGGCGGTCGGGGTCGTCGGTGCCCTGGGGGCGCGCGGCCGGGCGCCGGGCATGGCGCGCGTGTTGACGGCGATGGCGCTCGCGCAGGCGCTGGTGGCCGCGATCGCGCTTTTCGGGGGGCTCGGGCGGCCGTGGAGCGGGCCGGCGGAACTCGTCCTGTTGAACGGATTCTTCGTCGTGGCGTTTGCGGCGGCTGCCGGGTTGTTCCGGCGCGCCGCTCGCTGAGCCGCAGCTCTATTCCAGCGGCAGGCCTTCGGCCACCAGCGCCGCGGCCGCCAGGTCCTCGAGGGCGCTGCCGACCGACTTGAAGACGGTGCGCTCGTCGGCGCGCCGCCGGCCCGAGGCGCTGCCGCGCGCCAGCTGTTCGAGCGTGCCGCGCAGGCCGGCGGCGCCGAACACGCCGCGTGACATCGGGCCGAGCAGGTCGCCGCTCTTGTGCAGCGCCTCGTCCGTATCGACCCACAGCCCCGCGCCGGCAAAACAGGCGTCGTCGGCCTCGCGCATCGCGGGCGTGAAGCTGCCGATCAGATCGAGGTGGCTGCCGGGCCGCAGCCAGCGGCCGTGCACCAGCGGCTCGCTCGCGAGCGTCGCGCAGCTCACGATGTCCGCCGCGGCGACGGCGTCGTCGAGTTGCGTGGCCGCATGGGCGTCGAAGCCCTGCGCCGCGAATTGCGCGGCCAGCGCCTGCGCCTTGTCGGCCTGCCGCGCCCACACCGTGACGCGGCGGATCGGCCGCACCACGCGGTAGGCGGCCGGCAACACGGCGGCGATGCGCCCGGCGCCCACAACGAGCAGGTGTTCGGCGTCGTCGCGCGCCAACCAGCTCGCCGCCAGGGCGGACGCGGCGGCGGTGCGCCGGGTGGTCAGCTCGCTGCCGTCGATGAGCACCAGCGGCACCCCGGTGCGCGCGTCGTGCAGCAGGTAGCTGCCGTGCACGCCGGGCAGCCCGCGCGCGGCGTTGCCCGGCACGACGTTGACGACCTTGACGCCGTAGTAGGCGCCGGCCGACTGCCACGCCGGCATCAGCAGCGACGTGAGGCCGTCGCCGACCGCATGCACATGGCGCGGCGGCACCACGCAGCCCTGCACGAACTGCGCTCGCAGCGCCGGAATCAGGCGCTCGAAGGGCAGGCCGGCCCGTGTGGCATCGGCATCGACGATGTGCATGGAGTGCCGCGGCTCAGCGGTAGCTGGCGAGCAGGATGCTCGTTTCGGTGTTGGCGATGCCCTTGATCAGGCGCACGCGCTCGAGCACCTGCGACAGCTCGGCCATCGTTTCGGCGCGCAGCTCGGCCAGCAGGTCCCAGCGGCCGTTGGTGTCGTGCAGCGCGGCGACACCCGGCTCGCCGAGCAGGCTGGCGATGACCGCACGGGTCTGGTTGCCTTCCACCCGCACGCCCATCCAGGCGCGGATCTGGTTCGGCTCGGCGTCCGGTTTCAGCTTGACCGTGTAGCCGACGATGACCTGCTGGTCCTCGAGCTTGCGCAGCCGGTTGCTCACCGTGCCGCGCGACACGCCCAGCTTGGCGGCCAGCGTCGCGACGGCGAGGCGCGCGTCGCGACGCAGCAGCGCAATGAGCTGGCGGTCGGTGTCGTCCAAGAACAGCGCGCTATTTGTACTTGGCGATCAGCGACCTTGCGGTCGCCAGCAGCTGCGCGCCCTTGAAGCCGCGTTTGTCCATGTCGGCCACCCATTCGTCGCCGATGGAGGCCGAGAGTTTGATGAACTCGTCGCGCTGCGCGGGGGTGAAGGTGTAGATCGTGTTGCCGCGGTCGGCCGTCACCTTGCGCCCGGGCGCGTCGCCGGCCTGCTGGTTCTTGCCGATCCAGGCCGACGTGGCCTGGCCCGAGTTGTCGTCGATCACCTTCTTCAAGTCCGGCGCGAGGGCGTCGTACTTGGGCTTGTTCATCACCATCACGAAGGCGCTGGTGTAGAGCGCCGGGCCGTTGGCGTCGAACTCGCTGTGGAACTTGGTCAGTTCATGCACCTTGACCGACGGCACGATCTCCCACGGGATGACGCAGGCGTCGATGGTGCCTTTGGAGAGCGCGTCCGGGATGCCCGGCAGCGGCATGCCCACCGGCGTGGCGCCGACGGCGCCGAGCATCTTGGTGATCTGGCGCGTCGGGCCGCGCACCTTCATGCCCTTCAAGTCCGCCACCGACCTGATCTGCTTGCTGGTGGAATGGAACAGCCCCGGGCCGTGGCAATGCAGCGCGATTACCTGGGTCTCCTTGAACTCGTCCGGCGCCTGGGTCTGGACGTACTCCCAGAACGCCTTCGACGTGGATTCGGCGTTGTTCATCATGAACGGCAGCTCGAACACCTCGACGCGCGGGAAGCGGCCCGCGGTGCTGCCGGGCAGCGTCCAGACGATGTCGGCGACGCCGTCGCGCGCCTGGTCGTACAGCTGCGGCGGCGTGCCGCCGAGCTGCATGGCCGGATAACCCTCGAACTTGATGCGGCCGGCGGACTCCTTCTCCACCTTGTCCATCCACGGCTTGAGCATGCTCAGCCAGGGGTTGGAGGTGGGCGCCACGAAGGTGGCGAACTTGAACGTCACGCTCTGCTGGGCCAGGCCCGACAGGTGCGGCACGCCGAGCGCGGCGGCGGCGGCGCTGGCCCGGATCAGTTGGCGGCGTTTCATCATGGGGGCTGTCTCCTCGGGTGTGGATGACGCACGTTAACGAAACCTCGGCCGGTTGGTGTACCGGGGTTTCCTTCAAGCGCGCCCACGAGGTGGGCCGCGAACCTAAGACTTGAGTGCGACGCTGCGCCGCGCGACCCAGTAGGTCGCACCTTGCGGGCCGTAGCGCTCGTCTTGCGGCACCTGGGCGTCGAGCGTGAAGCGGTCGCCGGGCCGCAGGTGCTGCGTCGCGCCGCCGTGGCTGAGCCACATCTCGCCCGCGGTCACCACGGCCTCGACCGCGAAGTCGTGGCTGTGGGTGTCGAGCACGGCGTTCGCCGGCCAGGAGCGTTCGAGCACGGTGTCGAAACCGGCGGCGCGTGTGCGCGCCTCGAAGTCGGCGAAGGAAGAGGTCGTCGGGTTCATGGCAGCCAGTTTAGGCCTGGCGCCGGGCCAGCGCCAAGTATGCACCCAGGCCAAGCATCGTGACGCCAGACACCCGCGTCAGCAGCCGGGCGCGCGCCGCGCGGGCGGCGTCAGACTTCAGCAGACGAGCGGCTGCGAACACCGCCACCACATCGACCAGCGTGTTGAGCGCGACGCAGATGCTGCCCAGCAGCACCAGCTGCGCAACCAGCGGCTCGCCCGGCGACACGAACTGCGGCAGGAAGGCGAGGAAGAAGAGCGCTGTCTTGACGTTGAGCGCCTCGACCACGATGCCCTCGAACAACGCGCGGCGCACGCCCTGCGCGGCCAACGGCTTGACCGCGAGCTCATGGTCGCGACGCAGCAGCAGGCGGATACCCAGATAGATCAGATAGGCCGCCCCCAGGTACTTGACGAGGTTGAAGGCAAAGGCGGACTGCGCAACGATCAGCGACAGCCCGAGCGCCGCCGCCAGCACGTGCAGCATGCCGCCGATGCCGGTGCCCAGGCACGAGGCCAGACCTTCCGAGCGCCCGCCGGCGACCGTGCGCGCGACGACGTAGGCGATGCCGGGGCCGGGGGTGGCGGCTAGGACGACGGCGGCGAAGAGGAAGGCTAGGAAGGACATGGGCGAGAGGCGTGGTTGTGGGCAGCCGCGTGCTCAGGCCGTAGGCGGAAGTCGGCCAAGCTCGCTCTCGACCGACCGCTCCAGCAACCGGTCATGTCTCACTCGCCTCGTCACCGTAGACGCTTGACATGTACCAGCCGTAGAACCGGTGTGCCAGCTCGGACCTCGGCAGACCGAGGAGTTCTTGGTTGTGCATTGCTCGAAGAATCATGTTGACTGACTCGGATCGCGGTTCAGCCCGAAAGAACGGGTCATAGCTCCTCTGTTGGCGCTTGTCCGCAATGTGTTTCGCAGCGTTCCTCGCGTAGTTCTCTTTCTCAGTGAACTCTTTCCACGTCTGAGCCTTCAGGTTCACACTGGGATAGAGCCGTCGATTCTCGTTAAGCCGTTCATGGAGCCGTTGGCGTACGGCATAGCGCCTAGCCAGTGTGCTTTGCCCGTTGCGGTTCTTAAGCTCCACGCCAAAGACTTCCTCTGCGGCCCCAGCTAGCGTTAGCGAAGACACGAAGCTTCGCTCTGAAAAGAACAGCTCGATGGCGATGTCGAGCTGCTCGCAAGCTAGATCGATTCGGCTATGGAGGGCGGCAGGCCGCATTTTTATTAAGCCACAACTTTGGCGCTAAGAAGCAGTCGCGAGGCGGCGAAGTCGCCTCGCGACTACCCGCTTGAGCAACTGGTCAGCCACCGCCTGCGGCAACGATCTGGTAGTAGCTGAGATAGATGTTTCCCGTTTGGGCTGCATGACGCTTCTTTCGAAGCAGCAGGCTCGTGAAGTCGATCCGTTCTTCGAACACCGCCATCAGGTCACCGCCGTCCATCAGGAGGATGGACGCCCCACCGGCTTGATGGGCGGCCACGCCGTCGGGCGAGAACCCATTGATGGAGAGGAATATGCCGAGCGTGTTCTCAAGTTTTCACCTTTTCGGAGAAGACAGCCAGATCAGCCTTGTTGGCGAGCTCCTTCTGCCACTTTGCCTCGAACAAGTACTCTGTTCCGTCAAGTGAGAACGCCCCGTCCACTTGCTCTCCGAGATTCTTGAATGAGGCTTTCGGATCGAGGTCGAAAAGCTCGAAGAGCTCGTACATGACACGCTCAAGCTCGAAACCGCGACCCTGCGCGTTGTCGGAACTGACCAACGCCATGTAGCGAGCCCGAATTGCCTCGAGCTTCTGGCGAACAGCGGCGTTCTCGCGAAGCTTCCTAGCTGCCAGTTCCTGGCGTCGCTTGATGTCGTCTTGTTCCTTCTTGATGTCTTGGTGCGGCTCGACAAGCTGCTTGAGTTGGTTGACAGCGTTTCGCGCCTTGTCAACCTTCTGCGGTCCGTCATCGAGCGGCTTCAAGTGCGAGAAGTCTGTGAGCTTGCAGACCTCATAGCAAATCTTCGTCAGGTCACCAAGGTGTGCGCCAGGGTTCGAAACGAGGTAGTCCACGACGTCGGACGCGATCTGGCGTTTGTAGTTCTCCCAATTGAAACTGCTCAAGATGCCCGGGTTGGACAGGCAGAGCTGCAGGAACCCACGTAGCTCGGACTTGTACCAGTACACCGAGCACAGAGCCTCTTTGAGCGCCATGATTCCCGCAGGTGAAAGCTGCTTTGCCACGCGAGACTCCTGGTGCTGCGGTGGTTTACCGTGTAGTTGACGTAGCCATCTTGCCACCTACCCCATCCACTTCACCAACCACAACGAAATCCCCGGGAAGAACAGCAGCAGCAGCGTGCGCAGCGTGTCGCTGACGAGGAAGGGCATCACGCCGCGGTAGCTCTCGGCGATCGGCACGTCCTTGGCCATGCCGTTGACGACATAGACGTTCAGGCCCACCGGCGGCGCGAGCATGCCGAAGCCGACGGTCATCAGCACCATGATGCCGAACCAGATCGCGGTCAGCTCCTGGGTCATGCCGAAGTCCAGGCCCATGATCATCGGGAAGAAGATCGGGATCGTCAGCAGCAGCATCGACAGCTCGTCCATCACCGCGCCGAGCACCACGTACAGCAGCAGGATCGCGCTCACCACCAGCAGCGGCGCCAGCCCCCAGCCCTGCACCACGGCGGCGAGTTGCGCCGGCACCTGGGTCAGCGCGAGCGCGCCGTTCATCAGATCGGCGCCGATGAAGATCATGAAGATCATGCCGGCCGCCTGCGCGGTGGCGTAGAAGCAGTGCTTGAACTTCTTCCACGTCATCTCGCGTTTGGCGAGCGCAGCGACGAAGGTGGCCGCGGCGCCGACCGCCGCGCCTTCGGTCGGCGTGAACCAGCCGCCGTAGATGCCGCCGAAGACGAGCAGGAAGATGGCCGCGATCGGCAGCACGCCCCACAGCGCTTCTGCAGTCAACTTCGGCGCTTCGTCGTGTGCATCAGGTGAACCGTCCGCTTTGCGGCCAGTGGGCGCGTGGCCCGGCACGAGCCGCACATAGATCGCGATCGCGGCCATGTAGCCGAGCATCGCGATCACGCCCGGCACCATCGCGGCGGCAAACAGCTTGGCGATGTTCTGCTCGGTCAGGATGGCGTAGATGACGAGGGGTACGGAAGGCGGAATCAGGATGCCGAGTGTGCCGCCGGCGGCCAGCGTGCCGGTGGCCAGCCGGCCGGAATAGCCGTGGCGCCGCATCTCGGGCAGCGCCACGGAGGTGATGGTTGCCGCGGTGGCGACGGACGAGCCGCAGATGGCGCCGAACGCGGCGCAGGCCAGCACGCCGGCCATCGCCAACCCGCCGCGAAAACGCCCCATGACCACGGCGGCGAACTGGAACAGCGCACGCGAGATGCCGCCCTGGGTGGCGAAGTTGCCCATCAGCAAGAAGAGCGGAATCACGCTCAGGTCGTAGCTCGCGAAACGTGCGAACGCCTGCGTGTTGAGAAAGCTGGCCATCGGCAGCCAACCCGCCTGCGCGATGTAGCCGACTGCGCCGGCGGTGAACATCGCGATCGAGATCGGCGTGCGCAGCGCCATCAGCGCCAGCATCACGGCAAAGACCGTGACGGCCATTCCGATCGGGGTCATTCTTCGACCCTCGCACCGAAGCCATGCAGCGCCTGCATGAAAGCGATCGCCGCTGTGAGTGCCAGCGCCGGGACGATGCCGACATACACGATCCACTCCGGAAAGCCGAGCATCATCGTGCCGGCCTGGCTCTTCCACGCGTTCCAGCCGCCGATCGCCGAGCGCCAGGCCAGCAGGCCCATCGCCAGCGCAAGCAGCAGCGCGCCCAGGCGGTCCAGCGTGGCTTGCGTGGTGGCGCGGGCGCGCGACGTGAAGAAGTCGACGATGATGTTGGCGCGTTCGAGCTGGCACCACGGCAGGAAGAGCGCGATCGCCGCGCCGGCCGCGGCACCGGTGAGTTCGAAGTCGCCGACGATCGTCCACCCCGTGGTGTTGCGGCCGATCAGGCTGACGCAAGTCATCAGCGTGATGATCGTCAGCAGCACGCCGGCGGCGACCGCGCAGGCGCGGGCGAGCAGTTCCAGCAGCTTCATGTTCGTGTCTCCTCCATCGCCGCCTTGGCCGGCGGTCTGCGAGGCGCGCAGTGTCTCAGTTCACGACGCGCGAGCGCGTCGCCGGCTGGGCCCCGCGGCTCAAACGATCCTGACCTTGATCTCGCCCAGGCCATCGACGCCGCCGACCATCGTCTGCCCGCGCTGCACCGCGTTCACGCCTTCGGGCGTGCCGGTATAGATCAGGTCGCCGGGCTGCAGCTCGAACAGCGTGGAGAGATTCGCGATCGTCTCCGGCACCGACCAGATCAGCAGGCTGATGTCGCTGCGCTGGCGGTCCATCCCGTCGACCTGCACCCACACGGCGCCCTTGGCCGGGTGGCCGATCCGGGCCGCCGGGTGGATCTCGCCGATCGGTGCGGACTGATCGAAGGCCTTGCCCACTTCCCACGGCCGGCCCTGTTTCTTCATCTCACCCTGCAGGTCGCGGCGCGTCATGTCGAGGCCGACGGCATAACCCCAGACATGGTCGTTGGCGCGTGCTACCGGAATGTCCCGGCCGGCCTTGCCGATCGCGACCACGAGTTCGATCTCGTGGTGGTAGTCGCTCGTCTGCGACGGGTAGGGCACCTCCACGGTCTCGCCGGGGCGTACGACGATGAGGGCGTTGTCCGGCTTGCAGAAGAAGAACGGCGGGTCGCGCTCGTCGGCGCCCATCTCGCGCGCATGCGCGGCGTAGTTGCGGCCGACGCAGTAGATGCGGCGTACCGGGAACAGCGCGTCGCTGCCGGCGACCGGCACGCCGACGGTGGGTTCGGGGGGGAAGACGTAGTTCATGATGAAAGCACCTCTTGATCGGCCCAGCAATTCTCGACCCGCCCACCGTACAAGGACGCGGTCATACCCGCTCGATCACCATTGCGATGCCCTGGCCGACGCCGATGCACATCGTTGCCAGGGCATAACGCCCCTGGCTGCGGTGCAGCTGGTTGACGGCCGTGGTGACGAGCCGCGCGCCGCTGGCGCCCAGGGGGTGCCCCAGCGCGATCGCGCCGCCGTTCGGGTTGACACGCGGGTCGTCGTCCTGCAGCCCGAGGTCGCGCAGCACGGCCAGGCCCTGGGCGGCAAAGGCTTCGTTGAGTTCGATGACGTCGAGTTGGTCGAGCTTCAGGCCGGTCAGCTCCAGCACCTTGCGCGTCGCGGGCGCTGGCCCGATGCCCATGATGCGCGGGGCCACACCGGCGCAGGCCATGCCGACGACCCGTGCGCGCGGCGTCAGGCCGTGTTTGCCGGCGGCCGCTTCGCTCGCCAACAGCAACGCGCAGGCACCGTCGTTGACGCCGCTCGCATTGCCGGCGGTGACCGAGCCTTCCGGTTTGACGACACCCTTCAGCTGGGCCAGCGCTTCCAGGCTGGTTTCGCGCGGGTGTTCGTCCGTCGTGACGACGAGAGACTCACCTTTCTTCTGCGGGATGCTGACCGGCGTGATCTCGGCGTCGAAGAAACCCGACTTCTGCGCCACGACGGCCTTCAACTGCGAGGCCAGCGCCATGCGGTCCTGCGCCTCGCGCTGAATGCCGAAGTCGGCGGCGACGTTCTCCGCCGTCTCGGGCATCGAGTCGACGCCGTACTGCCCCTTCATCAGCTTGTTGACGAAGCGCCAGCCGATGGTGGTGTCGTAGACCGCGTTCGCACGGCTGAAGGCGGTGTCGGCCTTCGGCATCACGAAGGGCGCGCGGCTCATGCTTTCCACGCCGCCGGCGATCATCAGCTGCGCTTCGCCGCATCGGATGGCGCGCGCGGCGCTGCCCACCGCGTCCAACCCGGAGCCGCAGAGGCGGTTGATCGTCGCGCCCGGCACGGCCTGCGGCAGCCCGGCGAGCAGCAGGCTCATGCGCGCGATGTTGCGGTTGTCTTCGCCAGCCTGGTTGGCGCAGCCGTAGAGCACGTCGGCGACCGCTTCCCAGTCGACGCCCGGGTTGCGCGCCATCAGCGCGCGCAGCGGCACAGCGCCCAGGTCGTCCGGGCGCACCGACGACAGGGCACCGCCGTAGCGGCCGAAGGGCGTGCGGATCGCGTCGCAGATGTAGGCGTGATTCATGGCGGGTCTTCTCAAGGCGGCGGCGGCAGGTCGAACAGGCTGGTGGCGTCCATGTCGAGCACTTCGATGCCGTGTTGGTTGACGAGTTGCCAGCGCCAGCGCAGGATGCCCATCGTCGGGCGGCTCGCGGAGCGGCGTTTGTCGAGGATCGTTGCGTTGAGCTGCAACGTGTCGCCCGCGCGCACCGGGTGCGGCCAGCGGATGCGCTCGACACCCGGCGAGGCGAAGGACTCCGAGCCCTTCAACACACCCGCGACGCCCAGGCGCATGGCGATGGCGCAGGTCTGCCAGCCGCTGGCGATGAGGCCGCCGAAGCGGCCTGCGGCCGCGGCGCCGGCGTCGGTGTGGAACCACTGCGGATCCCAGGCGCGCGCGAAGGCGAGCAGTTCGTCTTCGCTCAGCGTGTAGCGGCCGGCGTCGATCACCGCGCCGACGTTGATCTCGTCGTACTTCATAGCCGTTGCCGCAACCAGGGGCTCAGACGATAACGCTCGCCGCGATAACACGCATCGAGCGCGGCAATGACCTGGGCGACGCCTTGCGTGCTCCAGCCCGCCAGCCACTCGAAGGGGCCCGCGGGGTAGTTGACGCCGAGCTTCATCGCCGCGTCGGCGCCGGCCTCGCTGCACACACCTTGCTGCACCGCGTCGGCGGCTTCGTTGACCAGCATCGCGATCGTGCGCGCGACGACGAGGCCCGGGGTGTCGGCGAGCAGGAGCGGCGTTGAGCCGAGCGCGGCCAGCCAGGCGCCGGCCTGCTGGTGCCAGCCTTCGCTCGCGCGCGCGTTGACGGCATACGCGAGCGGGCTGCCCGCCGCTAGCGGCAGGCGCAGCGGGCGGTCGAAGACCGCGACCTCGGCGCTGTTCATCGCCGCGGCCACCTCGTGCGCTGGGCGGCCGTCGGTCAACACGAGGCGCGCGCCGCCGATCGCGAGGCCGGTCCAGCCGCTCGCGCGCTCGCGCGTGACGACGCAGGCGCTTGCAGTCAGCGCCGCCTCGATCGCATCGGCGATCGCGCCGCTGCCGTGCAGCAACATCTCGCGCGCCGGCAGCAGCGTGTCGATCGGCGCGGCCGCCGCGGGCGCCTGCGGACTGTCGTAGCGATAGAACCCGCGCCCGCTCTTGCGGCCGAGCAGGCCGCCGTCGACCATTTCTTTCTGCAGCAGCGACGGCTGATAGCGCTTGTCGTAGAAGTTGGCCTCGTAGACCGAGTTTGTGACCGCGAAGTTGGTGTCGTGGCCGATCAGGTCCATCAGCTCGCACGGCCCCATGCGAAAGCCCGCGCCCTTGAGGCAGGCGTCGATCGCCGCCGGATCCGCCGCCCGTTCGTGCAGCAGCGCCAGCGCCTCGGCGTAGTAGGGACGCGCGATGCGGTTGACGATGAAGCCGGGTGTCGAGCGCGCGTGCACGGGGGTCTTGCCCCAGCGCTCGCTCAGGCCGCCGATGACCTCGGCGACCGCGGGGTCGGTGTGCAGCCCGGACACCACCTCGACCAGCTTCATCAGCGCCACCGGATTGAAGAAGTGCATGCCGACGAGCCGCGCCGGATGCGCCAGGCCGTTGGCGAGTGCGGTGACCGAAATCGACGACGTGTTGGTGGCGAGGATGCAGTCGGCGCCCACCAGCGCTTCCAGTTCCTTGAACAGCGCGCGCTTGACGTCGAGGTTCTCGACGATCGCCTCGACCACCAGACGCGCGCCGTCGGCGCCACGGGCGAGCGAGTCGACTGCGGTGATGCGCGTCAGCGTCGCCTGCGCATCCGCCTGTGCGAGCTTGCCTTTGGCGACCAGCGACTGGAGCGTCGTCGCAAGTTTGTCCTTCGCCTGCGCGGCGGCGCCCGCGCGCGCGTCGTGCAGCCGCACCGGGTGCCCGGCCTGCGCCGCCACCTGCGCGATGCCGGCGCCCATGATGCCGGCGCCGATGACGAGGATCGGCGCGCCTTGCAGTTCTTCGGCCGTGCCCACGTCAATAAGTCTCCAAATGCAGCCGGCCCTCTGTCTTCAGCGCGGCGCCGATCGTGTCCCAGGACTCGCCGGCTTGCGCGACCACGTCGCGCAGCGCGAGCACGACCCCTTCTTCCATGCTCTTCAGGCCGCAGACGTAGATGCAGGTGTTGGGGTCCTTGAGCAGCGGCACCAGATCGGCCGCGCGTTCGCGCATCAGGTCCTGCACGTACTTCTTCGGCTGGCCCGGCGTGCGGCTGAACGCGAAGTTGATGTCGATGAAGTCCTTCGGCAGGTTCATGAGGGGCCCGAAGTAGGGCAACTCCTCCTTCGTGCGCGCGCCGAAGAACAGCAGCAGCTTGCCGCCGTCGAACTTGCCGCTCTGGCGCAGCCGGCGGCGCCACTCCGTCATCGCGCGCATCGGCGCCGAGCCGGTGCCGGTGCAGATCATCACGATGTTCGAGCGCGGGTGGTTCGGCATCAGGAAGCTGGTGCCGAAGGGCCCGATCACCTGCACCTTGTCGCCGACCTTCAGCTCGCACATGTAGTTGCTGGCGATGCCGCGCACCGGCAGGCCCTGGTGGTCGGCGAGCACGCGCTTGATCGTCAGCGACAGGTTGTTGTAGCCCGGCCGCTCGCCGTTGCGCGGGCTGGCGATCGAATACTGGCGCGCGTGGTGCGGCTTGCCGTTGGCGTCCGTGCCGGGCGGGATGATCGCGATCGACTGGCCTTCGAGCACCGGGAAGGGCATGGTGCCGAGGTCGAGCACGATGTGGTGCGTTTCGTTCTCCGTGCCGGCCTCGTTGACCTTGAAGTTGCCGACCACCGTGGCGGTGGTCGGGCCGGTCTTCGGGCCGTAGAGGTTGGTGTAGGCATGGGCGGCCGACCAGGGGGGGACCACCGCGCCGTACTGCGCGCTGTTGACGGGGTCCTCGCCGCTCACGGCGGCCTGCAGCAGTGGCGCCGCGGCTGGCGCTTGCACCACCAGCGCGCCTTCGACTTCCTTTTCCGCAGGCAACTCGTCCCACGTGAACTGCTCGTCGATGCTGTAGGCCTCGGCCTTCGCCACCCAGCGCCAGTTGTCGATCGAGCCGGTGGGGCAGGGCGAGATGCAGTCCATGCACGCGTTGCACTTCTCGGCATCGACGACATAGTTGCGCGCGTCGTGCGTGATCGCCTGCACCGGGCAGATCGACTCGCAGGTGTTGCAGCGGATGCAGATCTCGGGGTCGATCAGATGCTGCTTGATGACGGCGATTTCAGCGGGCGCGTTCATGACGGTCAGTTGAAGCGCACGTACTCGAAGTCCACCGGCTGGCGGTTGATGCCCATCACCGGCGGCGCGATCCAGTTGGCGAACCTGCCCGGCTCGACGACACGGCCCATCAGGCTGGTGACGAACATGCGATCTTCGGCGCTCGGCAGCCAGTCGTTCTTCTTCGCGGCCCATTCGGCTTCGCTCACCACCTGGCCGTCGGGCGACACCTTGGCGCCGGCGAGGGCGCCGATGTTGCGGTGGAAGGCCTTGTGCGGCACCTTCAGCTTGAACGGGATGGCGGCCTTGTCGATCACCTTGTTCCAGCGTTCGACGCCGGCGACCGAGTCCTTGATGAAGTCGTCGCGCAGCACCTCGTTGAGGGCGTTGAGCATCGGCACGTCCTTCTCGACCAGGGCGCCGTTCTGCACCGCCAGCACTTTGTAGGTCTGACCCTTGAGCAGGTGGTCGTCGCTGCGCTTGCCTTCTTCGTAGCGGCCCTTCAGGCCGGTGGAGTAGAAGGTGGCGGCGTTGCTCGACTCGTCGGCGCCGAAGAGGTCGATCGTGACCGAGAAGTGGAAGTTCAGGTAACGCTGGATCGTCGGCAGGTCGATCACGCCGGCCGCGCGCAGCTTCTTCGCATCGTCGGTCTTCAACTCGTTCATCGCGGCGCACGTGCGCGCGATCACACGGGACACGCCCGACTCGCCGACGAACATGTGGTGCGCCTCTTCGGTGAGCATGAACTTGGTCGTGCGTGCCAGCGGGTCGAAGCTCGACTCGGCCAACGCGCAGAGCTGGAACTTGCCGTCGCGGTCGGTGAAGTAGGTGAACATGAAGAAGGACAGCCAGTCCGGCGTCTGCTCGTTGAAGGCTTGCAGGATGCGCGGGTTGTCTTCCTGGCCGCTGCGGCGCTCGAGCAGCGCGTCGGCCTCCTCGCGGCCGTCGCGGCCGAAGAAGCGGTGCAGCAGATAGACCATCGCCCACAGGTGGCGGCCTTCCTCGACGTTGATCTGGAACAGGTTGCGCAGGTCGTACATGCTCGGCGCGGTGGCGCCCAGGTGGCGCTGCTGCTCGACGCTCGCCGGCTCGGTGTCACCCTGCGTCACGATGATGCGGCGCAGGTTGGCGCGGTACTCGCCGGGCACGTCGGCCCAGGCCTTCTCGCCCTGGTGGTCGCCGAAGTGGATCTTGCGCTCGGCGTCGCCCGGATTGAGGAAGATGCCCCAGCGGTAGTCGCGCATCTTGACCTGTCCGAACTGGGCCCAGCCCTGCGGGTCGACGCTGACCGCGGTGCGCAGGTAGACGTCGTAGTTGGTGCTGCCGTCCGGGCCCATGTCGTCCCACCAGTCGATGAAGTTCGGCTGCCAGTTCTCGAGCGCACGCTGCAGCGTGCGGTCCTCGGACAGGTTGACGTTGTTGGGGATCTTCTCGCTGTAGTTGATGCCGGTGTTCATGGTGTGATGTCCTTTAGACGCGATTCCAATCGAACTGGGCCTTGTCGCCCTTGCCGTAGACCTTCAATGCACCCTTCTCGCCGACCGCGTTCGGGCGCTGGAAGATCCAGTTCTGCCACGCCGTTAGGCGGCCGAAGACCCGCGTGTGCATGTTTTCCTGGCTGTTGAAGCGCAGGTTGGCCTCCATGCCGGTGAGCGCGTCCGGGCTCATCGAGACCCGTTCTTCGATCGCGATGCGCAGCTCGTCGGCCCAGTCGATGTCGTCCGGGTTGGCGGTGACGAGGCCGAGCGCGAAGGCGGCGTCGGCATCGAGCGCCTGCCCGACCTTTGCGCGCACGGCGTCGAGCGGCGGCGCTTCGCCATAGAAGCGCCGGCCGAGCCGGCTCTCGCCGGTCGCCATCGGGTAAAAGCGGCCGCCACGTGCCACCGGGTCGGCGTCGCTGCCCGGCGCAGGCGCGCCGAAGTTGACCTCGCCGACGGTGATCGTCGGCGCCTTGGCTTCGTCGTCGGGCAGGGCGAGCATGTAGCTGCGGTCGCAGGCCAGCGCCAGCTCGAGGAAGGTGCCGGCGAAACACGAGCCGGGCTCGATCAACGCGAACAGGCTGCGCGACGACACGTCCAGCCGGCTGAGCGTGCGGCGCAGCAGGCCGATGGTCTCGCGCACGAACCAGTGGTCCTTATGCTGTTGCAGCACTTCGTCCATGCGCAACACCGCGGCGGCGTCGCCTTCGGTTCGAACCAGCCAGACGCCGATGTCGAGCTCGTTGGTGCGCATGGCCAGGATCGCGTCTTCGAGTTCGCGCGCCAGTTGCAGCGGGTACCAGGCGGCGCCGGCGGCTTCGATGCCGGCGATGTCGCTCTCCACCGGCTGCGTCGGCGCCTTCACCGTGAAGCTGGCGACCCGTTTGCTGCGGTCGATCTCGACCGTCAGATGCGGGTAGCGCAAGGCGTCGGCTTCGATCGTGCGTTGAAGCGGCGTCAGCGCGACGCCTTTGCCGCCGGCCGGCCGGTCGCTCTGTTCGGCCAATTGCAAGGCACGCTCCTGCACCTTGGCGGCAAACACCGCCGGCTTGGCGACCGCGTCCACCAGCCGCCAATCGACCGCCTTCTGCCCCCGCACGCCTTCGACGCTGGTGCAGAACAGGTCGGCCAGGTCGTGGCGCACCTTGCGTTTGTCGGTCACCCGCGTCAGGCCGCCGGTGCCGGGCAACACGCCGAGCAGCGGCACCTCCGGCAGGCTGACCGAGCTGGACCGGTCATCGACGAGCAGGATCTCGTCGCAGGCGAGGGCCACCTCGTAGCCGCCGCCGGCGCAGGCGCCGTTGACCGCGGCCAGGAACTTGAGGCCCGAATGTTTGGAGGAGTCCTCCAGCCCGTTGCGCGTCTCGTTGGTGAACTTGCAGAAGTTCACCTTCCAGGCGTGCGAGCTGACGCCGAGCATGAAGATGTTGGCGCCCGAGCAGAACACCTTGTCCTTCAGACTCGTCAGCACGACGGTGCGGACTTCGGGGTGTTCGAAGCGGATGCGGTTGATGGCGTCGTTGAGTTCGATGTCGACGCCGAGGTCGTAGCTGTTGAGCTTCAACTTGTAGCCCGGGCGCAGACCGGCGTTTTCGTCGAAGTCGGCACCCAGGGTCGCTACCGGGCCCTCGAACTTGAGCTTCCAGTGTTTGTACTGCGACGGGTGGGTCTGGTAGTCCACGCGGGGAGCGAGGTCAGTCACGGCAATCTCCTCTTAGGTACGATCGTGCATCTGTGGGCGGCGGTATGAAGTGCATAATAGTGCATCTTGCAGCGCCGTCAAGCACTAAAGTGCGTCGTTTAGGTTCAACGCCGCCCGGACAGTCCGGCGCAACGCCTGGACGGTGGCCTCCAGCGGCTGGGCGCTGGTGTCGAGCGTGTAGTCGGCCTTCGAATAAAAAGGCGTGCGCGTGGCGAGGATGCCCTTCAGGTCTTCCATCGCCTCCTTGCTCGCCGCCATCGGCCGCAGGTCACCCTGGGCGACGACGCGTTTCATGTGGTCTTCCGGCGACGCCTGCAGCCACACCGTCGTGCAGTGGGCGAGCAGCTGGTTGAAGGTGGCCGCGTCGGAGACCAGCCCGCCGGGCACCGCGATGACACATTCGGCGTGGATCTGGACCGCCTCCTCGAGCGCACGCCGTTCATAGCGGCGGTAGGCGTTCTGGCCGTACAGCGCCTGGATCTCCGCCACCGTGCAGCCGGCGAACTTCTCGATCTCGCCCGACAACTCGATGAAGGGGAAGCCCAGGTCGTCGGCCAGCCGGCGCCCCAGCGTCGACTTGCCGCCGCCGCGCAGGCCGATGAGTGCGATGCGAGCGCTGCGCAGGCCGGCCCGGCTCATCGCCGCGCCGCCGGTGCCGAGCAACTCGCCGACCGCCACCCGCACCCGGCGCAGGGTGGCTTCGTCGCGGTGGGCAAGCAGTTCGCGCAGCAACAGCCATTCGGGCGACGACGCGGTCACGTCGCCGAGCAGCTCGGACAGCGGGCATTGCAGCGCCTGCGCCACCTGCGACAGGACCAGGATCGACGCATTGCCGGTGCCGTACTCCAGGTTCGCGAGATGGCGCTCGGACACGTCGGCCGCCAGCGACACCGCCTTGCGCGTCATGCCGCGGCGGGCGCGGATCGCGCGCACCCGCTCGCCGAGCGCGAGCAGGAAGGGGTGGCGGTCGTCGCTGGTGTCGCCGTCCTTGCCGCGGGCCGGTGGACTAGGGGTTAACCCACTAATGTGCACTATACTGCTTGACATTGAGCCGCTCGAACCCTATGGTTGTGGCAAGCACAATAATTCATCTTCTGCGCCGCTGCAAGACCGTTCGCTGGGAGACCTGATGACGACCCCTGCCGAGTTCCGCCTGCAAATCGCCACGCTGACGGCCCGACTCGCCGGGCGCGCGCTGGATCCGCAACTCGACGACTGGCTCAACCGCGAGCATGGCGTGGGCAGCGCGACCTACGACGGCCTGGCGGCGAGCTGCCGCGCCGGTGTCGCCGCCGGCTGGCTGGCCGACCGCGAAGGCGGCGGCATCCGGTACGGCCGCATCTTCAAGCCGGCCGACGACCTGCAGGGCTTTTCGGTCGACGTGGTCGACATGCACGACATCGCCGGCCCGCACCACACCCACCCGCTCGGCGAGATCGACCTGGTGATGCCCCTCGACGGCGCCGACGCGCGTTTCGACGGCCGGCCGGCCGGCTGGTGTGTCTACCCGCCCGGCAGCGCCCATCGCCCGACCGTCAGCCAAGGGCGTGCGCTGGTGCTGTACCTGCTGCCGCAGGGCAAGATCGAGTTCAGCCGCTAAGCCGGAGCCTTTCAATGACCAGCCCCGACATCGCCGCGCCGGGCGAGCGCTTCAACATCGCCGCCCACCTGCTGGCCGCGAACGCCCATCGCGCGGCCAAGGCCGCCTTCATCGACGACCGCGGCACGCTCAGCTACGGCGAGCTGGCGCAGCGGGTGCAACGCATGGCCTCGGGCCTGCTCGCGCTCGGTCTGCGGCGCGAGGACCGGCTGCTGCTGCTGATGCACGACGCCTGCGACTGGCCGGTAGCCTTTCTCGGCGCGATGTATGCCGGTCTGGTGCCGGTCGCAGTCAACACGCTGCTCACCGCCGACGACTACGCCTACATGCTGGAGAACTCGCGCGCGCAGGCGGCGGTCGTCTCGGGCGCGCTGCTGCCGGTGCTCGATGCCGCGCTCGCGAAGGCGGCGCATGAGGTGCGCGACGTGATCGTGTCGCAGCCGAGCGCACCGCTGCAGGGGGCGCAGGTCGACTTCGCCCGCCTCGTCGCCGGCGCCGCTCGCCAGGCCGAGGCGGCCCCCACCGGCGCCGACGAGGCGGCGTTCTGGCTCTATTCGTCAGGCTCGACCGGCCGGCCCAAGGGCACCGTGCACACACACGCGAACCCGTACTGGACCTGCGAGCTGTACGGCAAGCGCCTCCTCGGCCTGACCGAACACGATGTCTGCTTCTCGGCCGCCAAACTGTTCTTCGCCTACGGCCTGGGCAACGCGCTCACCTTCCCGATGAGCGTCGGCGCCACCACGCTGCTGATGGCCGAGCGGCCGACGCCCGACGCGGTGTTCGCGCGCTGGCTGGGGCAGGGGGGTGGCGTCCGACCCACGGTCTTCTTCGGCGCGCCGACCGGTTTTGCCGGCATGCTGGCGTCGCCCAAGCTGCCTCGGCGCGGCGAAGTCGCGCTGCGCATGTGTTCGTCGGCCGGCGAGGCGCTGCCGGCCGAACTGGGCGAACGTTTCACGCGCCACTACGGGGTCGAGATCATCGACGGCATCGGTTCGACCGAGATGCTGCACATCTTCCTGTCCAACATCCCGGGCCGGGTGCGCTACGGCAGCACCGGCTGGCCCGTGCCGGGCTACGAGATCGAACTGCGCGGCGAAGACGGCGCGCCGGTGGCCGACGGCGAACCCGGCGACCTCTACATCCAGGGCCCGTCGGCCGCGCTGATGTACTGGGGCAGCCGCGCCAAGACGCGCGACACCTTCCAGGGCGCGTGGACCAAGAGCGGCGACAAGTACGTGCGCAACGCCGACGGCAGCTACACCTACAGCGGTCGCAGCGACGACATGTTGAAGGTGAGCGGCATCTATGTCTCGCCTTTCGAGGTCGAAGCGACGCTGGTCGCGCACCCGGCGGTGCTGGAAGCGGCGGTGATCGGCAAGGAGGATGCCGACGGCCTGACCAAGACCAAAGCCTATGTCGTCTTGAAGCCCGGCGCGAGCGCGACCGAAGAGGAACTGAAGGCCTTCGTGAAGGACCGCCTCGCGCCCTACAAGTACCCGCGTTACTTCGAATTCGTGAGCGAACTGCCGAAGACTGCCACCGGCAAGATCCAGCGCTTCAAGCTGCGCGAGCGAGAAGCGCAGCGGTGAGCGAGCCGCAGTTCGCCCAGATCGACTGGGCCGGCCTTAGGGTGTCGATCGAGCACCGATGGATCCGCCGCGAGCGCAGACACGCGCCGCTGCTCGTCTTCCTGCACGAAGGTCTGGGCTCGCTGTCGGCATGGAAGGACTTCCCGCAGCGCCTGTGCGATAGCGCCGGCTTGCGCGGGCTGGTGTATTCGCGCCCGGGTTACGGCCGCTCGACGCCGCGCGCCGCGGACGAGGTCTGGGATGTCGACTACCTGCACCGGCAGGCGAAGGAGGTGCTGCCGGCCTTCTTCGCCGCGCTCGGCATGGAGGAAGAAAAACCCTGGCTGTTCGGCCACAGCGACGGTGGCTCGATCGCGCTCATCGTCGCGGCGACGTTGCCCGACCGGCTCGCCGGCGCGGTGCTGGTCGCGCCGCACATCGTCGTCGAGGACCTCTCGGTCGAAAGCATCGCGCAGACGCGCGTCGCCTACGCCGAGACCGACCTGCGCCAGCGCCTGGCCAAGCACCATGCCGATCCCGACTCCGCGTTCTGGGGCTGGAACCGCATCTGGCTGCATGCGCCGTTCAAGCAGTGGTCGATCGAAGGCGAGCTGCCGGCCATCACCTGCCCGCTGCTCGCGGTGCAGGGCATCGATGACGAATACGGTACGCTGGCGCAGATACGCGGCATCCGGCAGGCGCTGCCGCAGACCGAGCTGCTCGAACTGCCCGATTGTGGGCACGCCGTGCACAAGGACCAACCCGAAGCGCTGATCGACGCCACCACCGCCTTCATCGCCCGCCACGCCGCGCCATGGATTTAGCGACCTTCCTGATCCAGTGCCTGAACTCGCTGCAGTACGGGCTGCTGCTGTTCCTGGTCGCGTCCGGGCTGACGTTGATCTTCGGCATCATGGGTGTGATCAACCTGGCGCACGGCAGCTTCTACATGATCGGCGCCTACATGGCGTACGCGTTGGCGCCGATCGTCGGCAGCACCTTCGGCGGCGGCTTCTTCTCGGTGCTGGCGGTCGGGCTGGTGCTGTCGGTCATCCTTGGCTATGTGCTCGAGTGGGTGTTCTACAGCTACCTCTACGAGCGTGAGCACCTGCAACAGGTGCTGATGACCTATGGCCTGATCCTCGTCTTCGAGGAGGCCCGCAGCCTGCTGGTCGGCGACGACGTGCACGGCGTGCAGGCGCCGGCGATCCTGGCCGGCACCTTGCCGCTCGGCGACCTCATGACCTACCCGGTCTATCGCCTCTTCATCAGCGGCGTGTGCCTGCTGCTCGCGCTCGGCATGTGGTTCGTCTTCGCACGCACGCGCCTGGGCATGATGATCCGCGCCGGCAGCACCAACCGCGAGATGGTGCAGTCGCTCGGCATCGACATCACCTTCCTTTACCGCGTGGTGTTCGCCGCCGGCGTCGCGATCGCAGTGCTCGCCGGCATGGTGGCGGCGCCGGTGTCGAGTGTCTATCCGGGCATGGGCAACTCGGTGCTCATCATCTGCTTCGTGGTGGTGGTGATCGGCGGCATCGGCTCCATCCGCGGCGCGCTGCTGGCGGCGCTGTTGATCGGCTTTGTCGACACCTTCGGCAAGGTGCTGCTGCCGCAGGCCGCCGGCGTGCTGGTGTATGTGTTGATGGCGCTGATCCTGCTGTGGAAGCCGGACGGGTTGTTCAAAGCGGGCTGACGATGATCGACAAGGGCAAACTCACCTTCGTCGTGCTGTGCTTCGGCTTGCTGGCGCTGTACCCGCTTGTCGGCGGGCAGTTCGGCGTCGACCTGGTGACGAAGATCATGATCTACGCGATCTTCGCCTTGAGCCTGGAGCTGCTGGTCGGCGGCACGGGCCTGGTGTGTTTCGGCCACGCGGCGTTCTTCGGCATCGGCGCCTATGCGGCGGTCAGGCTTTCGCCCGCCAGCGACGCGGCGTCGCTGTTCTGGCTGCTGCCGGCGGCGATCGCGCTCGCGGGCTTGTACGCGCTGGCGGTGGGCGCCTTGTCGCTGCGTACCAAGGGTGTCTACTTCATCATGGTCACGCTGGCGTTTGCGCAGATGGCGTATTACGTCATCCACGACACGCCGCTCGGCGGCGGCACCGACGGCATCTACCTCAACGTCAAACCGAGCGCGGGCGGGCTGGTCGACCTCGGCAGCCCGGTCGCGTTCTATCTCTTCACGCTGCTGATGCTGGTCGTGACCTTCGTCCTCCTGGCCGTGCTGCTGCGTTCGCGTTTCGGCCGCGCGCTGGCGGGCATCCGCGTCAACGAACAGCGCATGCGCGCGACCGGCTTCTCGACCTACCCGTACAAGCTGGCGGCGTTCACCGTCTCCGGTGCCATCGCGGGGCTGGCGGGTTTCCTGTTCGCGGTGAAGGACGGTTATGTGAACCCGGAACTGCTGAGCTGGCACTTCTCCGGCGCGGTGCTGATCATGATCATCCTCGGCGGCATCGGCCACCTGCGTGGCGCGCTGATCGGCGCCTTCGCGTTTGCGCTGCTGCAGGAGTTCTTCAAGTCCGAAGCGATCTTCGGCGCCTTCGCCAAACACTGGAACCTCGGCCTGGGCCTGACGATCATCGTCAGCGTCGCGCTGCTGCCCAAGGGGCTGGTCGGGCTGCCGGGGCAGTGGCGCGAGCGGCTCGTCGGCCGCGCTTCGCGACGCGGCAATAGCACGGAGGCGGCCGATGTCTGAAGTGCCGCCGAACGTGTTGCTGAGGGGGCGCGGCATCACGCGCCGCTGGGGCGGGCTGGTGGCGGTGAACCAGGTCTCGCTCGATCTCGAACGCGGCGAGGTGCATGCGGTGATCGGCACCAACGGCGCGGGCAAGTCGACGCTGATCAACATCCTGTCGGGCGAGATCCCACCCAGCGAAGGCACGGTCGAACTGCTCGGCCAGGACGTGACCAGCTGGACGCAGCCGCGCCGTGCGCGCGCGCGTCTTGGCCGCAGCTACCAGCGCAACACGATCTACCCGACCTTCACCGTGTTCGAGAACTGCCGCCTCGCCGCCCAGGCGGCGGTGCAGAAACCCTGGCACTGGTGGCAGGATGCGCAGGCCTGCGCCGCCAGCACCGCAGCCGCGCACGCGGCGGCACAGCGCGCGGGCCTGGCCGACACGCTGGACCGCCAGGCCGGGCTGCTGTCGCATGGCGGCAAGCGCCAGCTCGAAATCGCGATGTGCCTGGCCACCGACCCCGAAGTGCTGCTGCTCGACGAGCCGCTCGCCGGCATGGGCGCCGAGGAGACCGACCGCATGCTCGCCCTGCTGGCCGAGCTGAAGGCCGGCCATGCGATCCTGCTCGTCGAGCACGACATGGACGCGGTGTTCCGTATCGCCGACCGCATCACGGTGATGGTCAACGGCAGCGTGATCGCGAGCGACAAGCCGGACAACATCCGCAACAACGCGGACGTGCAAGCCGCCTACTTGGGAGGCCACTGAGTGGCGGCTGGCGACCCCATCCTCGAAGCGCGCGCCATTCATGCGTGGTACGGCTCGAGCCACGTCCTGCATGGTATCGACCTGACGGTCGGCCGAGGAGAAACGATCGGCCTGCTCGGGCGCAACGGCATGGGCAAGAGCACGCTCATCCGCACGCTGCTCGGCCATGTGACGCAGCGCGACGGCCGCATCCACTTCTTCGGTCAGGACATGAGCCACGCCCGCCCGCACGAGGTGGCGCGTGTGGGTGTGGCCTATGTGCCGGAAGGGCGCGGCATCTTCCCCAACCTGAGCGTGCGCGAGAACCTGGTGATGGCGGCCAAGCCCGCGCCGCAGGGCGGCAAGGGCTGGAGCTTCGAGCGGGTGATGAGCACTTTCCCGCGCCTGGGCGAACGCATCGGCCACCTCGGTCACCAGCTCTCCGGCGGCGAGCAGCAGATGCTGTCGATCGGCCGCGCGCTGATGACGCAGCCGGAACTGGTCATCCTCGACGAAGCGACCGAGGGCCTGGCGCCGCTGATCGTGGCCGACATCTGGCGCGTCATCGGCGACATCCGCGCCAGCGGCATCGCCACGCTGATCGTCGACCGCGACTACCGCAAGGTGCTCGCGCAGTCGGACCGCGCGCTCGTGCTGCAGAAGGGCCAGGTCGTGCTGGCCGGCGCGTCGGCCGAGCTGAGGCGAAGCGAACAGCTCTCGTCGTTCCTCGGTGTGTGAGTGAGGCCATGACGAAGACCTTTCGCATCGGCGCCGGCGCGGGTTACTCGGGCGACCGCATCGACCCCGCGCAGGCGCTGGCCGAACAGGGCGGCCTGGACGCGCTCGTCTTCGAATGCCTGGCCGAGCGCACGATCGCGCTGGCGCAACTGCGCCGCAGCCGCGAGCCGAATCACGGCTACGACCCGCTGCTCGAGGACCGCATGCGCGCGGTGCTGCCCGCCTGCGTGCGCGACGGCGTCACGGTGCTCACCAACATGGGCGCGGCGCATCCGCAGGCCGCGGGTGCGGCGGTCATCGGCGTGGCGCGTGAGCTGGGGCTGGGCTTGAGCGTCGCCGTGGTGACCGGCGACGACGTGCTGGCGTGGGTGCGGGCGAATGACCCGCTGCTGATGGAAGGTGGCGGCCGCGCCTCGGACCTCGGCGAGCTGGTCTCCGCCAACGCCTACCTCGGCGCCGACGCGCTGCTGCCGGCGCTGGCCAGCGGCGCGGGCGTCGTCGTCACCGGCCGGGTGTCGGACCCCGCGCTCTTCCTCGCGCCGCTGATGCACCGCTTCGGCTGGCGCGCCGACGACTGGCCGCTGCTCGGGCAGGGCATCCTCGTCGGCCACCTGCTCGAATGCGCGGCGCAGGTCAGCGGTGGCTACATCGCCGACCCGGGGCACTTCGATGTGCCGGACCTGCACGACGTGGGCTTCCCGCTCGCCGAGGTGCAGGCCGATGGTCGTGTGGTGGTCACCAAGCTGGCGGGCACCGGCGGGCGCATCGACCGCCTGACCTGCAGCGCGCAACTGCTGTACGAGGTGGGCGACCCGGCGCTGTACATGCAGCCCGACGTGGTGGCGGACTTCTCGCGCGTGCGCTTCACGCAGGTGGGAGACAACCGCGTGCAGGCCGAAGGCGCCGGCGGCCGCGCCCGGCCCGACACGCTGAAGGCCACGCTCGGCTGGCGTGACGGCTGGATCGGCGAAGGCCAGATCTCTTACGCCGGCCCCGGCGCGCGCGAGCGCGGCGAGCTGGCGCTGCAGGTGCTGGAGCAGCGGCTGGGCCGGCTCGGGCTGGCGGCGCGCGAACGCCGCGCCGAGCTGGTCGGTGTCAACGCGATGCACGGGCCGAACCTCGGCGCCGAGCGCACGCCTTACGAGGTGCGCGCGCGCCTGGCCGTGCGCTGCGCGTCGCAGGACGAAGCACAGCGTGTCGGCCAGGAGGTCGAGGCGATGTACCTCAACGGCCCGGCGGGCGGCGGCGGCGTCACGCAGTCGGTGCGCGAGGTGGTCGCCTCGGCGTCGGTGCTGGTGCCGCGCGACGCGGTGCCTACCGCCGTGCAGGTGCTGGAAACGGGGCCGCGATGAAGCTGCACGATTTGGCCATCGCCCGCTCGGGCGACAAGGGCAACCTGGCGACGCTGAGCGTGATCGCGCGCGACCCGGCGCACTACCCGCAACTCGAACGTGTGCTGACGGCCGAGCGCGTGCGCGCGCACTTTGCGGGCGTCGTGCGCGGCAGCGTGCAGCGTTTTGCGCTGCCGCACCTGGGCGCATTGCACTTCGTGATGCAGGATGCGCTGGCCGGTGGCGTGACCCGCTCGCTGGCACTGGACGCGCATGGCAAGACGCTGGCCGCCGCGGTGCTCGACATCGACGTCGACCCCGCTGCCGCGCCGCCGTAGCGGCCCGACTGCGGGCCCGACTATGCTTAGCCCCGCCGATCAATGAAGGAGACCCTGCCGTGCCGTTCAAACTCAATTTCCGCCGTGCGCTGCTCGCCGCCACGCTGCTCGCCGCCGGCCCCGTCTGGGCCCAGGCCTACCCGAACAAGCCGATCCGCGCCGTGGTGCCCTTCGCTGCCGGCAGCGCGACCGACCAGATCGGCCGCGCCTTCGCCGAGAAGATGCAGGCCACGCTCGGCCAGTCGATCGTGGTCGACAACAAGCCGGGCGCCAACGGCATGCTCGGCGCGGATGTCGTCGCCAAGTCGCCCGCTGACGGCTACACCATCCTGATCGGCACCAACAGCACCAACGCGGCGCTGAAGTTCCTGATGAAGAAGCTGCCCTACGACCAGGACAAGGACTTCGTGCCCGTGGCCTACATCGGCTCGGTGCCCCTGATGGTGGCGGTGAACAACGACGTGCCGGCGAAGACGCTGAAGGAACTGGTGGACCTGTCCAAGGCCAAGCCGGGCGAGACCAGCGTGGCCTATGCCAGCACCTCGCAGCAGGTGTCGTCCGAGATGCTGGCCAGCATGGCCGGCGTGAAGTTCAACATGGTGCCGTACAAGGCCGGCCCGGCCGCGATGACGGACCTGATCGGCGGCCAGGTGATGGTCTTCACCGCCGACTTCGCGGTCACGGTGCCGCAGTACAAGGCCGGCAAGATCCGCGGCCTGGCGGTCACCTCGACCAAGCGCGCGGCGGCGGTGCCCGAGCTGCCGACGGTGAACGAGGCGCTCGGCCTGAAGGATTACGAGCTGATCGCGTACTTCGCCGTCTTCGCGCCGGCCGGCACGCCACCCGACGTGATCGCCAAGATCAACCAGGCCGTCAACGCCGCGGCGTCGAGCAAGGACGTGCAGGACAGGTTCGCCGCCAACGGCTTCTCGGTGGAGCCCGGCACGCCGGACGACCTGGCGCGCCGCAACCGCGCCGAGACCGCCAAGTGGGAGAAGGCGATCAAGGACGCGAAGATCGAGGCGCAATAACCCGTGCGGGCCTACGCCGTCGAGGCCTTCGGCAAGCCGCTGGCGCAGGCGCTGCGCGACACGCCGGTGCCCGCCGGCACCGAGGTGCTGCTGCGCGTCGGCCACTGCGGCGTCTGCCATTCCGACCTGCACCTGCACGACGGCTACTACGACCTGGGCGACGGCCAGAAGCTGGACATCAGCAAGGGCATGAACCTGCCGCGCGTGATGGGCCACGAGATCGCCGGCACCGTCGTCGCCGTGGGCCCCGACGTGGATCCGGCGCAAGGCGTGAAAGTCGGCGACCGGCTTGTCGTCTACCCCTGGCTCGGCTGCGGCGAATGCAGCACCTGCGCGCGCGGCGACCAGCACCTGTGCCCCTACCCCCAGGCCATCGGGGTGCACCGCGACGGCGGTTTCGCCGACCACGTGCTGGTGCGCCACCCGAATGTGCTGCTCGACTACGGCCGCGTTCCCGCCGCGCAGGCCTGCACCTACGCCTGTGCCGGCGTCACCGCCTACAGCGCACTGAAGAAGGCTGTCCCGCTCGCGGCCGGCGACCCGCTGCTCATCATCGGCGCCGGCGGCGTGGGGCTGTCGGCCATCCGTCTCGCCAAGCGCCTGTACCCCGACGCCACGCTGATCGTGGCCGAGGTCGACCAGAGCAAGTGGGACCTGGCCCGGCAAGCCGGCGCCGCCGAGGTGATCGACCCGCGCGCGGAAGGCGGCGCGCGTGCCCTGGTCAAAGCGACCAAAGGTGGTGTGGCGAGCGCGATCGACTTCGTCGGCGCCGGCGCCAGCTTCGCCTTCGGCGTCGGCGCGCTGCGCAAGGGCGGCAAGCTCGTCTGCGTCGGCCTGATGGGCGGCGCCGCCAGCGTGCAGCCGGTGATGGTGGCGATGAAGGCCGTCACCGTGCAGGGCTCCTACGTCGGCAGCCTGGACGAGCTGCGCGAGTTGTTCGCGCTGGCCGACGAGCAACCGCTGCCCGCACTGCCGGTGACCGAACGCCCGCTCGCGCTGGCCGACGAGAGCCTGAACGACCTGCGTGCCGGCCGCGTGCGCGGGCGCGTGGTGCTGGTGCCTTAAGCCGTTTTCGTATGTAGCTCATGGGCTACAATGCACTATGCGCGTCGAGAAGACGGACGAGTACCGCGACTGGATCGACAACCTGAAAGACCTGTCCGGCCGTGCCCGCATCCTGATGCGCGTTGATCGACTCGTTCATGGCAACCCTGGCACGCATCGCAACTTGACCCACGGCGTGTCCGAACTGAAGATGGACGTCGGCCCCGGCTACCGCGTGTACTACACGCAACGCGGCGAGCGGCTCCTCCTGCTTCTGATCGGCGGTGACAAGGCGACGCAAGCCGAGGACATCGCCCGCGCCATCCGCCTGGCGCAGGCACACGGAGAGTGAAGACATGGCCACACCGACTCGCAAGACCAAGACGGCGACAAAGCCCAAGACCTCGGCCTACGATGTGGCCGAGCATCTGCGCAGCCCGCAAGAGATGGCCGCCTACCTCGACGCCTGGCTCGAGGAGGCGCCCGACGACGTGTCCGGCATCGCCCGCGCACTCGGCGACATCGCGCGCGCCAAAGGCATGAGCCAGGTGGCCAAGGAGGCCGGCCTGAGCCGCGAGAGCCTTTACCGCGCCCTCAGCGAAGGCGGCAACCCGAGCTTCGCCACCGTGCTGAAGGTGGCCCGTGCGCTGGGCGTGCGCTTGCACGCCCAGCCGGCTTGAGACCGTGCGGGATCACTGCGCCGCGCAGTGTTCGGGCGCGGGGTTGCGCAGCACGTTGACACGCGCCGGCCGGGCACGGCCGCAGGCGCGGCGGCGCCTGAAGGGCGACGGCAGCAGCGGCGCCGGCCGGCGCACCGCGGCAGGCGCCGGTTCCGCGGCGGTGGCGGCGAGCGGCATCGCCGGGCGGCGCAGCGACCACAGGCGCAACAGGTTGATCGGCGCCAGGATCAGGTGCAGCACCAACACCGGCATCAGCATGGCCATCGCCCCGTAGGTGATGAAGGCCGCATTGGCCACCAGGCCGAGCACGCGCAGGCGGCGCATGTCCTGGCAGGCGAAGGTCATCATCGTCAGGCCGGCAGCGGCCCAGCCCGCCAGGTCGATGCTTCCCAGGGCCGACGCGGCCGCGCTCACTTGTGGCCTCCCTGTGCGTGGCAGGGCGTGGGGCTGAAGGGGGTGCTGGTCTGCATGGGCCGCTCCTGTTCCGGTGCGGCGCAACAGTAGGCGGCGGGTGTTATCGCGGCGTTATCGCCGCACGCCGCCGGCCAGCGCAATCAGCTCGCGGTTGATGCGGTTGCGCTGCACGAAGGCGTCGCGCAGGGGCTCCGGCAGTTGGTAGCGGGCCACGTTGTGCACCCACTCGGCCCCCTCGCGCCGGGCGCGCTCGGCCAGCGCCGGGTCCCCCGCTTCGGCGGCGCGCGCCAGCTCCAGGTGCAGCCACGGCCGGTAGACGTTGACCAGCAGCACCTTGCGCTGCGCCGCCAGGGCCAGCGCCGCGCGCGCCGCCGCCTCCGCCGGGCGGCCGGCCAGCGCGGCGTCGCGCGCGGCCAGCGTGTCGGCCACCACCACGTGGCCTTCGAGCCCGCGGGCCGCCCACTGCTCGCGTCGTGCCGCGGCCTCGGCCGGCGAGAAGTGGCCGGGGCGCGCGCGCCAGCGCAGCAGTTCGGCATGCTCGACCCAGGTGCCCGACGGCGCCTGTGCAGCAAAGGCTTCGATGGCCGCGCCGACCTCGGCGCCGGTGCCGTCGCGGCTGTCCATCCAGGCCAGCTCGCAGGCGGTCAACAGCGCAATGCGCCGACACGTCGCCGACGCGCCGGGGTCGTCGGGTGCTGCGGCCAGCGCGCGCCGCGCGCGGGCCGGCTGGCCGAGGCGCGACCAGAGTTCCGCCAGCGCATAGCCGGCGCGCGCACGGTCTTCCGGCAGCAGCGGGCTCGCGTCGTCGACCAGCGCCTCCAGCGTCTCCAACGCCTCCTGGTAGCGGCCGAGCCACACCAGCAGCCGGGCGCGCTGCCCGCGCAGGAAGACGCTGAAGACGTCGTCGCCGCCGGTCTCGGCCATCAGCAGCGCGCTTTCGTCGACGAGGTCGAGCGCCTCCACGAGATGGCCGCCGGCGGTGGCGAAGGTGGCGCCGTTCTGCAGGCAGCCGGCGATCATGCGCCGGCGGCCCACCACGCGCGCCGCCTCCACGGCCAATGCCTGCGCCTCGCGCGCGCGGTTGATCTCGCCGAGCATGCTGCGCGCCACCGCGCTCTGGCTGTGGAACCAGCAGCGCCACTGCGGCTGGTCGGATTCGGCCAGCACGGGCGCGGCGAGCTGCAGGTGCGCCAGCGCCTCGGCCGGCCGGCCGTCGGAGACGAGCGCCATCGCCGCCGTCCAGCGCAGCTCCGCCAGACGGTGCGGCGTGGCGTCCTCCTGCACCGCGTCGTCGGCGAGCAGCCTCAAGGCCAGCGTCACGGCGTCGGCGTGGCGCACGGTGCGCGTCATCAACTGCATCTGCTGCATGCTGGCGCGCAGGCGCAGGTCGATGGTGGTGGCGCCGGCCATCGCCTCGTCGAGCGCGTGTTGCGAGTCGTCGAAGCGGTTTGCTTCCATCAGCAGGTCCGCCAGCGCCAGGCGGGTCTCGAAGCCCTGCGCGGCCTGGCCGGCCTGGTCGTGGCACGACGCACCGCGCTCGAAGAGCGTGCGCGCCTCGGCATAACGGGCCGCCGCCTCGGCGCGGCGGCCGGCCTGCACGAAGTGCGGCGCCGCCAGGCCCGGCTCGCCGGCGGCCAGCCAGTGCTCGCCGATGCGTGCCGGCTCGCCGCCGCGCGGCACGAGGAACTGCGCCATCGCCCGCCGCGCGTGGCGCGCGATCGGCGCCGGCACGGTGGCGAGCGTCGCCTCGTAGATGAGGTCGTGCGCGAAGGCCTGGTCGCGCAGCACCTGGGCCGCTTCCAGCTCCGCCCAGGCGTCGGCGAGCTGCATCAGCGGCACCTCGAGCACGTGCACCGCGAGCGGGGTGTCGAAGTCCGGCCCCGCGAGTGCGGCCACGCGCGCCAGCGACAGCGCGGGCGGCGACAGCTGCTTGAGCCGCCGTTCGATCAGCGCCGCCACGCTGCGCGGGCGCGGCAGTACAGCGAGCGCGGCCCCGGGCATCGCCCCCGAAGCGGGCGCGAGCACCAGCGCCTTCAGCGTCTCCAGCACGAACATCGGATTGCCGCCGGTGCGCTGGTACAGCTCCGGCGCCAGGCGGTCGGCGTCCAGCCCCGGCTCGCCGAGCGACGCCACCAGCTCGTGCACGCCCGCTTCGTCGAGCGGCGCCAGCGCCAGCGGCAGCAGGCGGTCGTCGTCCAGCAGGGCGTCGGCCAGGCGCGCCAACGCGGCGCTGCCTTCGGCCGGGCGGCGCGCCAGCGCCCAGGCGAGCGGGCGCAATGGGTCGTCGTCGAGTACCGCCTGCAGCAGCTCGACGCTGGCGTCGTCGGCGAAATGCAGGTCGTCGAACGACGCGCCGGTGAGGCCCGCGGCCGCGGCGCGGCGCAGCACCTGCACCACCGCGACCGACAGGTCGAGCCGGTCGGCGCGGCCTTCGGTGGATGCGTCGGCCGCCGCGCGCTCCGGCAGCAGGCGCGCCAGCGCCGCCGGCAGCGGGTCGAACGCCGCGGGCAGCCGGTCGTGCAGCACGCGCAGCCAGCGCGCCAGCGCGGCGTAGGGCACCGCGGCATCGCCCGGCCGTGCGCCGAGCACCGGCGTCAGCGCACCGGCGCCGGCGGCTTCAGCCAGCAGGCGCGACTTGCCCAGGCCCGGCTCGCCGCTCAGCAGCGCGACGCGGCCGTCACGCGCCGCCTGCGCCAGCAGCGCCAGCTCGCGCGCGCGGCCCACCAGGCGCGGCGGGCGCAGCACCGCCACCGGCACGGGCGCCACCGCGCCGGGCGCACCGGCACCTGCGCCCGGCTGCGCACTCTGCACCGTGGCGACGAGCGCGCGCAGCGCGGGCGAAGGCTCGGCGCCGAGGTGGTCGCGCAACAGCGCCTCGCAGCGCGCGGCGGCGGCCAGCGCGCCGGCGCGGTCGCCCAGCAGGTACAGCGCCTGCATCAGCCGCAGGTGCGCGGGCTCGGCCAGCTCGTCGTCGGCGATGAGCTGGCGCGCGAGGGCCTGCGCACGGTCTGCATCGCCGGCGGCGAGCGCGGCGTCCGCGGCCTTGAGGCGCGACGCGGCCACCTGCCGGCCGTGTGCCGCGCGCGCGTCGGCCAGCCAGTCGGCGAAGTCCGGGCAGTCATCGAAGCTGCAGCCCTCCAGCAGTTCGCCTTCGGTTCCATCGCCGGCCTGCTCGACCGCCAACGCGGGCGCGACCTGCAGCGTCTCTGCGCCGTCGACGAGGTTGGCATCCGTCGCGCGCTTGAGCTTGAAGAGCAGCTGGCGCAGGTTGTTGCGCGCGCCGTCGGCCGGCGTGGCCGGCCACAGCAGCTCCGCCAGGCGAAGCCGCAGCGCAGGCCCGCGCAGCGCGAGCCATGCGAGCACGCCGGCCGCCTTGCGCTCCAGCGCGACGGAGCGCGCGCCGGCCACGAGGCGCGGCGGGCCGTGCAGGCACAGGCGCCACGACCCCGGGCCGGTCGGCTCCGGCGGCGAGTGGGTGGACGGGGGCGCGTTCATGCAGAAGCCAGTGGCATGCCGCGGATGATGCGGGACGGGCGTTATACGCCCGTTATTGGCGACGGCGACGGCGCGTTGCGCAACGGAGCCAAGTTGCTCCGCGGCTGCCCAATGGAACCTGCGAACTACCCAAGCTTCGCCACCCGCAGCGCTTTCGCTCCCTCGGCGTAGGCCTAGTTGTAGTTTCTCAGGACGTTGTTCCCGTCGAAGCCGAGGCGGGAGGCTGGCGGTTGGTGCGAGGTCGCGGAGTGTGGGCGGTGGAAGTTGTAGTGGTGCATCCAAGGCTGCAGCTCAGCGGCTCGGTG
>Ga0307505_10000027_pt1 | contig 174504 bp, 174 predicted proteins | sample 23_S_MG_FD_202183 | JGI IMG/M metagenome (GOLD analysis project Ga0307505, IMG submission 202183) | Soil microbial communities from Populus trichocarpa stands in riparian zone in the Pacific Northwest, United States - 23_S | ecosystem: Environmental > Terrestrial > Soil > Riparian zone >... | reverse complement strand
AAGCTCAAGGACTGGAGGCGCATCGCAACCCGATACGACCGGTGCGCTCACACCTTCTTCTCCGCAATCTGCATCGCGGCAACCGTCATCTTCTGGATATAATCAATGAGTCCTGAGCCTAGACCTTGAAGACCGAGGATTTGCCTGTCGGGCCGCTGATCGGCAGTCGACACGCGCAGGTATGCAATGCGTCTTGTCATGTTTCCTTTTGTTTCAATGGGTTAGGGAGTTATCGGGAGGCCACATAAACGACCCCTTTTGTGCCTGCCGCGCCACCAACCCGGCGAAGCGCGGAAACCGCCAGTTTCTATAATAGTTTATCAGAAAAACGGCCCGTTATTCAAATATCAACGAAATCGGTCGTTTATGTTGAGGGCATTCCTCACAATTCAAAGAGTAAAGGCAGTCCTTTCGGGGATTGTCGTTTCCGCCGTTGTCGGCGTTCATCCGTCCTACACCCAGGCGATGACGGCAGGCGTTGTCCTCGACAAGATGAACTCCGACGAGCTTTTCGCCTACGTCAACGGCATGGTCGAAGGCATGGCGTATGCGCGCTTCCGCAAGGATTCACTTGCGGCGGGCAGCCGCGATGAAGCGGGCATGGTCTGCATCCTCGACTGGTATTGGAAAGGTGAGGGCAACACGCCTTCCAGGATTGAAGCGGCGTTCCGCCAGCACAAGGAACACATGCCGTCCACGATTATCGGCACGATGATCAAGAACGAGTGCGGGGAGTGATGCAGTTCGGTATCGTCAGCGGAGCATTGAGATCGCAGTTCAGCAGCCGCACGGAAGCTGAAATCTTCCGCCATTTCCAGCGCGAGCAGCGTGAACAGCGCAAGCGGAACAATCGCGACGACGGCATCGAGGACGACGCCATCGAGCTTCTCGACATGGCGATGCTGATCGTGACCGAGGCGGAGGTGCGGCGCCTGCGGCTGGAACTCGACCGATACGATGCGGCGACGATCGAGGCGCTGTATCAAAACGAAGCCGAATTGGCGCTGGTCCGCGAGAAACTGCACCGCATGCTGGCCGAGGCGCATGTGCTTCCCGATGGCCGCCGCGTGTTCAAGACGGAGGATGGAACCCGCGTCTTTGACGAGCATGGCGAGGAAGTAGACGCTGAAACGATTTATCCCGACGAGATCGGCGACGACAAGCCGACCTGGGAATCTTACAAGCTCTTGAAGGAGGAACGCGACGCGCTCGAACGCCAGCGGCAGGAACTGCTGGCCTATCAGGAAAAGCTCGACGCGGCGCGCGAGCGTCTCGATGCCGGCGACATGACGCGCGAGGAATACGAGCGCCTGCGCGAGGAGCTGACAGGGCAGATGCCCGACGCCGTCCGCGCACGGATTCCCGAGCTGGCGGACGAGACACCGGAAGCGCCGGCCCCCGCGCAGGAAACGGCGCTGACCTTCGAAGACGACATGGTGCCGACCTATACGCCGCCTGGCGTGGCCCCCGGTTTCATGGGATAGGCCTGACCATCACCGATCCGGGGGCGTCCGGCTCCCGGTCGATCACACCGATCAATATCTGCGTCTTCGCAGCCCGCAACAGCAAAGGAGCATGAAATGAGCGATCCCGATCCCGGTCCGATGGTGAAAGCACTTCAATCGCACTACAAGGCATACGCAACCGGCGCCAGCGACGGCACGATGGCCGGAAATAACGGCCTGGAGGAACGGCGCAAGGAGATGGCCCGGGCGAAAGCGTCGTCTTCGGGAAGGTCATCCTCATCGAGCAGCACCGACCAGAAAGTGATCTGCACCGAACTGGTGCGGCAGGGATTGTTCGACCGGGGCGACTACGTATCGGGTGCGCGCTACGTCGAGGCGCATCTGACTGAACGGCATGTGCGCGGCTACCACGCCTGGGCGCTGCCGGTGGTGCGCCGGATGCGCCGCTCGCGCCGCGCGACCGCCTTCTGGCGGCGGCTGGCTCAGGCGCGCGCCGATCACATCGCCTTTCTCGGCGGCGACGCATCCCGCAGGAACCGCTTTGGCGCCCTCCTGTGCGCCGTCGGCCACCCGGCGTGCTACCTCATCGGCGGCCTGGTCGGAGAGCAGGATTGGCGCTCGCTCTATGACGAGGGGTCGAACGTCACGGCGCGGTAATTCCTATGTTTTCACGGTCGGGCCGTTTGGACGGCCCGGCCTGCCGTCCCCCGAAATCCGGCCCATTGCGGCCTTGATCATATTTGTCATGACATTGTCGGGCAAATTGTGGTATCGTGGATTCGAGAGGTAGACCATGACCACGAGAACCACACGATCCGAAAAGCTCGACCTGCGGCTGACGAGCGAGCACAAGCGCATCCTCGCCGCCGCTGCCGCCGCCGAGCGCCGCTCCGTCGGTGACTATGTCCTCGACAGTGCGTTGAGCCGCGCCGAGGAAACGCTTGCCGACCGCAAGAGCTTTCAACTCGACGCCGAGCATTGGCAGGCTTTCATGCAGGCGCTCGATGCTCCCGTGCGCGACATGCCGCGCATGAGAAAGCTGCTGAACGAACCCGGCATCTTTTCCGGCAACGAACCGGCGTGACGGGCTTCCGCATCGAGAAGCTGTCGCGGCGGCACGCGGTCGATCAATTCGACTGCGGCGAAGAAGCGCTCAACCGCTTCCTGATCCGCTTTGCGCTTCCCAACCAGCAGGCCAACGCCTCGCAAACCTATGTCGGGCTTGCCGACAGTGCCGTCATCGGCTTTTACACGCTCGTGGTCGGTGAAGTCCGCTACGACGATGCGCCCGAACGGCTGACCAAGGGCCTCGCCCGCCATCCGGTCCCGATCATGCTGCTTGCCCGTCTTGCCGTGCAACGCGACTGGCACGGCAAGGGCGTCGGCGCGGGCCTTCTGCGCGATGCGGTCCTGCGCACATTGCAGGCAGCCGACATCGCCGGCATCCGCGCGCTCGCCGTTCATGCCAAGGACGATGCTGCCCGCGCCTTCTATCGCCGGTTCGATTTCGTGGAATCCCCCACCGATCCGCTTCACCTGTTCGCGCTGATCAAGGATTTGCGAAGCCTCTAGCGTCGCGCGCGCCTGCGGTTCTCGATCATTACGATGCCATCGCCCGTGAAGCGCGGGCCACTCCCCTTTCGCACGATTGATCCGGGCAGCGTCCGTAGCGCGCCTGATTACTGGCTGTCCTCGCATGGGTTTATCGCCCCTGCAACGGCTAAAGCCGTCTTTCGCTTCGCCCGCCCGCTCGCGTTCCGCTCGGGGTTCCGTGGCGCTCTCCCCCTGCAATCCGGACGCCATCAGGCCGCGACGGTCGCGACCTCGACAGCGAAAGGAGAACAATCATGGCCCGCATCCAGCAGAAGTTCGATGTCCATCAGGAGATCACCGACCGCATCGTGGCGGCCCTCGAAACCGCCGGAGAGTTCCGGCTTCCGTGGATCAGGAGCGGCGGCGGCTCGATGAAGCGCCCCGTCAACGTCGCCTCCGCCAAACCCTATAACGGCGTCAACATCGTCTCGCTGTGGGTGGCCGCGCAGGCGAACGACTATCCCTCGCATCTGTGGGGCACCTATCGCCAGTGGCAGGAGCGCGGCTGCCAGGTCCGGCGCGGCGAGAAATCCTCGCTCATCGTCTTCTACAAGCAACTCGAATACGAGCAGGCCGACGAACACACCGGCGAGGCCGAGACCGTCGAACGGTTGATGGCGCGCGCGAGCTTCGTGTTCAACGCCGCGCAGGTCGACGGCTTCAAGCTCGACGCCGAAACGCCGCTGCCCGACAAACCCGCCTTCGATCCGATCGAGCGCGCGGAATCCTTCGTCAAGGCGACCGGTGCGAAGATCAAGGAGGGCGGAGAGAGTGCCTGCTACATTCCCGTAGCCGACATGATCAGCATGCCGGAGCGCCGCCGCTTCATCGGCACGGAAACCACCACACCCGCCGAGGGCTTCTATTCGACGCTCTGCCACGAACTGGTGCACTGGTCCGGCGCGAAACACCGGCTCGACCGCGACATGCCCAAACGCTTCGGCACCAAGAGCTATGCGATGGAAGAACTGGTCGCCGAACTCGGTGCGGCATTCCTGTGCGGCGATCTCGGCATCACGCCGGAACCCCGCGCCGACCATGCGCAATACATCGCAAGCTGGCTGAAGGTCCTCAAGGACGACAAGAAGGCTGTCTTCGCTGCGGCTTCCAAGGCGTCAGAAGCCGCCAATTGGCTGCTTTCCCGTGAGCAGGGCGCGCCATAAGGCGCGCCCACTATCACTCGTTCAGCGTTTGGCCGCGCGGCCGACCTTAGCGGCCGCTATCGTGCCGGCCCTGGCATAGCCAGCCGCCGTCTGCGCCGGTATTCCCTGCTTTGATCGGACTGATCATCCTGGCGTCGATCCGTTAGCTGGCGGTGCAGGCGCGTCATTTCATGCACATGCAGCCGGCGTTCCTCTTTGATCTCTTGTTGCAGGCGTTGCCGCTCTTTTAGCTGGCGGCTGACAAGCGCGTGTTTCTCGCTGGCGTCGCGCTCCGCGTCGGCGGCAGCTTCCATTTCGTTCTGCCTGCGCAGCTTTGTATGCTTTCCGGTGACGTGATCCCACAGGCCGAGAAGACCTTTGCGGAAGCGCTCGGCACGCCGCCGCGCTTCCAGGATTGCGCGGGCATCCTGCGCGGCCGTCAGGTCGCGGCGGGCGGCACGGTGCCGCTCCACCATCGCAAGACGTTTGCCTTCGAGCGCTGCCGCTGCGCGCGCAAATCCGTCGGTGATGCCCTCGATGAAGCCAGACAGCTTTTCGCGGACCAGGCCGGCGACATGCTCGCGCACGTCGCCAACGCAAGGCAGCGCGTCGAAATCTTCCATGCGGCCACGAACATGCTTGGTCTTTAGGCCGGTCCAGCGCGCGACGGCATAGACAGTGCCGCCGGTATCGACGGCGACCACACCACCACGATCCCCTTGGGCGAGATAGTAGCCGCGCGCTTCCATCGCGTGCCGAAACGCCTTCCCTGAATCCGAAGCCGCCCAGCATTGCAGCATGACGTTCTTGATGTCGCGCGGGTCTTTGCCGGCGCGCTTCGCCTGAAACCACTCCCTGCGGTCGAAATTGAGCGGGTTGCGCAGTTCGCGGTCGATCAGCCCTTCCGGCATCTTCCAGCCGTGTTCCATGTAGAGTTGGCGGGACACGTCGCCAAGCTTGGGCCTGTCGTGCGACATTCTCACCGCCTTCATCGTGTGGGCATTGATGCGCGACCATACGCAATGCGCATGCCGGCGTCCCTCCTTCTCATGGAATACGATCACGCGCGCGTGCCCGACAAGGCCGAGCTTGGCTTCGATCCTCTCGATTGCGTCCTCGAAGATGGCGACCGGCACGCTCTCCGTTTCAGGCGGACTCAGGGAGAGCGAATAGAGCGGCTGGACACAGCGCGTCCCGCGGCTGATCGCTTCAGCCTCGCGTAGCGCGCCCATGATCGTGTCTGCCATGAAGCCGCGTATCTCGTGCACCTCGATATGTTCGTTTTCGGGCTTCATGAGATGAATAGCGAGCTTGCGTGCGCCGCCGCGCTGGTTCCCGTCGAGGATCATGATCCGTCCCCGTTGCCGAAGCCAAGGGCGTTCATGAGGTCGCCGCGCATGGCGATGACCGCGGCGCATGCCTCGTCTATGTCACGTTCCGTCTCCGGTGTGACCGGCAGCACGCCGATGTTCACCGCCTTGGCGAGTTGGTTCAAGTTGTTGGCGATGCGGGACTGCCCTAGAGCGGCGAGCACGCGCGCGAGCGATTCATGATCCTTGACAGGCGTGCGCGTTCGTCGCGCGCGCCGCCGTGGTGTCCTTGCCGCGTCCTCAAGGATCAGCCCGCGAACGTAAGTTCCCAGCGGCAGCTTGCCCGCGCGTTTGAGCAGCAGGCGCTTCTCTTCATCCGTCAATCGTAAGGAAAATGGCTTTGCGTTCGGCTTGCCTACAGGGCGAGCCGCGCTCTTATCTCCGTCCATGACAGCACCTCTACGGTGCCGGCGGCTTCGGTTGCCGCGCCAAGGACGTATCCTTTAAAAGTTGCTCCCATTCGGCCAGTTCAGCTAGAATCTGGTTCGATTCTTCGCCGCTCAGGCGCGCCATTTCACATTTCGGCATTTGCGGCCCTCCTAAGATATTGAACGGTAAGGTGGTTTTCGCGGTTCGAAAACCGTTCTTGCGATGGTATTCAAGATGATCGAGCGCTGTCCTTTCGCCCCCTCCAAGGCGCTCGGAAGCCCAGAGTGCCAAGGGCTTGACAGGAAGGCCCTGGCGGATTCGAACATTTGATCGATACGTCACTTCTGCCCTGCCTTTTCCGAGCTTGTTCTATGTTGAGGTTCGCGCCTGCCCGCGTGCGGACCAGATCGATCAGCCAACGTCACCCCGTCCGCGACAGGTGCCAGCAAAGGTAGAGAAGGCGGCGCAAGGACCGCCAGTGTGTCACGGAGGTGGTCGGCTACGCGAAGCCGGACGCCTGGAACTTGTGTCGCCGGCAAGTTTGCCGGCTGCGTTAGAAAAGCCCGGCGCGAACTTGTCGCGCCGGGCTTTCCTAGCCGGTGGATGTTACCGTAAACGGTTCAGCTTGCATAAGTATGATGGCAACGTCGCAGACATTTGCGACCGCGCCGACCTCACGCGCCATCCCGGCTTCGAGGTCTACGAATTGGTCGAAGCCTTCTCAGCCGGTCAGTCCAGCCCCCGCGGTCAGCTGGCGGGCAGCAGGACCTTGTCGATGACGTGGATGACGCCGTTCGACTGCTTGACATCAGCGATCGTCACCGTTGCCACGCCGCCCGTCTCGTCGGTCAGCGTGATCTTGTCTCCATCCATTTTGGCCTGCAGCTTGCAGCCGCCGACCGTGTCGACCTCGTGAGTGCCGCCGTCATCGGCGATCATCTTGGCGATGGCATCGCTCATCGCGTCGGCCGCCACGACATGGCAGGTCAGCACCTTGGTGAGCTGGTCCTTGTTCTCGGGCTTCAGCAGCGTGTCGACGGTGCCAGCCGGAAGTGCGTCGAAGGCAGCGTTGACCGGAGCGAAGACGGTGAAGGGGCCCGGGCCCTCGAGAGTCTCGACGAGACCGGCGGCCTGGACGGCGGCGACCAATGTCGTGTGGTCCTTGGAATTCACCGCGTTCTCGACGATGTTCTTGTCGGCGAACATCGGCGCGCCGCCGACCATCGGATTATCCTGGGCGAATGCAAAGCCGGCGAGCGCCGTGGCGGTGAAGGCTCCGGCGGCGATGATGGATGTGAGCTTGCGCATGTCCTGTAACTCCTCTGAGATTTCCGTTCCCCCTTCTGGGGAAGCAAGAGAAGCTACGAGGGGCACTCCGGAGAAGTTTCAGGCGGCCCGGATAAAATCTCGAAGCAAGTGAAACATACGCGTCCGATGCCCTCGGCGAGGCCGCTTGTCAGATCGAGCGCAGGTCGCCCGCGGCCACGACCGGACCTGTGGGCTGGCCGGTCGGCGAGCCGCCCTCCGGTTCCAGGCTGATGGCGAACAGCGCGCCGGAGGCGATCTTCTCGCGGATGGTGGGCGGAGCGGGCAGGTGGACGCTCGCCCCAACCGGGATGACGCCGAGCGAGGCGGGTGGGCCGTCGCCCTCGATCACCCACAGTTCGAAGTCGCGCCCTGCCGCGCGGTCGCCGGTCACATGCGAGAGGCCGATCTCGCCGGCATGCGCGTCATAGAGCACGATATATCGCACATCCGTCTCGTCGCTCGCCAGCGAAGCCACCAACCGCTCCGCAGGCGAGGTCACCGGCGCAGGCTGAAGAAGCGGAAGCGCGACCGCGAGGAGCAGGGCAGTTATCGCCGCGGCGGCAAGCCCACGCCAGAAAGAGAGGCTTTGCATGAAGCCGGTCTTCGTCGCCGTCTTTTCGGCACGGCCGAACAATCGCGCGTCGAGCGCGGTCTTGACCGACGCCGGCGGTTCGGCTTCGTCATAACCAGCGTTGAGCGGCGATAGTCGTTCCTCCCACGCTTCGACAAGGCGAGCGAAAGCCGGTTCGCTCTCGTTGCGCTGCGCGGCCGCGCGCCGCTCTTCCGCCGGCAGGACGCCCAGAACATATTCGGCGGCGAGTGCTTCGTCGCTTCCGTGTTCCGGTTCTCTTTCGTCCGCCACCGTCATCGCTCCAGGCATTCCCTCAGTTTGATCAAGCTGCGCCGCAGCCAGGTTCGCATCGTATTGAGTGGTACGGAGAACTGCCCGGCAAGCTCAACATAGCTATCGCCGTTCAGATAGGCGCCGCGTACGGCGGCCGCCCGGTCCTGCTCCAGCTCATCCAGACAGGTGTGGATGCGCTCGCGCTCGCTGCTCGCGACCGCCTGCGCTTCCGGCCCAGGTCTGTCGTCCGGCACGTCGCGGGCAGCGTCGAGCGCGGCGGTGCGCTCGCGTCGCGCGCGGATGCGGTCGATCGAATGGTTGCGCGCAATCGCGACCAGCCAGGAGATCGGACTCAACTCCGACACGGCGAAGCGGTCGGCCTTCATCCATATCTTGACGAACACCTCTTGCAACGCCTCCTCGGCCTCGCCCCTGTCGGACAAGACACGCAGGCAGACGCCGAAGAGTTTCGCGCTCGTGCGCCGGTAGAGCAAATCGAACGCCGCGCGGTCCTTCATGGACACACGAACGATGAGCCTGGTGATGTCGTGCGAGGCGGATTGGGGCGGCGTCATTGCCCGACGAAGCTAGCGCTTACTTTCGCCATTGCAACGCCCGATCACCGCAATCGACCGTTCAAATGCCGGCATACCAATCGTAGCCGCGATCTTCCCAATATCCGCCCTTGCCGTCGCCGAAGGGTGCAAGGCTGTCGACCAGTTCGATGGCGTGGATGTATTTCGGCATCTTGTAGCCGAGCTGGCGTTCGACGCGCACGCGAAGCGGGGCGCCGTTTTCGACCGGCAGCGGGCCGCCATTGAGCCCGTAGGCGAGGATGGTCTGCGGATGGCGCGCATCGACCATGTCGACCGAACAATAGTATTTGATCTCCCCCGACAGGCTCCGCTCGATCGTGTCGAGGCAGCGGAAGACGACGAAGCGCGCTTGCGGCTTCACCACGGCTTCGTCCAGGATGGCGGCGAGCGGCGCGCCGGTCCATTCTCCGATGCAACTCCATCCTTCAACGCAGTCGTGGCGGGTGATCTGGCTACGCGACGGGATCGCGCGGATCGTGTCGAGGTCGAGCGAGAGCGGTTTCTCGACCAGGCCGCCGACCTTCAGCCGGAAGTCAGCGAAGCTCTTGGCCTGGAGCGCCCTGTAGACTGGATCGTCCGGCGCTGTCACGCCGTTGGGCCGCATCGGCTGGCGGATGTCGGCCCGGGTGAATTCCTGCGCCAACCAATCGTCGCCCAACAGCAGGCGCTGAACGCGGTATGTGAGTGAGTTCGCGCTCTCAAGCACGTTGCGGACCCGGCTGTTACGATCGGCGAGGAAGTCGAAGGCATCACAGCCCGTAAGCGCGATGCTTGAGGCCGCGACAGAGGCGCCCCTGAGAAGGCCGCGCCTGCTGATACTCCTGCGGATTATCATCTTTCACCCTTTCCACGTCCGGATTCCGCGTCGACGCGATACCATCCGGTGATAATGGAGCGCAGTTCGTTGACCGGCCCCGCTGCGACCACCATCACGATGTGCACGACGAAGAACATGACGAGCAGCGCCATGACCGCGAAGTGGATCGTACGCGCCGTCTGCCTGCCGCCGAGCACGTCAGCCAGAAAAGGCGCGAACGCGTTGAAGCCTGGCGACATGGCCAGTCCGCTAAGCACCATCAACGGCAGGGCGACAAGCAGGACGCCGGCATAGGCCAGCTTCTGGAGCGGGCCGTAACTTTTCTCGTGTCGGAATTGCATCCGCGCATGGCTGCTGATGTCAGCCGGCAAGCCTTTTAGATCGGAAACCCGGGGGATGATGTCGCGCCGCAGATGGCGGTTGAGGAGGCTGGCGGCGAACCAGACGAAAAGCGTGAAAACGAGCACCCAAGCGAAGAAAAAATGCACGACACGCCCGGTCGCGAGATCCTGGCCCGATGGAATCGTTGCCCAGGCTGGAAAAGCGCGCGCCTGCGCCCCTTCGCCGGCTCCGGAAACGCCGAGCACGCCCGTCGTATCGAAGCGAATGCCGGCGAACTCCGTGAACCCGCGCGCGCCATCCGGGCCGCGCACCGCTCCGATGCGCAGCACCGCGTTCTCGAACTGGAAGCCGGACTGGTCGCCCACATACAGAGTGGGGTGCGCGTTGAAGATCTGGAGCCCGGAGAGCAGCAGGAAGAACAGCGACACGGCCCAGACCCAGTGCGTGAGCCGCGTCCAGGCGGAATGACGACGGATCAGCCTTGATGGCGATCGCGCTTCTTCAACAGGATATGATCCGGCATGGTCTTGCATCGGAGCAGACAGCATCGCTCGCGTTTCTTTTCTTGCGAGGAGATACGTGTCCCGTGAACTGGAAGTTTCGCCACATATGGCTTCCGCGTCAATTCCATTCCGACGGGAGTGCTACAACATTTGAAGGCGGCCCGCACGCACTCGGCCCCAACGGGACCCCACTTCCGAAGCTACGTCGCCGCACAGGGCCTGGTCTGTGCTTTTTTTGAAAGCGTTGCGAAGCGTTCATCCGCCCCCATCCGCACGCCCTGGGCTCAAGAAAAAAGGGGCTTAAGATCAGGCCCTTGGCCGTTCTCGCGGTGGCCTGAGCACCAAGATCCACATGGCCGTGCGCGGGCTTGGATGTCCGGTCCGCTTTACCCTCGTCGCCGGCCAGAAGGGGACGCGCCGCAGACCTCGCCGTCAATCCCATGGCCAAGTTTACTGTCAGCCCTCCCAGGGTGGCCAACAGGCCGGGAGTTGAAGCGCCGGAACGGTGCCACGCTTTAGTTGCCGAGTATGATGTCCATAATCGAGCCGATGCGGCGCTGCGGCTCGGCTCCGACTTCGCCTGGAGGCACGGCGCGCTCTATCGACGCCGTGTGGCCGGGTTCGATCGTCATCGGCACGGGCAGCGCCTCGCCTCCATGGCTGCGCAGCGCGTCTTCGATCTGGGTGAAGATGCGCCCGTTCCAGCCGCCCGGCAGGTTTGCCATCGGCACGCCTTCATGCGCAGCCGCCATGAATTCGTTCCAGGCGATCGCCGGCAGCGACCCGCCGGTAATGTTCTTGGTGGCGCTGTTGTCGTCATTGCCGAACCAGACGCCGGTCGTCAGGTTGGCGGTGTAGCCGACAAACCATGCGTCGCGCGAATTCTGCGAGGTCCCGGTCTTGCCGGCAGCCGGCCAGCCGAAGGCCGCGCGCCGCGCGGTGCCGTCGGAGACAGTCTCGGCCATCATCGCGTTCATCATGCCGATCACCTCGGCGCGAGCGACGCGCGGGCCGGTGGAAGGGCGATGCTCATAGAGCACCTCGCCCTTGGCGCTGGTCACCCGCTTGATGAAATGCACCTGCGGCCGGAAGCCGCCATTGGCGAAGGGAACATAGGCGGCGGTCAACTCGAGCGGCGTCACCTCAGACGTGCCGAGAGCTATCGACAGATTGGGCTGCAGGTTCGATTCGATGCCCATGCGCCAGGCCGTCTCCACCACGGCAGCCGGCGTGACTTCACGGGCGAGTTGCACGGCTACCGAATTCAGCGACTTCGCCAGCGCGGTCGAAAGCGAGACCGGGCCGCTGTACTTGTCGCCGTAATTGCGCGGCGCCCAGTTGCCGATCTTGATCGGTGCGTCGTTGCGCACCGTGTCCGGGAACAGCCCGTTCTCCAGCGCGGCCATGAACACGAACGGCTTGAAGGCAGATCCTGGCTGGCGGCGCGCTTCCGAGGCGCGATCGAACTGGCTGGTGGCGTAGTCGTAGCCGCCGACCATGGCCCGGACCGCGCCGGTTGCGTCGATCGAGACCAGCGCGCCCTGGCTGACATTGTGCTTGCCGCCCTCGGTGTCGATCAGGCGGCGGATCGAACCCTCGGCAAAGGTCTGGAGCACGAGGTCGACGGTCGTCTCGACCACCATGTCCTGTCGCACTTCGCCGACGACGAGCGGCAGTTCCTCCATTACGCGGTCTGCGAAATAGTGCTCGGAGCCGGTCCAGTAGGCCGCGGCGCGCACGGCCGGTGTGCTGATGGCCGCCGCGAGTTCGCTGTCGCCGATCATGTTCTGGTCGCGCATGGCCGAGAGCACCAGCTGGGCCCGGCTTTCCGCCGCCTGCGGGTCGCGCGCCGGGGACAGCCGAGACGGTGCCTTGAGCAGACCCGCGAGCAGGGCTGCTTCTGAAAGCGACACATCGCGCGCCGATTTGCCGAAATAGCGGCGCGAGGCCGCTTCCACGCCGTAGGAGCCGGAACCGAAATAGACCCGATTGAGATACATCTCCAGGATCTGGTCCTTGCTGAACTTGTGCTCCAGCCAGAAGGCCATCAGCACTTCCTGAACCTTGCGCTCGATAGTCTGCGCCGGGCTCAGGAACAGGTTCTTGGCGAGCTGCTGGGTCAGCGTCGAGCCGCCCTGGCTGAATCGCCGGTCGGTGATGTTCGTCGCCATGGCGCGTCCAAGGCCGATAGGGTCAACTCCGAAATGCTGGTAGAAGCGCCGGTCCTCGATCGCCATCACCGCCTGCGGGATGTGGGGCGACATCTCGTGCAGGCCGACCGCCTCGCCGCCGGTCATGCCGCGATTGGCGACCAGTTGGCCGTTGACGGCGACGATGCGGACGTTGGGCGGGCGATCGGGCACCGCCCAACTGGTCGCCGCCGGCATCTGCGCGCCGTAATAGGCGACGAGGCCGAGGCCGCCGATCCCGGCCCAGATGCCCAACACCATCGTCCAGTAGACAGCGCCGCGCAAAAGGCCGAACAGCCCGCCGCGCCTGCGCGGCTTGCGGCCACGCGACGACGGGCGCGAGCCCCGCGCGGCCGGCAGAGCGGCCCGCGACGGCTTGCTTTTGGCGGCGGCGGACTTGCGCTTGGCGGCAGGCACAACCCGGTCGTCTTCGCTGACACGGAAGACCGACGATGTGTCGTCGCCCGCCGACCAGTCGAAGGTCGGCTCTATGCGCTGGTTTCGATTTCGGCTGGCCATCCCGTCCGCGGTCCGAATGCAGTTATAGGCATCGGGTCGCGGTGAAGCCTAATTGCGGCGTTTTAAGGGGTGGTTAATAAGGCCCGAATGCAGGCAATTGAATTGCTTGCGTTTTTTGCAGTCGGGTTGGTCAATCCTTGACCTGTCGGTACTTCCCATGCAGCGGCGGTGCCTAGCCGACACCGGCATATGCCCCGCAGCGATCAAGCCGCGGGGCTCAGGGTCTCTATGCGTGCACGTCTAGCGGTTCAGGACTGGCCGGCGGCTCCAGCCCGGCGCCCATCATGCGAGCGCTCCGGCATGTCATCCGCATCGTCGTCCTGCTCAAGCCGTCCCGTTGGGAGGCTCTCGCGTTGCGCAAGCGGGTGCCTGCGAATGGACGACGGCAGCGGTTCGGCCGCCGGATCGTGGTCTCGCGGTTGAGGGGCGGCTTGCATGGCCGTCATTTCCGCTGATCGGGGCGCTGAGGCTCCCGCTTGTCGTCCCGGCCACCCTGATGGGTGCCGGGGGAGGCCTGCCTGACCTCCTTGCGATCACCGGTCTTATGCTCGTCCGGGCGAGCGCTCTTCTTCTCGTCCTGCCGCATCTTGTCCTTGTTGTCGGGCATCGTCGTTGTCCTTGTTGTCGCCCACTGCATTGGGGGCGCAGAACAAACAGCGACCAGCCGACCCGGGTTCCATCCTGACACAATATGTGAACTGGGCAGCCTCAAGGACGCACGAGGGGGCAATGGTCGCGGGACGGAAGGTAAGGTCGCGATCCGCCCGGCGCGTCAAGGTCGGCCGTCGACCCATAATACCAGGAGCGCGAAGATGTCCCAGCAGGCTTTGACCGAATTCATTGAATCCTTGGCCAACAACCCGGCGTGGGCCGCACGCCTGCGGGCCGAAGTGGAAAGTCATGAGGGGCGGGACGCCATCGAAGCGGTGGCGCGCGTCGCATCAGACGCCGGTTATGATGTCGAGGCGGCCGACGCCGAGGCATTTCGCAGCAACGCCCTCAAGGCTCTGGAAGACGGCGACCTCGACGATGAAAGCCTGGGCAACGTATCCGGCGGTGTGCTGCTCGGCGTTGTGGCAAACGCGATTATTCTAGGCGGATCTGGCGCCGTGATAGGGGCCGCGGCAACAGGTGCCGTCGCAGGAACGGCCGGCGTGGTTGGAGGCACCGCACTCCTGGTCAGCAAGGATCTGCGCGACGGCATCACAAATTTCTTCAGCAAGTGGTGATGTCAGGCCCCTCATCAGGAACAAACAAGCACCGCCGACGCCTCCGAAAGAAACATGCCCGTCGGTTGCGGCGGGCATGTTTCGTTTAGCCGCACTGGCGGCGGCACAGGAGCGCTCGCGTTACTGCGTCGCGACCCAGCCGCAGAGCTGCGTCACCGAAGCTTCGTAGACGTCGTTGTTCTCGACGCTGCCGGTGATCATCTGGTCGTCGGGAAGGCCGGCGGTCGCGAACGAATCGCACTCAGAGCGCACCTGCGCCTGCTGCTCCTCGCTCATGCCCGACCAGCGCTCGCCGACCTGCTCCTGCGAATAGAGCGCACCGGTGAACGGCTCGGTGAAGAACGGCGAGAATGCGTTCTCCGGCAGGGTCATCGCGGGGCCTTCGCTGGAGGCGTTCGAATCGGTCTGGGCGATCGCGGCGGTGCCGAGGCCGAGCGACAGTGCGGCTGCGGCAACGAGAATCTTATAGGTCATCGGACGTTTCCTTGTTCTGGTTTGTCTCTGGAGGTGACGGAGACCCAACCCCCCGCCGACGGGATGGTTCCGCAGGAAACGTTTCCGTGAACGCCCTGACGGGATACGGCTCAGTCGAGCGCCCGGTCGAGATGGGTGTAGCCGCCGTCGACGAACAGCCATTGTCCGGTCGTGTGGCTGGCCCTGTCCGACAACAGGAAGACAACGGTGTCGGCGATCTCGCGCGCTGTCGTCATCCGCTGGCCGAGCGGTATGCGGCGGGTGATCTTGTCGAGCTGCGCCTCGGGATCGTCGAAGGTGGCGATCCACTTCTCGTAGAGCGGCGTCATCACCTCGGCCGGTATGACGGCATTGACGCGCACGCCGTCCTTTCTCAACGACGCCGCCCATTCCCGTGTCAGCGAGAGCTGCGCGCCTTTGGCTGCGGTGTAGGCGCTGGTGTCGCCCTGTCCGGTCAGCGCCGTCTTCGAGGAAATGTTGACGATGCCGCCTTTTGAAGCCTTCAGCCAGTGCAGGGCGTGGTGGGCCATCGTGTAGTAGTGAATCAGGTTGTGTTCGAGCGATTGCCTGAATGCGTCCGGTCCGGCGTCGAGCCCGATCCCGTCATTCACGCCGGCATTGTTGACCAGCCCGTCGATCCGGCCGAAGCGGGCCGCCGCGTCCTCCACCGCCGCCTTGCAGGCCGCATCGTCGGCAAGCTCGAGTTGGATGAAATGCGCCCTCGGCGAGAGGCGCTTCAGCTCCAATTCGAAACCGTGTTCGAGTGGGCTGCGGCCGAGCACCACGGGCACCGCGCCTTCAGCGGCCAAGGACAGGCTGATCGCCCCGCCTATGCCGGCGCCGCCGCCGGTGACGATCACGACCTTGTCTTTCAGTCCCAGATCCATGCCGTGTTTCCTGTTATTGGGCGAAGAGGTGAGCGGCGCGCGAGGCCGGCTTCATCTCGATCGAGAAGCCTGGCGCGGCCGGCGGCATGTAGGCCGCGTTCCTGATAATGCACGGCGCGACGAAATGCTCGTGCAGATGGTCGACATATTCGACCACGCGGTCCTCTCTCGTGCCGGCGATGCAGACATAGTCGATCATGGCCAGATGCTGGACATATTCGCAAAGGCCCACACCGCCCGCATGCGGGCAGACGGGCAGTCCGTATTTGGCCGCCATCAGCAGCACCGCCAGCACCTCGTTGACGCCGCCCAGCCGGCAGGCGTCGATCTGAACTACGTCGATGGCGCCGCGCATGATGAACTGCTTGAACAGGATGCGGTTTTGGCACATCTCGCCGGTGGCGACCTTGACCGGCGCCACGCCCTGCCGGATGCGGCGATGACCCTCGACGTCGTCGGGGCTGGTCGGTTCTTCGATGAACCACGGCCTGGCGAAGGATAGCCTTGCGACCCAGTCGATCGCCTGGTCGACCTCCCACACCTGGTTGGCGTCGATCATCAGCTTCACGTCCGGCCCGACCGTTTCGCGGGCGATGGTGAGCCGGCGAATGTCGTCGTCGATGTCGCGGCCGACCTTCATCTTGATATGGTTGAAGCCGGCATCGACCGCCTCGCGGCAAAGCCGCCTCAGCTTCTCGTCCCCGTAGCCGAGCCACCCCGCCGAGGTGGTGTAGCATGGGTAGCCTTCGCGCTCGAGCGTGGCGATCCGCTCGGCCTTGCCTGCCTCACGGGCCGTCAGCATCACCAGCGCCTCTGCGGGTGCGATGCAGTCGGTGATGTAGCGGAAGTTGATGCAGCGCACGAGTTGCTCCGGGGTCATGTCGGCGACGAGCCGCCACACCGGCTTGCCTTCCATCTTCGCCCACAGGTCCCAGACCGCGTTGACCATCGCCCCGGTGGCGAGGTGGATCGCGCCCTTGTCGGGGCCGATCCAGCGCAGCTGGCTATCGGAGGTCACATGGCGCCAGAAGCCGCCCATGTCGGCCGCCACGTCGTCCATCTCCAGGCCGATGACGAGATGGCGCATGGCGCGGATCGCGGCGCAGCAGATGTCGTTGCCGCGGCCGATGGTGAAGGTCAGCCCGTGACCCTGATGCGGGCCATCGGTCTTCAGGATGACATAGGCGGCCGAATAGTCCGGATCTGGGTTCATCGCGTCCGACCCGTCGAGCTGCTGCGACGTCGGAAAGCGCAGGTCGAGGACTTCGATGTCGATAATGCGGGTCATCGCAAGCTCGCGCGCAAAAGCGACTGGCATACGTAAGGCGCTGGCATCGGCAAACTGTAACGATATCCGAAGAGATGGACCGGAGGCAGGTTCGCGCCTCCGGTCCTGGCTTCCTTTGCTCAATCGTAAAGCACCGCCGCGATCTCCGGATCGTCGATGTTCGATTTGTCGTACCAGTAGAATCCGGTGTCGATGTTCTTCTCGACGGTCTCGCCCTTGGCTGCCTTGACCGCGGCAACCACCGTTTCGTAGCCGATGCCGACCGGGTTCTGGGTGATGGCGCCGGCCATCAGCCCGTCGCGGATAGCCTGCTTCTGCTGGGTCCCGGAATCGTACCCGATGATGACCAGATCGGTCTTGCCGAGCTCTCGCGCGCCGTTCACCACGCCGATCGCCGAGCCCTCATTGGCGCCGAAGATGCCCTTGAGGTCGGGGTTGCCCTGCAGGATCGACTTGGTGATCTCGGTCGACTGAAGATGGTCGCCGCCGCCGTACTGGATGGTGACGATCTCGATGTTCGGATAGGCCTCCTTGACGCGATTGACGAAGCCGTCGCGGCGGTCGATGCGGGTGCGGCTGGTCTGGTCGTGAACGACGAGCGCAACCTTCCCTTCGCCGCCGATCAACTCGGCCATCTTGTCGGCGGCCAGTGCGGCAGCCGCGAGATTGTCCGTGGAGGCGGTAGCGACCGGTATGTCGGAATCGACGCCGGAGTCGAAGGCGACCACCGGAATGTTGCGCTCCTGCGCCTGGCGCAGCAGCGGGATCGCGGCCTGGCTGTCGAGCGCGGCGAAGCCGATCGCGGCCGGGTTCTTGGCAAGCGCGGCTGCCAGCATGTCGATCTGGCGGTCGACCTGCGCCTCGGTGTCCGGTCCCTCGAAGGTGACGTCGACGTTCAGCTCGGCCGCGGCCTTGTCTGCGCCTGCCTTCACCGCCTGCCAGAACTGATGCTGGAAGCCCTTGGAGATGAGCGGGATGTACATCTTGTCCTGCGCCGAAGCGGGGAAGCTGGCGCCCAGCAAGGCGAGCGCGCCCACCGCACCGAAAATGGTCCGTCTGCTGATCATGGGAATTCCTCCTGTTGAACGTTTGCTGCACTGCCTGCTGCCGAAGGCGTCGATGCCTCCGGTATCGCTTGCGCCCCTCCCCAGGCCGCCGGTGCTCAGAGCCTCCTCCTCCTCAGCATGTCGACATAGACCGCGATGATGATGATCGAGCCGGTGACGACCGTCTGCCATTCCTGCGCCACCGACATGATGCGCAGTCCGTTGAGCAGCACGCTCATGATCAGCGCGCCGATCAGCGTACCGAGGATCGTGCCGCGCCCGCCCGAAAGCGACGTTCCGCCGATGACCACCGCTGCGATGGCGTCGAGCTCGTAGCCCTGGCCAAGCGCCGGCTGGGCGGAATTGAGCCGCGAGGCGATCAGCAGGCCGGCGATGCCGCAGATCGAGCCGGCCAGCGTGTAGACGGCGATTTTCCAGCGATCGGTGTTGACGCCCGACAGCCGCACCGCCTCCTCGTTGGAGCCGAGCGCGAAGGTGTAGCGGCCGAGCGCGGTCTTCGACAGGATGAAGGCGACGGCGATGGCGACGAGGAACAGGATCAGCACGCCATTGGGGATAGGAACGGTCGGAAACAGCGCGCCGATCAACGAGCCCTGCGAGATCTGGGTGAAACCGGGCGTGTCGTTGAAATAGATCGGCCGCGTGCCGGAGATCACCAGCGACAGGCCCTTGAGGATCAGCATCATGCCGAGCGTGGCGATGAAGGGCGGCACCTTGAGCTTGGCAACGAAGCTGCCCGAGCAGAAGCCGGCGAAGGCGCCGGCGAGGATGGCGGCAAGGATGCCGAGCGGCAGCGGCATGCCCCAATAGGTCAAAACCACACCGCAGATCACCGCGCAGAAGGTCATCAGCGTGCCGACCGACAGGTCGATGCCGCCTGTGATGATGACCAGCGTCGCTGCGATGGCCAGCACGCCGTTGACCGATGTCGCCTGCAGGATGGCGATAATGTTCGAGGTCTGCATGAAATTGGGCGACGCGATGCTGAACCCCGCGACCAGCACGATCAGGCTGGCGAAGGCCAGCAGCCGGTGCTGCGCGCCGGAGAAGCGGTTGCCCTGCGCTGCTGGTGGCTGGGTCGTCGTCGCGGTGCTCATGCCGCGTCCTCCATTGCAGATACCGCCCCGTTTCGCTGTGTCGCCAGCCGCATGATTTCCTCTTGGCGTGCGCCGGCCGGCAGGAAGCCGGTCAACCGCCCCTCACACATCACCGCTATGCGGTGCGACAATCTCAACACCTCGGGCAGCTCGGACGAAATCACGATGATCGCCTTGCCCTGCTCGGCCAGCCTGTTGAGCAGTCGGTAGATTTCGCTCTTTGCGCCCACGTCGATGCCTCGCGTCGGCTCGTCGAAGATCAGGATGTCGCAGTCGCGCAGCAGCCATTTGGCGATCACCACCTTCTGCTGGTTGCCGCCGGACAGTAGCCGTGATTCCTGCCGGTCCGACGGCGTCTTGATCGCCAGCCTGGAGATATAGCCGACCGCCGCCTCGCGCATCGCGCCTTCGCGCAGGATCCCGCCCCGTCTGGTGAAGCGCGACAGGCTGGGCAGCGCGATGTTGTTGCGCACGTCCATGCCGGTCGCCAGGCCAAACTGCTTGCGGTCTTCGGAGAGGTATCCGATGCCGGCTGCGACGGCCTCCTGCGGATGCCGGATAGAAACCTGCCGCCCGTTGACGCGGATTTCGCCGGCGTCGAGCCGGTCGGCGCCGAAGATGGCGCGAGCCACCTCGGTGCGGCCGGCACCCATCAATCCTGCAAAGCCCAGTATCTCGCCCCGGCGCAGGTCGAAGGAGACGTCGCGTATCTCGCGACCGCGCTTCAGACCCCTCACCTCCAGCACCACGGGCGCGGCCGACAGGTCTGGAACGGTCGCCGTCTCTTCGGTCAGCTTGCGGCCGACCATCATGGAGATAATTGTCTCAACCGGCGTTTCGGCCGCCGGCACGGTGCCCACCGTCTCGCCGTCGCGCATCACCGTCACCCGATCGGCGATCCGCTTCAATTCGTCCATCTTGTGCGAAATGTAGACGATGCCGACCCCCTCGGCCTTGAGCCGTTGGATGATGGCGAAAAGCTCGTTGATTTCGGTGTCGTTGAGGGCCGCCGTCGGCTCGTCCATGATGAGCACGCGCGAGCGGTAGGACAGCGCCTTGGCGATCTCGACCATCTGCTGCCTGGCGATGGTCAGGTTGCGAACCTCGGTGCGCGGATCAAGTGACAGATGCATGGCGGCGAAGAGCTCGCCGGCACGGGTGTTCAGCGCCGCCTCGTCGAGCAGCAGGCCGCCCAGCTTTCGCGGTTCGCGGCCGATCAGGATGTTCTGCGCCGCCGTCAGGTCCGGCATCAGCGAGAGCTCCTGGTGAATGATGCCGATGCCCAGTTCCTGAGCGGCGCGCGGGCTGGCGATTTCAGCCGGACGGCCGTCGATGAGGATCGCGCCGCGGTCGCGCTGGTAGATACCCGCCAGCACCTTCATCAGCGTCGACTTGCCCGCGCCGTTCTCACCCATCAGCGCGTGAACCTCGCCTGCGCGCAGCTCGAACCCGGCTCCCTTGAGCGCCAGAACGCCCGGAAATGCCTTGTCGATGCCGGCCATGGCGACGAGCGGAGGTGGCGAAGGCGCGGCGGCGTTCACGGCAGAGGCCGCCGGCAAGGCGGCCGGGCGATGGCCGCGCCTGAAAAGCGAGGGACGCGCTTATGCATGAGCCGATTGTCCTCCCAGCAATCCGCATTCGCGACCTTCTATATACAAACAGAACGTTCATATGTAAATTCAGAATCCGGCATCGGCGTGGGGGAGGAGAACGGCATGCTGGCTTCGCAGTCGCGTCCGGCAAAGGCGGATGGAGGAGACGACCGCTATCGGGCGCCGGCCCTCGACAAGGGGCTCGACATATTGGAGCTTCTGGCCGACCAGCCGCGCGGACTGACCCGCGGTGAGATCGTCAAGGCGATGGGACGCGGCCCCAGCGAGATCTACCGGATGCTGGAGCGGCTGGTGGCGCGCGACTATGTCAGCCGCTCCGCCGAAGGTGACCGCTACGCGCTCACCATGAAGCTGTTTGTTCTGGCCCATCGGCACCCGCCGGTTCGCCGGCTCGTCACCCGCGCCCTGCCGCTGATGGATGCGTTCGCCCGCGCAGCGTTGCAGTCGTGTCATCTCGTCGTGCCGGACCGCGACCAGGCCATCGTCGTGGCCCAGGCGACATGCCCGGGCAACTGGGAGTTCGGCATCCGCGTCGGCACGCAGATCGATTTGATCGGCACGGGCTCCGGCCGCACCTTGCTTGCGTTCCTCGATCCGCAACTCGCCGCCGACGCGATGGAGCGTTGGCCAGACGACAAGCGAGACGACATGCTGGCGATGGGCGGCGAGCTCGATGCCTACCGGGCGCAAGGTTACCGGATCGGCGAAAGCCGCCAGATTAGGGGCGTTGACGACATCTCGGTGCCAATCCTGTCGCCCGAGGGCCACGCCATCGCGGTCGTCACCTGTCCCTACATCTCCCGCCTCGACGGTCGGGTCCAGCCGGGGCCGCAGGACGTGCTCGCGCTGCTGCTGGATCTCGGCGGAAAGCTTTCGCTTTCATAGGTTGCGGGATGGGTGCCGGGTTGCGCTGTCTCGCTGTTTTCCTGCTCCGGAAAGTCTGCAAGGGGCGATCGCTTGCGCGCGCCATTGCATAAATAACAGGATCATTATATAGTAATTGAATTATGAACGCGAAATGCTCGCCATGACGATGCTCGACCAGTCGTTTGCCGCCCTTGCCGACCCAACCCGCCGCGCCATCGTTGCGCGGCTGGCGCAGGGCGAGGCGACGGTACAGGACCTGGCGCGTCCGTTCTCGATCAGCCAGCCGGCGATCAGCCGTCATCTGAAGGTTCTGGAGGAAGCCGGCCTGATCGAAACCCGCGTAGACGGCACCGCGCGTCCCCGTCGGCTGAAGCCGGAGGCGGTCGCGGAACTCTGGGACTGGCTAGGCCAGTATCGCGCACTTTGGGAGCTGCAGTTCGAAAGGCTCGATACGGTCCTCAATGAACTTGCCGGCGAAACTGAACCACCAACGTCAGACGACCCACGAGGAGCGCGTCGTGAACAGCAATCCTGATCTGCCGCAGTTGCAGGTCGCTCAGGCCGGCGACACCGACATCGTCGTCCGCCGCAGCTTTGCCCATCCGCCTGCCCGCGTCTGGCAGGCGATGACGGATCCAGCGCTGATCCCCAGATGGATGGCGTCCATCGATACGATGACCCGCTGCGAGATGGACCTGCGCCCGGGCGGCAGCTTCCATTACGAATGGGGGGACGCCGGAAGCAAGGCCTTCTATTTCTCGGGGCCGATCCTGGCCGTCGATGAGCCGCACCACATGACCCATGTCGAATATTTCAACGGCGACACGGCTTCTGGCACGACCGTCACAACCGATCTGGTCGCGCATGGAACCGGCACGCGCATGACGATGGTAATGCGCTACGCCGATGCCGGCGCGCGCGCAGCCGCGATCGAAGCCGGCATGACCCATGGGCTCGAAGAAGCCTACGCCAAGCTCGATGCATTGCTGACCGGTTGAGGAGTTGTCCCTATGAGCGCTCCCGCCTCAATGACCGTCACGCCGATCCTGGTGGCTGATCTGCATGTCGAGGGCGAGGTGATGCCGGTCTACGTGCACGTCCTCGATCATCCCGACGCGCGCGTGCTGGTCGACACCGGCATGACGAGGCTGCACCCCGCGGTCGTAGATGCCTTCGATCCGCGTCTTTATCCGCTGAACGAACAGGACTTCGACCTCGCCGGTATCGACATCGTCGTCAACACGCACCTGCATGCCGACCACTGCGGCGGCAATCAGCTATTCGCCGGCAGGCCGATCTACGTCCAGCGTCGGGAACTCGAAGATGCGCGCAGCGACGAAATCGAATATCCCATTCGCGAATGGGTCGATGCGCCAGGCGTCCGGTATGTGCCGGTCGATGGCGAATTCGATCTGTTGCCTGGCCTCCGGCTCGTGCCGGCGCCGGGTCACACGGCCGGCATGCAGGTCGTCGTCATCGAAACCGTCGGACGCCCGATCGTCGTGGGTGGCGACGTTGCGGTCTGGTTTGGCGAACTCGACGAGCCGCGCAGCGAAGGCCAGTTGCGGGTGCTGGCGCTGGACCCCGAGCTCGTCTGGCTGGCGCATGAGCGCGAGCCTTGGCGGCCCGGCAGGAAAACAAAACCTATAAACTGATACTCGGACATGGAAAGGCCCCGAGCACCGCCGCTCCGGGCCTGCCTGTCGGCCTTAGACGTCCAGATTGGCGACCGACAGCGCGTTTTCCTGGATGAAGTCGCGGCGTGGCTCGACCTCGTCGCCCATCAGCCGGGCAAACAGGGAATCCGCGTCGGTGGCGTCGTTGACCCTCACCTGCAGAAGCGAGCGCACGTCAGGATCCAGCGTCGTCTCCCAAAGCTGCTCGGCGTTCATCTCGCCCAGCCCCTTGTAGCGCTGCATCGTCAAACCCTTTCGGCCGACCGAGAATACCGCGTCGAGCAGCGCGCCGGGGCCCGAGATCCGCTCCGAAACGTCGCGACGGCGCAGCACCGGCTGCTTGGAATAGATGTCCTGAAGCCTTGCCGCGTAGCGGTCCAGCGCCCGCGCGTCGGCCGAGCCGATCAGCGCGGCGTCGAGCACGACAATCTCCTTGACGCCGCGCACCGTGCGCTCGAAGACCAAGCCGCCGACCCCTTCGTTCGACGGGTTGGTCCGGCCTTCCCAACCGCGCTCCGTCTCCTCGGAGATCAGGTCCAGCCGCCGGGCGACATAGGCCGCTGCCTCGGCCGCCCGGCCCGGATCGGCCAGAATGTCGGCGCCGAGCGCGCCGGCGATCGCTGCCTGCTCCACCACTGAGCGGGAATAGCGCGTGTGCAGGCCGTTCAGCAGGGTGCGCACGGCGAGTGCGTCGTCGATCACTGCGCGCAGGTCCTGCCCGGCGCGCACTTCGCCATTGCCGAGCTCCAGCGACGCGTCGTCGAGGCCCGAACCGATCAGGAACTCCTCGAACGAGCGCTCGTCCTTGATGTATTGTGAGGATTTCCCGCGCGAGACTTTGTAGAGCGGCGGCTGGGCGATGTAGAGATAGCCGCCCTCGATGATCGCCGGCATTTGGCGGAAGAAGAAGGTCAGAAGCAGAGTGCGGATGTGAGCGCCGTCGACGTCGGCGTCCGTCATGATGATGATCTTGTGGTAGCGCAGCTTCTCGATGTTGAACTCGTCGCTGCCGATGCCGGTGCCCAGCGCCGTGATCAGCGTGCCGATCATCTCCGAAGACAGCATCCGATCGAGGCGGACGCGCTCGACATTGAGGATCTTACCACGCAGGGGAAGGATCGCCTGGTTCTGCCGCGAGCGGCCGGACTTGGCGGAGCCACCTGCCGAATCGCCCTCGACGATGAAGATTTCCGACTTCGCGGGATCGCGTTCCTGGCAGTCCGCGAGCTTGCCCGGCAGCGACGATATGCTGAGCGAGGACTTACGGGTGATGTCACGTGCCTTACGCGCGGCCTCGCGCGCGGCGGCAGCCTGGATCACCTTGTCGACGATCGTACGGCCTTCGGCGGGATGTTCTTCCAGCCATACACCCAGCGCTTCATTGACGAGATTCTCAACGATCGGGCGGACCTCCGACGAGACCAGCTTGTCCTTGGTCTGGGAAGAGAATTTCGGATCGGGCACCTTGACCGACAGCACGGTGGTCAGCCCCTCGCGGCAATCGTCGCCGATCAGCGAGACCTTGGCCTTCTTGGTCATGCCGGAGGCTTCGGAATATCCGGTCATCTGTCGCGTCAACGCGCCCCGAAAGCCCGCCAGATGGGTGCCGCCGTCGCGCTGCGGGATGTTGTTGGTGAAGGCCAACACGTTTTCCTGGTAGCTGTCGTTCCACCACATTGCGACCTCAACGGTGATGCCGTCGCGTTCGGCCTTGATCGCGATCGGCGCGGCGAGCAGGGGCTTTTTTGCCCGGTCGAGATATTTGACGAACTCTTCCAGGCCACCGTCGTAGTGCAGTTCGATCTGTTTGATGTCGGCGTGGCGGTTGTCGGTCAGGACGATCCTCACCCCGGAATTAAGGAAGGCGAGTTCGCGCAGCCGGTGCTCAAGCGTGCCGTAATCGAACTCCGTCTTGGTGAAGGTCTGCGGCGAAGGCAGGAAGGTGATGGCGCTGCCCGAGCGGCCTTCGTAGGTGCCCGGCTGCCGGTTTTCGACATAGGATCCAGTCACGGCCAGCGGAGCGTCCGCATTGCCGTGGGTGAAGCTCATCTCGTGAATCTGGCCGCTGCGGCGGATGTTGAGCTTGAGGGAGGTCGACAGGGCGTTGACCACCGAGACGCCGACGCCGTGCAGGCCGCCGGAAACCTTGTAGGAATTCTGGTCGAACTTTCCGCCGGCGTGAAGCTGGGTCATGATGACTTCGGCTGCCGACACGCCCTCTGTAGGGTGCATGTCGGTCGGTATGCCGCGGCCGTTGTCGATGACCGTGCAGGAGCCGTCCGGGTTGAGCGTAACGGACACGAGATCGGCATGACCGGCCAGCGCCTCGTCGATGGCGTTGTCCACCACCTCGTAGACCATGTGGTGCAGTCCCGAGCCGTCATCGGTGTCGCCGATATACATGCCCGGCCGCTTGCGCACGGCATCCAGGCCCTTGAGAACCTTGATGGAATCCGCGCCGTATTCGCTGCTGCCGCCGTTGCCGTTTTCGGTCTCGTCGCTCATGAAGTTCCGCTTCTGTCGTTTCGGAAACCGGCGCAGCGAACCTGTGTCGAATCACGCGCCGCAAGATGTTCAGGATATAGGCTTTCGATCCCTTTATTCCAAGGTTTCCGGCGCTTTCGAGGCACTTGCCTGTTGAAGAAGCAGACCGGCAGGCCGGGTCTGTCGACGACTCGTGCATATGTCGAAGTCGCACATATGTCGTCTTGCCTCTATAGTCCGACGTGCATACATGCCGGAGTACGGTGGCGTATGCGACGGCGGACGGCGCGGGTGCCGGCGCAGGGATACCGAGCAGGGGGAGCACCACGCATGCGCACCTACGACCCTTCGACGCGCCGCGAGCGGGGCGATCTGCTGCCCTTCCTGCGCGCCTGGGCTTCCAACCCGCTGCGCGTAGCGGCCCTTGCGCCCTCCAGCGTCGAGCTCGGCCGCCTGATCACCCGCGACATTTCGTCTGCCACCGGGCCGGTGCTGGAGCTCGGACCGGGCACGGGCATCTTCACCCGCGCCCTGCTGGCTCGCGGCGTTGCCGAGGAAAATCTGACGCTGGTGGAACTGGGCGACGAGTTCGCAGAGATGCTCGAACTGCGGTTCCCAAGGGCGCGCCTGGTCAGGGTCGATGCGGCGCGGCTCGGCCGCGCGCTGCCCGCCAGCGGTGATCCATTCGGCGCGGTCGTCAGCGGTCTGCCGCTCTTGTCCATGCCGCCGCGCAAGGTTCACGCCATTCTCAAGGGCGCATTCGACCGGCTGCGGCCGGATGGAGCTTATTATCAGTTCACCTACGGGGTGCGCTGCCCGGTCGCGGCTCCTATATTGCAGAAGCTTGACCTGTCCGCGGTCAGGATCGGGACCGTGCTCAAGAACGTGCCGCCGGCCGGCGTCTACCGTGTAACGAGGCGCAGCGGCGACTGACGATCCCTCAGGGAGCGCTCAATGGACGCATCGCCTGCCCCCTTCGTGCCGCCCGCGCCGCGGCCGCGCCAGAAGCCGCCCTCGACGCTGCAATTGATGCGGATTGTCTATCGCAATCCGCTCGAACTGTGGGGCGAGCCTTCATACAACGAGCCTTGGATATCGATCCGCACCGGCATCGGCGGCCCGCTGGTCATCGCCAACGATCCCGCCCTCATCCGCCACGTGCTGGTCGACAACAGCCGCAACTACCGGATGGCGCGCGTCCGCCAGAAGATCCTTCGCCCAATCCTGCGCGATGGGCTGCTCACCGCCGAGGGCGACATCTGGAAGCGTTCACGCAAGGCGATGGCGCCGGTGTTCACGCCGCGCCACATCGCCGGCTTCGCCGGACCCATGCTGCGCAGCGCGCAAGCCTTCGCCGGACGCTACGAGGACGGCGCGACCGTCGACCTGTCGCGCGACATGACGGCGCTGACATATGACATCCTGGCCGAGACATTGTTCTCGGGCGAGATCGCCGGTGATCCCGCCGACTTCGCCCATCAGGTCGATCATCTGTTCGAGACGATGGGACGCGTGGACCCGCTCGACCTCATCGGCGCGCCGGATTGGCTGCCACGCATCACGCGCATCCGTGGCCGCAAGGCGCTCGCCTTCTTCCGCTCGCTGGTGACCGAGACCATGCGTCAGCGCAAGGCGAAGCTGGCGAGGAACCCCGACTCCGCGCCGGAAGACTTCCTGACCCTTCTCTTGCGCGCCGAGGGGCCTGACGGTCTCGGCGAGGCGGAGATCGAGGACAACATCATCACCTTCATCGGCGCCGGGCACGAAACAACGGCCCGCGCGCTCGCATGGACCTTCTACTGTCTCGCAGAAGCTCCGTGGGAGCGCGAGCGGATTGAGGCCGAGGCGGACGCCGTCCTGGCCAGCGAGCCCGACCCCTATCAATGGCTATCGCGGATGCCGCTCGCCCGCGCGGCCTTCGAGGAGGCGATGCGGCTTTACCCGCCGGCCGCCTCGATCAGCCGCGAGGCGATTGCGGAAGATCAGTGGGGCGACCTGACCATCGTGAAGGGCGCGCAGATCCAGATTATGCCCTGGACCATCCACCGTCATCGCAAGCTGTGGAAGGACCCCGACGCCTTCATCCCGTCGCGTTTCCATCCGGAGAACCGTGACGCGATCGACCGCTACCAGTACCTGCCCTTTGGCGCGGGGCCTCGCATCTGCATCGGCGCTACTTTCGCCATGCAGGAGGCCGTGATTGCCATGGGGGTGCTGATGTCGCGCTTCCGTTTCGAGACCACGCCGCAGACCAATCCGTGGCCGGTCCAGAAGCTGACTACCCAGCCGCAGGGCGGGTTGCCGATGCGGGTTCGACGCCGGTAGGGCCTGCGAGCGCGAAACCGGTCAGTTCACAGCGCCGACCAGCATGTTCTGCTCCTCGCGCAGGGTGACCCAACGGCCGGTATGCGTCGAGGCCTGGCGCTTGAGGAACCGGTAGCCGGTCTTGTACCAGGGGCGCAGGTCGTCGTTCAGATTGTCGAGGATGAAATCGCCGCTGTCGGTCCGCACCGTCAGAACGGCGTGTCCTTCACCGTCGGGCTTGCGCACGACGGTGATCAGCAGGTTCGACAGCGATATGCCCTTCGCGGCGAGCTGGCGCCGCTTTTCCAGCACGTAGTCCTCGCAGTCGCCCACGCCCTGGTCCGGATAGGCCCAATGCTCGTCCTTGCCGTAGATGTCGAAGTCGCTCATCGGCTTCACGGCCTTGTTGACCTTTGCGTTGACGCGCTTGACCAGCGCCAGAACCGATTCGTTTGCCCGAAGGGGGCCGCGATCGCGCAGGCGGATCGAGCATTCGGCCGGCAAGCGCTGGCAGAAATCGTAGTGCCCGATCGGTTGCGAGGTAAGGCCGCCAGTGGCCATGGAGGCACCGCTCGAGGCCTGCGAGGTGGTCCCCGTCGCTGCTGCGAAGAACAGGACCGAAATCGCAAGCGGCCAAAGCCGCCACCCGCCGCGCGTGGCCTTCATATCGCCCAAACCCCGAGTTCAACGAATCTTTTGGTCGTTAAAGAAACGTTAAGTCGGCGCCCGTGGCTAAGTCAATCGGACCGATCAAGCGCGAATGCGTAAAGGTTACCGTCGGGGGGCGAGTGTGGCGCTCCGCACACACCCCTACAATCAGGCCCTTCGATCAGGCCTTGCGGGTGCTGACCAGCTTGGGCCGGGAGGCGGGCTTGGTCTCCTGGCGCGCGTTGCTCGCGATGAAGTCGACTATGCGCGGCACGATCTCGGAACGGAAGCGCGATCCGTTGAAGACGCCGTAATGCCCCACCTTCGGCTGAAGATAGTGCGCGCGCTTCTCCTGCGGGATGTTGGTGCACAGATCGTGTGCCGCCTGCGTCTGCCCGACGCCGGAGATGTCGTCGTTCTCGCCTTCGACCGTGAACAGGGCCACGTTTCGGATCGCGGTAGGATCGACGAGTTCGCCGCGATGCTTCATCCGGCCTTTCGGCAAGTCGTGTCGCACGAATACGGTGTCGACCGTCTGCAGGTAGAACTCGGCCGAGAGGTCCATCACGGCCAGATATTCGTCATAGAAGTCGCGGTGCTTCTCGGCCGAATCGCCGTCGTTCTTCACGAGGTGCATGAAGAAGTCCTTGTGGGCGATCAGGTGCCGGTCGAGGTTCATGCTCATGAAGCCCGAGAGCTGCAGGAATCCTGGATAGACGTCGCGCAGGAAGCCGGGATTGGGCCACGGCACCTGCATCACGACATTGTCGCGGAACCAGTCGATACCCTTTTCTTCGGCGAGAAGGTTCACTGCGGTGGGGTTGCGGCGCGTGTCGATCGGTCCGCCCATGAGCGTCATCGAGGCTGGCGCGTAGCGATCGCCGCGCGCCTCCATCAGCGATACCGCGCTGAGGACCGGCACCGAGGGCTGGCAAACCGCCATCACATGCGTGCCCGGGCCTATATGGCGCAGCATGTCGACAATGTAGTCGACATAGTCGTCGAGGTCGAAGCGCCCCTCCGCCAGCGGCACCATGCGTGCGTCGACCCAGTCGGTGATGTAGACTTCCGCGTGCTGGGCCATCGATTCGACCGTGCCGCGCAAAAGTGTCGCATAGTGCCCCGACATCGGCGCGACGATCAGCAGCTTGGGGTCGGGCCGGCGGCCCTTGGGCAGGTCGCGCTCGAAATGGATCAGGTTGCCGAACGGCCGTTGCCAGACGATCTTCTCGCGCATCGCCACTTCCGCGAAGTCGACCTTGACGGTCGGCAGCCCGAACTCCGGCTTGCCGTAGCGCCGCGTGGTGCGCTCGAACACTTCCGCAGCGGCCGCGACGGAGCGGCCGATCGCGGTGGACGAAAGCGGGTTGAGCGGATTCTTGTAGAAAAGCCTGACCGAATCGGCGAAGGCGCGCATCGGTTGCAGCGCAGCATGATTCAGTTCGTAGAGCTGATAGTACATCGACGCTCCTCTGGCCGCGGCCGGCAACGGCGGAGAACGGCCGGTCGATGCAGAATGTTATGCGGCAAAAGCTAACAGTCTTTTGCTGCGATGCAATAGAGATTGGTAAACGGATTGCTTGACGCGCGGGCATGTTTGCGCTGCCCTCGCCGATCGATGTCAATAACGGCGTACCATCAGCACCCGCTCGCTGGCGTCGACGCCTTTCGGCACTTCGCGTTCGAACATCTCCGCCAGCATATCCGGGACCTCGCTTTGCGGCAGTTCGGCAAAGCCGAGACCGGCGTAGAACGGCGCGTTGAAGGGAACGGATCGGAAGGTCGTCAGGCTTACGCCAGCAAGCCCCGCCGCCCGGCCGGCGCGGATCACGGTCCGCACCAGCGCCGCGCCGAGTCCCCTGCGGCCATGGGCCGGGTCGACCGAAAGCTCGCGGAGATGAAAGAAGGCATCGAGCGGCGCCGCCACGGCAAAGCCGGCCGCCACGCCCTCCTGCGTCGTCGCAACCCAGACCCGGTGGCCCGCCATCATGGCCCGAAGGTCATCCACGCTGCCAAACGGTTCGTCTGCGACATCCGGATAGCCGTGGTCGCGGAACAGTTCGGCCGCACGGTTCTCTATGCCCAGCAAGGCCAGGTCGTCGTCCGGCCGGTGACCCCGTATGGCATAGCCCGAGGGAAGGCCGATGCCGTCCTGGGGCTCAGGCCTCATGGCCCTCGACTATGGTCATCTGGGCGTCCGCCACGGTGACGCGGATCGCTTTTGCCGCCTGGTATTCGGGGGAGTTGTAGCAGTCGAGCGCCGCCTGCATCGACGGAAACTCGATCACCACGTTGCGTGCGCGGCCCTCGCCCTCCATGGCCTGCCAGGCGCCACCGCGTGCCAGGAAATGCGCGCCGAAGCGCTCGAAAGCCGGCTTGGCCGTGGCGACATAATCCTTGTAGCGCTCGGCATCGCTGACTTCGACATGCGCGATCCAGTATCCCTTGGGCATTCTTCCTCCTCAGGCCAGCGCGGCCGTCTGCATTTCATCGAGGATCGCCAGCGCGGCGGCGCGGCGGTCCGGCGCGGCGACGATGGGCCGGGCGACGACGAGATGGCTGGCGCCGGCCGCAAGCGCATCGGCGGGCGTCATGACCCGCTTCTGGTCGCCCGGCGCGGAACCGGCCGGCCGGATGCCGGGCGTCACGATCGCCATGTCCGGCCCGACGATTTCGCGCACGGCGACCGCTTCCGTCGCAGCGCATACGACGCCGCCCATGCCGGCGTCGTATGCCTGCCTGGCCCGGCGCAGCACCAGTGCGTGGGGATCGTCGTCATAGCCTGCGTCGGCCAGGTCCTGCTTGTCCATCGAAGTCAGTACGGTGACGCCGAGGAGGCACAGGTCCGAGCCCTTCGCGGCGGCGACGGCAGCGCGCATGGCCTTCGGATAGGCATGCAGCGTCAGCATCGTCACGCCCATCTTCGCGATGTTCTCGACGCCTTCTGCCACCGTGTTGTCGATGTCGAGCAGTTTCATGTCGAGGAAGACTTTCTTGCCGTCCGCGACAAGCGCGCGCGCGAAGTCGAGCCCGCCCGCAAAGGCGAGACGGTAGCCGATCTTGTAGAAGCCGACGACGCCTTCCAACTCGCGCACGACCCGCTCGGCCTCGGTGACGCTGGCGACGTCGAGGCCGACAATCAAGCGTTCCTTGGCTGAGGGCATGTCAGTCTCCTCGTCTCGACATCAGCGACGCGTGCTCGATCAGTGAGCGGCAGACATTGTGCATCGACTTGCGATGCCGCTCCTCGACGAATTCGCCATTCTCGTCGAATGCTTCTGCGCCGTAGGGAATCGAGCATTGCGACGCGATCACGTCCATCTGGATATGGGCGAGCACCGCGCGTAGGTGGGCGGCCGAGCGGATGCCGGCGAAATGGCCGTCCGACGAAGAACAGATTGCCACGACCTTGCCGGGAAAGGGCCGTAGCGGCTTGCCGTTGTCGGTGCGCACGCGGCTGATCCAGTCGATGGCGTTCTTCAGGAGCGGCGGCATTGAGCCATTGTATTCCGGAGTGGCGATGAGGATGCCGTCATGCGCCACGAACAGGCGGGCGAGACGATAGGCGTTCTCGGGGATGCCCTCTTCCTTCTCCAGATCCTGGTCCATGATCGGCAGCGGATAATCGACCAGCGATATGCGCGTCACCTCGGCGCCCTGCAGGGCCAGCTCCTTCTGCGCCGCGTCGGCGTTTTTCCCGCTGTAGGCGCCGCTGCGGATCGAGCCCGCGAAAACCAGTATTCTTGCCGCCATCGTAGGAAGCCTGTCCCTGCTGCGCGATCACCTATAGCCGATGCGCTGGCGCTGTCAAAAGACGCGATGCGCATCCGACAACCTTACCGGATCGTTTCCGCAGCCGCGCCGATTTTAGCGCTCGCGCCAACCCGATCTTTGCGACCATGCCCTAAGGTCAGGGCGATATCCGGAGGGGAGGCTATCCATGCGCCAATTCCTGAGAGACAGGTCCGGCAACTTTGCCGTCATGTTCGCCCTTGCGTCGGTGCCCGTGATCGGGGCGGCCGGCGTCGCCGCCGATTACTCGCGCGCGCTCAACGTCAGATCGTTCATGCAGGCGCAGACCGACGCCGCCGCTTTGGCGGCCGGGCAGCTCGGCCCGACTGGCGACGAGCAACCTCATCTGACCTATCTGCGCAACGTCACTTACCAGCGCTTCGGCAAGGATCAGGGCATCACAGCGCTCAGCGTCAGCTCATCCTGGGCCGGGGCGGTCGACTACCGCATCGATATGTACGGCAAGATGCCCGTCTCGCTGCTGGGCGGTGTGCCCGGCTTTCCTTCGCACGTGGACATTTCGGTTTCATCGACCGTACGCATCGCCGAGCCGCGCTACGTCTACAAGGCGCCGACCGTGTCCGAGCTCGACAACGAGGCCGGCGACTACAACCGCATCTATGTCTACTGCTTCAGCCCGGAAGTTGCGAAGGCCAATGGCGGTGGCGCCGCACAACGCGAAAAGGCTCGCTCCGAAATGGTGGCCATCGCCGACAATGCCGGGACCAAGTACACCTATCAGATGCCGCGATGCGACGCCGGCCAGCATCTCAGCTTTCGCCTGATGAACGTCCGCCTCGTGCGCACACAGCCCAATATGTGGGAAAGCAGGAACGCTCAGCGCTTCGATTACTATACCGACACGGAAATCAAGAACGGCGCCGAGGCCCACCATCTCGGCGGTTGGTCGGTTCTGGAAACCGTCGTCTGCAACTCGCTCAAGGACTGCAAGCCCAAGAGCCAGGGCGGCATCATTCCGGAAGGCAAGAACCGGGTGCCGCAGCAGGCGAGCACGTCCTGCTCGCCGGGCAAGTACATGTATTACGGCTGGGAAGATCGCCCGCCGGGCATGGCCGGCCCGTCGAAGGACTGGACCGACATCGCCTGGACGGACAAGGACTATGACGACATCCGCATCGTCATCGCCTGCCCCGAGCTTGAGGCGGTCGACGAACGCAGCGTAAGGCTGGTGAAATAGGCGGCCGCCGCGAATCGCCAGCCGCGCCTAACCTGTCGCGCGCCTGTAGAGCCAAAGCTGCGTCGGCGGCAGGTTCCTCAGGATGAAATCGAAATGCTCGACCGAATATGAGCCCCGGCCCGGTGGCACTGGCGACAGCGGCCCGTAGGTGAGCTGCACGATCGGCCGGCCGGGCGGTATGCGGTCCAGAAGATCCTCGACATAGGCGACGCGCCGCTCAACGGGGAAGTTGAGCAGCGGCACGCCGGATATGACTGAATCGAACGTCAGGTCGTGATTGTCGCCGAGCGTGCCGTCGAGATCGAAGGCGTCGCCCTGGATGATGTTCGACCGAGGGAACTCCTCGCGCAAATGCTCGACGAAATCTTCGGAATATTCGATCGACCATAGACGAGCGGCCGGCAGGCCCGCATCGAGTATGGCCCTGGTGATCACTCCGGTGCCCGGGCCGAGCTCCAGCACCGGCAGGCCCGAGCCGACATCGACGACTGAGGCCATGCGCCGTGCCGTGATCGTGCTCGTCGGCACGATCGAACCGACGGCCCTCGGCTTGTCGATCCAGCCCTTGAAGAACCGCAGCTCCTCGTCGAACCGCCTCGCCAGGGCCTGGCGCAGGTTCTGTGCCATGAAATGTCGCCTCCAAGCGATTGAACGTCGCATACCGTTAGGTAAGCGACACCCCTACGGTTGCAAGGCCTGACCGGACGAAAGCGGTGGATCAGTTGCTGAAGGGGAAGAAGTCCCTCATCCGCGCGAAAAAGCCGGTCGACTGCGGATTGTTCTCGTTGGAAGAGATCTGCTCGAACTCCTCGAGCAGTTCGCGCTGACGCTTTGTCAGGTTCTGCGGCGTCTCGATCGCCACCTGTATGTAGAGGTCGCCCAGATTCGGCTGGCGCAGCACCGGCATGCCCTTGCCCTTGAGGCGGAACTGCTTACCGTTCTGCGTGCCTTCGGGAACCTTGACCCGAGTCTGGGTTCGGTCGAGCGTCGCCACCTCGAACGAGCCGCCCAGCGCGGCCGTCGTCATCGATATCGGCACCTTGCAGAACAGGTCCGCGCCGTCGCGCTGGAACAGCTCGTGCGGCTTCAGCGAGAGGAAAATGTAAAGGTCGCCCGAAGGCCCGCCGCGCAGGCCGGCCTCGCCTTCGCCCGCCAGCCGGATGCGGGTGCCGTCCTCGATGCCGGCCGGGATGTTGACCGAAAGCGAGCGGTCCTCGGTGATGCGACCCTGGCCGGAGCACTTGGGGCAGGGGTCCTTGATCGTCTGGCCGCGCCCCTGGCAGCTCGGGCAGGTGCGTTCGATCGAAAAGAAGCCCTGGGTGGCCCGCACTCGGCCCGAGCCCGAGCACATCTGGCAGGTGACGGGCTGGGTGCCCGCCTTGGCGCCGGAGCCCGAGCAGTCGTCGCAGGTGATCGAGGCCGGCACGTGAATCTGGGCCGTCTTGCCTGCGAAGGCCTCCTCGAGACTGATCTCCATATTGTAGCGCAGGTCCGCGCCGCGTTCGCGCCCCCCGGATGAGCGGCCGCGCCGCCCCATCATGTCGCCGAAGATATCCTCGAAGATGTCCGCGAAGCCGCCTTGCCCGAAGCCCTGGCCGCCGCCCATGCCGCCATTCTCGAACGCGGCGTGGCCGAAGCGGTCATAGGCGGCCCGCTTCTGCGGGTCCTTCAGGCACTCATATGCTTCATTGATTTCCTTGAACTTCTGTTCGCAGGTGGCGTCGCCAGGGTTGCGGTCGGGATGGAACTGCATGGCGAGTTTACGGAACGCGCCCTTCAATTCCTTCTCGTCGGCACCTTTCTGGACCCCGAGCGTCTCGTAGAAGTCGGCCTTCATGTCTACCTTGAAGCGCTGTGCAATGGATTTCGCCGCGCGGCTGCCCCGCTTGCGACCGTTGCCCCGATTTAGGAAGCCTTGCCTCCCTACGCTAGTGCGGGCGCGCCCAACAAGCCGAAAAATCGCCGAAACGAGTGCATTTTCCGGTGGATGCCGGCTCGATCAGGCGCCCGACAGGGTCTTTGCGACCGGCGAGCAAGGCCACCGGCGGACGATCCGTATGCCCCGCTGCATTCGGCAGAATCGAAAGCGCCGCGGAAGGAAGCTCCCGCGGCGCTGCTCGTGTTCGGCGTCGAAACCGGATCAGGCCGACTTCTTCTTGTCGTCGTCGTCGATCTCCTCGAAGTCGGCGTCGACCACGTCCTCGCCGCTCTTCTCGGCATCAGCCTTCGCATCGGCCTCTGCAGCCTCAGCCTGGCTTGCCTCGTACATGGCCTGGCCAAGCTTCATCGAGGCTTCTGCCAGCGCATTCGACTTCGCCTTGATGTCCTCGGCGTCGTCGCCCTCGGTGGCCGTACGCAACGCGGCGATGGCGTCTTCGATCGCGGTGCGGTCCTCGGCGGAGACCTTGTCGCCGTAGTCCTTCACCGACTTTTCCGACGAATGCAGCAGGGCCTCGGCCTGGTTGCGGGCTTCGACCAGCTCGCGCCGCTTCTTGTCGGTCTCGGCGTTCGCCTCAGCGTCCTTCACCATCTTCTCGATGTCGGCGTCCGAAAGGCCGCCGGAAGCCTGGATGCGGATCTGGTGCTCCTTGCCGGTGCCCTTGTCCTTCGCCGAGACGTTGACGATGCCGTTGGCATCGATGTCGAACGTGACCTCGATCTGCGGTACGCCGCGCGGTGCGGGCGGAATGCCCATCAGGTCGAACTGGCCGAGCATCTTGTTGTCGGCCGCCATCTCGCGCTCGCCCTGGAAGACCCGGATCGTCACCGCCGACTGGTTGTCCTCGGCAGTCGAGAAGGTCTGGCTCTTCTTGGTCGGGATCGTGGTGTTGCGCTCGATCAGGCGAGTAAACACCCCGCCCAGCGTCTCGATGCCCAGCGACAGCGGAGTCACGTCGAGAAGCAGCACGTCCTTGACGTCGCCCTGCAGCACGCCCGCCTGGATCGCCGCGCCCATGGCGACCACCTCGTCCGGGTTGACGCCCTTGTGAGGCTCCTTGCCGAAGAACTGCTTCACCACTTCCTGGATCTTGGGCATGCGGGTCATGCCGCCGACGAGCACCACCTCGTCGATCTCGCCGGCCTTGAGGCCCGCATCCTTGAGCGCCGCCTTGCAGGGGCCGATGGTGCGCTGGACCAGGTCGTCGACAAGTTGCTCGAACTTGGCGCGGGTCAGTTTCATCGTCAGGTGCTTCGGACCTGTCTGGTCGGCCGTGATGAAGGGCAGGTTGATCTCGGTCTGCGACGCCGACGACAGCTCAATCTTGGCTTTCTCCGCCGCCTCCTTGAGGCGCTGGAGGGCCAGCTTGTCGTTCTTCAGGTCGATGCCCTGTTCCTTCTTGAACTCGTCGGCCAGATACTCGACCAGCCGCATGTCGAAATCCTCGCCGCCGAGGAAGGTGTCGCCATTGGTCGACTTCACCTCGAACACGCCGTCGCCGATTTCCAGCACGGAGATGTCGAAGGTGCCGCCGCCAAGATCGTAGACGGCGATCGTCTTGCCTTCCTTCTTGTCGAGTCCGTAGGCGAGCGCGGCCGCGGTCGGCTCGTTGATGATGCGCAGGACCTCGAGGCCGGCGATCTTGCCGGCGTCCTTGGTCGCCTGGCGCTGGGCGTCGTTGAAGTAGGCCGGAACGGTGATGACGGCCTTCTCGACCTTTTCACCAAGATAGGCTTCCGCCGTCTCCTTCATCTTCTGGAGTATCATCGCCGAGACCTGGCTGGGCGACTGCTTCTTGTCGCCCGCATCGACCCACGCGTCGCCATTGTCGCCCTTGACGATCTTGTAGGGGACGAGCTTCTTGTCCTTCTCGGTCACCGGGTCGTCATAGCGGCGGCCGATCAGGCGCTTGATGGCGAAAAGGGTGTTTTCGGGGTTCGTTACCGCCTGGCGCTTGGCCGGCTGGCCGACGAGGCGCTCGCCGTCGCCGGTGAACGCGACGATCGACGGCGTGGTGCGCGCGCCTTCGGCGTTCTCGATAACCTTCGCGTCCTTGCCGTCCATTACGGCGACGCAGGAATTGGTGGTTCCGAGGTCGATACCGATCACTTTGGCCATGTTCATTCTCTCCGATTAGCAGGCCGCCTGAGGACCCTATGAGGCATTCCGGGCGACGGCCCCTTACTGCTGGATGAAATCGCGAAACCGGCCGGTGACCGGCGACCCCGCGAGGTTGGCGCGTATATAAGAACCGCCGATTTGCCGCGCAAGTCGGGCGCGGAGGCGATTCCGGTGGAAATGCGCGCGCTTTCGGGTGATCCTTGTGGCCGCCCCGTGTCTGTATCCGGAGGTTTGCCATCCCCATATGCAGGCCATGAACATCGATTCCCCGCCTCCTGCTTCGGCTTTTCTCGAGCAGCGCCGGCACCGCGTGGTCAACACGGTGCACACTTGGCTGCTCGCTGGCGGCAGCCTGCTTCTGCTGGCGGTCACGGCATGGGTATTCGCCGGTCCCGTCGGAATCCTGGCCGCCATCGTCTTCGGCGGCCTGACAATGGCGGCTGTCCGTCGCGTCAGCCCGCAAATGGTGCTTACCATGTACAAAGCGCAGCCGGTGACGCAGGCAAGCTTCCCGGCTGGAATCGCGATCGTCGGGGAACTGTCGAGGCGCGCCGGCCTGCCGACCGTCCCGAGGCTTTTCGTCGTGCCGTCGCGGATGATGAATGCGTTCGCGGTGGGTCGGCGCGAGGATTCGGCCATCGCCGTCACCGATGCGCTGGCCCAGCGACTTACCACGCGCGAGCTCGCAGGCGTGCTGGCGCACGAGATCAGCCACATCGCCCATGAGGACGTCAGGGTGATGGCGCTTGCAGACATGGTGTCGCGCTACACCTCGTTGATGTCGACCGTGGGCATCATCTCGCTGTTGCTCAACATCGGTGGCATCGCCGGCGGCTATGGCGAGACGGTGCCGTGGCTGGCCGTGCTGGTTCTCGTCTCTGCACCGACTGTCGGCGGCCTGCTGCAATTGGCCCTGTCGCGCACCCGCGAATTCGATGCCGATCTCGGCGCGGCGATGCTGACCGGGGACCCGGACGGGCTCGCCTCGGCGCTGATGAAGCTTGAGCGCGTGCAGGGCCGCATGTGGGAATCGCTGATGCTGCCCGGCGGGCGCATCCCCGACCCGTCGATCCTTCGCTCACATCCGCCGACCAGGGAGCGCGTCGAGCGGCTGATGGCGTTCAAGGCGAGCGACGGGAACGTGCCGCTGGCGCCGTCGCCCGGCCCGGGCGTGGTTCGCCGGCCGTCCCTCGTGCCGCCCATTCCGTTGCCGCCCCGATTGCGCTTCGGCCAGTCGGGCCTGCTGCTGGCGGACATGCCGCTGGAAGGGGACGAGCCCGAATGGCCGGCCTCCTGTGGCTCGCTCTGCGTCGACGAGGGCGAGCCACGCATCAGGCTCCGGCGTGGCGGCGCGTGGTGGTGAAAGCGTCTCGCGTGCGCGACGCGCTTCGACGGTGAGCGCGCCGGCCAAACCTCTGTCAATCGGATGCGAAAGGCGCTAGAGACGCGTCCAGAGGATAGAGATGGAACTGAACGATACGATTGTCCGCGACGAGCCGCCCGTTGAGGCCGGATCGGCGGCGCAGCCGAGGAAGGTCTTCGTCAAGACCTATGGCTGCCAGATGAACGTCTACGATTCGCAGCGCATGGCCGACGCGCTGGCGGCCGAGGGCTACCAGCCGACCGGGACGCTTGAAGAAGCCGACCTCGTACTGCTCAACACCTGTCATATCCGAGAGAAGGCCGCAGAGAAGGTCTATTCCGAGCTGGGCCGTCTCAGGAAGCTCAAAGAAGAACGCCAGGCGGCTGGCCGCGAGACCATCGTCGGCGTTGCCGGCTGCGTGGCGCAGGCCGAGGGCGACGAAATCCTGCGCCGGGCTTCCGCCGTCGATCTGGTCATCGGCCCGCAGACCTATCACCGCCTGCCTCAGGCGGTTCGCCGCGCCCGCGCCGGCGAGAAGGTCGTCGAGACCGAGTACGCCATCGAAGACAAGTTCGAGCACCTGCCGAAGTTGCAGAAGGCGGCGGTTCGCAGTCGCGGCGTGACTGCGTTCCTCACCGTGCAGGAAGGTTGCGACAAGTTCTGCACCTTCTGCGTCGTGCCCTACACGCGAGGCTCGGAGGTATCGCGCTCCGTGGCACAGATCGTCGCTGAAGCCGAGCGGCTGGCCGAGGCCGGCGTGCGCGAGCTGACGCTGCTCGGCCAGAACGTCAATGCCTGGCACGGCGAAGGTTTGGATGGCTCGGAATGGGGGTTGGGGCAGTTGCTGTTCCGGCTGGCCGAGATACCCGGCATCGCGCGCCTGCGCTACACGACGAGCCATCCGCGCGACATGGACGACGCGCTGATCGAGGCCCACCGCGACCTCGACATCCTGATGCCGTATCTACATCTGCCGGTTCAGTCCGGTTCCGACCGCATCCTCAAGGCGATGAATCGCCGGCACACCGCCAGCGACTATCTGCATCTGATCGAGCGCATCCGAACCGCAAGGCCGGATATCGCCGTATCGGGCGACTTTATCGTCGGCTTTCCCGGCGAGAGCGACGCCGATTTCGAAGCGACCATGCAGTTGATCCGCGACGTCACATACGCGCAGGCCTTCTCGTTCAAATATTCGCCCAGGCCGGGAACGCCAGGCGCCGATCTGGATTGTCAGGTCGAGGAATTGATCAAGGACGAGCGCCTGCAGCGCCTTCAGGCTTTGCTTGTTGAACAGCAGGCGACTTTCGCCGCCGGCCTGGTCGGCCGTGACATGGACGTTCTTCTTGAGAAGCCCGGCCGCAACGCCGGTCAGGTCGTCGGTAGATCGCCCTGGTTGCAGCCGGTAATCGTTGATGAAAAGGCCGGCGAAATCGGCGACATTGTGAGAGTGCGAATCACGAAGACGGGTCCCAACAGCCTCTTTTCCGAGCCGGCAGCGGCGGGGTAGGGCTATCGGCAGGAGAGACGTTTGAGCGCCACGACAGAACTGAAAGCTGCGCCCGCCGGCGCGTCCGACATGGCGCATATCGTTCTGACCTTCGACAACAACCGGCTTGCAAGCGCGCTCTACGGCCAGTTCGACGAGCATCTGGCGAGGCTCGAACAGAAGCTCGGCGTCGACATACGCTCGAAGGGCAACCAGCTTTCCATCAAGGGCGAGGCGACTGCGGCAGAGCAGGCGCGCCGGGCGCTCGACTATCTCTACGACCTGCTACAGAAGGGGCATGACGTGTCGCCGTCGGAGGTGGATGGCGCCGTGCGCATGGCGATCGCCGCCGACGACCAGCTGACCCTGCCGACCATGGAGCGCAAGGGCAAGGTCGCCGCAGCGCAGATCGGGACGCGCAAGCGCACCATCCACGCACGCTCGATCAACCAGGACGCCTACATGCGGGCACTGGAGCGCTCTGAGCTTGTCTTCGGCGTAGGCCCCGCGGGCACCGGCAAGACCTATCTCGCCGTGGCATATGCTGCCATGCTTCTTGAGCGCGGAATGGTGGAGCGTATCGTTCTGTCGCGTCCGGCCGTCGAGGCGGGCGAGCGCTTGGGCTTCCTGCCAGGTGACATGAAGGAGAAGGTCGACCCCTATTTGCGGCCGCTCTACGACGCACTTTACGACATGATGCCGGCAGACAAGGTGGAGCGCGCCATCGCCGCTGAAGTGATCGAGATTGCGCCGCTGGCCTTCATGCGCGGGCGCACGCTGCGCAATGCGGCGATCATCCTCGATGAGGCTCAGAACACTACGCCGATGCAGATGAAGATGTTCCTGACCCGTCTTGGCGAGGGCGGGCGCATGATCGTCACCGGCGATCCCTCGCAGATCGACCTGCCGCCGAATACCAGATCGGGACTGGTCGAGGCCCTGCAGGTACTCGACGGCGTACCCGGCATCGTCACCGTGCGCTTCAACGACGTCGACGTCGTTCGCCATCCGCTGGTGGCCGAGATCGTCCGGGCCTATGACAGGCACGCTGGTGGCGCCGACCGCAAGGGGCGCATCGACGTCTGAGCATGATTCCGAATGATGGCAACCGGTTTTCGGAGATGACGGCGCTCGTGGAAAAGACCGACCGATGATCGACATCGATATTGCGGTGGAAGCAGGCGGCTGGGAGCCCGAAAGCGAGTTGCGCCCGCTTGTCGAGCGCGCCGCGGCCGCGGCACTTGCGCATCTGGAGCTGGACGGCAAGCCCAGCGAATTGAGCATCCTCTTCACCGACGATGCGCGCATCCGCGAACTGAACCGCGCATGGCGTGGCAAGGATAAGCCGACCAACGTTCTGTCGTTTCCGGCCTTCGAGACCGAACCGGGAGACCCGCTGCCGCCGTTGCTGGGCGACATCGTGCTGGCGCGCGAGACGATCGCTGCGGAAGCCGGGCTGGAAGAAAAGCCTTTCGATAACCATTTGACCCATCTCGTCATTCATGGGCTTCTGCATCTGCTGGGCCATGATCATGAAGACGAGGCCGAAGCGGAGCGGATGGAGGCTTTGGAGAGGCACATACTTTCCGAGCTTGCGATTCCCGATCCTTATGGCTAACTGAGAGGGTCCAATGACCCGAGAACGATGAACGAGAACGCACAGACGGTCCCCCTGCCGACGCAGGGCGAAGACCAGGGCTCCGACCAGTCGGTCGAGGGCCAGAGTAGGCCGGCTGGCGAAGCCGGCCCCAGACCATCACTGTTCCAGCGACTGGCCGCGCGTCTGCGCCCGCGCAACGGGGCGACCCTGCGCGAGGAACTGGCGGATGCCTTGTCCGAGCAGACGACCGGAACGGTCTTCTCTGCAGGCGAGCGGGCCATGCTCAACAACATCCTGCGCCTGCGCGAGTTGCGGGTTGAGGATGTGATGGTACCGCGCGCGGACATCGAGGCTGTCGACCTGTCGACCACCCTCGGTGACCTGTTGTCGCTGCTTGAGGAATCGGGCCATTCGCGCATGCCCGTCTATCATGAGACGCTGGACGATCCGCGCGGCATGGTCCACATCCGCGACGTGCTTGCCTATGTGGCCCGGATGGCCAAGCAGAAGCGCGGCCGCGGCCAGCGCAAGGCGTCGCAGGCTCTCGATCTCGCCAATGTTGATTTGACGAAGCCGATCGGCGAGCTCTCGATCATGAGGCCGCTGCTCTTCGTTCCGCCCTCCATGCTCGCCTCCGACCTGATGGCGCGCATGCAGGCCGAGCGTATCCAGATGGCGCTTGTCATTGACGAGTACGGTGGAACGGATGGACTGGCCTCGCTGGAGGACATCGTCGAGATGGTCGTCGGCGACATCGAGGACGAGCATGACGACGACGAGGCGCTTATCACGCGCACAGGCGACGGCGTCTTCGTGGTCGATGCCAAGGCAGAAATCGACGACGTGGCCGAGGCGATCGGCGGGGATTTCGCCGCTGGCGAGCATGCCGAGGACGTCGACACGATCGGCGGCATGATCTTCAATACGCTCGGACGCGTGCCGGTGCGCGGCGAGGTGGTGCAGGCGATACCGGGGTTCGAGTTCCACGTGCTCGACGCCGACCCGCGCCGTGTCAAGCGCGTACGCATCGTGCAGGGCCGCGCGGCAGACCGCCGGCGCCGGCCTCCTCGGCCAAGCGATCAGGCCGAGCCGGCCGAACAGGCGTTACGCGAGGATGCCGGCGAGACCGGCTGATCGGGTGCCGCGGCTGCGGACAGACGTCAGTTGGCGAAGATGCCGCGCTCGGAAACCTGGATGCCTGCGGGGCCGAGGATCACCGCGAACAGCACCGGCAGGAAGAACAGGATCATCGGCACCGTCAGTTTCGGCGGCAGCGCCGCAGCCTTCTTCTCGGCCGCGTTCATGCGCATGTCGCGGCTCTCCTGCGACAGTACCCGCAACGCATGCGCCACCGGCGTGCCGTAGCGCTCGGCCTGGATCAGCGCCTGGCTGACGCTCTTGACGGAATCGAGCCCGGTACGCGCCGCGAGGTTTTCATAAGCCTGCTTGCGTTCCTGAAGGAAGGACAGCTCGGCGTTCGTCAGCACCAGTTCCTCGGCCAGCGCCACCGACTGCATGCCGATCTCGTCGGCGACGCGGCGGAACGCCGCCTCGACCGACATGCCGGACTCCACGCAGATCAGCATCAGGTCCAGAGCGTCGGGCCATGCCTTCTGGATCGATTCCTTGCGCTTGCTGGCGCGGTTGGAGACGTAGAGGTTGGGCGCGTAGAAGCCGGCATAGGCCGCCAGGATGCAGACGAACAGCTTGATAAAGGGCGGCTGTTCGGAAAGTCCGCCCAGCACGAAGACGTAAAGCGCGCCGAGCAGGAGGCCGACGAACGGCAGCACGAGGCGGAAGAAGAGGAACTTGGTCAGCGGGTTCTGGCCGCGGAACCCAGCAACCTTGAGCGCCGCGATGGTCTTTTCATCGGCGAGCGCGCGCTTCAGGTCGAGCCGCTCGACGATGCTCTTCATGCCCAGCGACTGCTCCTCGCGCAGTCCCCGGCGCTTGCGGTCGGCCTCAGCCGCCAGCCGCGCGCGCTGCTTGGCGCGCAGTTCCTCGCGCTCCAGCGCCACCGTCTTCATGCGCGATTTGAGCGGATCGCCGCCGAAGGCCGGCAGTGCGGTGAACACCGTGACGAACACGGCCGCCGCCACGACGAGGGCGATCATGAAGCTGGGGTCGATGACGGACCTGATGACTGTGTCGATCATTGGCTGAGCCCTAGATATCGAAATTCATCATCTTCTTCATCGTGAAGATGCCCATGGACATCCAGATGCCCGACAGCACGAGAATGAGATGGCCTGTGGGATGTGTGAAAAGCGGCATGATGTAGTTGGGGCTCGACAGGTAGACCAGGAATGCCACGATGAAGGGCAGCGCGCCGATGATCGCGGCCGACGCCTTGGCTTCCATCGACAGCGCCTGAATCTTGGCCTTCATCTTCTTGCGGTCTCGCAGCACCCTGGAAAGATTGCCGAGCGCCTCGGAAAGATTGCCGCCGGCCTGGCTCTGGATCTGGATGACGATCCCGAAGAAGCCGGCTTCGGGGCACGGCATCGTTTCCGGCATGCGCATCACAGCTTCCTGCAATGACAGTCCGATCTGCTGAGATTCGGTGATGCGGCGGAATTCGGTGCGTACCGGCTCCGGTGCCTCGGCGGCGATCAGCCGGACGCCGTCGTTGAGCGGCAGGCCCGACTTGACGGCGCGAATGATGATATCGAGCGAGTTGGGAAATTCCTCGAGAAAGGCCTTGACGCGCCGCGCACGCTTGAAGGCGACAAACCAGCGCGGCAGCCCCAGCATGCCGGCGACCAGCGCGCCCAGAACGATGAGCAGCGGCATGCCGAATATGAAGACGATGAAGGCGACGACGAAGCCGCAGACGACCGAATAGACGTAGAAGCGCTCGACCGACACGTCGAGGCCCGCCTGGCGGAGCTGCACCCGCAAGGGCGGCTTCTTTACGTTCGCATCGCGCGCCTTGTGCTTGACCTCCAAATCCTTCAGCGTGTCCTGCACTGACTTGCGGCGCTTGGCGGCCTCGGCCAGCCTGTCGCGCGATGCCTTGACGGCGGACCGGTCGGTCTCGGCGTGCTTGACGCTTTCCAGCCTGCGGCCGGCCTTTTTCTCGTTCTCGATCAGGTTGTACATGAGAGCGTAGGCAAGCGCGCCGGCGCTCAGCGTCGCCAGCACGATGAAGGCAAGCACGGTATTGTCCAGTCCGAACATCGACGAACTCCTACTGCCCGCTCATCAGCCGGCCGCCGCTCATGGGGCGTGCTTTTCCATCGATTCCAGCGCCGTCGCCAGCCTGGCCTCCTCGCCGTAGTAGCGGGCCCGGTCCCAGAAGGACGGGCGCCCGATGCCGGTCGAGACGTGCTCGCCGACCAGCCGCCCCTGCGCGTCCTCGCCCTTGATATTGTAGAGGATCAGGTCCTGGGTGATGATGACGTCGCCCTCCATGCCGATCACTTCGGTGACATGGGTGATGCGGCGCGAGCCGTCGCGCAGGCGCGCGGCCTGGATGATGACGTCGATCGAGCCGACGATGATCTCGCGCACGGTCTTCTGCGGCAGCGCGAAACCACCCATCGCGATCATCGATTCGATACGGTTCAGGCACTCGCGCGGGCTGTTGGAGTGGATCGTTCCCATCGAGCCGTCATGGCCGGTGTTCATCGCCTGCAGGAGATCGAAGACTTCCGGACCGCGAACCTCGCCGACCACGATGCGTTCGGGCCGCATGCGCAGGCAGTTCTTGACCAGATCGCGCATGGTCACCTCGCCCTCTCCTTCGAGGTTGGGCGGGCGCGTTTCCAGGCGCACCACATGCGGCTGCTGAAGCTGCAGCTCCGCCGAATCCTCGCAGGTGATGATGCGCTCGTCGCGGTCGATGTAGTTGGTAAGACAGTTGAGCAGCGTCGTCTTGCCGGAACCCGTGCCGCCCGAAATGACGACGTTGCAGCGCACCCGGCCGATAATCTTCAGTACCTCGGCGCCCTCGGGCGTGATGGCGCCGAATTTGACGAGCTGATCGAGGGTAAGCTTGTCCTTCTTGAACTTGCGGATGGTGAGCGCGGCCCCGTCGATCGCCAGCGGAGGAGCAATGACGTTGACGCGGCTGCCGTCGGGGAGACGGGCGTCGCAGATCGGCGACGATTCATCGACGCGGCGGCCGACCTGGCTGACGATGCGCTGGCAGATGTTGAGGAGCTGCTGGTTGTCGCGGAAGCGGATCCCGGTCTGCTCTACCTTGCCGCCGACTTCGATGTAGACGTGCTTCGAGCCGTTGACCATGATGTCGGCGATGTCGTCGCGCGCCAGCAGCGGCTCGAGCGGGCCATAGCCCAGTACGTCGTTGCAGATGTCCTCGAGCAGGTCCTCCTGCTCGGAGATCGTCATCGCGAAGTTCTTGATCGCGATGATGTCGTTGACGATGTCGCGGATTTCCTCGCGCGCCGAATCGGGGTCCAGCTTTGCGAGCTGCGAGAGGTCGATCGTGTCGATCAGCGCGGAGAACACCTGGCTCTTGGTGTCGTAGTAGGTCTCGCCGCGCTCGCGCTGGACGCGCTTCGGCTCCGCGGCAAGCGGCGGCGGCTCGATCGTGCGCTTGGGCGCGGCCGGTTCGGCCGGCCGCTGGGGCGCGTCGAGCGTCAGCGAACCGGCGGCGGATGCCGGAGCGCGTGTCGCCTCTGGTTGGGAAGGCGGGCGGGAGCTCGGGGTATCCCGCGGTCCGCCCTCATTGCCTCTTCTGCCGAACATGATCGCGCCGCTCTCTGTTCCGGGTCTACTTCCTGAGCTTCAGGCGGCCGATCAGGTCCGCGAGCCCCGGCTTCTTCTTGGTCTTGATCTCGCTGCGCCCCGTCAAAACGTGTGCGATTTCGCCGACCGTCTTGACGATGGCGTGCTGGCCATCCATTTCGCCCAGCATTCGGCCGTTGTTGGCGCTGTTGCCGAACAGCGCCGGATCGAACGGGATCACCGCCATCGGCGTCAGTTCCAGCGGCTCGGCGAAATCGTCTGCGCTGATCTCCGGGCGCTTGGGCACGCCGGTCTGGTTGACGATCAGTCGCGGCGGTCCGTCGTTGGGACGCAGCTTCTTCAGCGTGTCCACCAGGTTCTTGGTGTTGCGCAAATTGGCAAGTTCCGGGGTCGCCGTGATGACGACCTCGTCGGCCTGCATCAGCACGTTCTTCGACCATCCGCTCCAGATGTGCGGAACGTCGAGCACCAGCAGCGGCGCGCTGCGCCGGGCGATGTCGATGATCTGCGTGAACGCCTCGGCGTCGAAATCGTAGGTCCGGTCGAGCATCGACGGTGCGGCCAGAAGCGACAGGCGCTCGGCGCACTGCGCAAGGAGACGGTCGAGATAGACCTCGTCGATGCGTTCGGGCGAGAAGATCGCCTCGGCGATGCCCTGCGCCGGATCCTGATCGAAATTGATGTTGGCCGTGCCGAATGCCAGGTCGAGATCGGCGATGACGACTTCGGACGAGAACAGGGACGACATCGACCAGGCTACGTTGTGGGCGATGGTCGACGAACCTACGCCGCCCTTGGCGCCGATGAAGGCGATCGACTTGCCGATCGGCTCGGACTCGGGGTCGACGAAGATCGAGGCGATGACCGACAGGATGTCGGCCATCGAGATCGGCGCGACGACATATTCCGAGATGCCGAAGCGGATCAGTTCGCGATAGAGCCAAACATCGTTGTAATGACCGATGACGATGACCTTGGTCGACGGATCGCAGACATTGGAGAGTTCCGTCAGCGAGGCGATGAGCTGCTTGGGCTCCTCGCGCGATTCCACGATAATCAGGTTGGGCGTCTGGGCCGACTGGTAAAAATCTATGGCGGTGGCGATCCCGCCCATATGCACTTTGAGATGCGTTCGGGCCATTCGGCGGTCGACCGCCGCGCGCTCGATCGGCGCGGCGATGCTCTCGGTCTCGCAGAAAGCCTGGATCGAGATGCGCGGGATCGGACGTAGCTCGCTCAGCGCAGCGATCTCGCTGTCGCTGGCGGCATCCTGATCCGCGGTGTCATAGGCAAGGTTGCTCATGGCGTGCGCCCCCGGTTCCCTTCGTTACCAGTCAACGTCGACCTCGGGGGTCCACTCCGAGACCCGAGCGCGGTAATCGTCGATCGAGATGTTGCGGCGCTCGGTGTCGACCGCGCTCGACTTGCGCGGACCAAGCAGGTCGGCAGGATTGGCGATCTGCGCTGCCAGGTTGTTCTGGTAGGAACAACCGAAATTCGCCCAGTGCCTGTTCTCGGTGGTGTCCAGCATGTCCGCCGGCCAGCGGCCGCACTGGCCGGTATGGGCGCGCATTTCGCCATAGACCAGCCGGATCGGCGCGTTGTCGCCGTACCGCGAAGCTTCATAGGGCTGGTGAACGACCCGGCCCTGCGGCACGCCCGACGCGTGCAGCCGCTGCATCATCGCTGCCGACACTGTGGAAGCGGCATGCTGGTTGGCCGAACCGTGCGGCACCAGGATCGAGACGACTGGCGCTGCGCTGCGGTCATAGTCGGCGATGAAGCCGTCGACAGCCACGCGCTGCACGCGCGACAGCGAACGGTCATGGACGCCGACGGGGATGTCGATCGTCTTGTCGACTTCCGAGATGATGATCGGATGGTTGGTCCGATAGTCGTCCGGTATCGCCCCCACGGTAATGGAGTCGCGCTTTGCGCAGCCAGTGGCGAGCGCGGCGGCGCCGAGAAGGACGAAGGCGAGGCCGGTCGACAGCCGCCGGTTCGGCGGTTGCTTGGCGCTTGTCACGAACACGTCTGGCATTGGAGCACGTCCCCGATCACTTGTAGATGAAGCCGACCACGCCGTGGTATCGCCCGGCCGGCCTGTCGGTCTTCATGGTTCCATAGACGCGGTTGACGCGGCCGAGGAACATTCCGGCGCCGTCGCTCGCGGGATTGAAATTGTCATCCGGCTTGGAGAGCGCGGCGCGGGCCGTCGGCTTCGTCAGATAGGGCGTGACGATGATGACCAGTTCGGTTTCGTTGCGCACGAAGTCGCGGCTGCGGAACAACGTGCCGAGCACGGGCACCTTGGCCAGGCCCGGCAGGCCCTGAACCACCTGGCGCACGTCGTCGCGCACGAGTCCTGCGATCATCATCGACCCGCCCGAGGGCAGTTCCACCGTGGTGTCGGCGAGACGCTTGCGGATGGAGATGAAATTGGTGCCGGAAAGCGAGCTGACCTCGTTGCGGCGCCCCGTCAGCGCGCTGATCCCGCGGTTCTTGCCGATGCCGCCCTCGAACGCGACGGACGCCTCGTTTGTTGGCTCCGAAACCTGCGTCCTGATTTTCAGGCTGATGCGACCCGGCGAAAGCACGACAGGCAGGAATTCGAGGCCGATTCCGTACTCGATCTGCTCGACGTCGTAGGAGATCTGGTCGTCCTGCACGTCGCGGTTTCGCACGATATTGAACTCGCCACCGACGCGGAAGGTCGCCTTCTCGCCGGAAACGGCCGTGAGTGTCGGCTCGGATAGGGTTTTCATGACCCCGGCCTGCTCCATCGCATTGAGATAGGCGCCAAGCAGATCGCCTCCGAGCGACAGTCCCGACGCGGCGAGCGGCTTGCCCAGTCCGAAGGCATGTTCGCTGACCGCTCCCCAGGTGATGCCGTCTGCGCCGCCGCCGCCAATCATGTTGACGCCGAGCTGCTTCATCACGTTGCGACTGACCTCGGCGACGGTAACCTTGAGGGTTACCTGATCCTCCCCGATGATCTGGAGCATGTTGACGATGCGGCTGGTGCGGCGCTGCTGGTCTGGGTTGTTGATGTCGACGCCACCGGCCGAGTCGCCGCCGGCTGCGGTCTGGGAGTACTGGCCGGTCGTCGCCTCGCCGCCGCTGACGAAGAGCTGCGCGAGCTGCTCGGCGCGCTTGGCGTCGAGCGGCGTGTCGACGGTGCCGGTCAGCACGACGTTGTCGTTGATCAGCTCGGCGCTGATCTCGGAATTGGGCAGGAAGCGCTTCAGATAGGCTTCGAGACCGCTCACGTCGCGCTCGACCTGCAGGTCGAGGCTGGCGATCTGCTCGCCATTGGGGCCGAACACGAAGATGTTGGTCTCTCCGACAGACTTGCCGAAGAGATAGATGCGGCGCGCCGTGCGCGTCACCGCGTCGGCGACAGACGGGTTGGCAACCAGTATGTCATAGGCGTCGCGCGGCAGGTCGACGACGATCGACTTGTTCAGGCCGAGCTTGATACGCTGGCTCGACGATTGGCCGCTGACGGACAACACGCCCTGCGCGTGCGCTTCCGCCGTGCCCAGCGGGACAGGGGCCACAACGCCGCCGAGGGCGATTGCGAGCGCGGTGAGCGAACTGGTGACCGCGCGCGGTGAGGGGATGCGAACTTTGAGGCGGCTTGTTCCGATGCTCATTTGCGCGCTCCAACCTCGGTCACCTCGCCGGAGCGGATGAGGCGCACGGTTCCGCGCCTGCCCTGGCCCGATACGAGGTAATCGGCTTCTTCTTCTATGACTTCCTGCGTGTCGACGATGGCCCGCAGCGCCAATGCCAGGCGGTCGGCCATCTGCTGGGCGACCGTGATTATTTCCGCTTGCTGAGGCGTCAGCTCAAGCGTCGCCGTGTCGCCGACGCGGACCCTGCGGCCCTCCTCGTCTTCCTGGATCGCCTGGTCGATGGCGAGGACGCGGATGTTCTTCAGGATCGTCTCGGTTACGTAGTTTTCGCCGCCGCCACCACCGTCGCTGGAGCGGCGTGTCATGATCACGTCGACATAGTCGTTCGGCAGGATGAAGCCGCCCGCCGACGTGTCGGCGGCGATCTGCGTCGCGACGGCGCGCTTTCCCGAAGGGAGGATGGACGACATGAAGCTCTGCCCCTCGCCGATCAGCTTCGAGCGGCGCAGCGGTTCGCCGGCATACATGGGCACGCGTGCGATGGCGCCGCGCAGTTCTTCAAGCGCGTTGGGCTCGCGGTCGCGGGTGATGAACGCCTCCGTGACGCCGGCCGACGGCCAGGACTGCCAGTTCAGGCTCTCGCCGATCGTGCCGCCCATGACGACATCTGTGTCGAGAACGAGAACCTCGGTCAGCCTGATGGCGGGCTCGCGCGGGCCTTCATCGACAATGACTTCTGGCGGAGGCGGGGTCGCCATTCTCTTCGCGACATAGCCGGCGCCGATCGCCGTTGCGACGGCGACACCCAGAATGACTACGCGGGATGGTGCCATGAGTCCGGACCTCGTACTCGGAAAAACCGATGAACCAAGGCGGACATTGGCGCTGCAATCGTCAAATTAGGGTTAATGGAGAGCTTACAATCGTGATTAATGTAAAGTTTATCGACCGCTCCGGTTGCTTCATCGCGGCGTCTATATTGCCGTGAGCCGGGCCAGAGCCCACTGCATCAGAGGCGTCGATGGATAGACGATGAGGCCGCTCACGCCGAGCGCCACACCATAGGGGATACCGGCCTTCGAGTTGGCGAAATGCCGGAGAAGCATATACCGGCCAGTGTAGGCGGACCAGATGGATCCACGATACATCAGGATCAGAACGGTCAACAGGCCGCCGATCACGGAGGCGTAGACCAGGTACGCCAGAAGTTCCAGCGACAGGCCCATCCACAACGATGTCGCGGCAAGCAATTTGGCGTCGCCACCGCCCATGGCGCCCAGCGCAAACAGCGAGAAGGTGACCGTAAGCACGAGGCCGGCGGCGGCAAAATGCCAGCCATAGGCGTCCAATCCCATGCCGGAGAGGGGCGCCACCACTGCGAAGGTGGCGATAAGGATCAGCGAGACCCGATTGGCGATGGTCATCGACACCATGTCGGAAACAGCGGCGAATACCATGCAAAATGGAAAAACGACGAAAATGAGCGCTTCGATCATCTGTCAGGCCGTTTCCAGATCCATTTGATCTACCCAAGCTACCGGTTCGCACTTAATCTTCGATGAAGCAGACCTTGCACAACCTAACAAAAAAGGCCGCCCCTCGCGGAACGGCCTTTTGGAAGGGCGCCGGCGCGATGCCGGCGCGATCGGTATCAGCCACCGCCGTTCGGGTTGGCGAGGCGGGTCGAGATGCTGGTGAACATCGTGCCGAGCTGGGTGCCGACGGCGCCCGCGCCCGCGATGATGGCCAGTGCGATGAGGGCGGCGATCAGGCCGTACTCGATGGCGGTCGCACCGGACTCGTCCTTTGCAAAACGTGCGAAGATCTTGGTCATGTGAGAGCTCCTTACTCCGTGTGATTACAGCGCGTCCGTCAACGATTCTTCTGTGTCGATCGGATGGCATCACGTTAGGAGGAAGCTCTTGCGAACGGCTTAAGAAACAGCCTTACCGAATCCTTGCGAGATGGAGTCCATAGCCGTGGTTAACGGGCGAAGAGAGAAATAGATAGACTTGTATGCATCGTCGCCGCGTCGGTGTTCATCTTATTTCAGTGTTTGCACTGTACCGCATTGTGCATGATCAAGAGAAAAAGTCTTGAGGCGCCGGAAGCATTCGTTCTTCGCCTGACGCTGGCGGTGGCAGGCCTCTGCCTGGTGCTAGTCTCGGTGCGCGGTGCGGTGGTGGACCTGCAGGCCTATTCGCTCGGGATCGGCGGTGCGATGATCCTATTCATCGCCGGCCTTGGCTACCGCATATCGGGTCGTGACGCCCGTATCGGGGCCACGCTCGTCTGCGCCAGCCTTTTCATCCTTTTCACGATATCGCTCTCCCTGTTCAACTATCTGCTTTTGCCGCACTGGTCGCCGACCATTGATGGCGCTCTCGCGCGCATCGACGAGGCCATGTTCGGCTACAGATGGCCGGACCTCGTCGCCTGGAGCGCAGGACATCCGTTGCTGAACGAGACGATGCGATACGCTTATCTTTCGACGCTGCCGCAGATCGCGGTGCTGCTCGCGCTTCTCGGGCTGAGCGGTCGTACCCAGGCGATGTACGGGCTGATGGTCTCGATCGCCGTGGCCGGCTTGGCCACCGTCTGCTTCTGGGGCTTCTTTCCCTCGTTGGGGCCAAGCGCGATATTCGACCTTCCCTCCGATATCCTTGCAGCCGCCGACCCGGTGGTCGGCCCGGACTATGGACAGACGATCCTGGATCTGTTCGCGCGCGGAGCGCCAGTGCTGTCGCCGGACGAGATACGAGGCCTGATTGCATTCCCGTCATTTCATGTCGTCCTGGCACTGGCGGCCGTCTATTACTCGCGCGATGTCGCCTGGGCGTTCCCGGTTTATCTGGCGATCAACCTGTTCGTCATGCCCGGCGTGCTCGTCCACGGCGGCCATCACGTCGTCGACATACCGGCCGGCGCCGTGACTTTCGCTGCGTCCGCGTTCCTCGCCGCGCGTATGCACAAGAGCGTTGAACAGCCCGCCCAAGCGGAGTTCGGCGCCGTGCCGGCTGAGCGAAGTGCCGAGACGCTCGCCACTTAACTCTTGGTTCACCAATCTCCTTCATCTTCCGTTGAGGTCGCTTGGAACCGGGGAGCTTCACGCATGGCACGGCGCTGGATGAGGACTATCGCATTGCCCGCCCTGACTGTGGGCCTGTTCGCCCTTTCCGTGCCGGCCGTGGCGAGCGAAGCGATCGAGGTCGTCATGAACCAGGCGAAGATCGTCAAGCTGGCGAGCCCCGCCGACACGATCGTTATCGGCAATCCCATGATCGCAGACGCGTCCGTCCAGGATGCCACCACGATCGTTCTGACCGGCCGCGGCTTCGGCGTCACCAATCTCGTCGTCCTCGACAGGGACGGCAACGCGATCGTCGACGAGCAGGTGGTGGTGTCGCGCCAGTTCGCCAACTCTGTGCGCGTCTATCGCCGGGCCGAGGTGCAGACCCTCTCCTGCACGCCCTATTGCGAGTCTTCCTACAAGAGCGACGCCGAACGCCAGTCGGAAGTCGAGATGAGCGCGAGCCAGTAGGCCGGTTCCGCCGGCCGACAGGGTTAACCGTTTCCTGATCCGTTCGCTGCAATTCGCGCTTTCGCCAAAACTCGCCTTCAACGTCCCTTCTGTATGGTTCCAGCCGTATCTTTGATCGGCGGGAACCGGACATGGGCATCACGGGCAGGTTGAATTCGGCACGGACACGGGGCCGGTTGCAGCTCGGCGCACTGCTGAAGACGTTTCGGCGCGACGGCAAGGGCAGCATAGCCATCGAGTTCGCGGCACTGGCGATACCCTTCGCCATGCTGGTCTTCGCCATACTGGAGAGCAGCATCTCCTTTGCCGCCCAGCAGCTGATGGCCAACGTGACTGACGACGTTGCCCGGCAGTTCCGGACCGGCCAGATCAAGTCGGCCGACATCAACGAGGCAAAGCTGCGCAAGATCATCTGCGACGATCTGGAGATCGTCGTCTCCAGCGGCTGCCCCGGTCTCGAGATCGACCTCAAGCGCTACGACACATTCGCCGAGGCGGCGGCTCAGCGCATCAAGTTCAAGAACAACGACATCGACACCACCGGGTTCTCGGTCGAGCCGGGCCAGTCGCTGTCGAAGAACCAGCTGCGCGTATTCTACCGCTGGCCGGTGATGACCGACTTCCTGCGCAAGTCGATGTCTAACCTCAAGGACGGCAAGACGCTGCATTTCGCGACGGTTACCTGGCAGAACGAGCCGTTCGACGACTGACTGCGCCCTCGAATTGGACGAACAGGCGGGGAGTGGGACATGGACAGGACAAGCAACACAGCAGGCAGCCGGATCAGGGAGCTGCTTTCCCTTACGCGGGCTATGCTCGTCGATCGGCGCGGCGTGGCGGCGATCGAATTCGCCTTCATCGCTCCCGTGCTGCTGGCACTCTATTTCCTGACGATGGAAGTCGGCCAGGCAATCGAGGCCAACAAGAAGGTCGGCCGCGTCGGCTCGATGGTCGCCGACCTCGTCACCCAGCAGCAGAGCATGCCAAGCAGTGAGCTTGACGCGATCATGCGGATCGGCGGCGCCATCATCCAGCCTTACAACCGTACGCAGCCGAACATCGTCGTCACCGCAATCGAGATCACCAACGAGCAAAGCCCCAAGGTACGGGTTGTGTGGTCGCGCAAGATGGTCAACGGCGCGTTCAGCCGGGCCGCAGCCCCTGGCGATACAACGACGGTTCCGGAAAAACTCAGGATCCCGGGCACCTTCCTGATCCGCGTTTCTGGCGAACTAGACTACAGGCCGGTGATCACCTGGGCTGCCGACAACAAGGCGTCCATGGGGCTCACGGCCGCTTTCGACAAGATTGCGATGAGGGAGACCTATTACCTGCGCCCCCGCATGAGCCCGCGCATCGACTGCACGGGATGCTGACGGACGATCAGTTGCCCGTCTTGCGGTCGCGAAGCAGCGCCACGGCGTCGAGCGCAAGCGAGTAGTCTTCCGCATCCACTGCGATGAAGCTGCCCGAGGAGCGCGGATCGAGCAGCGTCGCTGCCGTTTCTTCCCCGGCGACACCGTGGACGAGCATTGCAGCCAGAGCCGCGACGACGTCGCGGTCCAGATCGTTGCGCACTGCATGCGGGCCGTACGGGATCGTCCCGGATCGCCAACTGCCGGTCCCGCCCGCATCGGTAGACGGGGCGTCACTCGGCCAGGCAGGGCGCCAGCCGAAATAGCCTTCCACCGCGCGCTGTTCGTAGAGGGCGCGGGCTTCGCCTGTGTTGGCAGCGACAATCAGCTTCCCGCTCGACTGGGCCGCCTTGGCCTCCGGCGAAGCGAAGAGCGGTATCAGCCGCGTGGCGAGGCTGTCGTCGGCGCCTACCGCCAGCCGCAGGCCATTCCCGCCCTCGGCCTCGGCGTCGCCGATGAGCACCGACCTGATGCCCAGCGACCCGTCGCTCGCCACCGGAGCGGCGAGCGGTCGCAAGCACTCGCAGCGCAACTGCGCCGCCGCGAAAGCTTGCGTGCTGTACACGGCGTAGTCGATGCGCCCTGACAGTTGAGCCTCGATCAGCCGGTCGAAATTCTCTGCCACAAACACCTGGATGGTGCGGGAAACCGCCCGGCCGAATTCTGACTCGATCTGCGCCAACCCTTCAACATGGGCACTCCCCGCATCGCGGGCGACGATACCGATCCTGAAAATGTCGTCGGCCAGAGCAGACGGCACGCTCGTCGTGCAGGCGAGCAAGGTCAGGAATAATGACCCGGACAGATACTTTGAGGTCATCGATCGATATTTCCCTGACAGCCTGGAGCGGGCGGCCAGTGTGACGTGGTTTGGTTTCCGAATTGCCAATGACGGGGTTCGGCCATATCTGTCGAAGAGTGGTCCCGCGCTGGAGCAAGCATTTCGCCATGGCACGCGCCTTCGTTTTCGTACTCGACTCTTTCGGTATTGGTGGTGCGCCGGATGCGGAGCGCTATGGCGACGAGGGGGCCGACACGTTCGGTCATATCGAGAGTGCCTGCACGGCGGGCACGGCTGACGTCGCGGGTCTGCGCGGGGGACCTCTGGCGGTACCCAACATGCGCCGGCTCGGCCTCGGTCACGCCGCCGCGCTCGCCACCGGCCGGCCGATGCCGGCAGGTGTTCCGGCGGGCTTCTACGGCGCTGCCACTGAGACATCCAGCGGCAAGGACACGCCGTCCGGGCACTGGGAGATCGCTGGCCTGCCGGTGCGCTTCGACTGGGGGTATTTTCCTGACGAGGTACCGGCATTCCCCGACAAGCTGACCGCGTCGCTGATCGCCCAGGCAGGCCTGCCGGGCATTCTTGGCAACTGTCATGCCTCCGGTATCGAGATCATCGAGCGCTTCGGCGAGGAGCACATCCGCACCGGCAAGCCGATCTGCTATACCTCGGTTGATTCCGTGCTTCAGATTGCTGCCCATGAAGAGCATTTCGGGCTCGATCGCCTCTACGAGGTTTGCAGGATCGCCCGGCGCATCGTCGACGAGTGGAATATCGGCCGTGTGGTCGCGCGTCCGTTCGTCGGCACGACGCGGGAAACGTTTGAACGCACGCCCAACCGCAGGGATTATGCGGTGCCGCCGCCGGAGCAGACGCTTCTCGACCGCGTCGTTGCCGAAGGGCGCAAGGCATTTGCCGTCGGCAAGATAGGCGACATATTCGCCCACCGGGGCATATCCGACCTCCGCAAGGCGCCGAACAACATGAAGATGTTCGACGCTGCGCTGTCAGCGATGGCGGATGCGGGCGATGGTGACTTCGTCTTTGCCAATTTCGTCGACTTTGACACCAATTTCGGCCATCGACGCGACGTTGCCGGTTATGCTGCGGCGCTCGAGGCGTTCGATGCGCGCCTGCCCGAGGCGCTGGCGCGCCTGCGCGGCGGCGACCTGCTGATCCTGACGGCCGACCATGGCTGCGACCCGACCTGGCGCGGCACGGACCACACGCGCGAGCGGGTTCCGGCTATCGGCACCGGACCCGGGCTCGCGCCGGTGTCCGTGGGGGTCAGGGAAACGTTCTCCGACATCGGCGAAACCGTTGCCGACCATCTCGGAATGGCGCCGGGCCGCCACGGCTCATCCTTCCTCGACCTGATCCGCGCCGATGCCTGAATTGCCTGAGGTCGAGACGGTCCGCCGGGGCCTGCAGCCGGTCATGGAGGGCGCACGCATCCTGTCCGTCGAGCAGCGGCGACCTGATCTGCGCTTTCCATTTCCGGAGCGGTTTTCCGAAAGCCTCTCGGGGCGGACGATCATGTCGATCGGCCGCCGCGCCAAATATCTCACCATGCACCTCGATCGCGACCCGGTGCTGATTTGCCATCTGGGCATGTCAGGTTCGTTCCGCATACTTTCCGGCCGCTCGGCGTCGCTGCCGGGCGTTTTCCATCACGAGCGCTCCAAGGATGAGGCGCACGACCACGTGGTCTTCAATGTCGAGGATGCGCACGGAGAGGCGCGCCGCGTGGTGTTCAACGATCCGCGACGTTTCGGCTTCATGTTGTTCGCCGAAAGCGCCGTGCTGAATGAGCATGCCTCGCTCGCCGGCCTGGGCGTGGAGCCTACCGGCAACGCGCTCGACGGCACCCTGCTGTCCGAACTCTTGCGTGGCAGGCGGGCGCCGCTCAAGGCCGCGCTCCTCGATCAGCGGCTGATTGCCGGGCTGGGCAACATCTATGTCTGCGAAGCGCTGTGGCGAGCCGGTCTTTCGCCGCGTCGCGAAGCGGGATCGCTGGGCGCCGCCGAGGCCGACCGTTTGTCCAGCGCCATCCGCGACGTTATCGCCGAGGCGATCGAGGCGGGGGGCTCTTCCCTGCGCGACTACGTGCGCGCTGACGGTTCGCTGGGCTACTTCCAGCATTCCTTCAGTGTCTACGACCGCGAAAGCCAGCCCTGCCCGAGACAGGGCTGCGGCGGCACGATCAGCCGTATCGTGCAGTCCGGGCGCTCGACCTTCTATTGCCCCTCCTGCCAGCGTTAGCTATTCCCGCAGCAACGGTTCACGCTCAGGGAGACGGAAGATGGGCTACGAGACAATTCTCATCGAGACGCGAGGCAAGGTCGGGCTGATCACCCTGAACCGCCCCAAGGCGCTCAATGCGCTGAACTCTACCGTGCTCATCGAGGTGATTGCGGCACTGGAGGCCTTCGACGCCGATCCCGGCATCGGTGCGATCGTGATCACCGGTTCGGAGAAGGCCTTCGCCGCCGGCGCCGACATTAAGGAGATGCAGGACAAGTCCTACATCGACATGTACATGGCCGACTTCTTCGGCGGTTGGGAGGCGATGACGCGGATCCGCAAGCCGATCATCGCGGCGGTTGCAGGCTATGCGCTGGGCGGCGGCTGTGAACTGGCGATGCTGTGCGATTTCATCGTCGCCGCCGATACGGCCAAGTTCGGCCAACCGGAGATCACGCTCGGCGTCATGCCCGGCATGGGCGGCTCGCAGCGATTGACCCGCTTCGTCGGCAAGTCGAAGGCGATGGACATGTGCCTGACCGGGAGGATGATGGATGCTGCCGAGGCCGAACGCAGCGGCTTGGTGTCGCGTGTGGTGCCGGCGGGCGAGCTCATCGAGGAAGCGCTGAAAGCCGCAGCCAAGATTGCCGAATTTTCGATCCCCGCGGCGATGATGGCCAAGGAAGCCGTGAACCGCTCCTACGAGACGACGCTGTCCGAGGGGTTGCGTTTCGAGCGCCGGGTGTTCCACTCGATGTTCGCCCTGGACGACCAGAAGGAGGGCATGGCGGCCTTCGCCGAGAAGCGCCAGCCAAGCTTTCGCAACCGCTGACCGCTTTTGCCGAACAAGCGTTGACGCGCCGGAAAACCTCCTCTATAAGCCCGGCCAACTGAGGCGGCCCATGGCCGCCCCTTTGTTGTTGCGCCTGGTGGCGGGTCTTCGGTGGACCTTTCCGTTTGGGGCGCATTTACGCTGACAGTCTGGAAGAGAGAGGCACCATGGCCAACACGTCTTCGGCCAAGAAGGCAACGCGCAAGATCGCGCGCCGCACCGCGATCAACAAGAACCGCCGTTCGCGTGTCCGCACGTTCGTGCGCAAGGTCGAGGAAGCGCTCGCCTCCGGCGACAAGGCTGCCGCGACGGCGGCTTTCGCTGCGGCTCAGCCCGAGCTGATGCGCGCGGCCGGCAAGGGCGTCCTCCATCGCAATACTGCCTCCCGCAAGGTGTCGCGCCTCGCGCAGCGACTGAAGGCCCTTAGCGCCTGATCCTGGACTGCCCACGGTAGAGGGGAATCGAAAGGCCCGGCGCCAAGCGCCGGGCCTTTTTCGTTTGCCGGGTCAACGTTTGAGCCTTTCGTCGCACTAAACCTTGTGCCTCGCAGTCAATCGGCCGCCATGCGCGGGCAGGATGTGCCGCTGCGTCATGCAACTAGTGGCGCGCTTCAGAGAAAACCATACAAAAACAGTGACTTACAGACGGTCCCGTTTCGTTCGCAGCAATTGCCCGGCTTCAGCCGGCTAACGCAGCATGTCAAGCGGTTTTTCTGTCGTGAGGGCAGATTCTGGTCACGCTGACGAAATGTTTTTAATCAAAACGACTTACCGTCCGGCCGGCCTTGCGGCGACCAGAGTCAAGCCGAATCTTGCCTCCGATTCATGAAAAATTCCTTAGAGCTCTATTGCTCTGCGGGTCTGCTTTTCCTAGTCTTGGCTCATCGAAAAGGGGCGGCCTTTTTGGCCTGCCGATCCATCTTGAAAGCGCCGACAGCGCATCGTGGGCTTAGGTCCGCGAGGGGTGGCTTGTTCCCTTCTCGAGATGTGGGGACTATCGGATTTCGGCAATTTTCCGCTTCGGGCAGAGTCTCGGAGACCGGACTATTTGTCTTTGTGGGATTGGGCGATAGCGGCGTTGCCGCGCATCACGCAGCATCTAGTTGGAGGTATCCCAGCCGAGCAGGCACGTACGAGGACGGCAACGGACGCAACGATCCGCGCCGCAAGTCCGGCACACAGAAGAATGTCGGCGGCAGCGAGGATCGAAGAAGCACAGGGAAAGTCAAAGCGGATGCAAAGCGGCATTGCAGCGCGGGCCGAGCCGGCCTCGCATTTTTCAGCAAAAGTCATTGGGAAAGGAGAGGACATGGCACCGTCAAACGGGCCAGAGGCCATTTTTGAGCGCGTAATGACGCAACTCAGGGCCAGGCTTGGACAGGACGTGTTCTCGAGTTGGTTCGGACGCATGAAGCTGGCGGAAGCCTCGCGCGGCGTTGTCCTTCTTTCGGTCCCGACGGCATTCCTCCGGCAGTGGATCAACAGTCACTATCTCGATCTCATCGTCGAATTGTGGAAGCAGTATGACCCGAAGCTCCTGAAACTGGAGATTGCCGTGCGGTCCTCGACCCGCAGCGCGATCGCGCCTTCGGAAGATCAGCGCCCAGCTGCCCGCAAGGCTATGCGCCCTGCGGCCCCGCAGCCGCAGACTGCCAAGGGACAGAGCCCGGTCGCCGCGCCGCGCGTCGCCGCGCCTTCCGACGGTTCGTCGCGTCAGTCCGTTCTCGGCTCGCCCCTGGATGGCCGCTACACCTTCGATTCATTCATTGAGGGGCCGTCCAATCGGGTCGTCTTCGCTGCCGCGCGCTCCGTGGCGGAAGCGTCGGCCAGCGCTCTGCGCTTCAATCCGCTCTTCATCCACGCCTCGGTCGGGCTGGGCAAAACCCATCTCCTGCAGGCCATTGCCGCCGAAGCGCTGAAGCGCAAACCGCAGTCGCGCGTTGTCTACCTGACGGCGGAGTATTTCATGTGGCGCTTCGCGACGGCTATTCGGGACAACTACGCACTGCATCTGAAAGAGCAGCTGCGCGATATCGACCTGCTGATCATAGACGACATGCAGTTCCTGCAGGGCAAGTCGATCCAGCACGAGTTCTGCCACCTGATCAACATGCTGCTCGACAGTGCCAAGCAGGTCGTGGTTGCTGCCGACCGCCCGCCGCATGAGCTGGAATCGCTCGAACCGCGCGTGCGCTCGCGCCTCAATGGCGGTGTCGCGCTCGAGATGGGCGCGCCGGACTTCGCTATGCGGCTGTCCATCCTGCAGCAACGCTATGCGGCCGCGGCCGCCGAGGACCCGTCGTTGAAAATCCCGGACGACATCCTGGCGCATGTGGCGCAGACCGTGACCGGCAGCGGCCGCGAGCTGGAAGGAGCCTTCAACCAGGTTCTGTTCCGCCAGTCCTTCGAACCTGAGATGTCGTTGGCCTGGGTCGACGATCTTCTGGGCAACATGTACCGCTCGGGCGAGCCGAAGCGCGTGCGCATCGAGGACATTCAGCGCATCGTCGCCCGTCACTACAATGTCTCGAAGACCGAGCTGCTCTCCAATCGGCGCACGCGGACGATCGTCAAGCCGCGCCAGGTGGCGATGTATCTGGCGAAGGTGCTCACGCCCCGCTCCTTACCGGAGATCGGTCGCCGGTTCGGCGGCCGGGATCATACGACGGTGCTTCACGCAGTTCGCAAGATCGAGACTGTTTCAGGTACTGACAACACGCTGGCGCAGGAGATAGAGCTGCTCAAGCGCCTGATCAGCGAACAGGCGATGAGCTGAACGAACGCCGCCGCGAAGCCCGACCTGGGCGGCGCGCCGCAACTTCTGGGGAAAGCCCGTGCCCGCCGGCAGTCCGAGCGGGCGCGGGCTTGCCTTTATGGGCATTTTCCTGTCAGTTTCGACGACCATTTTCGCTGGAATCGCAGCCGACTGCGGCTCCCGGCGGCCTCCTGAACCGAATGCCTGCGGGACCCTCGTGTCATGCGTGTTACCCTTGAACGCTCCAACCTCCTGAAGTCGCTGAACCACGTTCACCGCGTTGTCGAGCGCCGTAACACCATACCGATCCTGTCGAACGTCCTTTTGGCCGCGAGCGGGGCCAGCCTGGAGATGAAGGCGACCGATCTCGACCTGGAGGTGACCGAGGCGACGGCCGCCAGCGTCGAGCAGGCGGGCGCCACGACGGTTCCGGCGCATCTGCTGTACGACATCGTGCGCAAGCTGCCCGACGGGGCGGAGGTGATGCTCAAGCTCGACGACGGCGGCAACGCCATGTCGGTCATTTCGGGGCGGTCCTCGTTCAGGCTTCAGTGCCTGCCGCAGGCCGATTTCCCGGAGCTTTCGGCCGGATCGTTCAGCCATATCTTCCGGCTGGAGTCCGAGGCGCTCAAGGGTCTGATCGAAAAGACCCAGTTCGCGATCTCCACCGAGGAAACCCGCTACTATCTGAACGGCATTTTCCTGCACGCGCACGAGGAAGGCGGCAAGCTGATGCTGCGCTCGGTAGCAACGGACGGGCACCGTCTCGCGCGCGCCGAGGTGGAGGCGCCGGCGGGATCCGAAGGCATGCCGGGAATCATCATTCCGCGCAAGACGGTCAGCGAGTTGCAGAAGCTGGTGGACGATCCAGACGTGGCGGTGACGACTGAGCTTTCCGACACCAAGATCCGTTTCACCATCGGCTCGGTCGTGCTGACCTCCAAGTTGATCGACGGCACCTTCCCTGATTATCAGCGGGTGATTCCGACGGGGAACGACAAGAAGCTGGTGATCGACAGGCAGAGCTTTGCGCAGGCCGTCGATCGCGTCTCGACCATCTCCTCGGAGCGCGGGAGGGCGGTCAAATTGTCCATTGCCTCGGGGCAGGTGACGCTGACGGTGAACAATCCGGATTCCGGCAGCGCGACGGAGGAGGTGGCGGCCGATTATGACGCTGATCCGATCGAGATCGGCTTCAACGCCCGCTACCTGCTCGACGTCGCAGGCCAGCTTTCGGGCAGCGAGGCACGCTTCATGCTCGCCGACGCGGGGTCGCCGACGCTTATCCACGACACCAGCGACGAACGCGCGCTCTATGTCCTGATGCCGATGCGAGTGTAGTTCACGTGCGTCCTACCACGTGAAATTTGAAGGACGCACCGAACATACCCGTTGGATGTCGGAACCGTCGGTGCAAGCCACACTGGAAGCCGTGACCCAGGATCGCCCAACGGAGTCGCAGACCCATATCGCGCGGCTGCTGCTGACCGATTTTCGCAACTATGCCCGTGTAGAGCTGGATCTGGCTCCGGGCCTTGTGGTTCTGACCGGCGACAACGGCGCTGGCAAGACCAACATGCTGGAGGCGGTATCGCTGCTGACACCGGGCCGCGGCCTGCGCCGGGCGACGCTTGAGGAAATGGCGCGAGGGGGCGCGGGCGACGGCTTCGCGGTCCACGCCCGCGTTGAGGGCGGCTTCGGCGAGGCCGAAATCGGAACGGGAACCGCGGGCGAGCGCGTGGCGGTAGCCGAGGCGTCCACGCGGAAGGTGCGCATCAACGGTGCGGCCGCCCGTTCCGCCGACGCCATGCTCGATTGGCTTCGTATCGTTTGGCTGACGCCGGCGATGGATGCGCTGTTCGCAGGCCCCGCCTCGGATCGCCGGCGCTTCGTCGACCGTCTGGTGCTGGCCATCGATCCGGCTCACGGCAGGCGCGCCCTCGACTACGAGAAGGCGATGCGCGGCCGAAACCGGCTCCTCGCCGACCAGGTCAACGACGATCGCTGGTTCGAGGCCATCGAGACGCAGCTTGCGGAAACAGGAGTCGCGATCGCGGCCGCACGGGTCGAGATCGTCCGCCTGCTGAGAGCGATGATCGAGCGCCTGCCGGCCGAAGGCGCATTTCCCCAGGCCGACATCGCGCTTGACGGCACGCTGGAGGAGGCATTCGGCTCGGCCCCTGCTGTCGAGATCGAGGAAGGCTTCAGGCGGGCGCTGGCCGGCAACAGGCACCGCGACCGCGCCGCCGGGCGCACGCTTGAGGGACCGCACCGCTCCGACCTTTTGGTTCGACACCGGCCGAAGGACATGCCGGCGGCCCTGTGCTCGACCGGCGAGCAGAAGGCACTGCTGACCGGGCTGGTGCTGTCGCACGCGCGGCTGGTCGCCGAGCTTGCCGGCGCGCCGCCCGTTTTGCTCCTAGACGAGATCGCCGCTCATCTCGACGCCGGCCGCCGCGCCGCGCTGTTCGACATTCTCGTCGACCTTAATTGCCAGGCCTTCATGACGGGTACAGACCGGTCGCTGTTCAGCAGCCTTGAGGGCCGCGCGCAGTTCTTCCGGGTTTCTGGCGGAACGATCACCCCGGATTGACGCGCTGACAGCCACCGCCGGTGCGGCTAAGATGGTTGCATGAACCAGCCGACCACGCCGCCCCTGTCGCCGGAAGAGCTCGATCGCTATGCGCGTCACATCGTGCTGCCCGAGGTGGGCGGGCCTGGCCAGCAAAAGCTGAAGCGCGCGCGCGTTCTCGTCATTGGCGCAGGCGGGCTTGGAGCGCCGGTCCTGCATTATCTGGCTGCCGCGGGTGTCGGCACGCTCGGCATCGTCGACGACGACACGGTATCGCTGTCAAACCTGCAACGGCAGGTGATCCACGACACGCCGAGCGTCGGCATGACCAAGACGGCAAGCGCCGCCGCCGCGATCGGTCGCATCAATCCGCATGTCGCGGTCGAGCAGCACGTGATACGGCTCAACACCGGTAATGTCGCCGACCTGGTATCCGCCTACGACATCGTCGTCGACGGCACGGACAATTTCGATACCCGTTACGCGGTGGCCGATGCCTGCGCTAAGGCCGACAAGCCGCTGGTGACAGGCGCGGTGGGTCGCTTCGACGGCTCCGTCACCGTGCTGAAGCCGTTCGAGACCGGTTCCGACGGCCGGCGCAATCCGGGTTACCGAGACCTCTTTCCCGAGCCGCCGCCGCGCGACCTCGTGCCTTCCTGCGCCGAAGCCGGCGTGCTCGGCGCGCTGGTCGGCGTCGTCGGCACTCTCCAGGCGATGGAAGTGATCAAGCTGATCACCGGCATAGGCGAGCCGCTGGTGGGCCGTCTGTTGATGTATGACGGGCTGGGAGCCTCGTTCGATACCGTGCGCTACAGGGCGCAGGACTGAGCATGGACGCCGAAGAGCCTCTCACTATCGGGCAGGCCGGGGCAGATTTCGGACGCTGGGGGGAACTGCTGTCGTTCATCAGGGATGCGTTCTCGTACATGGACGGCGTTATTGAGCCGCCCTCCTCCATCCACCGCCTCGACGCTTACTCACTGGCGGAGAAGTCGGCGCGCGAGACCGCCATCGTGGTACTGTCGGGCAGGACGATCGTCGGCTGCGCTTTTCTCGACGATCGGGACGATCGCTTCTATCTGGGCAAGCTTGCAGTTAGCCCCGAACTGCAGGGCCGCGGTATCGGTCGCCTGCTGATGGCATATTGCGAAGGTCTGGCGCGTGAAGCCGGCAAGACCGCAATCGAGCTGCAGACAAGGGTCGAGCTTACCGGCAACCAGCAGGCTTTCGCCCGCCTGGACTTCGTCGAGACGGAACGCACGGCGCATGCCGGCTATGACAGGCCGACCTCGATTACCATGCGCAAGGCGCTGGCATGACCCTTCAACTTACCGGTGAGGAGCGCGCGGTCGCCGCCGGGTCGGACGGCGCCGGCATGGCGATGCGCATCGTGGCCGAAGCAGCAAGGCTGATGGGCGCGACACGGCTCATTCCTGTCGCCTCGGCACACATCGATGGCGCGCTCTATCACGGCGATTCCGGTACGCTGTTCGCCGAAGCGCTGGTTGCCGGAGGAGCTCGGGTGGCAGTGCGCTCGACGCTCAATGTCGGTGCGCTCGATCTGATGGGTTGCTCGCGAGTGCGGCTTGAAGAGCCAGCGCGCTCGATGGCGCGTCGCCTTATGGATGCCTATCTGGCGCTCGGCTGCGAGGCGAGCTGGACCTGCGCGCCTTACCAGGCCGGCCATCGGCCTGCACGCGGGACTGACGTCGCCTGGGGCGAGTCCAACGCAGTCGTGTTCTGCAATTCCGTGCTGGGTGCGCGCACCAACCGCTACGGCGATTTCCTTGACATTGCCTGTGCGATCTCCGGCCACGCACCAGATTACGGGCTTCATAGAGCGGAAAACCGCCAGGCCAAGCTTGTGTTCGACGTGTCCAGCCTAGCGGCTGGATTCCTTGCCTCCGAGATGGCTTGGCCGGTGCTGGGCAGCCTGTACGGGCGCGAGGTAGGCAATGTCGTGGGCGTGGTGACAGGCGTCACCGCCGATCCCGGCGAGGATGCGCTGAAAGCGTTCGGGGCCGCTGCCGCCTCGACCGGGGCGGTCGGCCTATTTCACGTCGCCGGCGTGACGCCGGACGCACCCAATCTCGAAACGGCGCTTGCAAACCGGCAACCGGAGGCCGTCATTCGCGTAACCCAGCAGATGGTGGCCGACGCGCAGTCTAGGCTTTCGACTGCGGATCGCGCCGACCGCGTCGACGCCGTGGCGATCGGCAGCCCGCATATGTCTGCGGCCGAATTCGGCGAGCTGGAGGCGTCGATGGCAGGGCGGCAGCTCGCGATACCTTTCTTCGCCTGTACCGGCCGGCACACGCTTGCCGCGCTCGGCTCGGAACGGCGCGCAGCGCTGGAATCGCTGGGCGTGACCATCGTGGCCGACACCTGCGTCGTGGTGACGCCTATCCTGCCGGACGTCGCGAACGGTGTTCTGATGACCAATTCGGGCAAGTTCGCGCAATATGCGCCCGGCAACACCGGCCACGCCGTGCTCTATGGTTCGCTGGCCGACTGCGTGGAGAGCGCGGTCGCGGGCAGGCCGGTGTTCGGATGGCGTGCGCAATGAGCGCGGCAGTGCACGGCAAGGTGTTGATGCCCGGCCCCATGGCGGAGGGCGAGGCGCTATTGCTGACCGCGCCGATCAGCTTCTGGGGCGGGGTCGATCCCGCTAGCGGGCTCGTTGCCGACGTGCGCCACCCACAACAGGGAATGTCCATCGCAGGGAGGGTTCTGTTCCTGCCGGCAACAATCGGCTCGTCGTCGGCCTCTGCGGTCCTGCTGGAACTGGTTCGCAGTGGTTGCGCACCCGCCGCGTTGGTGCTGCACGAGCCCGACGCGATCCTGCTGCTTGGCCTCGTCGTTGCCAGTGAGATGGGCTGGCCGTCGCCGATCGCGCTGCAGCTCGATCGTTCACAGTTTGCGCCGTTCCACGGCACTCGCGTTGGCGTTTCCCCCGCCGGTACCATGTCGGCAATTCGCTGAAGCTGTCAGGGCCGGCGGAAGCTGGTGGGTTCGCCGTATAGATAGGCGATTCGCTCGACTGCTTCTCGCAATGTCTCACGGGAGACGGCCATCGCATGGCCGTTGGCGTGGATGATTGTGTCGGCGTCGGTCATGACCGCCACATGCCCGCGCCAGAACACCAGATCGCCGCGCCGCAGGCCGGCAAGATCAAGGCCGACGTCGATCCGGTCGCCGACAGACTGTTCCTGCAGGTCGGTGTCGCGCAGCACCTGGCGGCCCGCCATGCGCATCGACAGTTGCACCAGCCCCGAACAATCGATGCCGAAGGCGCTGGCTCCGCCCCAAAGATAGGGCGTGTGCTCAAGCAGTTCTGCGACGGCGACGAAATCGTCCACGGCGTGGCCGAGCGGCCGCAGATGGGCAGCGATCATTGCCTCACCCGAGGCGAGCATCGCATAGTCTGTGCCGCGCGTCGTTGCTGCGCCGGAGACGATGACCTGGTCGCCGAGCGACAGGGCCGCAGTCATCCGCTTCTTCATGTCCGGCTCGCGATAGACGAACGTGCGGGGCGCAGTGACGACATGCGTCGGGCCGGGCTCCGGTACGCCCAGCCCTTCCATCGACACGTATCCTACATAGCCGTCGCGCGTGGCCTGAACCCAGGCGAACCTTTCGTGCTCGTCGAACAACGTCACCGCGTCGCCCATCAAGAGCTGCGTATCGAGCCCGCCGTCGGGCCGCGGCGCGGAAAGCATGTCCAGCACCGGAGCGGATACCCGCATCGGCTTGCCCGCGATGAAGCGCTCCGCGTCCACTTTGCCGCGCAACCGCTCGTCGGCGAGATCGGGGCGGAAGGCGTTCAGTCGGCGCTCCAGAGGTTTCACAGCGGCAGCTCCCTCGCCTTGTCTATGACCAGATCGCCGAGGCGTTCGACATAGAGCGCGCCTTCCACCGTGCGGCGGATGAGGACGTTTCGCCGGTCCGCCTCGTCGCGATGCCTTGCGACCAGCCCCATCGCTCCCATTGTGTCCAGCGCCCGCGTGATCACCGGCTTGGTCACGTTGAGGGCCGCGGCAAGCCCTCGCACGGTGTGCGGCGGCGGGTCGAGATAGACAGTGAGGAGTATGGCCATCTGGCGCGTCGTCAGGTCGTGCGACTGGCCGCGCACCTCGGCAAGCGTGACCTGTTGCCAAAGGCGCAGGGACTGGCTGGGACGCAGTTGAACGGCCATCGCAGTATCGGCGGTCGATTGTTTCGGTTCCGTATCATTCAACCCGCGAACGGGCGTCGACGCAATCCCTTAAGCGTAGCGGTCGGCGATAACCCGTTCGAGCGCCCGTATCGCCTGAGCCTCGCCACCGACCGGGCAATGTGGACGCTCCGTCGGGCTCCATCCGAAGACATCGAAATGCGCCCACGTCCTGGAGCGTTCGACAAAGCGCTGCAGGAACAGCGCCGCCGTTACGGCGCCGGCGAACCCGTCGGCGTTGACATTGTTGACGTCGGCCACCTTCGACGCGAGCTTCTGGCCGTAGGGCTTCCAAAGCGGCATCCTCCAAAGCGGGTCTGCGACGGCTTCACCGGCTGTCGATAATTCGGCCGCGAGTGCGTCATCGTCTGTGAAGAATGGCGGCAGATCCGGCCCAAGTGCCACCCGGGCGGCGCCGGTCAGCGTCGCCATGTCGACCAGCAGTTCCGGCTCCTCCTCGTCGCCGAGCGCCAGCGCGTCGGCCAGCACCAGCCGTCCTTCGGCATCTGTATTGCCGATCTCGACCGTGATCCCTTTGCGGCTCTGCAGAACATCGCCGGGGCGGAAAGCGTTGCCGGAGATCGAGTTCTCGACCGCCGGAATCAGCACGCGCAACTGCACGTCGATCCGCGAGGCCATAATCATCGAGGCCAGACCGAGCACGTTGGCTGCGCCGCCCATATCCTTCTTCATCAACAGCATGCCTGCGGCCGGCTTGATGTCGAGTCCGCCGGTGTCGAAGCAGACCCCCTTGCCGACGAGCGTGATCCTGGGCGCGTCGGAGCGACCCCATCGGAGGTCGACGAGTCGCGGCGCCTGTGCCGCGGCGCGGCCGACGGCGTGGATCATTGGGAAGTTACGGTCCAGAAGCGCGTCACCGACCGTGGCCTCAACGGTCGCGCCATGGCCGGCGGCAAGCGTACGCACGGCGGCCTCCAGCGCCTCCGGGCCCATGTCCGACGCCGGCGTGTTGATCAGGTCGCGCACGAGATGGACCGCATCGGCCATGCGCCGAACCCGCGCGAGGTCGGTGCGATCGGGAGCTGCGAGATCGAGGTTCGGCGTCTCGCTCTTGCGATAGCGCGTGAAGCGGTATCCGCCGAGGAGTAGCGCCAGCACCGTCAATTCGGACTGGTCGGGTTTCTCCGCCAGATGCCAGGCCCCGTCGGGCAGCTTCCTTGCCAGTGCGCCGGCCGCCAGGGGCGCAAAGCCGCCGGGCTCGGCGGGTAGGCCGAACAGCGCGCCCGCGACCGCCCCATCGGCGCCGGGCAGGATCAGCAGGCGTCCCGCCTGGCCGGAAAACCCGTTGGCTTCAGCCCATGCCCGCTCGGCGGCAGAGAGTTCGAGTTCGGCAAATCCCTCCTTGCTGATCAGGCGGATCGGCCGGGAGCCCTCTGCAGGGGCATCAAGGAGAGTGATGGGCATGTGCGATCTGGTCCTTGGTGGGCGGGCGGAATGTCCGACGCGAGCATGACGGAGACAAGGCTGTTTGGATCAACCTAGCCGGCAAACTCTTATCGCTTCATTGCGTGAAGTCTGACCAACAGAAGCGGGGCGTAGTCGGCTTCGCCAATGATTAACCGTCCGTTAGGGTTAACGGAATATTGCTCCACCTTGAAGGTGGGCCGTGCTGGCTCCAAAACGCGTAGAGGAGCCCGGTGGACATGCTGATCAACCGCGACGCGAACGCAAAGGGTAATCGCTTCGCCGCCGCCTCGTGCGCGGTTCTCGTCGCCGTCTCGCTTGCCGGTTGCGCCGCTCGCGATCGCACGACAACCGGCTCGGTACCGCGTGGCGGCGGCCAGGCGATCGAAAGCATGTCGGCTTCCGAACTCGCGACCGCGACCGATTCCCTCGGCAAGTCCTATGCCCGCAATTCAAAGGACCGCGACGTGGCGCTGCGCTATGCGACGGCGTTGCAGATGAGCGGTCGCCCGGACCAGGCGCTAGCGGTGATGCGCAAGCTCGCCATCGACCTTCCCCAGGACCGGCAGGTATTGGCGGCCTATGGCAAGGCGCTGGCATCGGCAGGCGAGCTCGAGCCCGCGCTGGACGCCGTACGCAGGGCGCAGACGCCGGAATATCCGGACTGGAAGCTGGTTTCTGCCGAGGCCGCCATCCTCGATCAGCTCGGACGGCCGCAGGACGCGCGGACGCTCTACCGCCGAGCCCTGGAGATGAAACCCGGTGAAGCATCGGTTCTATCGAACCTCGGCATGTCGCACCTGCTTGAGGGTGATCTCAAAGGCGCCGAGGACTATCTGCGCCAGGCGGTGCAGGCGCAGGGCGCCGACAGTCGGGTGCGCCAGAACCTCGCGCTGGTGGTCGGGCTGCAGGGCCGGTTCAAGGAGGCCGAGGAGATCGCCAGCCGCGAACTTTCGCCCGACCAGGCGCGAGCCAACGTTACCTATCTGCGCTCGATGCTTGCCCAGCAGAATGCCTGGAACGATCTGCGCGACGAGGAGCGGAACACCAATTGACGGTACCGCCGGCATTTATGCTGCATTGCACAAAATGCATGCGAGGCATGCAGATTCACGCCTACCGCTGCGTTAGAACGCCCACTACATCGGTATTGTCTTCAACAACGCCAATGAGCGTGTCGTGTCTACAAGATCTCTGACGCGGGGAATCGTGGAATTCCTCGACATAGTGGGAAGCGCAATTGCCGTTTCGTCGGCCACGCGTGAACGCCGGCCTGCGGCCGACGCCGACCTTCGGCGCCTCGGCATCAGCCCGGACGAGTTCCGCAAGATCAAGCGCTTCTAAAGCGGGCATGTGCCCGCGCGGCCAGCCGGTCTATCTGCGCCTGAAGGTCAGATAGGCCGGCGTCCGCCCTTCCCTTATGGCCTTCGCCTCGTACCGGGTTCCCGGCCAGCCTTCATAGGGTATCCGCCAGTCGTCGGCGCTTGAAGCGACCCATTCGAACGCCTCGTGCGCCCGGCAGGCCAACAGCGTCCAGTCGACATAGGTGTCTATGTCCGACGCGAAGCGGAACGTTCCGCCCGGCTTCAGCACCCTTGCGAACCGGTCCAGATTGGCGGCGTTGACGAAACGCCGCTTCCAGTGACGCTTCTTCGGCCACGGATCGGGGTAGAACAGATCGATCCCGGAAATGCTTGCAGGCGGCAGCCAGTCGAGCAGCCGCGTGGCGTCGTCATTGTAGAGGCGCAGATTGGGTTTAGGCTCGTCGTCGAGGGCGGCCAGAAGCTTCGCCATGCCGTTGACGAAAGGCTCGACGCCGATGAAGCCGCAGCCCGAATGACGGCCCGATTCATTCAGTAGGCGCTCGCCGCCGCCGAAGCCGATTTCCAGCCGCACCGCCTCCACGCGTGCCTCGAACAACGAGGCGATATCGGGTGGCGGCGACGCAGACAGGTCAACGAGCAGCCGTGGCAGCCACCGCTCGATGGCGGAGGCCTGAACCGGCCGCAAGGTCTTGCCGTGCCGGCGCCCGAAGAAGGCCTCCGTCGAACGCGAGCGTCTTTCCTCGACCATCATGCGTGCGGCGATGCGGCCGTCAGGCCGCAACCGCCTCCTTCAGCGCCTTGACCAGATCGGTCTTTTCCCATGAGAACGAGCCGTCGCGGCCGGGCTTGCGGCCGAAATGGCCGTAGGACGAGGTCTTCGCATAGATCGGCTTGTTGAGGTCGAGGTGCCTGCGGATGCCTGTCGGCGAAAGGTCCATCACCTTGCGGATTGAGGTCTCGATCTGCTCCTCGCTCACACCCTTTCCGGTGCCGTGCAGGTCGACATAGACCGACAGTGGCTGGGCGACGCCGATGGCATAGGCAAGCTGGATGGTGCAGCGCTCGGCAAGCTTGGCCGCCACCACGTTCTTGGCGAGGTAGCGCGCTGCGTAGGCAGCCGAGCGGTCGACCTTGGTGGTGTCCTTGCCGGAGAACGCGCCGCCGCCGTGCGGTGCCGCTCCACCATAGGTGTCGACAATAATCTTGCGCCCGGTGAGGCCCGCGTCGCCGTCCGGACCGCCGATCTCGAACTTCCCGGTCGGGTTGATGTACCAGTTGCAGTCTTCGGCGATCTTCAGGTCGCCGAGGGCCTCACGGATATACGGCTCGACGACCTTGCGCACCTTCTTGGAATCCCAGCTTCCGTCGAGATGCTGGGTGGAGAGCACGATCGACGTCGCCTCGGCAGCCTTGCCGCCTTCGTAGCGCACGGTCACCTGGCTCTTGGCGTCGGGGCCGAGCTTGCCGACATCGCCTTCGCCCTTATGGCGGGCGGTGGCCAGAAGCTCGAGAATCTTGTGCGAGTAGTATAGCGGCGCCGGCATCAGATCCGGCGTCTCGTTGCAGGCATAGCCGAACATGATGCCCTGGTCACCCGCGCCCTCCTCGCCCTGCTTGTCGGCGGCATTGTCGACGCCCTGGGCGATGTCGGCCGACTGCGAATGCAGCAGAACGTCGATCTTGGCCGTCTTCCAGTGGAAACCGTCCTGCTCGTAGCCGATAGCCCGAATTGCCTTGCGTGCCGCAGACTTGAACTTGGCGGGGTTGATCACCCGGTTGCCGTTCTTGTCGGTCTTCAGCAGCGAATCGGGAAGGCGCACCTCTCCGGCGATGACGACGCGATTGGTGGTCGCGAGTGTCTCGCAAGCGACGCGTACCGTCCATGGGTCGACGCCGGTCTTCTTGGCTTCACGATAGACGAGGTCGACGATCTCATCCGAAATGCGGTCACACACCTTGTCAGGATGACCTTCCGAAACGGACTCGCTGGTGAAGAGGTAGTTCTGGCGTGACACGGGTATCCCCTCTTGAAAGAAAATGCCGGCACCGCCGACAAAGACGCAATCTGTTATCTGCGGGGAGCTTGCCACGTCAAGGAAACAAAGCCCGTGAAAGGGCCGTCGTGCGGAAAACCTGATCCGGCCGAGCCACGCGTTGCCGAGCCGCAACGCGCCGCGGACGTCCAGGCTTTTTACTCCTCGTCGGCTAGTGCTCGAACGAGGTCGATGATCTTGCTGCGCACCTTTGGATCGGAGATGCGCACGAAGGCGCGGTTGAGGCGCAGGCCCTCGCTGCTGGTGAGGAAGTCGACGACGTAGCTTGTCGGGCTCTCCTCTTCCAGGCCACCGGCAACGCCGCCCGGCGCATCCTCGAAGAAGAAGGCAGGAGGAACCTCGAGAATCGAGGAGATGGCCTGCAGCCGGCTGGCGCCGACGCGGTTGGTGCCCTTCTCGTACTTCTGAATCTGCTGGAAGGTGATGCCGAGATGCTCGCCCAGGCGTTCCTGGCTCATGCCGAGCATGTTGCGTCGCAAGCGGATGCGGCCTCCGACGTGAACATCGATCGGATTGGGTTTCTTCTTGTTGTCCGGCATGTCTCCCTCGCCGTTGCCAGTCAAGGCGTCGCTGCCGACATTCCTGACCGGGATGTTCCGCCGGATACCCATTCGATCCGAAACCGCGAATCCCTTCGGCGAACGGCCAATACACTATGAATCTCTAATATACATCCTGTCAATCGGAACGGCGTAGGCCTGACAACGCACCTGCCGCCGCCCAGAGGCCGAGAACGGCGAGAATGCCCCAGCCGACCAGGGGAGGATTGCCCATGCCGACGGCGCGCTGGCGAGGCACGTCGACGTCAAGCACTCCCACCGCGTCCAGCGCGAAGGCATCGACGACGCGGCCATAGGCGTCGACCACCCCTGAAATGCCGTTATTGGCCGCGCGGACGAGTGGCCGACCGCCCTCAACGGCGCGCAACTGGGCTTGACGGAAATGTTGGTAGGGACCCGGCGAGCGACCGAACCAGGCGTCGTTGGTGATGTTGAGCAGCATATCCGCGTCGAGGTCGCCGTGGCCCGCTATGCCGGGAAAGATTACCTCGTAGCAGATGAACGGCATTGCCGTGGCCCCGCTCGCCGTCGCGATGGCGCGGCGCTGTCCGCCTGTCGAAAAGTCCGACACCGACTGTACCAGGCGAGCCATGCCGAAGCGTGACAGGACGCCGGCGAAAGGCAGGTACTCGCCGAAGGGAACCAGCCAGACCTTGTCGACCGCGTCATAGAGCTCGCCTTCATCGTTGAGGGCGACGACGGCATTGTAATAGCGGGTGGACGTCCCGCTGCCCTCAGTGCGCACCGCGCCGGCGAAAAGCGACTGGCCATCTTCGAGCAGTTCGCTGAATGCCACCAGCGCGTCGGGTCGTTCCGACAGGATGAACGGCAGCGCGGTTTCCGGCCAGACGATCAGATCTGGTGTCTCGTCGGCCGGTCGGGCTGACATTTCGAGATAGGTCGAGAAGATCCGGTCGCGCATCTGCGCGTCCCACTTGACGGCCTGGTTGATGGACGGCTGCACGATGCGGACGGTGACGAGCGTTTCCGGCGTGGCATCGACCGTCGCCAGCCTGGCGAAACCGTAGCCAAAATGGAGTGCAGCCAGCAGTGCGGCAATCGAGAGACCGAGGCGGCGGCCGGCCGGCGCGGCCAGCAGCGCGGGAGCGGCGAAGACGAAGACGGCCAGCCCGTTGATGCCAATCATGCTTACCGCGCTGAGCGATTGCATCATCACCGGCACCGGCATCGCCGCTTGCCCCACGGAGTTCCATGGAAAGCCGGTCAATGCGAAGGTCCGTAGGAACTCCGCGACAGCGAAGCCGAAGGCGAGCGCGGCGATACGAGCCGCACCGTCACTCCACATCGCCCGGCCGATCGCCGTGGCGAGGCCGTAGAAGATGGCGAGCAGCGCCGGCAGGCCGAACACGGCGAGGGGAAGCGCCCATGCGAACAAATCCGCCTCGACCAGCAGCGCCTTGCCGGTCCACCAGAGACCGACCAGGAAGTAGCCGAAGCCGAACCACCAGCCGATCGCGAACGGCCGCAGCGCGCGCCTTATGAAGCCTTCGCCGGGTTCGGAGGCCGCGCCGTCGAGGAGCCAGACGAGGACGGGGAAGGCAATGAGGCATGCGGCGAAGAAGTCGAATGGCGGCTGGGAGAGCGCGGCAAAGCCGCCGGCGAGAAATGCCGCCGCCGCCCTCCGCCATCCCCACAGCAGTATCACCTTGCCCGCAAGGCGCTCCATCGCTTCACCGGCTCTCGCGAATCACCCTGCCCGGTTCTAGCAGCGGCCGCCCGCGCCTCCAACGCCGGTGCGCTTGAACAATTCGCGCGCTTGGTCTATATGGATGTCAAATTCTTGGTCGGCATGACGAAGAGTGGGTCCACCCGGTCCCGCTCTTTTTTGTTAGCCGCCGGCCGCATGGAGACGGTATGGCGTCGGTGACGACAGACGAACATTCAGGCGACGACCGGTTGATCCGCGAGACTGGCATCGACGCGCGCGTCGCCCTCATCGTGCGCCCTGTGCTGGAGGCGATCGGCTTCAGGCTGGTGCGGGCGCGTCTGTCAGGCCAGAACGGGCTGACGCTGCAGATCATGGCCGAGCGCCAGGACGGCACCATGGACGTCGATGGCTGCGAGGAAGTCAGCCGGGCGATCTCGCCGGTGCTCGACGTCGAGGACCCGATCGACAAGGCCTATCACCTCGAAGTGTCGTCGCCGGGCATCGACCGGCCACTGGTGCGCAAAGCCGATTTCACGGCGGCCGTCGGCCATGTGGTCAAGATGGAGACCGCTGTGATGGTCGCCGATCGCAAGCGTTTCCGTGGCAAGATCGCCGCCGCCGACGAAGACGGCGTGACTGTCGAGCGCGATCAGGCGAGCTACGGCGACGAGCCGGTAGTGCGGGTGCCGTGGGACGCGATTTCCGACGCGAAGCTGATCCTGACCGACGACCTGATCGGCGAGGCGCTCAAGAAGGACAAGCAGGCCAAAAAGGCGCGCGAAGCCGAATTGGACGCGGCGCCGAGCGAACTCGAAAACGACAACGATAACTGAGACGAGCACCCGGCGCAGCGTCGCCAGCGGAATTGCCCGAGGAGACCAAGATGGCAGTCAGTGCAAACAGGCTGGAGCTTCTGCAGATCGCCGACGCTGTCGCGCGCGAAAAGTCGATCGACAAAGGAATCGTCATCGCCGCGATGGCCGACGCGATCCAGAAGGCTGCGCGTTCGCGCTACGGCCAGGAAACGAATATCCGCGCCGACATCAATCCCAACACGGGCGAAATGAAGCTGCAGCGGCTGCTGGAAGTTCTCGAGACAATCGAGGAGCCGGCGCGCGAGATATCGCTTGCGGATGCCCGGCTGCGCAATCCCGACGCGCAGGTCGGCGATTTCATCGCGGAGCAGCTGCCGCCGATGGATTTCGGCCGCATAGCTGCCCAGTCGGCGAAGCAGGTGATCGTGCAGAAGGTGCGTGAAGCCGAGCGCGACCGCCAATATGACGAGTACAGGGACCGCGTCGGCGAGATCATCAATGGCACCGTCAAGCGCGTGGAGTACGGCAACGTCGTCGTCGACCTCGGCCGCGGGGAGGCGATCATTCGCCGCGACGAGCTGATCCCGCGCGAGAATTTCAAGTACGGCGACCGCGTTCGGGCCTACGTCTATGACGTTCGCCGCGAGCAGCGCGGCCCGCAAATATTCCTGTCGCGCACGCATCCGCAGTTCATGGCGAAGCTGTTCACCATGGAAGTGCCGGAAATCTACGACGGCATCATCGAGATCAAGTCGGTCGCCCGCGACCCCGGAAGCCGCGCCAAGATCGCAGTGATCTCGCGTGACTCGTCCATCGACCCCGTCGGCGCCTGCGTCGGCATGCGCGGTTCGCGCGTTCAGGCGGTCGTCGGCGAATTGCAGGGCGAGAAGATCGACATCATACCTTGGAACGACAACGCCGCCTCCTTCATCGTCAACGCGCTGCAGCCCGCCGAAGTGGCCAAGGTCGTTCTCGACGAGGACGCTGAGCGCATCGAGGTCGTTGTCCCCGACGACCAGCTGTCGCTGGCCATCGGCCGCCGCGGCCAGAATGTTCGCCTCGCTTCGCAGCTCACCGGCTGGGACATCGACATCCTGACCGAGGAAGAGGAATCCCAGCGCCGCCAGAAGGAATTCGTCGAGCGGTCGACCCTGTTCATGGACGCCCTCAATGTTGACGAGATGGTAGGCCAGGTGCTTGCCTCGGAGGGCTTCACCTCGGTCGAGGAAGTCGCCTATGTCGACGCCGAGGAGATTGCCTCCATCGACGGCTTTGATGAATCGACCGCCGAGGAGATCCAGGCACGCGCCCGCGAGTATCTCGACAAGATCGAGGCCGAGCACGACGAGAAGCGCCGCGCGCTGGGCGTCGAAGACGAGCTTCGGGAGATCCCCGGCGTCACCACCGCGATGATGGTGGCGCTAGGCGAGGACGGCGTGAAGACCGTCGAGGATTTTGCCGGTTACGCAGTCGACGATCTCGTCGGGTGGAAGGAACGCAAGGACGGCGAAACCAAGTTCTTTGCCGGCGTGCTCGCCGATTTCAGCGTCAGCCGTGCCGACGCTGAACAGATGGTCGTCGCGGCCCGCCTGAAGATGGGCTGGATCAGCGCAGAGGATCTGGTTGCTGAGGGCGAGGACGGCGAACCGGCTGAGGAAGCGGCCGGGGCATGACATTGCGTCCGGACGGAGTGGCTCTTGAACGAGATGAACGAACGCACATGTATAGTGACGCGCCGGACGGGCGAGCAGGGCGATCTGCTGCGCTTCGTAGCGGCGCCCGACATGTCGGTCGTTCCCGACCTCAAGCGCAAGCTTCCCGGACGCGGATGCTGGGTCACGGCTGAGCGGGTTCACGTCGAAGAAGCGGCGCGCAAGAATCTCTTTTCCAGGGCTCTGAAGGCGAAGGTATCGCCGGCGCCGGATCTTGGCGCGATGGTCGACCGCCTCTTGGCGCAGGCGGCTCTGGGGTCGCTTGGGCTCGCCCGCAAGGCTGGCGATGTCGCGCTGGGCGCCGCCAAGGTCGAGAGCGCGGTTCGTTCGGGCAAGGCGATGCTTGTGCTGCACGCGCATGAAGGCGCGGCCGATGGCATACGCAAGATCGACCAGGCGCGCCGCGCCGTCGTCCATATGGGCGGGCCGGCCATCCCCGCCTACAAACTCTTTTCGGAGGCCGAATTGGGTTTGGCATTGGGGGGCACAAATGTGATACATGCTGCCGTGCTCGCCGGAGATACGGGCAGGTCAGTGCTCAGGCGCGTGGTGGCGCTTGACCGGTACCGGGGCGGTTCCCCGACAGATTTGATGTTGGTTGCGGCAACCGGCGATCATGACGACGCCGCAGAGGAAATGGAATGAGCGATACCAAGGACGACAAGACGCTGAGCGTTAGCACCAATAAGACGTTGATGCTGAAGCGGCCCGGCATGGAGCAGGGCACCGTGCGCCAGAATTTCTCGCACGGGCGCACGAAGGCCGTTGTCGTCGAGACGAAGAAGCGCAAGTTCTCGATGCCAGGCGAGAAGCCCGAGACGCCCACCGTGACGCTGAAGCCGCGCACGCCACAGGCGCCGGCCGCCGTCCCGCAGGCGCCGCGTCCCGCCGCGCCGCAGCCTGCCCCCCGTTCGGGCGGCGGAATGGTGCTGAACGAACTCTCGACCGAGGAGATGGATGCGCGCCGCCGCGCGCTGCAGGACTCCAAGGTGCGCGAAGTCGAGGAACGCAAGCGCGCCGCAGAGGATGCGCAGCGCCGGGCCGAAGAAGATGAGCGCCGCCGTCGCGAGCGCGATGAATCGGCCCGCCGTCAGGCCGACGAAGAAGCCCGGCTTCAGGCTGAGGCCGAATCCCGCCGTCATGCCGAGGAGGAAGCGCGTCGGCGCACCCCTGCCGCCGCCGCGCCGGCCGCCGTTGAAGAAGAGAGCGAGCAGCGCCCGCGCGGCGCCGCTGCGATCAAGCGCGGGCCGATCAAGCCAGAGGTCGCCGCGCCCAAGCCCGTAAAGGCCAAGGGCGAGGAGGATCGCCGGCGGGGCAAGCTGACACTCAACACCGCGCTTTCCAGCGAGGAAGCGCGCGGTCGCTCCCTCTCGTCGATGCGTCGCCGTCAGGAGAAGTTCAAGCGCTCGCTGCATAACGAACCGCGCGAGAAAATCGTGCGCGAGGTGGTGCTGCCGGAGACGATCACGATCCAGGAACTGGCCAATCGCATGGCCGAGCGTGCCGTGGACATCGTCAAATTCTTCATGAAGCAGGGCCAGATGATGAAGCCCGGCGACGTGATCGACGCCGACACCGCCGAGCTGATCGCTTCCGAGTTTGGCCATACGGTCAAGCGCGTGGCCGAGTCGGATATCGAGGAGGGCCTGTTCAATATCGAGGACGTTGCAGAGGATCTGAAGTCGCGTCCGCCGGTGGTGACGATCATGGGCCACGTCGACCACGGCAAGACTTCGCTGCTCGACGCCATTCGCAACGCAAATGTCGTTGCGGGCGAGGCCGGCGGCATCACACAGCATATCGGCGCTTACCAGGTCGAGCAGGACGGTCAGAAGATCACCTTCATCGACACGCCGGGCCACGCCGCGTTCACGGCGATGCGCGCTCGTGGCGCACAGGCGACCGACATCGCCATCCTGGTGGTGGCGGCCGATGACAGCGTCATGCCGCAGACGATCGAGTCCATCAATCACGCCAAGGCGGCGGGTGTGCCGATCATCGTGGCGATCAACAAGATCGACAAGCCGGACGCGGATGCGCAGAAGGTGCGTACGCAGCTTCTCCAGCATGAGGTATTCGTCGAATCGATGGGTGGCGAGGTGCTGGATGTCGAGGTGTCGGCGACCAAGAAGCTCAATCTCGACAAGCTGCTCGAGGCCATCATCCTGCAGGCCGAAATCCTCGACCTCAAGGCCAATCCCGACCGCACGGCCGAGGGCGTGGTCATCGAGGCCAAGCTCGACAAGGGCCGCGGCCCGGTTGCGACCGTTCTGGTCCAGACCGGTACGCTCAAGACGGGCGACATCCTCGTGGCAGGCAGCGAATGGGGCCGCGTGCGCGCCATTGTGAACGACCGCGGCGAACAGCTCAAGGAGGCTGGCCCGGCGATGCCGATCGAGATTCTCGGCATTCAGGGCACGCCGCAGGCCGGCGATCGCTTCGCTGTCGTGGAGAACGAGGCTCGCGCCCGCGAGATTTCCGAGTATCGCCAGCGTCTCGCCCGCGAGAAGTCTGTGGCCCGCCAGGCCGGCCAGCGCGGTTCGCTGGAGCAGATGATGTCGCAGTTGCAGACTTCGGGCCTCAAGGAGTTCCCGCTGGTCATCAAGGGTGACGTGCAGGGCTCGATCGAGGCGATCATCGCCGCGCTCGACAAGCTGGGCACCAACGAGGTGCGCGCGCGTATCGTTCATTCCGGCGCCGGCGCCATCACCGAGAGCGATATCTCGCTGGCGGAAACGTCGGGCGCCGCGATCATCGGCTTTAACGTCCGCGCCAACAAGCAGGCGCGCGACGCGTCCGAACAGGCCGGCATCGAGATTCGCTACTACAACATCATCTACGACCTGGTGGACGACATAAAAGCGGCCATGTCCGGCCTCCTGTCGCCAGAGCGCCGCGAGACCTTCCTCGGCAATGCCGAGATTCTCGAGGTGTTCAACATCACCAAGGTCGGCAAGGTCGCTGGCTGCCGTGTCACCGAGGGCAAGATGGAGCGCGGCGCGGGCGTGCGCCTGATCCGCGACAACGTCGTTATCCACGAGGGCACCCTGAAGACGCTGAAGCGCTTCAAGGACGAGGTGTCGGAAGTGCCGGTCGGTCAGGAATGCGGCATGGCCTTCGCCAATTACGAGGACATCCGCCAGGGCGACATCATCGAAGCCTATCGCGTCGAGATGGTATCGCGGTCGCTGTAGCGATCACTTAGAGCTCGTGCGTTAGGGAGAGGCGGGCAAGCGCCCGCCTCCCGCGCATGGATCGGGCGTGCGGTTCCATTCCGCCCGCCGCGAGCGAGGAAACAGAAAATGTCCCGCTTTGCCAGTTCCGGCCCTTCCCAGCGCCAGCTTCGCGTCGGCGAGCAGGTCCGCCATGCGCTGTCGGATGTGCTTCAGCGCGGCGAGGTGCGCGACGACGTGATCGACGGAACCGTAATCTCGATCAATGAAGTGCGCATGTCGCCCGATTTGAAGATAGCCACCGCCTTCGTCTCGCCGCTGGGCGCCAAAGACGACCAAGCGATTATCAAGGCGCTTGCCCGCAATGCCAAGTTTATTCGCGGCCGTGTCGCCGGTGCGTTGCGCCAGATGAAATTCATGCCGGAGTTTCGCTTCCGGCTCGACACCAGCTACGACAACATGGCCCGGATCGACGATTTGTTGCGATCGCCCGAGGTGGCGCGCGATCTGGACCGGGGCGAGGAAAACAACTGAAATGGCGCGCCAACGCAAGAAGAAGGGCCGGGCCGTATCCGGATGGCTGGTGCTCGACAAGCCGCATGGGATGGGCTCCACGGAAGCCGTCTCCAAGATCAAGTGGCTCTACGGTGCAGACAAGGCGGGCCATGCCGGCACGCTAGATCCGCTGGCCTCGGGAATGCTGCCGATCGCGCTAGGTGAGGCCACCAAGACCGTGCCCTACGTCCAGGACGGGACCAAGGTCTACCGGTTCACCGTAGCCTGGGGCGAGGAGCGCTCGACCGACGATCTCGAGGGCGTCGCGGTGCACACGTCGCACGTGCGTCCCGAAGAGGCGGCAATCCGGGCACTGCTGCCGAAATATACCGGGGTCATCATGCAGACGCCGCCGCAATTCTCGGCGATCAAGATCGGTGGCGAGCGCGCCTACGATCTGGCCCGTGAAGGCGAGGCCGTCGATATCCCTGCGCGTGAGGTCGAGATCGGTCGCTTCGATCTGATCGAGATGCGCGGCTCCGATGCGACCGTGTTCGAGATCGAATGCGGCAAGGGGACTTATGTGCGCAGCATCGCGCGCGACATGGGCCGCGACCTCGGCTGCTACGGTCACATTGCCGACTTGCGCCGAACCGAGGTCGACCCGTTTACCGCGGCCGATCTCGTCACTTTCGATGCTATCGAAGCCGCGCTTGCCGCCGCCCGTGCTGCACCCGACGAACCAGCCGAAGGTTCCGAGCGCCCCGGACCCGCTCAATGGCCGATGCTTGACGCGATTCTCCTTGACACCGGCGCAGCACTCGACTGCTTGCCGCAGGTTGTCGTCAACGACGATGCGGCGTCGCGCATCCGTCTCGGCAATCCGGTTATCGTCCGCGGCCGCGACGCGCCGGTGCAGGCCGAGGAAGCCTGCGCCTTTGCACGCGGACGGCTCGTCGCGATCGGCGCGATCGAAGCAGGCCAGTTCCACCCGCGTCGCGTTTTCGCCGGCTGATCTGGTTACGGTTTCGCCAGGTCGGTCGCTGGATAATTGCGTCGCGACGGGCTATCGCTGCTCGTGGGTGGTCCTGCCGCCTGCCTATGTCGCAGCCTTGGAGCCAGACGCGTTTTGCTGACCGATCAAACTGCCTCGCAGGACAGTTCTCGCAAGCCGGCCACTCAACCTGCACCACGCAGCGGCCGTATTTCGATCGGCGCGGTGCTGTCGCTGGTGGTCGCGGCAATCGTCGTGCCCGCCCTGATTTTCTCGGCCGTTGCGCTCCAGCGAAACAATCAGGCGCAGCAGGCCATGCTGATCACGCTTGCCGAGGCCATGGCTGCCTCGATCGCCGAAACGCTCGACTACCATCTCGACGGCATGGTGACGACGCTGCGAGTATTCTCGACGTCGCTGGCGATCGGGCCCGATGAACTGGAGACGCTTCATCGACACGCTTCGGTCGCGCTCAACGGCACCGACGTCTATCTGGTCGGAGCGGACGAAAATCTGAACCAGCTCTTCAACACGCGCGCGCCTTTCGAGGCTCCTCTCGGCACCGTGACTCAGGCGGAGACGGCCCGGCAGGCGCTTACGTCCGGGGAGCCAGCCGTCACCGGCGCCTTCTTCGGGCGGATCGCCCAGAAATGGGTCTTCAACGTGATGCTGCCGATACCGCAGGGGACCGGCCCGGTGCGGCTGATGTTCCTTTCGCAGGAGGTGGATGGTCTTGCCAATGCGCTGTCGAGCCAGAATCTTAGGGGCGGCTGGAACGCGGTCATCGTCGACCGCGAAGGAATAGTGCTTGCCTCTTCCTTCATGTCGTCCGACATCGGCAAGCCCTTCTTTCTCGACAGCCATACACAGCCGGCCTCTTCGACGGTCAGGACCACCGTCAAGGTCGGCGACGAGACCTACGAGACGATCCGTTCCTATTCGGAGGCGAGTGGCTGGCAGGCCATTGTCTGGGCTCCCACATCTGTCGTGCATGCAACGATCCAGCGCACCTTGCGTCTGCTGGCGCTTGGCGGCCTGGCGATTATCGCGGTCGGTGGCGTGCTTGCCCTGCTGCTCGGACGGCAGGTCGCGCGCTCGGTGCGCCGGTTGGCCCGGGACGCCCGCAGGCTCGGCGCCGGCGAGGACGTACAGGCAGTCGACTATGCCGTCAGCGAGATCGCAACCGTTTCGCAGGCGCTGGCACAGGCATCCCGGGATCGCCAGGCGGCGGAAAACGAAATTCGCTTCCTGATGCGCGAGGTGGCGCACCGTTCCAAGAACCAGCTCACGGTCGTCTCTTCGATCGCCAAGCAGACCGCCCGCCACTCGCGCACCTTCGCCGGCTTCCAGGACGCCTTTCAGAAACGGGTCCATGGTCTGGCGAGATCGACCGACCTGTTGATCGCCGGCGGTGTGGCCGGCGTCGAGTTGCGGGAGCTTGTGGATGCCCAGATCGAGCCTTTCGCGCCAAGCGACAGGTCGCGCATCGAGCTCTCCGGGCCCTATTTCCGCCTTTCCAACCAGGCGGCGCAGACGTTGGGGCTTGCGCTGCATGAGATGGCGACAAACGCAGCCAAGTACGGCGCGTTTGCCACCTCGCAGGGTCGCCTCGCCGTCGTCTGGAGCCTGGATGCGCAATCCCTTCACTTCACCTGGCGCGAAACGGTGCCCCGTCTGCGTCGCCGCAGTCCTGGGACAAGGGGGTTCGGCACCGAAGTGATCGAGCGCATGCTTGGGGGCGCGCTCGGGGCAGCGATCACGCGTGACTTTCACCGTGACGGGCTCGAATGCAGGTTCGTCATGTCGCTCGACAACCTTCAGCCGACACTTGCCGAAACGGATGAGGAGCCGGTTGGCTGATCGGCCAGGCGACGCCATGATTTCACTGGCAATGGCATGTGTTTTGCACTATATGCCGCGCAACATCCGCTCTCGTAGCGCATGTTCACCGGCCCCCGCTGGACGACATCCTGGCTGTGGGCGACCCGTTTCCTCACATTTCAGAAAGGAAAAGCGCGATGTCGATTACCGCAGAGCGTAAGCAGGAACTGATGACGGAATTCGCGACCAACAAGGGCGACACCGGTTCTCCGGAAGTCCAGGTGGCGATACTCTCCGAGCGCATCCGGAACCTGACCGAGCACTTCAAGGACCACAAGAAGGATAACCATTCCCGTCGTGGTCTGCTTGCTCTCGTCTCTCAGCGCCGCAGCCTGCTTGACTACCTCAAGCGCAAGGACGAAGGCCGCTATCAGACGCTGATCGAGAAGCTCGGACTGCGCCGATAGGCAGTTTGGCCGGCGGCGTCCGCAAGGATGCCGCCGGCCGCTCACAAGGGCACCCGGAAGGAATGCCCGCCAGAGCATCGGACCGAAAGTGGGACCCGGTTTTCGGATTCCCGCGATGCTCAAACTGAAGGCCCGGCATCATGGAAAGGAACCATGCCGGCGCCGCCCCGGGACAGGGTCATGGGGCAGGATTGCAGGGCGCTTTTCGGCGGTAGCCCGTCGCCCGCATCGTTACTACGACGGCCAATGGTCTCCGGATTGACGATGCTAACGAAACGAAGCGTCCTGTTGTCTTGCCCGTGGCTCGTCCTGAACCGAAGCCAGGGAGTCGGCGCGCCGCCATGCCAGGCGGCGCCGCACGTCCCCGCATTGAAGGACAAGACATGTTCAATCACCACAAAGTCGAAATCGAATGGGGCGGTCGCCCTCTGATCCTTGAGACGGGCAAGATCGCCCGCCAGGCTGACGGCGCCGTTCTGGCGACCTATGGCGAGACCGTCGTGCTCGCAACCGTCGTCTCGATGAAGGAGCCCAAGCCAGGTCTCGATTTCTTCCCGCTTACCGTCAACTACCAGGAAAAGACCTTCGCCGCTGGCAAGATCCCCGGCGGCTACTTCAAGCGTGAAGGCCGCCCGACCGAGAAGGAGACGCTGGTCTCCCGTCTTATCGATCGTCCGATCCGCCCGCTCTTCGCCGACGGCTACAAGAACGACACGCAGATCGTCGTCACGGTCGTCCAGCACGACCTCGAGAACGATCCTGACGTCGTTGCCATGGTCGCCACCAGCGCGGCGCTGACCCTTTCGGGCGTGCCGTTCATGGGGCCGATCGCCGCCGCCCGCGTCGGCTACATTGCCGGCGAGTTCGTTCTCAACCCCCATATCGACGAGATGCCGGAGTCCAAGCTCGACCTGGTCACCGCCGGCACTTCGGATGCCGTGATGATGGTCGAGTCGGAGGCCCACGAGCTTTCCGAGGAAATCATGCTCGGTGCGGTCATGTTCGGTCACAAGGCGTTCCAGCCGGTGATCGACGCGATCATCAAGCTGGCCGAAGTTGCCGCCAAGGATCCGCGTAACTTTACGTCGCCGGACTACTCGGAACTCGAAGGCGAGATGCTCAAGCTCGTCGAGGGCGAGCTGCGCGAAGCCTACAAGAACACCGTCAAGCAGGACCGCTACGCCGCCGTCGACGCGGTGAAGGCCAAGGTAAAGGCGCATTTTGCGCCGGCCGAGGGCGAGGACGCCAAGTGGACCTCGGAGCAGGTCGGCTCGGTGTTCAAGGAACTTCAGGCCAAGATCGTGCGCTGGAACATCCTCGACACCAAGAGCCGCATCGACGGCCGTGACCTGTCGACGGTTCGTCCGATCGTTTCGGAAGTGGGCATCCTGCCGCGCACGCACGGCTCGGCGCTGTTCACCCGCGGTGAGACGCAGGCCATCGTGGTCGCCACGCTGGGCACCGGTGAGGATGAGCAGTACATCGACGCGCTGACGGGCACCTACAAGGAGACCTTCCTCCTTCACTACAACTTCCCGCCTTACTCGGTCGGCGAAACCGGCCGCATGGGCTCACCCGGCCGCCGCGAGATCGGTCATGGCAAGCTCGCATGGCGTGCCATCCATCCGATGCTGCCGGCCGCCGAGCAATTCCCCTACACCCTGCGCGTCGTCTCCGAGATCACCGAATCCAACGGTTCGTCGTCGATGGCGACCGTCTGCGGCACCTCGCTGGCGCTGATGGACGCAGGCGTTCCGCTCCAGAAGCCGGTCGCGGGCATCGCCATGGGCCTGATCAAGGAAGGCGAGCGCTTCGCTGTTCTTTCGGACATCCTCGGCGACGAGGACCATCTCGGCGACATGGACTTCAAGGTGGCCGGCACCGCCGGCGGCATTACCTCGCTGCAGATGGACATCAAGATCGATGGCATCACCGAGGAGATCATGAAGATCGCCCTCGAACAGGCCAAGGGCGGCCGTCTGCACATTCTTGCCGAAATGGCCAACGCGATCAGCGAGGGCCGTTCCGAACTCGGTGAATTCGCTCCGCGCATCGAGGTGATGCAGATCCCGACCGACAAGATCCGCGACGTGATCGGCTCTGGCGGCAAGGTGATCCGCGAGATCGTCGAAAAGACCGGCGCCAAGATCAACATCGAGGACGACGGCACGGTGAAGATCGCTTCGTCGAACGCCAAGGAGATCGAGGCGGCGAAGAAGTGGATCCACACCATCGTCGCCGAGCCCGAGGTGGGCGAAATCTACGAAGGTACCGTCGTCAAGACCGCCGACTTCGGCGCTTTCGTGAACTTCTTCGGTCCGAAGGACGGTCTGGTCCATATCTCGCAGCTCGCCAACGACCGTGTGCAGAAGACCACCGACGTGGTCAAGGAAGGCCAGAAGGTCTGGGTTAAGCTGATGGGCTTCGACGAGCGCGGCAAGGTGCGCCTGTCGATGAAGGTCGTCGACCAGGAAACCGGCAAGGAAATCGCGCGCGAGAAGAAGAGCGCCGACGCCGAAGAGGCCGACGCCTGATTCATGCGACCATGAAGTGACGGACGGGCGCGGCCGAAAGGTCCGCGCCCGTTTCGCTTCTGTGGTGCCATTGGTTCGCGACATCACCGGGAGCGGCGAAACGGATTGCCGGAGGAAAGTTGAGCATGAGCGAGGCGCTGGGGACGCTGTTGCACCCCATCCAGACGGGGGTGATCGAACTGCCTGCCGGTGCGCGGGTGCTGGTCCTCAATGCTCCCGTCGGCTTCCGCCTGCCGTCGGATCTACGCGCCATACCGTCACTGGTTCAGGATTTTCGGCCCGACTTTCTCGCGCTCCAGCGCGCCGGGCATGTCGTCACGCCGAATGTCGACGGCGACGGCTACGATCTCGCGCTGGTTCTGTGCGGCCGTCATCGCGGGCGGAACGAATTGTGGGTCGCCGAGGCATTGCGGCGTACCAGACCCGGCGCGCTGGTCGTGGTTGGCGGGGCAAAGACGGACGGTGCGGCAAGCCTGAAGAAGCGCATCGGTGCCCTAAGCAACCTCGAAGGCAACGCCTCCAAGCATCACGGTGTCGTCTTCTGGCTGCGACGCCCCGATGACGTCGAGCAGCTCGCGAGCGCGCTTGTGGAGGCCAACCCTCCGCTGCTGCTCGACGATGGCTATGCTACTGTGCCTGGCCTGTTCTCGCATGACCGGATAGACGCCGGATCACGGTTGCTGGCCGAAACCCTGCCAGCCGATCTCAGGGGCCGGGCCGCCGATTTCGGCGCCGGCTGGGGCTATCTGTCGGCGCGGCTGGCGCAGACTGCTCACGGCATCGAGTCGGTCGATCTATACGAAGCCGGCTTCGCGGCCTGCGAGGCGGCGCGCTCGAACCTTGCGCGCCTTGCTCCCGACACTCCGGTGGAAGTCCATTGGCACGACATCCTGTCGGAGGCCGTTCCGCGCCGCTACGACGTAATCGTCATGAATCCGCCCTTCCACGGCGGGCGGGCTGCCGAACCGGCGATGGGCGAGGGGTTCATCAGGGCGGCGTCGGCCGCGCTCAAGCCAGGCGGCAGGCTGTGGCTGGTCGCAAATCGGCCGCTGCCCTACGAGGTGGCGCTGCAGCGCCACTTCCCCCGCTATGCCGAAACGCTGCGCGACGAGCGCTACAAGGTGCTCTGCGCGATCCGTTGAACTCGTCGTCAGTGGAGCGAGGCGACCTTGCGGGCGGGCTGTGACTTGTGGCCCCGCACCGCCAGCGGGCCGGGCTTGCCGAACAGATAACCCTGAACGACTTCGCAGCCTGCGGCCTTGAGAAGCGTCGCCTGATGCTCGGTTTCTACGCCTTCCGCGATGGTGTTGACGCCCAGCGCCCGCGACAGGCCGACGATCGTAGAAACCACCGCTCCCGAATTGGCATCTGTCTCCAGCCGTCTGACGAACGATTGGTCGATCTTGAGTTTCTTGAACGAGAAGTCGATCAGATAGCTGAGGTTGGAGTAGCCGGTGCCGAAGTCGTCGACGGCCACCGATATGCCCATATTGGAGAGCTCATCGAGGATATGCGCCGCGCGCGCCCGGTCCTGCATCATCGCGGTCTCGGTGACCTCGAGCTCCAGCCTGCCCGGCGAGATCCCGGTCTTCTCGATAGTGCTGCGCACCAGGGCGAGGAAATCCTTGGTCATGAACTGCACCGGCGAGATGTTGACTGCGACGAAGCAGTCGTCGGGCAACAGCGCCGCGTCTGTGCATGCCTTGCGCAGGACCCACTCGCCAATCGGACCGATCATACCGGTCTCCTCCGCGATCGGCACGAATTCCTGCGGAGGGATCATGCCTCGCTCCGGATGGCGCCAGCGCAGTAGCGCCTCGTAACCGACAGTCTTTCCCGACAGCAGGTCCAATTGAGGCTGATAGTGAATCTCGAAGTCGCCGCGCTTGAACGCGAGATGCAGTTCAGATTCGATCCATTGGCGATACTCGGCAACCAGACCCATCTCCTGATGGAAGACCGACCAGTTGCCGATTCCGGCCGCGCGGGCGTGCTGGAGGGCCAGGTTGGAGCGACGCAGCAGGATAACCGGGTCGAGTCCGTCCTTCGGCATGGCGACGATGCCGACCGACATGTTGATCGACTGCAGATGCGACGGCAGTTGGTAGGGCTGCATCAGCGCCTCGATCAGGTATTCGACCAGTTTGTCGACCGGCCCCATGTCCGGCGTGTCGGGCACCAGCACGGCAAACTCGCCGGCGCCGATCCGGCCCATTTCGGTATTCTCCGGCAGGATTTCCTTCAGCCGCTTGGCAAAGGCGCGGATGAGCTGGTCGCCCTGGCTGTAGCCGATCGAATCATTGATCTGCTTGAAGCGGTCGATGTCGATGTCGATGAGAAAGACCGGCTCACCGCTCCGTATTGTTGCGGAGGCGGCCTCCGCGATCTTGCCGACCATCGCGGCGCGCGCGTGCAGCCCCGTCAGCTTGTCGATCTGAGTTTCCTGATAGACATAGGTTGCGGATTCGTCGATGCCGGCAAAGAACGACATCGCCGCCAATGACGCCGCGAGCGCGCAGAGCGCCGCCATTACGGCACCTACGATCTCGGACGGCAACCCTGCGACGTCGCTGCCGAGGCCGAGCTTCAGCCCCCACAGGCCGAGCACGAAGCTGCCGAGCCCTGAGGCTGTGATCGTGATCAGCCTGAAGGTCGTGCTCCGGATCGGGTTCTTTGCGTCGTCCATGCCAGAGTCCCTCGTCTCCGGCATTCAATATCGGACAGTCCTTAAGAACCGCTGCCCGGTATGATTACAATTCTTACGAGCCGAGGATCAGCCCTCATCGGTCCGCTTCAGCTCTTCCAGCGTCGGCATCGAGACGATGTGGTAGCCGGAGTCGACGTAGTGGATCTCGCCTGTGACGCCTGAAGACAGATCGGAAAGGAGGTAGAGCGCCGAACGGCCGACCTCGTCATGGGTCACGGTCCTGCGCAACGGCGAATTGCGCTGCTGGTAGGTGTACATGAGCCTCGCATCCGAGATGCCGGCGCCTGCCAGCGTTCGCACAGGCCCGGCCGACAGGCCATTCACCCTTATGCCGCGCGGGCCGTAATCATTGGCAAGATAGCGTACGCTCGCCTCCAGTCCGGCCTTGGCGACGCCCATCACGTTGTAGTTGGGCATGACGCGGACCGAACCGGCATAGGTGAGTGTGATCAGGGACCCGCCTTCCGGCATCAGCTCGGCTGCATGGCGCGCCACCTCGGTGAAGGAGAAGCACGAGATAACCATGGTGCGCACGAAGTTGTCGCGGCTGGTATCGGCGTAGAGCCCCTTGAGCTCGTTTCGGTCCGAGAAGCCGATGGCGTGGACCACGAAATCGATGCTGCCCCATTCGGACTTCAGCGTATCGAAGGCCGCCGCGACCGTGGCGGCGTCTTCCACGTCGCAGGGCACGACCAGCTTGGCACCGATCTGTTCGGCCAGCGGCTTGACGCGCCGGCCGAAAGCCTCGCCCTGATAGGTGAAGGCGAGCTCGGCCCCGTGCCCGGCCAGTTGCCTGGCGATGCCCCAGGCAATCGAATGGTCGTTGGCGACGCCCATGACGAGGCCGCGCTTGCCTTTCATCAATCCATCCATGCTGGGAACTCCGATCAGGCCTGGTAGCGCTGGAAAACCAGCGTCGCGTTGGTGCCGCCGAAGCCGAAGGAGTTGGAAAGCACCGTGTCTATCGTGGCGTTGTCGATACGCTTGCGCACGATCGGCATTCCTTCGAATTCTGGGTCGAGCTCCTCGATATGGGCGCTCTCGCCTATAAACCCGCCCTGCATCATGAGGATCGAGTATATCGATTCCTGCACGCCGGCAGCACCCAGCGAATGGCCGGTCAGCGACTTGGTCGAGGAGATGTGCGGCAGGTCGGAGCCGAATACTTCGCGGATGGCCCCCATCTCCTTGGAGTCGCCGACAGGCGTAGATGTGCCGTGCGTGTTGACGTAGTCGACGCGGCCCTTCACGGTCGAAAGCGCCTGCCGCATGCAGCGGATGGCACCTTCGCCCGAGGGCGCAACCATGTCGTAGCCGTCCGACGTCGCGCCGTAGCCGACGATCTCGGCGACGATGGTGGCGCCCCGCGCCTTGGCGTGCTCAAGCTCTTCAAGCACCAATACGCCCGCTCCGCCGGCGATGACGAAGCCGTCGCGATTGGCGTCGTAGGCGCGGGAGGCGACCGAGGGACGGTCGTTGTATTTCGACGACATCGCGCCCATCGCGTCGAATAGGTTGGACATCGTCCAGTCGAGATCTTCGTGCCCACCAGCGAAGATCACGTCCTGCTTGCCCCACTGGATCAGCTCATAGGCGTTGCCGATGCAATGCGCCGAGGTCGAGCAGGCCGACGAAATCGAATAGTTGACGCCGTGGATCTTGAACCATGTCGCCAGCGTGGCCGACGCGGTCGACGACATCGCCTTGGGCACGGCGAACGGACCGATGCGCTTGGGACTCTTGTTCTTCTCGGTGATCTCGGCAGCCTCGACGATTGTCTTGGTCGAGGGGCCGCCCGAGCCCATGATGATACCGGTGCGCTCGTTGGTGATGTCGCTTTCCTCAAGCCCCGCAGATGCAATGGCCTGCTGCATGGCGACGTGGTTCCAGGCACCGCCCTTGTGCAGGAAGCGCATGGCGCGGCGGTCGACAAGTTCGGTCGGGTCCAGCGTCGGCGCTCCCCAGACCTGGCAGCGGAAGCCGTGTTCGGCGAAATCGGGGGAGAAGCTGATGCCGGAGCGCGCCTCGCGCAGCGACTCCTGCACCGCCGCCGCATCGTTGCCGATCGACGACACGATACCGATACCGGTAACGACAACACGTCTCATGAATGGCTCCCTATTGGCTGTGCCCGGCAGCATCGCGCGCCGGCCACCTCGTCCGGATCAGGCCGCTTCCTGCTTCGACAGGCCGACCCGCAGATCGGTAGCCTTGTAGATGGGCTCGCCGTCAGCCTTCAACCAGCCGTCAGCGATGCCGAGCACCAGTCGTCCGCGCATTACGCGCTTGAAGTCGATCCCATATTCGACCTTCTTCACTAAAGGCGTGACCATGCCCTTGAACTTCACCTCGCCGGTAGACAACGCCATGCCCTTGCCAGGCTCGCCGAGCCAGCCGAGAAAAAAGCCGGTCAGCTGCCACATCGCATCGAGACCGAGGCAACCCGGCATCACCGGGTTCTGGATGAAATGGCACGGGAAGAACCAAAGGTCGCGGCGGATGTCGAGCTCGGCGCGGATATAGCCCTTGTCGAACTCGCCGCCGGTCTCGCTGATGTCCGTGATCCGATCGAACATCAGCATCGGCGGATAGGGGAGCTGTGCATTGCCGGGGCCGAACAGCTCGCCGCGCGCGCAGGCCAGCAGATCCTCATACTCGTAGCTCGACTTGCGCTCGACCATCAAATCCGTCCCTTCCGACCGCGACGCGGTCGTGTTGCGGCCATGCCGGCCCTTTCGTGGCAATCCCCTATCACAGTCTGTTTCCGACTGGAAACCGCCAAGCGCGCAAGGTCCCTCGAAGTGTCGCTATTGATCGCTCATGCCCGAAAGAATATATGTGGATTATCGCAGGGCCGTGGAACCCGGGCTGCGAAGTCGCGCGGCCAGGAAAAACATCGTTCCCGAATGCAGTTTCACGGCAACCCTCCAGCGGATATCGAGAAGCGGGTGCGCGACGCGGGACTGCGTCCGACTCGGCAGCGCATTGCCTTGGCCGACCTGCTGTTCGCCAAGGGCGACAGGCACCTTTCTGCTGAGGAACTGCACGAGGAGGCGTCGGATGCCGGCGTGGCGGTATCGCTGGCTACCGTCTATAACACGCTGCACCAGTTCACCGATGCGGGTTTGCTGCGCATCCTCGCTGTGGAAGGCTCGCGCACCTATTTCGACACCAACACCTCGGACCATCACCACTTCTTCATCGAAGGCGAGAACCGGGTGATGGATATCGAGACGGGGCCTGTATCTGTGACCAACCTCCCCGAGCCGCCCGAAGGCATGGAAATCGCGAACGTCGATATTATCGTCAGGCTGCGGCCGAAATCCAAGCGCATGGGCTGATCAGCCCGCGACCTGCTTGACCCCTTCCGCCCGGACCTTCCGGATTTCGCGCCCGATGAACGGTCTGCGCGGTCAGTAGCCGGCCTGGCGGTCCACGAGGTTTTCGAGCGGCTCGCCGCGCTCGAAGCGGGCTATCTGCGCCAGCATCTGTGGGGCGAGATGTCCGGGGTCGGAAGTGGCGGCGGCATGCGGCGTCACGAAGACACGCGGATGGCTCCAGAGCAGGCTGTCCACTGACAGCGGCTCCTGCTCGAAGACGTCGAGGCTGGCCTCCTTCAGCGTCCCGTCATCCAGCGCGCGCAGGATATCGGTCTCTTTCTGCAGCATTCCACGACCGGCATTGATCAGGAACGCGCCGCCCAAGACGTTGTCTCGACGAAGGCTGCGCAGAAGGTCGTAGCCGATGATGCCTTCAGTGGCGGGCGTATGCGGCAGAAGAACGACGAGGATATCGGTCCGGGCGAGGAAAGCAGCCAGCCCGTCCTCGCCGTGGAAGCCGTCGACGCCCTCCATGTCCTGCCGGGTGCGCGTCCAGCCGTTGATCCGGAAACCCAGCGCCCGGAGTGCCCTTGCGGCGGCGCGGCCTAGCTGGCCGAGGCCCATGATGCCGACCGCGATCTCGGTTGCGGGTGGCTGTGGCGGCTCGAACCAGACCTTGCGCGTCTGCTGGTCACGATAGGTAACGCCCTGGCGCTGGTGATCCAACACCCGCCAGACGACATATTCCGTCATGTATTGGGTAAGGTTGTCGGCCACAACGCGCACGATCGGCACATTGGGTACATCCGTGTCCGCAAAGATGTGATCGACGCCGGCGCCGATCGAGAAGATCACTTTCAGGTTGGGCAGGGTCGACAACACTCCGGGGCGATGTTTCCACACCACTGCGTAGTCGATTGACGGGTCGGCCGGTCCGTCAGGCTCCAGCGCCACTGATCGCTCCCGCGACAGGAGCTCGAACCATCTACGCGGGTTGTAGCCGGTGACGGACAGCAAGATGCGCCCCTGCGATGGTGATGACATGAGATTCTGCCTACTGATTGACGACGCCGGTAGGTGCGGCCGCTATGTCGAAAGCTGCGGCGATCAGCGCCTTGGTATAGTCTGATTGCGGGTTCTCGAATATCTGCTGGGCGGGGCCGTTCTCCACCACCAGGCCATTGCGCATGACGATGACGTGGTTGGATAGTGCCCTCACCACCTTGAGATCGTGGCTGATGAACAGATAGGCCAACTGGTGCTTGCGCTGGAGGTCGCGCAACAGGTCCACCACCTGCGCCTGCACGCTCATGTCCAGTGCCGATGTCGGCTCGTCGAGCATGACGAAGCGCGGCTTCAGTACCATCGCGCGCGCGATCGCGATTCGCTGGCGCTGGCCGCCGGAAAATTCATGCGGATAGCGAAACCGCGTCTGAGGATCGAGGCCCACTTCCTTGAGCACGTCGACGACCATGGCGTCCCGCGCGTCCTCCGACAGCTTCGGCTCGTGTATCTTCAGCCCTTCCTCGATGATCTCCGACACCGACATGCGCGGCGAAAGCGAGCCGAAGGGATCCTGGAAGACAATCTGCATCTCGCTGCGCAGCGGTCGCATCTGCTTGAACGAATACTGGTCGATCGCTTGCTCGCCGAGCGCGATGCGGCCCTGAGACGAGATCATCCGCGACAGCGCCAGCCCCAGTGTCGTCTTGCCCGAGCCGGATTCGCCTACCACGCCCAGCGTCTGGCCTGCCTTGACGGTCACGTCGACGCCGTCGACCGCTTTGACGTGATCGACCGTGCGGCGAAAGAAGCCCTGCTTGATCGGGAACCAGACCTTGATCCGCTCGCCGGTCATCACTGTCGGAGCGTCGGGGTCCGGACGCGGTGGCTGACCCTTGGGCTCGGCTGCCAGCAGGTGGCGCGTATATTCGTGCTGCGGATTGGCGAAGATGGCCTCCGTCGGCCCGTGCTCAACGATCCGGCCCTTGGTCATGACGCAGACCCGGTCGGCAATGCGGCGCACGATGCCGAGATCGTGGGTGATGAACAGCATCGACATGCCGTTCTTTTCCTTCAACCGTGCCAGCAGCTCTAGAATCTGTGCCTGCACTGTCACGTCGAGCGCCGTCGTGGGCTCGTCCGCAATTAGCAACTCAGGTTCGTTGGCAAGCGCCATCGCGATCATCACGCGCTGGCGCTGGCCACCCGACATCTGGTGCGGGTAGGCGCCGAGCCGTTTCTGCGGTTCGTGGATGCCCACTTCCTGAAGCAGTTCCAGCGTGCGCTGGCGCGCTGCAGTGTCGCCCATGCCCCTATGCAGCTTCAGGATTTCGCCGATCTGCCGCTCGATGGTGTGCAGCGGATTGAGCGAGGTCATTGGCTCCTGGAAGATCATGGTGATCTTGTTGCCGCGGACCTTCCTCAGCTCCTTCTCGCCCTTGGCCAGCAGGTCACCGCCATTGAAGAGTATCTGGCCCGAGGGATGGCTGGCCGCCGGATAGGGAAGCAGCTTCAGCACGGAAAGCGCCGACACCGACTTGCCTGAGCCCGATTCGCCGACGAGAGCTACCGTTTCACCCTTGCCGACATCGAAGGACACATGGTCGACGGCAAGCGATTCCGTGCCGCCCTGAGCGAAGGCGACGGAAAGGTCGCGAACCGAGAGGAGGGGAGCGACGGTCACCGGAACGTCTTCCTCGGGTCGAAGGCGTCGCGGGTCGCCTCGCCTACGAAGATCAGCAGCGACAGCATGATCGACAAAGTCAGGAAGCCGGTGATGCCGAGCCATGGAGCGTTGAGGTTGCGCTGGCCCTGGCGCAGCATTTCGCCCAGGGAGGCCGAGCCCGGTGGCAGGCCGAAGCCGAGAAAGTCGAGCGATGTCAGCGTGGTGATGGAACCGTTGAGGATGAAGGGCAGGAAGGTCAGCGTCGCCACCATCGCATTGGGAAGCAGATGGCGGAACATGATCGTGCGGTTGGGGACGCCGAGTGCGCGAGCGGCGTTGACGTACTCGAAATTGCGCGCGCGCAGGAACTCGGCCCGCACCACGCCCACGAACGCCACCCACGAGAACAGCAGCATGATTCCGAGCAGGATGAAGAATCCCGGCGGCAGCACAGCCGCTATGATCAGGATGAGGTAGAGCACAGGGATCGAAGACCAGATCTCGATCACGCGCTGGAAGATCAGATCCGTCCAGCCGCCGAAATAGCCCTGAACGGCGCCGGCCGAGACGCCGATCACGGCGGAGGCGAGAGTCAACACCAGCCCGAACATGACCGAGATGCGGAAGCCGTAGATGACGCGCGCCAGAACGTCTCGTGCCTGGTCGTCGGTGCCAAGCCAGTTCCAGTTGCCGACCGTGCAGGAAGGGTCGTTGACGCCTTCGAAATAGCGCTGGCAGCGCGTCTCGACGTCGTACCTCCAGGACGGCTTCGCAGGGGCGGCCTCGGGAATGTCGTTGTTGACCGTGCCGTAGGAGTAGCGGATCGGCGGCCAGATCAACCAACCGTTCGCTTCGATCTCGTCGCTGATCACCGGGTCTCGATAGTCGGTTACGGCCAAGAAGCCGCCGAACTTTTCCTCCGGATAGTCCACCAGAACCGGGAACAGCATCTCGCCCTTGTAGGAGGCCAGGATCGGCTTGTCGTTGGCGATGAACTCCGCGAACAGCGACAGCACGAACAGGACGAGGAAAATCCATAAGGACCAGTAGCCGCGCCGATTCGCCTTGAAGTTCTGCCAGCGGCGCTGGTTGAGCGGCGAGAGCCAGGGTCGACGCGCCTCGTTGCGCACCTTCTCCACCTCTCCCTTCAGGATCACCTCGGACATCAGACCTCCCTCCGCTCGAAATCGATGCGCGGATCGATCATCGTGTAGGTGAGGTCGGATATCAGGCTGACGACGAGGCCGATCAGCGAGAAGATGTAGAGCGTGGCGAAGACCACAGCATAGTCGCGATCGAGGACCGACCGGAAGCCCAGCAGGCCAAGTCCGTCGAGCGAGAAGATGTTCTCGATCAGGAGCGAGCCGGTGAAGAAGGCCGAAATGAAGGCGCCGGGGAAGCCCGCGATGATGATCAGCATCGCATTGCGGAAAACGTGACCGTAGAGCACCTGCCGCTCGGACAGGCCCTTCGCGCGCGCGGTGATGACATACTGCTTGCGGATTTCGTCGAGGAACGAGTTCTTGGTCAGGAGTGTCGTGGTGGCGAAGGCCGACAGGACCATCGCGGTCAGCGGGAGGGTCAGGTGCCAGAAATAGTCGAGTATTCGCTCAGGCCACGACAGATCATGCCAGTTATCCGAGATGAGCCCGCGCAGCGGGAACCAGTCGAAGAACGACCCGCCCGCAAACAGCACCATCAGCAGGATGGCGAACAGGAAGCCCGGTATGGCATAGCCGATGATGACGATGCCGCTTGTCCAGACGTCGAAGGCCGAGCCGTCCTTGACCGCCTTGCGGATGCCGAGCGGTATCGAGATCGCGTATGAGATCAGCGTGATCCAGAGCCCCAGCGATATCGAGACCGGCATCTTCTCTATGATCAGGTCGATCACAGAGATATCGCGGAAATAGCTGTCGCCGAAGTCGAAGCGGATGTAGTTCCACAGCATATTGAAGAAGCGTTCGAGCGGCGGCTTGTCGAAGCCGAACTGCTTCTCTAGTTGGGCGATGAAGGCCGGGTCGAGCCCCTGCGCGCCGCGATATTTGTAATCGCTTTCGCCGCCTTGCATCATGTCCCCGCCGCCGCCCGAAATGCGGTCCATGGCGCTGCCGCCCTCGCCAGAGATTCGAGCGATCACCTGTTCGACCGGGCCGCCGGGCGCGAACTGGATGACGACGAACGAGATGGCCATGATCCCGAACAGGGTCGGGATCATCAACAGCAGGCGGCGAAGGAGATAGGCGCCCATCAGGTCTCTTGTCCGGGTTCCGGTTTAGGCATGAGCGATCGTGAAGGCTGGTTTCGCATGCGAACCTTGCGTCAGCCGGACATGCCGGTGGCGGCGATGCGGTCCGGGCGCGTCCACCATGTGTCCAGCACGCCGACGTCGTAGCGCGGTTTGGTGGCCGGTCTGTCGTAGAAATCCCAATAGGCGAGCCAGCGCGAGGCTTTCTGCCACTGGAACACGACATAGTGCTCGGCGCGGATGATTCGGTCCAGCGCGCGCGTCGCCGTCGTGAACTCGTCCTGCGACTTCGAATCGATGAGTTTTTCCAGCACTGCGTCGATGGCCGGGTTCGCCATGCCTGCCATGTTGAACGATCCCGGCGAATTGGCGCCAGCCGACCCGAACACCAGCCGGATGAAGGGCGACGGATAGAGTGACAGGGTGAACCGCCCGACGACCATGTCGAAATCGAAATCGCGCTGACGCGACGCATATTGCGCGGCATCCACGATGCGGTAGTTGGCCTGGATGCCGAGCTGTCGAAGGTTGCGGATGTAGGCGTTGTGATGTGGCTCGAACGTATCGGAGTTTCCGAGGAACTCGATTGTCAGCTGCTCGCCCGACGGCAGCAGCATCCGCCCGCCCTCAAGCCTGCAGCCGGCCTCGTTGAACAGCGCCAGCGCGGCCCGCATCTGGGTCCGATCACGGCCGGAGCCGTCGGTGACTGGTGCGACGTAAGGCTCCTCGAACACCTCTGGCGGAAGCTGATCGCGAAATGGCTCAAGGAGCGCCAGTTCGGCATCGCTGGGCAGACCGGACGCCTTGCCTTCCGATTTCTCGAAGAACGAATTCGAACGCTCGAACGATTTGTACATGATGTTGGCGTTCGTCCATTCAAAGTCGAACAGCAGTCCTAGAGCCTCGCGAACGCGCTTGTCTGCGAACTTTTCCCGCCGCAGGTTGAAGAACCAAGCCTGTCCGCCCGAGGGCGTCTCGTCCGGATATTCCTCCGTCTTGACGCGGCCGTCGCGGATTGCCGGGAAATTATAGTCGTTCGCCCAGTTGCGCGACGTGAATTCCTCACGAAACAGGATGGATCCTGCCTTGAACGCCTCGAAACTCGCCGTGCGGTCGCGATAATATTCGTAGCGGATGCGGTCGAAATTGTAGCGACCGACCATGACGGGTCGCTTCACCGCCCAATGATCCGGCACGCGATCGAACTCGATATATGTGCCGAAATTGAAGCGCCCGACGCGATACGGGCCGGAGCCGAGCGGCGGTTGCGACAGCGTTGCCTGGAAATCGCGACCTTCCCACCACTTTTCGGAGAAGATGGGAGCGCCCGCGATGGTGAGGACGGTAGCGATGCCGGCATCCGGCGAAAGGGTCATGGAAACCGTACGATCGTCGATCACCTCGATCTTTTCCATGTTTCGCAGCGTGCTGGCGAGGTTCTCGTGTCCCTTGTCGCGCAGCGTCGTCAGCGTGAACGCAACGTCGGAGGCGAGGATCGCCGAGCCGTCATGGAATGCAGCGTCGGGATGAATGGTGAAGCGCCACGTCAGGCGATCATCGCTGATGACCACGCTCTCCGCCACATAGCCGTACATCGAACTGGTTTCGTCCGACGCTCCCGTCATCAATGACGCGTAGATCAGTCCCATGCCGAACGCGCCGTTGCCGCGCAGCACGAACATGTTGAGCGTGTCGAAAGTGTCGAAGTTCTGGTTGTAGACGCGCGCCGGCGACTGCGTGACGATACGGCCGCCGATCGGTGCCTCGGGATTGGCGTAGTCGAAATGCGGGAAATCGGGTCCGTATTTCAAATCGCCGAACACGGAGATACCGTGGAGCGGCGCTTCGGTTTCCATTTGCGCGAAGGCATCGCGGGCGAACAGAGGCACCGCCAGCGATGCCCCGCCCATTGCCAGCAATTCGCGGCGTGTCAGTCCTTCGCGGCGCATCACTGGTTTTCCTCGTCGGAGTACTGCTCGTCGATGACCTGCTCGCGCTGCTCGTCGATCCACCAAGAATCGATGTCGACGCCGGCATAGGCCGGTTGCTCGTCGGGGATCCCGAACTTGTTCCAGTAGCCGATCCAGATTTCGGCGTTGTGGTATTGCGGGACATAGTAGTAGCCCCATAGCAGCACGCGATCGAGCGCATGGGTGGCCGCGACAAGCTCCTCGCGATCCTTGGCGAAGATGACGCGGTCGATCAGCTTGTCGATGGCAGGGTCCTTGATGCCCGCATAGTTGCGCGTATCCGGCATGTCCGCGGCGGCACTGCTCCAGAATTCACGCTGCTCGTTGCCCGGCGACTGTGATTGCGCCTGGATGCTGGTGATGACGTCGAAATCGAATGAGCGAACACGGTTGATGTACTGGCTGGTGTCGATGATGCGCAGCGACACGTCGATGCCGAGGCGGCGCAGAGTATTGATGTAGGGTCCCGAAACGCGTTCGGTGTCGGGATTGGATGAGAGGAATTCGATACGGAAAGGCTCGCCCTTGTCGTTGACCAGCCGGTTGCCCTGGCGCCGCCAGCCGGCTTCCGACAGAAGGTCGTTGGCGCGGCGAAGATGCTCACGCGACGCCTGCGGGCTGTCATGGACCGGCAGCTTGAATTCTTCCGTGAAGACCTCCGGCGGAACCTTGTCGCGTACGGTTTCGAGAATCTCTAGCTCCAGCCCCTCCGGTATGCCGCTCGAGGCGAGTTCGCTGCCTTCGAAGAAGCTGTCGGTGCGCTGGTACAGGCCGTGGAACTGCACCCTGTTCAGGCTCTCGAAATCATATGCGAGCATCAGCGCCTCGCGCACCCGGCGATCCTGGAACTGCGGACGGCGCGTGTTCAGCGCGTAGGCCTGCATGGCCTCGCCTGAATTGCTGTGGAAGACCTTCTTGAGGACATCGCCGCGCTCCACTGCGGGGAAATTGTACTCAGTCGCCCAGCGCGAAGCGCGGTTCTCTGCGCGCAGGTCCTGCAGTCCGCCCTTTTGGAATGCCTGCCATGCGGCGTTGTCGTCCTGGATATAGGTGTATTTGCGCTTGTCGAAGTTCTGGCGGCCGATATTTACCGGCAGCGTGGCGCCCCAATAGTCCTCGACGCGCTTCCAGGTAATGTCCGAGCCGGCGCGGAAACTCTCGATCCGGTATGCGCCCGAGCCCAACGGAGGCTCCAGCGTGGGCTGGGTGACGTCGCGCTGGCGCCCCTGCGCGTCGGTGGCTTCCCACCAGTGCTTCGGCAGGACGGGAAGGTCACCCATGATGTGCGGCAATTCGCGATTTCCGGTCTGATCGAAGCGGAACTCCACCTCCCGCTCGGAAACCGCGACCGCCTCCGTCACGTTGGCGTAGTAACGATTGTGCATCTGACTGTGCTCCTTGAGCACGTTGAACGACCAGATGACATCCTCTGCGGTTATGGGCTCGCCGTCATGCCAGCGCGCATTGGCGTCGATGCGGTATGTCGCCGACGAATAGTCGGCGGGGTATTTGAACGCTTCGGCGATCAAAGCGTGGCTAGTGCCCGCGTCGGCCAGCGACTGTTGCATCAGCGTGTCCCACAGCAGGCCGCCGAAATAGTTGAGCCCGGCGGCCGGCGTGCCACGCACGATGAAGGGATTGAAGCTGTCGAAGGTGCCGGAGACGACCGAGTTGAGCTGTCCGCCCTTTGGCGCGTTCGGATTGACGTAGTCGTAGCGTTCGAAGGGCGTGGTTTCGGCATCGGGATTGATCAGCGACGAAGTCGTGCGCCACCGATCCTCTTCCTCGGCGATCGCGGCAGCCGACAGGCCGGCCACGAGCGCGAAGGGAAGGGCGGTCTTCAGGAGAATCGAAAGCGCCATCGTCATCCTCTTGCCTTGCAGTATTGCGTCGACTGCTAAACTAGCCCGCGGTGCGCGAATGAAAAGTCCTCCGGAGGGGCATTGACCGCTGTTCACCCCAACAAAAAAGCCGGGCGAAACCCGGCTTTTTCGTGATCCGAAGATTACATCTTCGTCATTATTCAGCAGGCGCTTCCTCGCCGCTCTCGGTGCCCGCGTCTGTCTGCGGCGAGGCAGACGAACCGTCGTCCTGCGTATCAGGCTGCGCGGGAGCAGGCTGTGCCGGAGCGTTTTCCTCCGCCGGCGCCGCCTGTTCAGCAGGCGCGGCTTCTTCGGCGGGGGCCTCCGCTTCCGCCGGAGCAGCTTCTTCGGCTGGTGCGGCAGCGTCCTCGACCGCCGGCAGCGGCGCCGGATCGTTGGACAGCGTGCGCATGTAGGCGAGCAGGTTGGCTTCTTCCTGCAGGTTGCGGATGCCGGCGAAGGCCATCGCCGTGTTGGGCACGTAGCTGCGCGGCGCCTTGAGGAACTCGCTCAGATGGTCGAAGTCCCAGACAACCGAACCGCCCTGGGCGAATTCGCGCATCGCCGCCGAATAGGAGAAGCCGGCATGGCTCGCGACCGGGCGGTTGACGATATCGAACAGGTTCGGACCGACCTTGTTGGCGCCGCCCTCTTCGGCCGTGTGGCAGGCCACGCATTTGCGGAATGCCGTCTCTCCGGCCGCGGCATCGGCGGTCTGCAGCAGTTCGGCGATCGACGGGCCCTGTTCTACCGGGCCGGCATCTCCGCCCGCGTCCACCTCTGCCGCCTCGATTGCGTAGCCGGGCGTTTCCGGTGCATGCGAGGCAAAGATGGTGTCGGACACGATGCTCACCGAAAAGACCACGAACACCACTGCCAGGAACGCCCCGATCAGCTTGTTGAGTTCAAACGAGTCCATCATCTGCAAAAGGCTCCCTTGTCCGGCCGCTTCGTCTCGCCCCCGGACGCCCCTCGCGCCCGTAACGGTCCCCGCGCGCCCGGCGCCGGTGAAATCGCGCGGAAACTAGGTCTTTTGCTCTGACCTTGCAACACATATAAGGGCGATCCCAAGTGAGACCTTTTGCCACTTTCAGGCAGATCCCAGAGCCTTTCGCATCATGTCCGTTCTCGTCCTGATACCGGCCCGCATGGCGGCGACCCGCCTGCCAGGAAAGCCGCTGGCGCCTATCAACGGCAGGCCGATGATCGCCCATGTCGCCGACAGGGCGGTCGAGAGCGGCGTAGGACGGGTGGTGATCGCTACCGATTCCGAAGAGATCATGCAGGCGGCCGGAGCTTGCGGTCACGAGGCGGTTATGACGGGTTCGGACCACCAGTCCGGCTCTGACCGCATCCATGAAGCGCTCGGCAAGATAGATCCCGGCCGTAAGGTCGAGATCGTGGTCAACCTCCAGGGCGATCTCCCGACCATCGAGGCATCGCTGGTTCTGGCCGCCACCGGCATCCTCGACGACGCCTCGGTGGACATTGCCACTGTCGGCGTCGCGATCGAGCGCGAGGAAGAGAAGACCAACCCCAACGTGGTCAAGATCGTCGGCTCTCCGTTGTCGCCGACGCGGCTGCGTGCGCTCTATTTCACCCGCGCCACCGCGCCGTGGGGCGAAGGGGCGCTCTATCACCACGTCGGCATCTACGTTTATCGTCGCGCAGCCCTTGAGCGATTCGTCTCGCTCCCCCCTTCGCCGCTGGAGCTGCGCGAGAAGCTGGAGCAGCTTCGGGCACTTGAGGCCGGGCTGCGCATAGATGCCGCGATCGTCCGCTCGGTCCCTCTTGGCGTCGATACGCCGGAAGACCTCGAGAGGGCCAGACAGATGCTATCCCACGGACGCTGACGACATGACCACGAAGACCAACCGCATCTCCTTCCAGGGCGAGCCCGGAGCCAACTCGGATACGGCCTGCCGCAACATGTTTCCGGGCATGGAGCCGTTGCCCTGCCCGACCTTCGAGGATGCGTTCAACGCGGTCGAGAGTGGCAAGGCCGATCTGTCGATGATCCCGATCGAGAACACGATCGCCGGCCGCGTCGCCGACATTCACCATCTGCTGCCTGAATCGAAACTGCACATCGTCGGCGAGTATTTCCTGCCGATCCATTTCGACCTGATGGTGCTGCCAGGCGTGGCGATCGGCGAGGTGAAGACGGTCCACAGTCACATCCACGCGCTGGGTCAGTGCCGCAAGTACATCCGCAAGCATCGATGGAAGCCGGTGGTGGCGGGTGACACAGCGGGCGCCGCCCGTTTCGTGCGCGACGAGGGCGATCGGACCTTCGCCGCATTGGCCCCGCCGCTGGCAGCCTCCCTCTACGGCCTCGACACGCTCGACCAGAACGTCGAGGACGCCGACAACAACGTCACGCGCTTCGTCGTGCTGTCCAAGGAAAAGAACTGGGCTCCGCGCAGCAGCGCCGACCAGCTGATGATGACCACCTTCGTCTTCAGGGTGCACAACATCCCGGCAGCGCTCTACAAGGCAATGGGGGGCTTTGCCACCAACGGCGTCAACATGACCAAGCTGGAGAGCTACCAGCTCGGCGGCACCTTCTTCGCCACCCAGTTCTATGCCGACATCGAGGGGCATCCCGACGACAAGAACGTCGCCCAGGCGCTGAAGGAGCTTCAGTTCTTCTCCAAGGAAGTGCGAATCCTCGGCGTCTATCCCGCCCATCCCTTCCGCGCCAGCCAGGGCGTGGAAGACTGAGGACAGTGCGCGTGGGGCGAGCTGGATCGTGCCGCGCAGGACGATCCAGCTGGGTTGGGATTGTCTACCGCAGCGGCTTGCCGTGCGCTTCCATGCTTGATGCCAGCAGCGTCGTGCCGGCCCCGGGATGCTGCGGCAGCTTGTAGACGCCGCCCTCGACGATCGCCGGCTCCTCGAAATGGTGGGCGATCCACGGGATGTATTCGAGGATGGTGGACGCGGGATGGTGATAGGACAGATGCACGTGCACCTGACTCATCTCACCAGCATGAGGCACAACCGGCAGTCTATGCGCCAGGGCCAGATCGGCGACCTGCAGGAATTCGGTGATCCCGCCCAGTCGGGTCACGTCCGGCTGCACATAGGCGACCGCACCGGCGTCAATGAAAGCGCGAAAGGCGTCGAGCGAATAGAGCTGCTCGCCGAGCGCGACGGGTATCGACGTCGCCCGCGCCAGCCGCGCATGGCTCGTTACGTCGTCGTACCACATCGGCTCCTCGAACCAGTAGAGGTCGATGTCGCGCGCCGCCGCGCAGAACCGCATGCAAGTAGGCAGGTCCCATTTGCCGTTGCCGTCAATGGCGATGCGGACCGTCGAGCCGACGCGCTTCCTGACGGCGGCGAGGCGAGCGATGTCGACAATCGGGTCGTCGTGGCCGACCTTGATCTTGATGCGGGTAAAGCCTTCTTCCTCGACCGCACGCGCCGAGCCGGCCACCAGTGCATCCCTGTCGAACGACAGCCAGCCGATGTCAGTGTTGTAGGCTTCCAGCCGGTCGGTGCGCTTGCCGCCCAAGTGCTTCCACAGCGGCACGCCGGCCGCCTTGGCGGCCAAATCCCACAGCGCAACGTCGACGGCAGCGAGCGCCAGCTGCGTGATGCCGGCGCGGCCGACCCATTGTAGCGCCGGACTGCGCGCCAGCTTGGTCCAAAGTCTGGAATGATCGGCGGCATCCTCGCCGATCAGCAGCGGCGCGTAGCTGTCCGAGATGCAGCTGGTAATCAGCCGGTCCGATGCGAGGTGGGCATGGGTGCCGGTGAAGCCGTAGCCGACCAGACCGCTTTCGGTGACAATCTTGGTGCCGACGACCCCCCAATGGGTGATCTGGTGTGTCGAATCCGCGATCGAGCCCAGATCGAGCGGACAGTGGACGATGAATGGCTCGATCGCCGTGATGCGCATGGTTGCCTCCTCCAATGGAAAATCGTCTCAGCCGGTCTCCGCCCAGGCCCGAATCAGATGGCTGGCGATGGCGCCGGCAGGCGGCACGCCGAGGCCTCCGGCATGTTCCCCGGCAATCATCGACCTGACCTCGGCGCGATCGAACCACCGGCAGTCCTCCAGCTCCTTGCCGTCGAATTCGATCTCTTCGTTCAGGGCTTCGCCATAGCAGCCGATCATCAGCGAATAGGGAAACGGCCAGGGCTGGCTGGCGCGATATGCGACGCGGCCGATTCGGATGGCCGCCTCCTCGAAGGTCTCGCGGCGCACCGCATTCTCGATCGTCTCCCCCGGCTCGATGAAGCCTGCCAGACAGGAATACATCCCCGGCGCAAAATGCGGGCTGCGGCCGAGCAGGCAGCGTTCGCCGCGCAGGGCGAGCATGATCGCGACAGGATCGGTGCGCGGAAAATGCTCGGCATTGCAGGCCGGGCAGGACCGCTTGTAGCCGCCGATGCGCATCACCGTGCCCGTGCCGCATCGGCCGCAGAAGCGATGATTCGCATGCCATGCGAGCAGGGATGCCGCCTGCGCCAACTCGCCGAGTCCTTCCGGCGGCAGCAGACCCTGCACATAGACGGATCGATGGTCGATCGCCTTGATGCCGTTCGGCAGATCCTCGGGTTCGAGCGCGCCGGGCGCGGCGATCACCGGGCCCGATCCGGCCATGCCCAACAGCACCGCCTCGTCCAGCTTCGCGCCCATCGCGCGGGCCTCGTCCGCGCTGAAGCCGGCATCCGGCGGCCCTTCGCCCAGCTTCAGGTAGAGCCTGCTGCCGCGCGTCTGGAGGATCCGCAGACGCGGATCGGCGAGCGCCGTTTCGAGCGAATCGTCACTGCGATTTTCCGACTGGCGGTCGATGCGGTTCCCCGCGAAGCCGACGAACTGGCTCGGCTCGCGCTCGGGCGCGTCGAAGAAGGGAAAGGGCATCGGGAATCCGGTTCTATGGCGAGAGGGCCGACCTTACGGCGCTTGCGAACTGATGCAAGTCCTCGCGGCGATAGGGCTCGCGCAAGCCGTGGCCCCACACCGGTCCCGGCCAGCCTGGATCGCCCTCGTTGCGGGCGATGACGTGGACATGCAGCTGCGAAACCACGTTTCCCAGCGCGCCGATGTTGATCTTGTGGCAGCCGGTAACGCGTTTCAGGGCCTGGCTGACCATGTTGAGCTCGAAGGTCAGCATGGTCTGGTCCAGCGGCGACAGGTCGTGGAACTCGATGATTGCGGGCCGCTGGGGGATGAGGACGAGCCAAGGCCAGCGCCTGTCGTCCAGCAGACGCAACTCGCATAGCCCGAGCCACATCAGCGGGCTGCTGTCGCGCTCGAGGCGCGCATCGAGCTCGAAACCGGCTGGCGCGGCGGGCATGTCGACACTTCTCCTCCCGGACATGGTCGAAGGCTAGATGGCCGGCAGCCAGGCGGCAAGCAAATCCTTGGCCGACCGAGAGGCTCTTTCAGGCGTTTCGTCGGGTGCTCGCAGCGCGGCCTTGCATTTGGATTGCGAATTGCCGATATGGGGAGCGGGAGGTTGGTGGTGGACGAGCCACTCGCCAACCGGGTCAGGTCCGGAAGGAAGCAGCCCTAACGAGCCACGGCACGGGTCATCGTGCCAGCCTCCCACCCTTCCGCCTCAGCCCGTCCGATATTGACCGGAACGTTCGGCCGAGCGGTTGACGCCGCCTGTTTCCGGGGGCGAAACTCGCGCCGGCGCTAGGCCGCATGGAGCTGGTTCACGGCATGGACACGAGCGGAAGCACGAATACGGGAAGGCCAGCCGCCTACCGCGTCATCGCTCGCAAATACAGGCCCCGAGACTTCGCCGGCCTGATCGGCCAGGAGCCGATGGTGCGCACGCTCACCAATGCGTTCGCCACCGGTCGTATCGCGCAGGCATGGATGCTCACCGGCGTTCGCGGCGTAGGCAAGACCACTACCGCCCGCATTCTGGCGCGTGCTCTCAATTACAAGACCGATACGGTGGATCAGCCCTCCGTCGACCTGTCTGCGCCCGGCATTCACTGCGAGGCGATCATGGAAGGGCGTCATGTCGATGTGATCGAGATGGACGCCGCCTCCCATACCGGCGTCGACAACATGCGCGACCTGCTGGAGCAGGTGCGCTACGCGCCGGTTTCCGCGCGCTACAAAGTCTACATCATCGACGAGGTGCACATGCTCTCGGGCGGTGCCTTCAATGCTATGCTGAAGACGCTGGAGGAGCCGCCGCCGCATGTGAAGTTCATCTTCGCCACCACGGAAATCCGCAAGGTTCCTATAACGATCCTCTCGCGCTGCCAGCGCTTCGACCTGCGCCGCATCGACGCCGCGCTGATCAAGCAGGATCTGGGCCGCATCGGCGGGCTGGAAGGCGTGGAGGCCGAGGACGAGGCCCTCGCGATGATCGCGCGCGCCGCGGAGGGTTCGATGCGCGACGCGCAGTCGATCTTCGATCAGGCAATCGCTCATTCCACCGGACTGGTGACCGCGCAGGCGGTACGCGAGATGCTTGGCCTTGCCGACCGTGCCCGCATCGTCGACCTGTTCGAAATGCTGATGAGGGGCGACGTGTCCGCTGCCCTTGCCGAATTCCGCGCCCAGTACGATGCCGGCGCCGACCCGGCGATCGTGCTGACCGAGCTGGCTGAGTTCAATCATCTCGTCACCCGCATGCGCTTCGTGCCCGAGGCAGCCGACGATCCGTCACTGTCGCAAGACGAGCGGGTGCGAGGGCTGGACTTCTCCAGGCTTCTTTCGGTGAGGGTGCTGTCGCGTTCGTGGCAGATGATGCTCAAGGGAATTTCGGAGGTGCAGGCGGCGACCCGTCCGGTGAGCGCCGCCGAGATGGTTCTGATCCGTCTTGCGCACGCATCAACCCTGCCGACGCTCGACGAGGCGCTGAAGACGCTGGAACAGGGCGGCGGCATATCGACGGGCGGCTCGGCGCCGCGCGCCAATGGTGGCTCCCAGCCGGCCGGCGGGCCGGCTGCGTCCGCGATCGCCGGTTCTTCGACGGTGGCCCAGCCTTCCGGTGGCGGTGCGGCGATGCGTCTGGTGTCCGTGACGCCACAGTCGCATGACGCTCCGCGGTTCGAACAGGCATCGGCTGCTGACGTTGCCCCCGCGGTCCCGGTCAACTCGCTCTCCGATATCGTCGCGCTTGCCGATTCCCGCCGCGACGTCGCCTTCAAGGTCTTGCTGAAGAACTATGTTCGGCCAGTGCGCATCGAGCCGGGCCGGATCGAGGTGTCCCTGGCCCAGGATGCGCCGAAGACCTTGCTCAACGATCTGTCGACCCGCCTGCAGGGGTGGACCGGCGCGCGCTGGGTCGTATCGCTCTCGCGCGAGGCCGGCGGCCAGACGCTGGCCGAGGTCGAAGATGCACGCCGCGAGACGGCCATGCTGGACGCGCGCAGCGATCCTGCCGTTGCAGCCATCCTGTCGCGGTTTCCGGGTGCCAGGATCGTCAACATTTCCATGCCCAATGCGCCCGAAATCGACGAAACCGACACAGTCGTCGAACCGATGTCCGATCCCGGCATCGGCGACGACGACGACGAACTCTAGACTTGATTGGAGACCCCCGATGAAGGACCTTCTCGGCATGATGAGTAAGGCGCGCGAGATGCAGGCCAAGTTTCAGGCCATGCAGGAAGAGATCGCGCAGATCGACGCGAGCGGCCATGCCGGTGGCGGCCTGGTCGAGGTGGTACTGTCGGGCAAGCTCGAAATGCGCTCGCTGAAGATCGACCCTTCGCTGTTCAAGGAAGATGACGTCGAGATATTGGAGGATCTCATCCTTGCCGCCCATAACGACGCCAAGGCCAAGGTCGAGGCGCTGATGCAGGAAAAGACGCGCGAGCTTACCGCCGGCCTGCCGATCCCGCCGGGCATGAAGCTGCCGTTCTGACAGGCCGTTTCCGCGATAGCGACCTTCCGGCCATCGAATCGGCTGGTTTGCGCCACCGAATTGCCTGAAAGATGCGTTTCCTCTAATGCACCGGCGCGGGCGGGTCCGGTGTGGAGAGGGTTTCTGTCGTGTACACATCGCCCCGCGCGCTGCGGCTCCGGCCGCTGGCCGTCATCGTTCTGTCGGCCTTTGCCTCAGCCTGTTCCCAGAGCATGGACGCCATCGACAGCGTGACGACGTCGTCGCTCGGATCAGGCACTGCGGCCTATACCAAATCAGACAAGGAATGCATGGCGCGCGCCATGTTCTTCGAATCGCATCGCTCGAGCCGCGAGGGCATGATCGCGGTGGGCACGGTCGTCATGAACCGCCTTGACTCGGGCCAGTACCCCGAAACGGTCTGCGGCGTCGTCGGCCAGAAGAACCAGTTCGCCCCCGGCGTCATGACTCGAGCGATGAAATCCAGGGCGATGCCGGATGTCGAGGCCGCAGCCGAGGCGGTTCTCAAGGGCGAGCGCCATCCGAAGCTAGGCAGCGACGTCAAGTTCTTCCATCAGGCCGGACTGAAGTTCCCATACAAGAACATGCACTACGTGCACGTTGCCGGCGGCAATGCCTTCTATGAAAAACGCAGCAGGCGCAGTCGCAGCACGCAACTGGCCCAGGCTGAGCCGGCGCAGACCTCGAAGACCCAGCCCGAGGAGGCGGCCGTACTCTCTTACGAGGCAGATCAGGCCGGTGCAGACGCCATTGGCGCTCTCCTGAGCAGCCAGTTGAGCGCGGACAACTCCGACTAGGATACCCGCCTTTCCACCTTAGCCGATGGCAGCAACAAGCCTGCGTCTTGGCCGCCTGCGAGCGCGGCTTAGGCGCCGGCGGCGCTACCCAATCATGCCGAAGCCCGCTAAACCGACGCCATGTCCAAGCGAATCGCCGGCCCCGAAATCGAAAGGCTGATCCAGCTCCTTGCCAAGGTGCCGGGGCTGGGACCGCGCTCGGCGCGCCGCGCCGCGCTGCATCTGATCAAGAAGAAGGAGCAGCTTCTGGCGCCTCTCGCCGCGGCCATGGGCGAGGCGGTGGAAAAGGTGAAGGTCTGCTCGACTTGCGGCAACGTCGACACCAGCGATCCCTGCACAATCTGCACCGACCCGCGCCGAGACGGGGCCACGCTCATCGTCGTCGAGGACGTTGCCGACCTCTGGGCGCTGGAGCGCGCCGCAGCGATGAATGTGCGGTACCATGTTCTGGGCGGAACCCTCTCGCCACTCGATGGCATCCGACCGGAGGACCTGAACATCGCTTCGCTGGTCTCGCGGGTCGCAGCAGGCGGCGTGGGCGAGATAATCCTTGCGGTCAACGCCACGGTGGAGGGGCAGACGACCGCCCACTACGTCACCGATCAGCTCGCTGGACTCGGCGTAAAGGTGACGCGGCTGGCCCACGGCGTTCCGGTTGGCGGCGAACTCGACTATCTCGACGAAGGCACCCTGGCGGCCGCGCTGCGCTCGCGCACCGCCTTTTGACCGCATTTTGCGGCTAGTGACAGCGAAGCGCAGCGGGAACGGAAGGCGGCGGGGGATGGCGGGATTTTTGGTGTTGCGTGCCATGGCTGTGGCTGCGGCTCTCTTCCTGATCGCGGCGCCGGCCGCCGCCCAGAACGTCAACACCCAATTCCAAACTTGGCTTAAAGACGACCTCTGGCCCGAAGCCCGATCGCGCGGAATTTCACCCGATACATTCAACGCCGCATTTTCCGGCGTCACCCCCAATCTCAAGCTGCCGGATTTGGTTTTGCCGGGGCAGAAGCCCGAAACGCCGAAAGTTCAGCATCAGGCCGAGTTCGGATCGCCGGGCGCCTACTTCGCTGAGAACATCGTATCGGGCGTGACGTCCGGCGGTCGCAGCCGCGCGGGTCGGCTGTCCGCCGCACTCGATGCCATCGAGCGCAAATACGGCGTGCCCGGGGGCGTCCTTCTGGCGATCTGGGGGCGCGAATCCGGTTTTGGCGGAGCCAATATCCCTCACAACGCCTTCGAGGTGTTGGCCACCAAGGCGTTCCTTGCCACGCGCAAGGACATGTTTCGCGCTGAAGTGCTGGCCGCGCTGGATATGGTGCAACGCGGCCACGCCTCGCCTGCGGCGATGAAATCGTCCTGGGCCGGTGCGATGGGCCAGCCGCAGTTCATGCCGACCTCCTATCTCAAATATGCGGTCGACGCCGATGGCGACGGCCGTGCCGACATCTGGGGTTCGCAGGTCGATACTCTCGCCTCTATCGCCAATTATCTGGCCCAGCGCGGCTGGGTGAAAGGGCGCGACTGGGGCTTCGAGGTCACCGTACCCGAAAGCGTGTCCTGCGCGCTCGAAGGGCCCGATCGCGGCAGGCGCATTGCCGACTGGGCGGCGATGGGCGTCACCCGCGTGAGCGGCCGTCCGTTCCCGGACAACGAGGCCCGGCTGGAAGGCTACCTGCTGATGCCGGCAGGCCGTTCCGGTCCCGCCTTCGTCGTTACACCCAACTTCTACGCGATCAAGGAATACAATTTCAGCGACAACTACGCGCTGTTCGTCGGCCACGCGGCGGATCGCATAGTCTACGGCGACCGCCGCTTCGCGACGGGATGGGGCCGCGTCGGCGGCCTCTACCGCTCCGACGTCGCCGCCATGCAGCGCGGGCTCGAACGGCTAGGCTACGACGTCGGCGGGGCCGACGGCCTGCCTGGCTTCCGAACCCGCCGCTCCATCGGCGAATGGCAGGCGAAGAACGGTCGTCAGGCGACCTGCTTCCCCGATTCCGGCATCGTCTCGGCACTCAGGTAGGCGGCCGGTCCTCATCTGGCTCGAAGCTTTGCTGGGCGGCGAGGAAGTTGCCGAAATATTGCAGCCCCTCGAAATGGTCGCAAAACACCTTGACGACCACAAGCAGCGGCACCGCGATGAGCGCGCCGACGAAGCCCCACAGCCACGACCAGAAAGCGACGGCGATGAAGATCGCGACGGCGTTCAGCTCCAGTCGCCGGCCGACGATGAGGGGCGAGATGATCTGGCCTTCCATTACCTGGCAGACCACGACGAAGGCCGGGGCGATCATCGCGTAGCCTATGCTGTCGAAGCTGACGATCGAGATGACGGCGACAACGACGATCGTCGCCATCGCGCCGATATAGGGAAGGAAGTTGAGCAGCGCCGCCATCACGCCCCACAGGAACGGCGTCGGCATGCCCAGCGCCCAAAGGCCGAGCGCGATAATTGTTCCCAGCGCGGCGTTGATCAGCGCCACCGTGAACAGGTAGCGCGACACCTCGCGCTCGACGTCGTAGACGATGCGCAGCGCGCGCTTCTTGTCGCTGAGCGTGGAGAAGGACTGGACGATCTTTTCGTAGAACATGGTCCCCGAGGCGAGCAGGAACATGGAAAGCACGAAGACGATGGCTGCGTTGGTGAGGCCGCTGAGCATGGTCCCCGCGGCCTGCGAGAGGATACCGGGCTGCTGGACGGCCACCTTGAGCACGCCGGCCTCGTCGGTGGTGTCGGTGACGTTGTCGATCTGGCGCGATATCTGCATCAGGCGATCGAAAGGATCGCGCAGCTCTTCGATCCTCTCCGTCAGCGTGCGGCCGATCGATGGCGCATCATTGACCAACTGTATCACCGGCCCGCTGAGCGCGTAGCCGCCAAGGCCGATGGCGGAAGCGGAGGCAGCGACGAGAAGCGTCGCCGACAGGGGCGATGGGATGCCGCGCTTGCGCAGGAAACGTACCACAGGCGTCAGCGTCAGCGCGAACAGGAACGCCAGCATCACCGGCATGAAGAAATCGCGCCCGAAAAAGAGCGCGTAGATCGACAGGATGATGAAGATGCCGGTGACGGCGTATCCTTGCCGTTTCGGCCCAGGCTCCGTCGCAGCGTCGTTGACCTTACCGGTGGCTTCGGCCGTCGTGCTATTCATGGCGGATGCCCCTCAAGATGTCCGACAATGCGCGAGGCGATTGTGGGTTCCAATGCCGGGTCTTGCGCAATGGTCGCACATCGTGGATCGATTGCCGGCACCGTGCATTGTTGTGGCGAAGGGGCCATCAGGAGGACAAACACATGCGGTTCCCATCCTTCGCCAAGGCTGCCGCGGGCTTGGCATTCATCATGACGGTTCTGGCAGCGTGTACGGTCGTGGTCGAGGACGGGCCGGATCGTCCGCCTCCGGGACCGGGTGGCCCTCCGATCTGCACGCGCGAATACGATCCAGTCTGTGCCGAGCGCGGCCGCGATCGTCGTACGTTCGGTAACGCCTGCATGGCGCGGGCGGAAGGTTACCGTATCGCCGAGCGCGGCGAATGCCGGCGCGCCGGCCCGCCGCAGGCCTGCACGTTTGAGTATCGGCCCGTTTGCGCGGTCTATGATGGTCAGCGCCGCACCTTCGGCAATGCCTGCCAGGCCGAGGTGGAGGGCTTCCGCGTGGTGCGCGAGGGCGAGTGCGGCGCCGGCGGACCGGGCGGTGGTCAGTCGCCTGGCTTCTGCACACGCGAATACGATCCGGTGTGCGCGCGGCGAGGCGGCAGTGTGCGGACCTTCCCCAACGCATGCGAGGCCGAGTCAGCCGACTATCGGATCATGCGGCGCGGGACCTGCTGATCTCGCCTCCGCGATCGCAAAATTGGCCGCCATCGCCGCTTTTTGCGGGGTTGGCGGCCATTTTCGTCTTGAAATTTGGCGCTGGAAAGATCATTGAGGCGCCGTCAATCCAACGGAAACTTCGAGAAGGCAGACGTGGCGATTTACAGGGAACAGGGTTTCGCGGAACGCAGGAAGGCTGCGGACGAGGCGCGCAAGGCGCTGCTCGACCGCGCTAAGTCAAAGACGCCGGCCGCCGACGATCCGGCGGTGCTCGCGCGCCAGGCGGAGCGCAAGGCGGCGGCCGAAGCCCGCGTCCAGCGCGAGGCGGAGAAGAAACGCCTCAAGCAGGAAGAAGTCGAGCGCGCAGCGCGCGAAAAGGCAGAGCGCGAGGCTGCAGCCGAAGCCGCGGCGCTTGCCGAGGCCGAAGCCAAGGCGGAAGCCGAGAAGGATATGGTTGCGCGCGTGCTGGCCGATGAGGCGGAGCGCAAGGCGAAGCGCGACGCCCGTTATGCCGCGCGCAAGGCGCGTCAGCGCTGATTATTCGGCGGCCTGCGCGGCCGCCAGCTCCTCGGCCACTTCCGCCAGTATCTCGAAGGATCGCACTCGCGCCGTATGATCGTGGACCTGCGCAGTCACGATCAGTTCGTCGGCGCCGGTTCGCGCGACGAATTCTGTCAGGCCCTGACTGACGGTTTCCCTTGAACCGACGATGGCGCAGGCAAGCGCGCTGTCGAGCATCGCCTTCGCCATCGGATCGAGCATTTCCCAAAAATCTTCCTTGGGCGGCGGCAGCTTGCCCGGCCGGCCGGTGCGCAGGTTCACGAACGCCTGTTGCAGCGAACTGAACAGCAGTCTTGCTTCGGCGTCGGTCTCTGCCGCAAACACGTTGAGGCCAAGCATCACGTAAGGCTTCGCCAGCTGGTCAGATGGCTCGAAACGGGTGCGATAGGCCGCGATCGCTTCCTCCATCTGCTGCGGCGCGAAATGTGAAGCGAAGGCGTAGGGGAGCCCGAGCATCGCGGCGAGCTGCGCGCCGTAGAGGCTGGAACCGAGCATCCAGACTGGAACGTCGAGACCCGCGCCGGGATAGGCGTGGACGCGCTGGCCGGGCTGCTCGGGTTGGAAGTAGGCCATGAGCTCGACCACGTCGTTTGGAAAGCTGTCCACGCCTCCCTGCATCGTCCGTCGAAGCGCATGTGCGGTGAGCTGGTCGGTGCCCGGTGCGCGGCCGAGGCCGAGATCGATTCGCCCGGGAAATAGCGCCGCCAATGTCCCGAACGCCTCCGCCACCATCAGCGGCGCGTGGTTCGGCAGCATGATGCCACCGGAACCGACTCGTATCGTGGTCGTCGCGGCGGCGACCTGACCGATGACGACGGCCGTCGCAGCGCTTGCGATGCCCGGCATGTTGTGGTGCTCCGCCAGCCAGTAGCGGCGGTAACCCAGCCTCTCGGCGTGCCGGGCAAGATCCAAGGTGTTGCGCAGCGATTGCGAGGCGTCGCTGCCTTCGGGCACAGGTGCGAGATCAAGGACGGATAGCGGTATCATCGCACGCATATAGGCTGCACCGATGCGGACACCAAGATCGTCAGCCCGCCTCAGGCAGGTTCTTTTGACGTTGGCTTTTCCGCCACCGCTTTGCGAACTTCGGGCGCGACCTTCGTCCCGAACAATTCGATGGCTTTCATCAGCTTCCCATGGTCCATGACGCCGATCGCCATTTGAATGACGAAGCGATCGAAGCCGAAAATCTCGTGATTGGCCAATATCTTGTCGGTTACCTCCGCCGGGCTGCCGATGAAGTTGGCGCCGAGCGGAGTGGCGCCGGCCTCGAATTGCGTACGCGAGATCTGTCCCCAGCCGCGCTCACGGCCGATACGAGTCATCACCTCGCCATGCGCGGGATATGCGATGTCGACGGCAGCCTTGCGCGTCTCGGCCAGGAACCCGTGCACGTTGATCGAGGTCTTCAGCGTCGCCGGATCGCGTCCGAATTTCCGCGCCGTCTCGCGAAATAGCTTGAACAACGGCGCAAAGCGATGCGGCTCGCCGCCGATGATGGCAAGCGCCAGCGGCAAGCCCAGCATGGCCGCGCGCGCGATCGACTGCGGCGTTCCGCCTACGGCTACCCAGATCGGCAGCTTCTGCTGCACAGGGCGCGGGTAGACGCCGCGTCCATCGATCTTAGGCGTATGCTGGCCGCCGGGCCAGTTGACCCGCTCGGTCTCGTTGAGAGCGATCAGCAACTCCAGCTTCTCGGCAAACAACGTATCGTAGTCCTCGAGCGCGTGCCCGAAGAGCGGGAAGGACTCGACGAAGGAACCGCGGCCCGCCATGATCTCGGCCCGGCCGTTCGAAAGGTTGTCGAGCGTGGAAAATTGCTGGAACACGCGGATCGGGTCGTCCGACGACAGGACGGAGACCGCGCTCGAGAGGCGGATGGCCTTGGTGCGGACAGCCCCGGCGGCTAGCGTCACGGCTGGCGAGGACACGGCGTAATCAGGCCGGTGATGCTCGCCGAGCCCGAAGACGTCGAGCCCGAGCTGATCGGCCAGCTCGATCTCCTCGACGAGATTGCGCAGGCGCTGCGCCGGCGAAACTGTATCGCCCGTAACCGGATCGGTGCCAACGTCTGCGAAGGTGTAGAGGCCGAGTTCCATGTTGATGTCCTAGCGTTTCGCGGCTCAGGTAAGATGCCCGACCGCGCTTCACCAGACCGCAGGGTGAACAGGGTGTCGCCGTTTAGTTGCCCAGCACCAGCGCCCAGTAACGCTGTCCGTCCGCCGCCGCCGCATGCGCCAGCCCGTAGCGGGTGAAACGCGGATCGAGCATGTTGCGCCGATGCCCTGGGGAGTTGGTCCACATTGAGAACAGCCTGTCCATGTCCATGCGGCCATGGGCAAGGTTCTCCGCTGCGGGCGCTGCGATCCCGTCCTGCTTCATGCGGCTGGCGAAATCGCGCCCCCGGCCGGTCGTATGCTCCATACGGCGGCTCTGGGCCATGTAGGCCGCCTGCCGCACGGCGGCGCGTTCGAGGCGCGGGTCTGGAGACATCGGCTGCTGCCCTGCCGCTCGCCTGATGTCGGTGACATGGATGAACCCGCTGCCGGAAGCGCCGACGCCTGAGGCGGAGGGTTCCAGGTCGAGCACCTGGCAGGCCGAAAGCATAACGGCAGCAGCGACCGTGACAGCCGCCGCGCCCGCGACGGGCGGGAACAATCTGCTGAACATCGTGGGTGGATCTCCGGCTTTCCCCGGTGGGTCATCGCTCGTCATTGTGGCGTCGCCAAGGCCCGGCCTTCCGATGCGCGCTTGATGTCGCGCCGTCATGCAAACGAAAATCCGGTACCGTCGATGCAATCCGCCGGATCGCTCTTGCCTTGTGGCGCGCGCGTTATATCATGCCGGTATGGTGCCATACCGCAGCGGCTGCAAGACTCGCGATCGGATGTGGACGGAAACAGACAAGGATGCGGCATGAAGCAGACATGGCGATGGTTTGGGCCGAGCGATCTTGCTCGCATCGAAGACATTGTCCAGGCCGGCGCGTCGGGCGTGGTCAGTGCGCTTCATCACGTGCCCAACGGTGGGGTGTGGACGCCCGAGGAAATTGCGACGCGGCATGGTCAGATCGGCCGTCGTTCGGACGGTACGGCCTCGGGGCTGACCTGGGACGTCGTAGAGAGCCTGCCGGTCAGCGAGGACGTCAAGAAACAGAAGGGCGACTGGCGCGCCCATTTCGACGCCTACAAGGTTTCGCTGCGCAATCTCGCGGCCTCGGGCATCGAGGTCGTCTGCTATAACTTCATGCCGGTGCTGGACTGGACAAGGACCGACCTGCGCTGGCGGGTGCCGACCGGCGCGACCTGCATGCGCTTCGATATCGCCGACTTCGCTGCCTTCGACATCCACATTCTCAAGCGGCCGGGCGCGGCCGCAGACTTCTCTGAAGAAGTGGCGGCGGAGGCCGGTCGCCGCGCCGCCACAATGGACGACACGACCAGGAAGGCGCTTGCCGACGCGATCACCATGGGCCTGCCGGGTTCGACCGAATCGATGGACCTCGACCGCGTCCGCGCTCATCTGGCGGAGTACGGGGCGATCTCGTCCGAAACCCTTCGCCGCAACTTCATCGACTTCCTGTCTGAGGTCGTGCCGGTTGCCGAAGAGGTGGGCATACGCATGTGCTGCCATCCCGACGATCCGCCATTCGCGCTGCTGGGCCTGCCACGCGTGATGTCGACCGGCGACGACTATGCGGCGATCCTCGATGCGGTCGACAGCCAGGCCAACGGCATGACGCTCTGCTCCGGTTCGCTCGGGTCGCGTCCCGACAACGACCTGCCGGCGCTGATGGAGCGCTTCGCCGCGAAGGTACATTTTCTGCACCTGCGCAACGTCAAGCGCGACACGGATGCCATTGCCGGCTCGTTCTTCGAGGCCGAGCATCTGGAGGGCGACACCGACATGGTGGCGCTGATCGCTGCGGTGCTGCGCGAGGAGGATCGCCGCGCAGCCGAGGGCCGTGCGGACGCCCAGATACCGATGCGTCCCGATCACGGCCAGGACATCGTCGACGATCTCAACAGGCGTGCCCAGCCGGGCTACCCGATCATCGGCCGCCTGCGCGGGCTGGCGGAGCTGCGTGGCGTCGAGCGGGCGCTCAAGACAAGCGGCGCGTTCCGGACCGCGTGACGCCGTGGCGCGCCTGCCTTACAGTTTGTGGTGGACACCGATGATGTGGTCGGTGTTGGCCAGCAGCCGGCGCACAGCCTTGCGTGCGGCATCGGGTTTCTGCAGGCGGATGTACTTTTCGATGTCCTCATGAAGGTCCTGCGCGTGGCGCAGGTTGTTCACCTCGCGCGTCACGTGGACGAACAACTGCTCCAGCGCTGAGTCAATCAACGCTCCGAGCGGCACCAGCAGTTCGTTGCGGGCCGCATGTAGAATGGCGACGTGAAAGCGGGTATCCGCAGCGGTGCGCTCGCTGAGCGTTGGCGCCGTGCCCATCTCGTGGCATGCCTTGGAGATGCCGCGCATCTCCTCCGCGGTTCGGCGTTCGGCGGCCAGCGCGGCCGCCTCCGGCTCGATGATGTAGCGGAACTCCTGGACGGTCCTCAGGAACTCATACCGGTTGGGCGAGGCGGCGTACCAGCTCAGTACCTCGCGATCGAGCAGGTTCCAGTGCTCGCGCGGCATAACCCAGCTGCCGATCTTGGGTCGCGAGGCCAGCAGGTTCTTCGCCGAGAGCATCTTGATCGCTTCGCGCACCACCGACCTGCTGACCCTGAACATGCCCGACCATTCGGCCTCGTTGGGCAGGATGGTGCCGGGCGGGTAGTCGCCGCGCACGATCCGCGAGCCGATCTCGTTGGCAACGCTGGTGTGGACGAACCCGCCCGCAAGCCGCGCCGGCGGCGTCCAGCCGCCTGGCTCGCGGACCTTGCGTTCGCCGGTTGCCCGGGTGTCGCCCTCGATTTCGGATGAACCGTTCGCGTTTCGCTTCTTCGACACGTCGCCAAGCCCCCTAGCTGTCGCTTTCGCGATAGGCCCGGATACGATCGAATGCAACGGCAAGCACGATGAAGCCGCCCACGAACGCGCCCTGCCAGAAGGTGCTGATGCCTAGCAGGATGAGGCAGTTTCGGATCACTTCGATCAATGCCGCCCCGACGATCGAGCCGAACACGGTGCCTGCGCCGCCGAGCAGGTTGGCGCCCCCGATGACGGTGGCGGCGATCACCGTCAGTTCCATCGACTGGCCGAGATTGGTGGTGACACCGCCCAGCCAGCCCGCCGCGAGTATACCGGCGATGCCCGCCATCAAGGCAGAGAACATATACACGCTGATCTTCAGCCTCCCGACGGCGATACCGGTCAGCACGGCCGCCTTCTCGTTGGCGCCAGCTGCGAAGACGTGCGTGCCCCAGCGCGTCCAGCGCAGCATGAATCCCGTGATCAACGCCAGCGCCGCCAGCGCGATGACGGGATTGGCGAGGCCGAAAGTCGAGCCGCCACCGAGCCAGAACAGCAGTTTCTCGTCAGGCCCGAACTGGTAGATCATTCGGTTGTTGGACAGCACCATTGCCGCGCTGCGCGCGATGGAAAGCATGCCCAGCGTCACCACGAAGGGCGGGATGCCGAGGACGGCGATGAGCGCCCCGTTGATGAAGCCGACCAGCAGCGCGACCGCGATGGCCAGTGTGACAGCGATGGCAAGCGGGTAGCCCGCATTCATGACGATGGCGAGCACCATGGCCGACAGACAGAAGACCGAGCCCACCGAAAGGTCGATGCCGCCCGAGATGATGACGACCGTCATGCCGAGTGCGATGATGCCGACGAAGGCGAAGTTGCGCGTGACGTTGAACAGGTTCTGCGATGTGGCGAAGGTGTCGGTGACGAGGGCGAGCGTGGTGCAGGCCGCGACCGCGGCAACGAACACCCAGAAGGCCTGCTGGCCGAGTATCTGCCCCAGCCAGGAATGCGACTGACGATCGATCGCCGCTTCGATGCCGGCCGGCGCCGACGATTGCCTGGCTCCGGTCGCGTCAAGCATGTTCGATGGCCCCCGTGATCAGCCCGGTTATCTCCTCCGGCGAGGTCGCCGCTGTCACCTTGTCGGCGACCTTGTTGCCACGCCTGAGCACGACGATCCGGTCGGCAACCGCGAAGACGTCCGGCATGCGGTGGCTGATCAGGATCACCGCTATGCCCTGACGCTTCAGTTCCCTGATCAGGTTGAGCACCTCGGCGACCTGTCGCACCGAGATGGCAGCCGTGGGTTCGTCCATCAGGACGATGTCGGCGTCGCTGAGGCGCGTTCGCGCGATGGCTACCGCCTGCCGCTGGCCGCCCGACATCGACCTGACCTTGTCGCGTGGCCGCGTCTCCGACTTGAGTTCCCTGAAAAGTTCGGCCGCGCGGCGGTTCATGGCGGCGTAGTCGAGTACGCGCAGCGGGCCGATCCGGCGCGTCAGCTCTCGGCCGAGGAACACGTTCACCGCCGCCGTAAGATTGTCGCACAGGGCGAGGTCCTGATAGACGATCTCGATGCCGTTACGGCGCGCTTCGAGCGGGCCGTGAAGCACCGTCTCGGTATCCTTTATGAAGATACGTCCCTGCGTGGGTCGGAAGTTGCCGGCGATGACCTTCACCAACGTCGACTTGCCCGCGCCGTTGTCGCCCATGAGGCCCAGCACCTCGCCCGGCTGAAGCGACAGCGATACGCCGTTGAGGGCGTGGATCGCCCCGAAGTGCTTGGATATGCCCTCCAGCTTCAGTGCCGACATGCCGACGCTCCTTCCAGACGCGGTCATAGGAGGCCAACGCAGGTCAGGCGTCAATACCAGACAAGTCATATTTATCGTATTTATCAGACAATATCTTGACAAGTTGCTCGGGCTGTTCTGTATTGCGCGCCGGGAGGACGCCGATGCTCGTTCTGATGACTGGAGCGACGAACAGAAGTAGCCGGGCGGTGCTCGGTCGGCGATCCAATCTCGCAAGTTTGCGGCTTGCCGCGACAGACTGCTGCCCGAGTGCGACGCGGTTCCGTGAAGCGGGCGGTCTCGCCCGCCGCTGGCCGGAATACGTCCGAATGCACCTACCGAACTACAGGATAGTCAACGCGTTACAGGGAGGACTACCATCATGAAAACTTATGTACTCATGCTGTCCGCCGCGGCCGGGTTGGTGATGGCCGGCTCCGCTTGGGCGCAGGAAAAGACGCTCGCCATCGTCGTGAAAGGCCTTGACAACCCGTTCTTCGAGCAGGTCAACCTCGGATGCCAGAAATGGAACGGCGAGAATCCCGGCGCCGGCTACAAGTGTCTCTATACCGGTCCCGCTTCCAGTGCCGACGAGGCCGGCCAGATCCAGGTGGTCGAGGACCTGCTGAACCGGCCCGACATTGCGGCCATCGCCATTTCGCCATCGAACGCGCCGCTCATGGCGCGCCTGCTGCGCGACCGAGCGCCCGCCATTCCGGTCATGACCATCGACGCCGATCTCGGCGCGGATGATGCCAGCCTGCGCAAGACGTATCTGGGCACCGACAACTACCTGATGGGCGTCAAGTTCGCCGAGCACCTTAAACAGCTCAAGCCCGATGGCGGTACGGTCTGCCTGCAACTCGGCAATGTCGCCGCCGACAACATAAACCAGCGCGCCGCCGGCACCCGTGACACGCTTTCAGGCGCCAAGGGCACCGAGCGTCTGAATGGCGAGGGCGGCTGGACGGAGGTAAATGGCTGCCCGGTCTTCACCAACGACCAGATCGATCTTGCCAACCAGCAGATGGCCGATACCTTCGTGGCAAACCCGAGCCTGACCGCATTCATGCTCATCGGCGGCTGGGCGCAGTTTGCGCCGCAGGCCTACGCACAGGTCACCGACCAGGTGATGGATAAGCTGAAGTCGGGTGAGCTGGTGATCGTCGCCGGCGACACGCTGCCCCCGCAGATGGAGGCGCTCAAGGCTGGCCGCAGCAACGTTCAGGTCGGCCAGCGGCCGTTCGAGATGGGCTATCGGGCTCCGTCCGTCATGATCGAGCTGATCGAGGGCAAGACTGTCGAGCCGATCATCTACACCGGCCTCGACGAATGCACACAGGAAAACGCCGACACCTGCATCGGCGGATGAACATTCGGCGTGCCCGGCATCCGCAAATGCCGGGCGCGCCTCGTTGACCTCGCAGCACTTCCAGGCCGCCGCCACGGCGGACCGAATGGACCTTTCAGGCCAATCAAAGGGAGAAGATCATGAGAGTCCTCGCATCAGCAGCCGCGCTGGCACTCGCCGCGGCGCTTTCCTCAACGGCGGCCTCGTCTCAGGAAAAGAAGTCGATGGCCTTCGTCGTCAACGGCGCCTCCGACTTCTGGAAGCTCGCCGAAGCCGGGGTCAAGAAGGCTCAGGCCGAACTGCCCGACTACGACCTTCAGTTCAAATATCCCGAGCAGGCCGCGGCCGCGGTCCAGCAGCGTCTGATGGACGACCTTGTGGCGGCCGGCATCTCGGCGATCATGGTCAGTGCGGTCGATCCGAAGTCTTCGACCGACGCGCTCAATCGCATTGGAGCCCAGGTGCCGCTGTTCACCACCGATTCCGACGCGCCTGACACCAACCGCATCGCCTATATCGGCTCCTCGAACACTGATGCCGGCAAGCAGGCTGGTGAAATCGCGCTGAAGGCGCTGCCCGACGGCGGCAAGTGCATCGGCTTCGTTGGCCTGCCGGGCGCCGACAATGCGCGCGAGCGTATCGAGGGCATGAAGGCCACCATCGCCGGATCCAAGGTAGAGCTCATAGATGTGCGCGGCGACGACATCGACATGACCCGCGCCAAGCGCAATGTCGAGGACGCGCTCGCCGCCAATCCCGACATCGACTGCATGGTCGGCTTCTATTCCTACAATCCGCCGCGCATCTACGAGGTGCTCAAGGAAGCCGGCAAGCTGGGCGAGGTTGTGGTCGTGGCATTCGACGAGGACCCGATCACGTTGGGCGGCGTGCGCGAGGGCTCGATCGCCGCCACTGTCGTCCAGCAGCCTTACGAGTGGGGCTATCAGGGCATGAAGCTGATGGCGCGCTATCTGGAAGGCGATTCCTCAGGCATCCCGGAAGACAAGCTGGTGATCGTGCCGACAAAGATCATCGACAAGGGCAACGTCGACGCCTTCGAGGCGGAGCTGAAAGACCGCATCAGCGGTTGACGTCTCGATGCCGGCAGGCCGGTCTGCGCAACCTCCCGGCCGGCCTGCTCGGCCCGCTCCGTGCGGAGGGCACATGAACCTTCAGTCGAATATTCGTGTGCCTTTTCTCAAGATGGCGGATATCTCCAAGGCCTATCCCGGCGTCCGGGCGCTGGACGGGGTCGGTCTGTCCATCGCCCGCGGCGAGGTCGTTGGTCTCGTGGGCGAGAACGGGGCCGGCAAGTCCACCTTGATGAAGATACTCGGCGGCGTGATTGCGCCGTCCGCCGGCACGATCGAGATCGACGGCGAAGAGATGGCGCGGCTGACCGTCCGGCGGTCGCTGGGTGGAGGCATCGCCTTCGTGCACCAGGAACTCAACCTGTTCGACAATCTCAGTGTCGGCGCCAACGTCTTCATCGGACGCGAGCCGCTGAAGGCGGGGCCGCTTCGGCTTGTCGACGAACGGCAGCTTCATGCCTGCGCGCAACCACTGCTGGACCAGCTCGGCGCCGACTTTTCTTCGAGCACGGCGGTTTCCGATCTCTCGCTTGCTCAGATGCAACTTGTCGAAATCGCCAAGGCGTTGTCGTTGGACGCCCGATTGGTAATCATGGACGAACCGACCTCAAGCCTGACGGCGTCGGAGACCGAGCGGCTGCTTGCCATTGTCGGCCGCCTCAGTTCAGACGGTGTGGCAGTCATCTTCATCACCCATCGGCTCGCCGAGATAGAGCGCGTGGCCGACCGCGTGCTGGTGCTGCGCGATGGACGGTGTGTCGCCGAGTTGGCCAGGCCCGAAATCAGGGCGGAGGCGATGATCCGTCATATGATCGGTCGCGAGCTGAAGACGGTCTATATCGCGCCTGCGTGTCCGCCGGGCGAAACGGTGCTCGAACTCGCGTCGGTGCGCACCTCGTATCGGCCCGGCCAGGCGGTCAACCTTCGCGTGAGGCACGGGGAAATCCTCGGCCTGGCGGGCCTGATCGGCTCCGGCCGTACGGAGTTGGCACGCGCCGTCTTCGGCCTCGACCGATTGGTAGCGGGCGAGGTGCGGGTGGACGGCGCCTTGCTGCCGCCTGGCTCCCCGCACGAAGCCATTGCCAGAGGGCTCTATCTGGTGCCGGAGGACCGCAAGCGCTCGGGCCTGGTGCTCGACTTTCCGATCCGCGCCAACGTCACCCTGGCCAGTCTGCGTGCCTGCGCGCGGTGGGGATTGATCGATACAGCCGCCGAGGAGGGACAGGCAATGGCCCAACGCGGGCGGCTGGACATCCGTGCGACCGATTTGGCTGCGGCAGCAAGGTCGCTGTCGGGCGGGAACCAGCAGAAGGTGGTGCTGGCGAAATGGCTGTCGATGGCCCCAAAGGTGCTCGTCTTCGACGAACCGACGCGCGGCATAGACGTCGGCGCCAAGAGCGAGATCTACCGGTTGATGCGTTCGCTCTCCGACCGCGGCGTCGGCATCCTCATGATCTCGTCCGACCTGGAAGAGGTGATCGGTGTCAGCGATCGCGTCGCCGTCATGCACGAGGGGTGCATCGCCGGCATGCTGGAGCGCGGCGAACTCAGTGAGGAGGCGATCATGTCGCTGGCCATCGGCCGCATCGCCGCGTGATTCGGTTCGGGGGACATCATCCATGATCAGCCGCAAGGATCTCGGGCTTCTTGTCCTCATCCTCGTGATCGGCACTGTCGTCGCGATTATCAATCCGCGGTTCCTGTCGCCGATCAACCTCGCCAACACGGCCAACCTCATCGGACTGTTCGGCATCTTCGCCGTGGCGCAGGCCTTCGTCATCATCTCCGGCGGTATCGAACTGTCGGTCGGTTCGATCATTGCGCTGCTCGGCGTACTGTTCGTGGACCTCGTCGCCAATAACACGCTGCCCCCGGGTGTCGCCTTCGCTGGCGTGCTGGTGCTCGGCTGCCTCATCGGCCTCGCCCACGGCTTTTTGGTCGCCAAGGTCGGTCTTCAGCCCTTCGTGGTCACGCTGTGCGGTCTGCTTATCTATCGGGGAGTCGCTCGCTACTATACCGAGGATGCCACGGCGGGTTTCCCGTTCGGGGCATCCTTTCCGGTGCTCGAGTGGCTAACAGCGGGACGTTTCTACGGCATCCCCCACAGCCTGATCGCCTTCCTCGTCATCACGCTCGTCATGGGCGTCGTGCTGCACCGCTCCGTGTTTGGCCGCTACCTTTTCGCGGTGGGCAGGAACGAGGAAGCGGCGCGCTACAGCGGCATCGACACCGGCCGCGTCATCATCGCCGCCTACGTCATTTGCTGCGGGCTAACGGCGGTGGCAGCCGTGTTCATCGCCATGTACACGCGCTCGATCTCGCCTTCCTCGCACGGCAATTTCTACGAGCTGTACGCCATCGCGGCGGCGGTGCTTGGGGGTTGCTCGCTTCGGGGCGGCGAGGGGTCCGTCCTCGGCGTGGTGCTGGGGACCATCCTGCTCCAGGTGCTGCAGAACCTCGTCAACTTGCTCGGCATACCGAGCTCGCTCAACTTCGCGGTGATGGGGTCTGTCATTCTCGTCGGCGTGCTCGCCGATCGGCAGTTCTCGCGCCGCGGCGCCAGCGATTGAATCGCACGCTGGCTATTCTATTCGTTCGCACCCGAGATCGAGCGCCGCAGCGCGCAGACCGACAGAATGCCGCAACGTTACCGGGCCTTGCATTGCCTGCTGCAGAAGTCATAGTCGGCGCAGCAATATGCACGCGGTTCATTCTGCTGCCGCACCGGTTCCGGAGGGACGTGATGATTTCGATCGCCAGGTTTTCCGGTCCTGCGGCATCGCTCGTGTTGCTGTTCGCCTTGCAAGGCCCGTCCGGGGCCCAGCAGGCTGCTTCGGAGGAGGAACTGCGGATTGCCGGCAACGTCGCAGCCATGCTGCAGTCCGCCCGGACAGTGATCGCTCAGCATCAAGGCACGATCAACGATCCCGACAAGGGCGACAAGGGACTGACCGGTGCGCTGGTGCTGGAAGAGGCGGTCGCCAACTATCGCAAGAATGGAGGCGCCGATCCCGAAGCGGCTGATCCGGCTTCCTACGAGGGCCGGCTGATGCGGGCGCAGATGGAGGCCGTGGTCGAGGTCATCGACTCCAACCAGGCGACCATCAACGCCGAGGGCGTCGGCTTCAAGGGTTTCATTCCCGCCACCTTCGCGCGACTGGTCACCGAGGCCTTCGGCCGCCGCGTCGGTGACGACGCTTCCATCAAGGTAACCGCGCCGCCCGAGCTGGTGCGCAACCGGCAGTCCCGGCCCGATGCCTGGGAGGTCGCCGCGATCCGCGATTATCTTCTTGCCGCCGACTGGCCGCACGGCCAGATCCATTCGGGCATCGACGAAGCATCCGCGGGTCCGCCGGTCCGGATCATGGTGCCGGAATACTACGCCCCCTCATGCATGTCCTGCCACGGCGGGCCGAAGGGCGAGATCGACATCTCAGGCTATCCCAAGGAGGGCGCGAGCGAGGGCGACCTGGGCGGCGTCATCAGCATACGGCTGGTGCGGCAATGAGCGGGCAGGCCTCCACGGGTCCGCTGACGCGGCTTTCGATCCGCTGGCGCCTGATCGGTCTTGCCCTCGTACTGCTGGCGGCGATGGCGATGACCAGCTACCTGATCCGCGCCGAGCTGCTCAAGGCCGAGGCAAGTTCGGAAGAGGGCGCGCGCATCGGCGCCATTTCGCAGTCGGCCATCGGCGTGCGTGTCGCCTTCAACGACCTGCGCTACTGGCAGGCCGACCTCGCCGTCAGCCTGCTGACCTTGTCGGAGAACAATGCGGCCGAAGCGCGAACGCGTCTGGCGACGAATCTGGAGCGGCTCAAGGGGCACTTTCCCGAGGAAGGTGCACGAATTGCCGATGAGGTCGCACTGTTCGACGATCTCTCCAGCCAGGCCGTGGAGCACTACACCAACGATCAGCGCGTCATTGGCAATACCAGGTTCGCGGAGGCCAGGCAGGCCGGAGACCGTGTCGAGGAGATGCTCTCGGCCATTCAGCGCGAACTGTTCGGCAAGTCGTCGGCTGCCCGGGCCGGTATCCTCCAGCAATTCGCGGTGGCCTCGAACCTTTCGCAATGGATGACTGGCGCGACCATCCTCATCGGCGGACTGCTCACCTTCGTCATCCTGCGTTCCATCCTGCGGCCGCTCGACGGGCTGGTGCATGCGGTCAACGGTCTGTCGGCCGGCCGGGTCGACGTCGACATGCCTCCGCCGTCGGCCGACGAGCTGGGCAGGGTCAGCGAGGCCCTGCTCCTGCTGCGCGACAGCATTGGCGAGCGCGCGCGGCTGACCCGCGAGGCCGAGCAGCAGCGCCAGATCATAGTCGATGCCATCGAGAGCATGGCCGAGGGCTTCACCCTCTACGGGCCAGACGGCAAGATGGTGCTCGCCAACCAGCGCTACAGGAACCTCCATCCGAGCCATGAGCCGCTGGTCGACCGCAAGGCGACATTCGCAGAAGTGATCGAAGTGGCAGGTCGGCACGTCATCAAGACAGACCTGTCGCCGGAGGAATGGGTCGCGCAGCGGCTGAAATCGCATGCCCACAACTCTACTCGCGTCTCCAGCTTCCTCGACGGCCGCTGGATGCAGATCAGCGAGCGCGAAACGCATGATGGCGGCTTCACCGTCGTCTATTCCGACATTACCGAGATGCGACGGCGTCAGGACGAACTGGAGGCTGCGCGCGACGAGGCCGAGCGCGCCACTCAGGTCAAGTCGGAATTTCTGGCCAATATGAGCCACGAGCTGCGCACGCCACTCAACGCCATCATCGGCTACAGCCAGATACTGCAGGAGGACGCGCAGGACCTAGGACAGGACGACTTCCTGCCCGATCTGAAGAAGATCGAGACCGCCGGCAACCACCTGTTGCGGCTGATCAATGATATCCTAGACCTCTCCAAGATCGAAGCCGGTCGGATGGAGGTCTATAACGAGCAGTTCGACGTCGCGAACCTCATCGACGATGTTGAAATGCTGGTGAGGCCGCTGGCGGAGCGCAATGAAAACCGTCTTGTCGTCGATTGCCCCGACGACATCGGCCCGATCGAGAGCGACGTCACCAAGGTCAAGCAGACGTTGATCAACCTCCTGAGCAATGCCGCCAAGTTCACACAGTCGGGCACGGTGGAACTGAAGGTGGAGAAGCGCGGCGCGGGCCGCGAACGGAGGCTTGCCTTCGCGGTGTCCGACACCGGCATTGGTATGACCGATGAGCAGATGAGCAGGCTGTTCCAGGCCTTTTCGCAGGCCGACTCCTCGACCACCCGCAAGTTCGGCGGCACCGGGCTCGGCCTTGCCATTTCGCGCAGCTTCGCTCAGATGCTTGGCGGCGACCTGACAGTGACCAGCACGCCGGGAGAGGGTTCACGCTTCGAGCTGATCCTGCCGCTGCCCGATCTGGCGGCCGCCCTTCCCGAAGCGCTGCCTTCCGGCCCCGAGACGGGCCAGCCGCGCGCGACGGTGCTCGTCGTCGACGACGACCCGGCCTCGCTGCACATCATAGGCTCTCAGCTCACCCGCAGCGGCTTCAAGGTGATCTACGCCGACAACGGCGCCAAGGCGCTCGCGCTGGCGCGAACCGAGCGCCCCGATGCAATCACCCTCGACATCATGATGCCGCAGATGGACGGCTGGTCGGTGCTGGTGGCGCTCAAGAAGGAGCCGGAGCTGGCCGACATTCCCGTGGTGATCGTTAGCGTCAGCAATGAGCGGGCGCTGGGCTTCACGCTCGGCGCGAGCGGCATGCTGACCAAGCCGGTCGACCGCAACGAGCTGACAGCTTATGTCAGCCGGCTTACGGGAGCGCAGGGCGGAGGCACAGTGCTTGTGGTGGAGGACGACCCCGCAACCCAGCAACTGATGCAGCGTACCGTCGAGCGCCTGGGTCACCATGCTGCGGTGACCGCGAACGGTCGCGAGGGGATGGACTGGATGATGACCAACCTGCTGCCTTCCGTAATCCTGCTCGACCTGCAGATGCCGGAGATGAACGGGTTCGAGTTTCTGACGCGGCTGCGCGCCGACGACCGCTGGCGCGACGTGCCGGTGATCGTGGTCACGGCCCAGCAGCTCACAGTCGCCGAGCGGCAGATGCTGAGCGAGCGCACCCAGCAGATCATCGCCAAGGGGCAGGGCGCCTATGTCGAGCTGTCTCAGGCGCTGCACCGCGTCATCGCGAGACGGCCGATGCGGGCGGTTGAAACCGTCGAGGAGGTCTGATCGTGGCCCGCATCCTCCTCGTCGAAGACAACGAGATGAACCGCGACATGCTCTCGCGCCGGCTGGTCCGCAACGGTCACGAGGTGCTGATGGCCGAGGACGGCGAGACCGGCGTGGAGATGGCGACCTCGCAGGCTCTTGATCTGGTGCTTATGGATGTCGGACTGCCCGGCATCGACGGCTACGAGGCGACCCGCCGCATCAAGGCCGCCGGGCGCCTGCCGGTCATAGCGCTCACCGCGCATGCGATGGCTGCCGATCGCGAGAAGGCGATGGAGGCGGGCTGCGACGATTTCGATACCAAGCCGGTCGACATTCAGCGGCTGCTCGGCAAGATGGCGGCCCTGCTGCCCTGATACATCCTGGAAAGAGGACGGCGCTGCCGGGAGCGCTCAGCCGAGCCGACGTACGGCCAGTACAGTAACGTCGTCGAACTGGGCCTCGCCTGCCGCGAAGGCCTGCGCGGCCCCGACGATCCGCGCCACCGCGCCTGCGGCATCCAGCCCGCTGACGGCCGCGGCCTCCAAGAGAACGCGCTCGATGCCGAAACTGTTCAAGTCGGCATCCTGAATGTCTGCCAGCCCGTCTGACGAAAGGATGAGCGTATCGCCGATTTCGAGCGCCAGCCGGTGGTTGTCGAACGCCATGTCCTCGATGACGCCCAACGCCGGATCTGTCGGGTTGGAGATCTCGATCGCCTCTCCGCGCCGGACGACGACCGGAAAGACATGGCCGGCGTTGCAATAGGTCAGCGTGCCGCTGGCCATCTCGTAGAAGGCGAGGAACAGCGTCACGAACTTCAGGTGAGGATTGTTCTTGCACAGCTCCTCGTTCACGAGCACGGCAATCTCCGAGGGCGTAGGGGTGCGCCCGGCGATCGCCTGGAACTGCAGTGTTCCGGCCCTGAGCAGGCTGCGCGTGCGCGCCATCACCAGCGCGGCCGCCGTGCCCTTGCCAGCAACGTCGCCCACCGCCAGGCACAGCAGGCCGGGCCTGACCTCGAAGACGTCGTAGAGGTCGCCGCCGACCTCCAGAGCCGGATCGATGACCGCGTGAATGTCGAGCACCGCCGGATCGACCGGAAATTCGGTCGGCAGCATCGATTGCTGATGCATCCAGGCTTCCGCAAGTTCGCGCTCCAGCCGGGCAAGCTGGCGGCGGTTTTCGGCGCGCAGGAACTTTTTTTCCAGTACCGCCCGCACCCTGGCAGCGAGCAGTGCCGCGTTGAACGGCTTGGGCAGGTAGTCCTCGGCGCCTAGCTCGATGCAGCGCACGACCGTGTCGACTTCTGAAGCCGCCGAGATCATGACGACTGGCGTGTCCTCCAGCCTGCCTTCGGCCTTCATGATTTCGAGCATCTCGACACCGTTCATGCGCGGCATCATCACGTCGAGGAGCACCAGGTCGAACGGCTCGGCGCGCAGCAATTCAAGGCCCTCGATGCCGTCGGCCGCCTGGGACACATGCGTCAGCGCGAGCCGCTTGAGCCGCCGCGCGAGAACGTCGCGGTTGTCGGCGTTGTCGTCGATCACAAGGAGGCGGGCCGAGGAAAGGTCCATCGCCAAGGCGTAGCAGATTTTGACGTTACGGCAACTTCGCCATTCTCGCTGGGGCGTATCCGACGGTCTGATCGTCCATGGCTGCGCCTTGGCAGGCGTGCTTTGCCCGGCTATCTGGTCAGTAGGCGTTCGCGCGGGCCACCGCGCGCAGCCGACCCGGAGGAGACATCGCATGATCATCGATCCAGCGGTCGCGAGAAGCGGCCTGTTCGTCGGGCGCGTCTGGCGCGCCGATATTGGCGGGCCGTCCGTCGTCAGGCTGGAAGGCAATCGGCTGATCGATATCACCAGCCGCGACGTGCCGACCATGTCGGCCCTCATCGAGCGCGGCGATGCCGCAGGCTTCGCAGCGTCGGCAAAAGGCGAGGACATTGGTTCGCTGGAGGAGGTCGCCGCCAACGGCCGGGACATCAGCGCAGGCGGCCACCACCTGCTTGCGCCGAGCGACTTGCAGGCGGTCAAGGCCTGCGGCGTCACCTTCGCCCGGTCGATGATCGAGCGGGTCATCGAGGAAAAGGCGGCCGGCGACGCCTCGCGCGCCGATGCTATCCGGCAACGCGTCGCCGCCGTCATCGGCGACAGCCTGCGCAACCTGATCCCCGGCTCGCCGGAGGCGGCCGAAGTGAAGCGGGCGCTTATCGCCGAGGGCGTCTGGTCGCAGTATCTGGAAGTCGGCATCGGCCCGGATGCCGAGGTGTTTACCAAGGGACAGCCGATGTCGGCGGTCGGCTGGGGTGCGGATGTCGGTCTGCATCCGGCCTCCACCTGGAACAATCCTGAGCCGGAGATCGTGCTTGCCGTCGACAGCGGCGGTACGGTCAAGGGCGCCATGCTCGGCAATGACGTCAACCTGCGCGATGTCGAGGGGCGTTCGGCGCTTCTGCTCGGCAAGGCCAAGGATAACAACGCCTCCTGCGCCATCGGCCCCTTCATCCGCCTGTTCGATGACAGCTATGGCATTGAGGACGTACGCAGAGCCGAGCTGGCGCTACGCGTCGAGGGCGAGGACGGCTTCGTCCTCGACGGATCGAGCTCTATGAGCGAGATCAGCCGTGATCCTCTCGACCTCGTGTCGCAGACGATCGGCAGGCATCATCAATACCCTGATGGTTTCGTGCTGTTCCTCGGCACGCTGTTCGCCCCGGTGAAAGATCGCGACGAACCTGGACAGGGTTTTACCCATAAGCGCGGCGACGTGGTGACGATCTCCAACCCGAAGCTGGGCGCGCTGCGCAACACGGTGCGGCTGTCGACCGAGTGCCCACCCTGGACCTATGGCACAGGCGCGCTGATGCGCAACCTTGCCGTCCGCGGGTTAATATGAGGGAAAATGCCCGGACGGCTCCGGTAAGGGGCCAAGGCGATCAGTCGTCGTCGACGACCTGAAGCCGCAGTCGGCCCGAACCGACCGCCCTCGCTGGCGCGGCGGCATCGGCTTCCTTTGCGTCGGCCGCCGCCTCGCCGCCAAATTCCAGCGCCTCGATCTTGGCGCCGCGCTTGGTCACCTTGTCGGACGAAGTGAGTATCAGGTCGATGTCGCGATTGGCCTGCATGAAATGCGTCTGCAACTTGCGCACGCGCTCATCCAGCATGCCCACGTCCTCCATCAGACGGATCACCTCTCCCTGGATCAGGTGCGCCTGCTCTCGCATGCGCGCATCCTTCAGCACTGCCTGGATCACCTGGATCGAAAGCATCAGCAGCGACGGCGACACGATGACGATGCGTGCCCGGTGTGCCTTCTGCACCAGTGCCTCGAAGCTCTCGTGGATCTCGGCGAAGATCGACTCCGACGGCACGAACATGAACGCCGTATCCTGCGTCTCGCCCTGGATCAGGTATTTCTCGGCGATGGCCTTGATGTGCACCTCGATGTCGCGGCGAAACGACTGCGCTGCGTGGCGCGCGGCCTCCTGGTTCTCGCCTTCGGCCGCCGCGCGGATCGCGTTCCATGATTCTAGCGGAAACTTGGCGTCGATGACGAGGTCGGGCGCGCCGTTGGGCATGCGCACCAGGCAGTCGGGCCGGCTGCCGTTCGACAGCGTAGCCTGGAACTCGTAAGCGCCGTGCGGCAGCCCGTCGGCCACGATCGCCTCCATTCGGCTCTGGCCGAAGGCGCCGCGCGTCTGCTTGTTGGACAAGATCTGCTGGAGTTGCACAACCTGGCCGGCCAGCGACTGGATGTTCGACTGCGCCGTGTCGATCACGGCCAGCCGCTCCTGCAAATTCGCCAGATTCTCGTGCGTCGATTTCGTCTGCTCGGTGATCGAGTGGCCAAGCCGCGAGGTCATCCCGTCAAGCCGCTCTCCGATCGCCTTTGTCAGTTCCGCTTGCCGGGTGCCGAATACTTCTGCGATCGTGCCCATGCGGCCATGCATCTCGGCCTGGGAACGCACGATCTCTGCCATGCGGGCCTCTGCTTCGCGCGCGCGTTCGACGGCTTCGGCTGCCGCCTCCGCGCGGTCGCGGGCCGAACGCCACAGGGCGCCGGCGAGGACGGCGACGAGCGCGAGCAGCAGCAGGCCGGCGCCGGCGAGCGCCTGTCCGGCCGTGATCGTTGCGGCGCCAAGTTGCGCAATCGGCGTCGAGAGGATCGTCGTAAATTCGTTCATCGCCGGAAGATAGACGATTCGCCGCCGACGCATAAGACCAAAACGGGAACGAACGGTTCAAGCGCGTTGACTGGCCCAATGTTGTTCATTACCTGACCGTTCATGATCAGGCCTCTCGTCATTCTTCCCGATCCCGTCCTCCGACAGCTTTCGCGGCCCGTAGAGCGCGTCGACGACCAGCTGCGCCGCTTCGCCGACGATATGCTGGAAACGATGTACGATGCCCCGGGCATCGGGCTGGCCGCCATCCAGGTCGGCGAGCCATTGCGCATGCTGGTCATCGACCTCGCCAAGGATGACGAGCCCAAGGCGCCGCACGTCTTCATCAATCCTCAGATCGTTGCATCGGGCGGCGACGTTTCGGTCTATGAGGAAGGCTGCCTGTCGATACCGGACTACTATGCCGAGGTTGAACGGCCGGCCACCGTAACGGTCAATTACCTCGATCGCGAAGGTGGCGAGCGGACCATCGATGCGCACGGGCTGATGGCCACCTGCCTGCAGCACGAGATCGACCATTTGAATGGCGTTCTGTTCATCGACCATATTTCCAAGCTCAAGCGCGACATGGTCGTGCGCCGCTTCAAGAAGCTTGCGAGGGATCGGGCGCCGAGCCGCCTGGCGGGCTAGATGCCTCTTCGCGTCATATTCATGGGAACGCCGGATTTCGCGGCGGCGACGCTGCGCGCTGTGTCCGATGCCGGCCACCAGATCTTGGCCGTCTACACCCAGCCGCCGCGCCCGGCCGGCCGGCGCGGTCTGGAGCTGACCAAATCGCCTGTGCATCGCCTCGCCGAGGAGATGGGGCTGGACGTGCGAACGCCGAGATCGCTTAAGGGCGAAGACGAGCAGGCGGCCTTTCGCGCGCTCGATGCGGATGTGTCCATCGTCGTCGCCTACGGGCTGCTGCTGCCGGGGGCAATCCTCGAAGGCACGCGCTTCGGAGCCTTCAACGGCCACGCGTCGCTTCTGCCGCGCTGGCGCGGCGCCGCTCCGATCCAGCGCGCGATCATGGCTGGCGATGCCGAGACCGGCATGATGGTCATGAAGATGGACGAAGGGCTCGATACCGGTCCGGTCGCTCTGACCGAACGAGTTGCCATCGACCCGGATATGACGGCCGGCGAACTGCACGACCGGTTGATGGGGGTTGGCGCACGGCTGATGGTCGATGCAATGTCGGCGCTGGGGACCGGCACTTTGCCGCTCACTCCACAGCCCAAAGACGGTGTCGTTTATGCGGCCAAAATTTCCAAGGACGAGACTCGTGTCGACTGGGCAAGGCCGGCGGCGCAGGTTCATAATCACATTCGCGGCCTCTCGCCGTTTCCGGGCGCCTGGTGCGAGATCGCACAGGCCGGGAACTCCGAACGGCTGAAGCTCCTGCGCACGACCGTGGCAAGCGGCGTGGGGCAGCCGGGCGAGATAGTCGACGAGGCACTTGCCATAGCCTGCGGCGAGGGCGCCGTCAGGCTGGTCGAAGTGCAGCGGGCCGGCGCCAGGCCCATGCAAGCGGCGGAATTCCTGCGCGGCGCCAAACTCGCCTGCGGTGATAGGCTCACATGAGCGCCTCCCTCAACATCCGCGAGGCAGTCCAAGCGGACCGCGCGGCAATTCGCGAGGTCGAGGAAGCGGCCTTCGGCCAGCCGGACGAGGCGCGTCTGGTCGACCGCATCGTGGCAGATGGCGATGTGGTTCTGGAGTTGGTGGCGCAACGTAATGGCCAACTTTTAGGGCATGTGCTGTTCTCACGGCTGACGGTGGAGCTGCCGGGAGGCCAACGCTTCCCCGCAGTGGCGCTGGCACCACTTGCCGTCGCGCCTGAGGCGCAGCGTCGGGGCATCGGGCTCGCCCTGATCGAACAGGCACACCGACGCCTTGCCGGCGCCGGAGAGACGCTTTCCGTCGTGCTCGGCGAGCCGGAATATTACGGCCGCGCCGGATATGCCCACGGACGCGCCGCGGACTTCGACTGCGACTGGCGGTGCGAAGCCTTGCAGGCGGTCGCCTGGGGCGATGCGCCTTCTATCGGACGGCTCGTTTACGCGCCGGCCTTCGCCGCGTTGTGAACCATGCCGCGCTATCGCATCGACATCGAATATGACGGCGGCGCCTATGCCGGCTGGCAGCGCCAGGCCGATCTCATATCGGTGCAGGGAGCGATCGAGCGCGCGGTGTTCGCCTTTTCCGGCGAGGAGATAACGTTGCGCGGCGCGGGCCGCACCGATGCAGGCGTGCATGCCACCGGGCAGGTCGCGCATTTCGATCTTTCGCGCGACTGGAACGACGACAAGGTGCGCGGTGCGCTCAACGCCCATCTGAAGCTGGCCGGCGACGCCGTCGCCGTGCTGGCGGCTTCCCGCGTTGACGACACTTTCGACGCCCGTTTCTCCGCGATGGCGCGGCACTATCTCTACGTGATACTCGATCGCCGCGCGCCGGCTGCGTTGATGCAGGGTAAGGTCTGGCATGTGCCGCGTCGACTCGATGCCGATGCGATGCATGCCGCTTCACAGCGCCTCATCGGCAAGCACGACTTCACCACCTTCCGCTCGGTGCAGTGCCAGTCGCAAAGCCCCGTCAAGACGCTCGACCGGCTCGACGTGCGGCGCGACGGCGATCTGGTCGAAATCCGCGCGTCGGCACGTTCCTTCCTGCACAACCAGGTCCGCTCGATGGTCGGTTCGCTGAGGCGTGTCGGCGAGGGTGCGTGGAGCGCCGACGATCTCGAAGCCGCGCTGAAAGCGGCCGACCGCAGGCGCTGCGGCCAGGTGGCGCCGCCAGACGGCCTCTACCTCGTCAAGGTCGACTACTGAGCCACCGCCGCGACGCCAAGCACGTCCTGCAGCGCGAGCAGCGTCAGGATCGAGGCGATCAGCATGCCGGCGAAGACGCCCGTCGCCACGCCCGCACCACGGTCGATCGCGGCATTGGTGAGCCGCCACAGCAGCACCAGACAGGCCAGGAAGATACCCAGCGAGATGGCCGCAGCCAGGTCTGCTGCGCCGGGGGCAAACAGCCGCAGCAGGACGGCCGGCAGCATGAACCACGCAAGCACTGCGGATCCCCAGTTGGACGCAACGACGTAGTGGACGAAGCGGTCGCGGATGCCGGCCAGGCCCGCCACCGCGGCCAGACCGGCGATCGGCAACACCCAGGCGCCGATGTCTACCAGCGCCAGCCGCAGCATGTACAGCGAGCGCGCACCGAAGCTGGCGTCGGAACCGGCCAGTTCGCCGGCCATGGGCGCCCACCCCGCGATGAGCACTGGTGCAGCGACGATGATGGCAAAGAACGAGTTCCAGAAGCCGTCCACCGACAGGTCCAGCAGTCGCATGCCGTCGCGCCGACCGGTCATCATCCGCCAGGCGCCGAGCATTTGCCTCTGGATGTCGTCGGCCGGCGGCATGTTCATCCGTACCAGTCTTCGAGGAAGCGCCCGTAGATTTGTGTCAGCGTCTCCAGGTCAGCCAGAGGGACGCGCTCGTCCACCATGTGCATCGACTGGCCGACGAGACCGAATTCGACCACCGGGCAATAGTCCTTGATGAAGCGCGCATCCGAAGTGCCGCCCGTGGTCGACAGCGCGGGCCTGCGCCCGGTGACGGCCTCGATGGAGGCGGAAAGCTTACCGACAAGCCGCTCGTCGCGGGTCAGGAATACTTGGCTCGGCCGATCGCGCCAGGAAAGCTCGTAGGCGATAGGTTCTTTACGGCCGTGCCGGTAGGTCTTGCGGCGGGCGGCCCCGTCCAGCCGGTTGTGAATCTCGGCCTGCAGCGTCTCGGCCGTCCAAGTATCGTTGAAGCGGACGTTGAAGGTCGCGCGGGCCGTTGCGGGAATGACGTTGGTCGCCGGATTGCCGACATCGACCGTGGTGATCTCCAGATTGGTCGGCTGGAAGTCGGCCGTGCCCGTGTCGAAGGCCGGCCGCATCAGGGCGTCCAGCAGTGTGGTGAGCCCTCGCACCGGGTTGTCGGCGCGATGGGGATAGGCGGCGTGTCCCTGCCGGCCGTGGACGAGGATGTCGCCGGTGACCGAGCCGCGTCGGCCGATTTTGATCATCTCGCCAAGCGTGTCCGGATTTGTCGGCTCGCCAACGATTGCCGCGTCCCAGGTCTCGCCCTGCGCCGCCGCCCAGGACAAAAGCTTGATGCTGCCGTTGATCGAGGGGCCTTCCTCGTCGCCAGTAATCAGCAGCGAGACGGAACCCCGCAGCGCGCCGTGCTTCTCTATATGGCGGGCAACAGCGGCGACGAAGCAGGCAATGCCGCCCTTCATGTCCACCGCGCCGCGTCCATACATCTGCCCGCCGGCGATCTCGGCCGCGAAGGGGGGATGGGTCCAGGCCGCTTCATCGCCGGGCGGAACCACGTCGGTGTGCCCGGCGAACATCAGGTGAGGGCCGTTGCCGGAGAGCCGGGCGTAGAGGTTTTGCACGTCAGGCGTGCCGCTTTCCGAAAAGACCGGTCGCTCGACTGAAAATCCAATCGGCGCGATCATCGCCTCAACGGCGGCAAGCGCACCACCTTCGGCCGGTGTCACCGACGGGCAGCGGATCAGGGTTGCGAGGTTCTCGACGGGATCGACAGGCAGGCTCATGGCGCGGAGGGATAGTCCAAACACCGTCGCCTGTCACGCGGGGTCGATGACTTGTCGCACGCCTCACCGCGTGCTGGCCTGCGAATCGTCGGCGGGATCACGGCTCAGGCGGGCGCGTTGGTCGCCTTCCCGTACTGGTTGGGGCCGGGGCTGCCCGGAATCACGCACAAGGCGACGAAGGTGATGAAGTTGAACAGCGGCACGAACAGCAGCGCGGCAAGGACGCCCGGCCGTCCGAAATCGTGCAGCCGTTTGGCCCCCAACGCGGCCTGAGCCCACAGCGAGGCGATCAGCACGATCGACAGCGCCACGTTCCAGATCGAATTGCCCGCGCCCCGTTCTTCGGCCAGCATCACCCTGTAGGACAGGAAGACGACGACAATCATCATCAGCAGCCCGGCCAGAAGATACGCAAGGCGGCTGATGCGGCCGGAAAAGCCGAAGAACAGCCATGTCATCTGGTTGCTGGGCAAGCGAGCGCTCCTATCGGTTCAGTGCGTCGGCAAGATGGCCCGTGCCGGCCGGTCGTTCAATCCCGAAGGAGTTCGTTGATGGAGGTCTTGGAGCGTGTCTTCTCGTCAACCTTCTTGACGATGACCGCGCAATAGAGGTTCGGCCCCTGCTCTCCGCTGGGGAACGGCTTGCCCGGCAGGCTGCCGGCTACGACCACGGAGTAAGGCGGCACCTCACCGTAGGAAATCTGGCCGGTCTCGCGATCCACGATCTTGGTCGACTTGCCGATGAACACGCCCATGCCGAGCACCGAGCCCTCGCGCACGATGCAGCCCTCGACCACCTCGGAGCGGGCGCCGATGAAGCAGTTGTCCTCGATGATCGTCGGGCCGGCCTGCATCGGTTCCAGCACGCCGCCGATGCCGACGCCGCCCGACAGATGGACATTCCTGCCGATCTGGGCGCAGGAGCCAACAGTCGCCCAGGTGTCGACCATGGTTCCTTCACCGACATGGGCGCCCAGATTGATGAAAGAGGGCATCAGGATGGCGCCAGGCGCGATGTAGGCGGAGTGGCGCACGACGCAGCCCGGCACGGCGCGGAATCCGGCGCGCTCGAACTCGTTGGCCGACCAGCCATCGAACTTGGAGGCGACCTTGTCCCACCAGACCGCCTCGCCCGGCCCGCCCTTCACGATCTCCATCGGATTGAGCCGGAACGAGAGGAGAACAGCCTTCTTCAACCACTGGTTGACTATCCAATTGCCGTCGGCCTGCTCGGCCACGCGCGCCTTGCCGCCGTCGAGCAGGTTGAGCGCTTCCTCCACCGCTTCGCGCACCTCGCCGCGCGTGCCGGTGCTGACGCCGTCACGCTCCTCGAAGGCCTTTTCGATGGTCCGCTCAAGGGCTGCAAGATCGGGCTTGGTCATCGCGAGGGCTCCGCTACACGTGCTGTTAAGGGGTCGTCCATAGGGTGGGAGTCGAGGTGGCCCTCGGGTCGGCGCGGAACCTATTCGAAGCGCCATGGAGGGTCAATGACGGGACGCGTCGTGGGGCGGCGCAAGTGGAACGGGACTTTCAAGATGAACCCCGAAGACAAGGCCGGATGGACGCCGCTGCCGCATTCCGACGAGGACCTCGAGCGCGCCAAGGCCGTGCCCGACACACCTCAGACCCGCGCGCCCGCCTACCGGCTGGCTTGGGACGACGAGGACTTCATGACTCGTCGCGAGTTGCGCCCGATGCGGTTGCAATTGGAGTTGATGAAGCCGGAGATGATGCTGGCCGAGCGCGGCATCCGTTCCACGGTTGTGCTGTTCGGCGGCGCCCGCATTCCTGAACCGGGCGGCGAGGCCTGGGCCGCCAAGAACGAGACCCAGAAGACGAACCTGCTTGCCAACGCCAAGTACTATGAGGAGGCACGGCAATTCGCTCGCCTGTGCTCGCAGCATTCGGCGACCACCTACTATCGCGAATACGTGGTCGTGACCGGCGGTGGCCCTGGCGTCATGGAAGCAGGTAACCGCGGTGCCGCCGACTGCGGCGCGCCGTCGATCGGTCTCAACATAGTGCTTCCGCACGAACAAGCACCGAACCTCTACGTGACGCCGGAGTTGTGTTTCAATTTCCACTACTTCGCCATCCGCAAGATGCACTTCATCATGCGCGCCAAGGCGGTCGCCGTCTTTCCCGGCGGCTACGGCACGATGGACGAGTTCTTCGAGACGCTGACGCTGATCCAGACGGGACGTATGGAGCGCGTGCCGGTCATCCTGTTCGGCAAGGAGTTTTGGTCGCGCGCCGTCAACCTCGACTATCTCGCCGAACAGGGCACCATCTCGCCCGGCGATCAGGGCATCATCGACGCCGTCGACACCGCCGACGAGGCCTGGGGCATCATCCGGGACTTCTACGAGATCGCCTGAGCGCGCGGCCATGCCGCAGGCCTGACGCTGGCGACCCTCGCGCGCTTGGTCTATTGACCCTCCCATGGGGCGAGCTTCTTACACGACATGGTTTGCAGGGCTGCGGCGCGACCGCGGCCTGTTCGCCGTTGTCGCTTCGCTCGTGATGCTGCTCAACGTGCTGCAGCCGTTGACGGCCGCCCAGGCCGGCGAGGCGGGTGGCTGGGTGATCTGCACCATCTATGGCGCCGAAAAGCCTGTCGACGCCGACGACATTCCGACGGCATGGCCGGAGAACTGTCCGATCTGTCTCGCGGGCAATGGCTGCTCGTCCGCCGCGCCGGGCTGGAAGGCTCTCCTGTCGCCAGAACCGGCCTTTCCCGCGCCGCCCGCTTTCGCGGGGCAGCAGTTGATATCACGAAGCGTACTGCTGCCCGCTCAGCTGGCTGGCGATCCACCTCCCGCTATCCGCGCACCTCCCCTTTCGGCCTGAAGCGAACCGTCTTCTGACGGGCCAACTCACTTCAGACGCCGAAAGGACATATCATGCGTCATCTTCTGGTTCATGTTCTCGCCGCGAGCACGCTTGCGGCACTCTCTATGACTGCCGCTCTTGCTCACGCATCTCTCGAAACCGCCGAGGCAGTGCCGGGCGGCTACAAGGCCGTGGTCCGTATCCCGCACGGCTGCGACGGCCAGCCGACCAACACCGTCCGCGTCGAGGTTCCCGAAGGCTACATCGGCGTGAAGCCGATGCCCAAGGCCGGCTGGGCGCTCGACATCAAGGCCGGCGACTATGCCGGCTCATACCGGCTGCATGGCAGCGAGGTGACGGCGGGCACGCAGGCGGTCATCTGGTCGGGCGGCAGCCTCGATGACGGCCATTATGACGAGTTCGTACTGTCCGGAACCCTTTCAAATGTCGAGGAAGGGCAGGTGCTGCATTTCGTCACCACCCAGTACTGCGCCAATGGCGAGGTTAGCTGGAGCGAGATCGCAGCAGAAGGGCAGGACCCGCATTCGCTGAAGCATCCCGCGCCTTCGCTGACGATCCTTGCCTCCTCGGGTGGCGGGCACGGCGCCCACGCGGGCCATGGCGACGCAGCGCGGGATGCTGTGGTGGTCGGTGATCTCGAGATCGCGGCGCCTTGGGCTCGCGCCATGTTGCCCGGCCAGCCAGCCGGGGGCGGCTATCTCGTCGTCACAAACAAAGGCGCCGAGGCCGACCGCCTCGTCGGCGGCTCGTCGCCCGTTGCGGGCCGCGTCGAGATACACATGATGGAAGTCGTGAACGACGTCATGACCATGCGCCCGGTCGAAGGCGGGTTGGAGATATCGGCCGGCGACAGCGTCGAGTTGAAGCCCGGCGGCCTGCATCTCATGTTTCTGGGGGTGTCCGAGCCGTTCCGCGAGGGCCAGACCGTGCCCGTGACGCTGCAGTTCGAGAGGGCGGGCGCGGTCGAAGTTCCGTTCGCGGTCCGCGCAGCGCGCGGAGGCAATTCCGGGCACGACCACCACTGACGCACGTTGCCTCGGCGGGTGGCGCTACCTGATCTGGAACGTCTGCTTCTCGATCAGTAGCTCCACCCTCCAAGGCCCGTCCTCCTGCCCAGACATTTCGTGATGGCGGAGCTCTACGCCGATGCCTGACATCAGCATGCCGCCGGGATCGTCGGGAAAGCTGAAGCTGTGCGTTCGCGGATGGAAGTCCAGCCCGCGGTCGAAGCGGCCATCGACGCCCTGCACATAGGCAGCGATCCCGCCGACGGTCCCGTCGCGGACCAGGTCGAGCGTGATCCAGTAGAGCGCCTGCCGGCCGACCAGCTCCATCTCGATGCCGACGTCGATGGTCCGAGCGGGATGGCGGAAAAGAAAGAAATCCAGTGCCACTGACCGGGATGGTACAGTCGATTCGACCGAATAGGTGACGCGTCCTTCGGCATCGGTAACGAGCCGCCTGCCGGCTAGGGGACCTCGCGCATCGGGCTCGCTGCCGACGACGACCCGCAACTCCATCCCTGTAATCGGTGCGCCGATCTCATTGACAAGGCGCGCGTCGATCGTGATCGGATCGGCCGACGCCGCTCCGCCGAAGCCGACGGTCGCGACGACGAGCGCAACGAAATGGCACAGCCTCGAGCGCTCAGCAGTCATAGCTGTCTACCTTTCTGACGGTGACGCCCGGTATCGTTCGCAAAGCGGCGACCGCGTCCGCGATCGCGCGCGAGCCGTGAAGGTCCCGCACGCTCCAGCCGTCCATGGCGATCTCCGAGAAGCCGCCGCCCTTGGCAGGCGCAACGTCGTACCAGTCGATTCCGATCGTCTCGCCGGTGCCGAAAGCCGCCGTGTCCCAGAAGGTCGAGGCATACCACCGTCGCTGGTCTTTGCTGCGCCAGAAGCCGATGCCGCGCTTGCCGAGCGCCGCTGCGATCGACCTGGGCGTCGGTAGCAGTTGCGGCGATCCGAGCGCGTTCATGCTGTCGCGGTTAGCATCGGCATGAAGGCCCACGAGAGGGTTGGGCGGCTCCGAGAGCGAATAGGAGACCAGTCCCGAATGGACGGAAGCCTCGGTGGCGAGTGCTGATGCCCGCGCCCGCCATTCCTCCAGGAAAGGTTGAGCGGCGGCGTTGATCGACCAGTTGAGCCAGATACAGCCGGCCGCCAGCCCAAAGTCAACTGGTCGCGCCGCGCCGTAAATCGACAGGCCGACCGATTGGTCGCCGCATGGCCAGGAAGCGTAGAAGCCCACGCTGGCGGAAGGATCGGCGTGCACGGGCAGGTCGCGTCCTTCGGCCTCGTGCGGCGTGCCGAGCGCAGCCATCAGCGGCGTCATCCACGTCGCGGGATCGGGCGGCGTCTCGCCGGCCCGCACCCCGAGCTCGTATTTAAGAGCGGTTACAGGCCGGTCGCCGCCATAGGCGGTCATCTCGGCGCAGATTGTTTCGAAACCCCAGGTCGGACCGCAGGAAAGCTCGATTCGCCGCCAGCGCGAACCGCGTCCCTCGTCGCGCTTTACACCCAGCGCGTCGGCGGCATCGTCGATCGTGGTGCCCCAGGCAAGCAGGCGCTCGCCTATGCGGAAACCCTTGCCGATGTCCATCGATCCTCCCGATCGACAACCCTCATGAGGTCTATCCGATCGGCCCGCGCTTGGGAATGGCGACAACCTCCTCCGGCGGAGGGTCTGGGGCTCGCGGGCGGTGGACCAGCGAGACCAGAACGAAGGAGATGATCATCAGCAGGTACCAGGCGCCGAGCTTGTGAATGGAGACCGGCGTCCAACCGGCCTGCTGTCCCGGATAGAGCCAGGCTCGCGACCAGGTGCCGATGTTTTCGGCCAGCCATATGAACATCGCGACCAGCAGGAAGCCGACGAGCAGCGGCATGCGAAGGCGAAAACGGAAAACGCGGTAATGCACGCTGGTGCGCAGGAAGAGCAGCGCCGTGGCGGCGAACAGGCCGAGCCTGAAGTCGACGATGAAATGGTGGGCGAAGAAGTTGACGTAGATGGCTGCAGCCAGCACGACGGTTGCCCGAAACGGCGGGTAGCTGGTGTAGCGCATATCGAAGATGCGTGTGATGCGCGCGATGTAGGAGCCGACCGCCGCATACATGAAGCCCGAGAACAGCGGTACGCCGCCAATACGGAAGAAGGCTTCTTCCGGATAGATCCATGAACCGGCGCCGGTCTTGAATATCTCCATCGCGGTGCCGACGATATGGAATATCAGGATGACCCGTGCCTCCGACCATGTTTCGAGCTTGAAGCCGAGCATGGCGATCTGGATCGCGAAGGCGGCAAGGAACAGGAAGTCGTATCGCGCCAGCCACTGCTGCTCGGGCCACCAGAGCCGCGTGCCGATGATCAGCGCCAGTATCGCGCCGCCGTACAGGCAGGCCCAGGCCTGCTTTAGCCCGAAGACGAGGAACTCGACCGCCGCGCCGTAGAGCCCGCCAGAGGGCAGCCGGTCGAGGACGGCGTGGGCCGCCGCGTCGATCCGCGCCTCGAGCGAGGTGAACCGCTTCAACGCGGCAGCGCCTCGACGATCGTGGCCAGGAAGGTGGTCAAATCGTCGGTGACATAATCGACGTCGTCCTCGTTCTCCGCGTCGCGCTCCCAGATCTCCGAGAAGGTGGGTTCGAAATTGTTGGGCACGATCAGCACCGTCGTCATGCCGAGCGCCTTGGGCACGGCGAGATTGCGCGCCAGATCCTCGAACATCGCGGCATTCGGTGCGTCGACCCGGTGCAGGCCCATGAATTTGTCGTAGGTCTCGCGCGCCGGCTTTGGTGTCAGCCCCGCGGCGACAATGTCGAAGATGTCGTCGAAATGATCGAGGATGCCGAGCTGGCGCGCGGTGCGCTCGGCATGGCCGCGGTCACCGTTGGTGAAGATGAACTTGCGCCCCGGCAGCGCCATGATCGCCTCGCCCAGCGCCGGGTTGGGCGCCACCCAGGAGTAGTCGATGTCGTGCACCTTGTTGAGGAAGTCGTCGGAGTCGATGCCGTGCCGCGCCATCAACCCGTTCAGCGTCGTGCCATATTCCAGATAGAGATCCTTCTGCAGTTTGCGTGCCTCGTCGCGCGGCAGTTGCAGGAGCTCAGACACATAGGACGTCATTTTCACGTCGATCTGCGCGAACAGGTTCGAGTGATGCGGATAGAGCGTGTTGTCGAGGTCGAACACCCAGTCCCTGACATGGGCGAAACGGGCGGGATCAGGCGCGTTGGTCATGCCCCCTGCCTAATGCCTTTCATCGGTCGCCGAAAGGCATCATCGGTAAAATGCAGCACACCAGGTCAAGCCGATATTCACCAGCGCCGTGGCATCTCCTGTGCCGAGTGGGAGACGAGAGTCGATGAAGCGGGTCGTTGCAACGGCAGCCATTATTACGGGCGTCTCCGCGGCGGCCACGGTGACGATCGTCTCCGGCTATCTCTGGATCGTGAACGGCACGGTCGGGCCCCATGCACTGGTATTGTCGCTTCTCTGCCCACTGCTCATCGGCTTCCCCATTAGTTTGCGCCTCCGCTGGCAGAAGAAAAAGCTGGCCGATGCGCTCGCTGAACTGAAATCGGCGCATGAGGAGCTGGCTGACGCCCACATGCAACTTGCGGATGCGCACGCGAGGCTCTCTGAGAAGGCACGTCATGACGATATGACCGGCCTCCTCAATCGGGAAAGCTTCTTCGCCTCGCTTAAGAGCATGCGCAGGCGCACCGACAGCGGCGCTCTGCTGATCATCGATGCCGACCACTTCAAACACGTCAACGACACGCACGGACATCAGCAGGGTGACGCGGCGCTGTTGCTTATCACGGACGCGATTCGCGGAGCGCTGCGCGAGCAGGACCTAGTCGGGCGCATCGGCGGTGAGGAATTCGCGGCCTTTCTGTCCGGCACCGACGAGGAAGAGGCAATGCTGATCGCCGAGCGGGTGCGGCTGGCGGTCGAGGCAATCCGCTTTTTTCCCGGCGAGGGCAAGTTTCTGCCGCTGTCCGTCAGCATCGGCGCCGCGCGCCTGAGGCCGCACGTCTCCTGGTCGGAGATGATGCGCGAGGCCGATCGCCGTCTCTACGAGGCCAAGCGGCGCGGCCGCAACCGCGTGGTCTTCGAGGGACGCGACTGGCTGGCCGCCTGAGCGGCGACCTAACGCTATCCCGCGCGGATCATGTCGGCCGCTTTCTCGGCGATCATGATGGTCGGGGCGTTGGTGTTGCCGCCGATGAGCGTCGGCATCACCGATGCGTCGACGACGCGCAGCCCGTCGGTGCCGCGCACGCGCAACTGCGGATCGACCACGGCGTCGTCGCCGATCCCCATGCGACAGGTTCCGACCGGATGGTAGATCGTGTCAGCGCGGGCGCGGACATGGTCCATCAGGGCGTCGTCGGGCACGCCCGCCGTATAGATCTCGCGATGGCGGTATCGATCAAGCGCTGGCGCGCCGAGTATACCGCGCATGATCCGAGCGCCCTTGAGCAGCAGTTCGGCGTCTCGCTCGTCCGAAAGATAGCGTGGGTCGATGCGCGGTGCCGACAGCGGATTGGAATCGACGAGCCCGACGATGCCGCGGGAATAGGGGCGCAGTACGCAGACATGGCACGAGAAGCCATGGCCGAGATGTATCCTGCGCAGATGGTCGTCGACGATGCCGACGACGAAATGCAACTGGAGGTCCGGCCGCTCCAGTCCCGGCTCCGACTTGAGGAAGGCGCCAGCTTCGGCTGCCGGCGTGGTGATCATGCCTGAGCCGTCGCGGCGCCATTGACGCGCATGACGCAGCAATTGCACGAGGCCGCGCGGGCTTAGGCCCAACATGTCGGTGTCCTGCGATTTGCACGCGATGATGAAGTCGAGATGATCCTGCAGATTCCTGCCGACACCCGGCAATTCGTTGCGAATTGGGATGCCGTGCGCTGCCAGTTCGTCGGCCGGCCCGATTCCCGACAGGAGCAGGAGCTGCGGCGAGCCGAAGGCGCCTGCCGACAGGATCACCTCGCGTCGCGCAGCCACCGCGATCTGGCGTCGGCCCCTGCGACAGCGCAGTCCGGTGGCCCGCAGACCGTCGAAATCTATGCCGGTTGCGAGTGCGCCGGTTATCACGGTCAAGTTGGTCCGCGTTTCAATCTGCTCATGCAGATAGGCCGCCGCCGCCGAGCAGCGCTGACCCCTATGCCGACCCTGCCAGAACTGGGTGACCTGATAAAGCCCCGCCCCCTCCTGTTCCGGCCCGTTGAAGTCGTTGTTGAGGCGAATCTGGCTCTCGGCACAGGCCTCGATGAAGGCGCGCGCTACCGGGCGCGGCTCGAGCTGGTCGCGCACCTGTAAAGGGCCGTCGGCGCCGTGCAGTGGATCGCCGCCGCGCTCGTTGCATTCGGCGCGGCGGAAATAGGGCAGCACCTCGTCCCACGACCAGCCGTCGCAGCCAAGTTCCGACCAGTCGTCATAGTCGCGCGGGTGACCCCGTACGTAGAGCATGGCGTTGATGGCACTCGATCCACCCAGCGTCCGCCCGCGCGGCTGATAGCAAATCCGCCCGCCAAGCCCCGGCTGAGGCACGGTGCGAAAGGCCCAGTTGTTGATGCGCGGCCGCCCCGGCAGCATCAGCGCCGCACCCAGCGGCGCGCGGATCAGCAAGTCGCGGCCATCGCCGCCCGCCTCTATGAGGCATACAGAGACCGAAGCGTCCTCCGACAGCCGCGATGCGAGCGTCGCGCCGGCCGAGCCACCGCCGGCGATGACGTAGTCGAATTGCATGGCTCCCTCCCGCCGGGACGATGCCGGCCCCGCGCCATGAAACGCGCCGACCGGCGACTTGTCCAGCCGGTTCGCGGGCGTCAGACGAAGGCGAAGATGCGGGCCGGCCCGCCGGTTCCGCCCCGTACCTTGGGCGCACCGACGACGATCGTGGCGCCGGTGGCCGGCAGCGCGCCAAGATTGGCGAGGGCCTCGATTCCGTAGCGGCCGGCCGGCAGCCATGTGTTGTGGACGATGAAATCGGGCGACTGGCCAAAGTCGAGTGACAGCGTGTCGACCGCGATCGCCTTGACTGACGTCTCTAGCAGCTGCTGAATGGCCTCCACATGGAAGCCGGGAAAATGCAGGCCGCCGTTTGCGTCGGCATTGCGGAACTTGTCGGTGCCGAGATGCGCGTCCCAGCCGGAATTGAGCGCCACCACCGCGCCCGCCGGAATGTCACCGTTTGCGTCGGTCCACGCTTTGAGGTCGTCCGGCGTCAGCTGGGCATCCGGGTCGGCATCGGCCTTACCGCGGATATCAACCACGACCAATGGCGCGATCAAGTCTTCGACCGGCAGCTCTGCCACTGACTTGCCGTCGGCGGTGAAGTGCAGTGGCGCATCGATATGCGTACCCGTGTGCTCGCTCAGGCGCAATTCGTAGAGGTTGAAGGTATCCTTCTCGTAGCTGAACTTCTTCTCGTAGAAGAGCTGCTGGGCTCCGAAAAAGGTCGGGAACGTGTCGTAGAGCTCGTGCGTCAGGTCTTCCGCCCTGGCCGGCAAGCCCTGCGCGAACAGCGGTTGCGGGGCTACGGTGACGGTCGCCGCCGCTGCGGCCGATGCAATCCCACCTATGAAGAAGCTGCGCCGCGACAGCATGTTCGCCTTGACGTTCTCGATCACGCAATGATGGCACATGATTGGCTCCCGGTTGTCATCCGATGACGCATGAGAGAATGATCCTGCTCCAAGCCTTCCGCAAGGTAAGATTTGCTCCGCCTCAGCGGCCCTGGAAGATGTTTGGCACATGCACAGGCCAGCGGCGCGGCAGCACGGCCACCATGTCGAAGCGCAGCGACAGCCGCGCATGGTCGGGCTGCCGCGAGAGCCAGATGTCGGCCGCTGCCTCGATGCGACGCTCGCTCATGCGGCCGATCGCCTCCATCGCCTGGACAAGCGTCGGCCTGACCTTGACCTCGACCACGGCCACAGTATCCCCGCGTCGCGCGATGAGGTCGATCTCGCCGAGCCGGGTGCGATAACGGCGCTCCACGATACGGTAGCCTTTGATAAGCAGGGCCAACGCGGCCAGCCATTCGCCGCGATGTCCGCGGCGGTGGTTGCGTTGTCGGCCTGCCTTGGCGTTAGCCGCCATCCGACTTCAACTCCATCAGTCGGCGGTAGAGATCGGCCTTGCGCCCGCCGGTCATGCGGGCAGCCTCGCCCGCCGCCTTCGATGAGCCCAGCTCGGCGGCAAGCGACAGCAGCAGCGCGTCGATGTCGTCCACGGTCGCGTCGTTTTCGAGCGGCGGCCCGACGCAGACTACGACCTCGCCTTTCGGCGTGTCCTCCGCCGCATAGGCTGCCGCAAGCTCTGCCAGCGTGGCGCGCCGAAACTCCTCGAATGTCTTGGTCAGCTCCCGCGCCACCACCGCTGGCCGGTCGCCAAGCGCTTCGGTCATCGCGGCCAGCGTATCGGCCAGCCGCCGCGGCGATTCGTAGAAGACGAGCGTCGCCGGCACGGCGCGAAGCTCTTCCAGCTTGGTGCGCCGCTGCCCGGCCTTGGCCGGCAAGAAACCCGCGAACAGGAAGGCGTCGGTGGGCAGGCCCGAAGCCGCCATTGCGGCCAACAGCGCCGAAGGCCCGGGGATGGGGACCACACGGCCGCCTGCCGCCAGCACCTGCTCGACCAGCCGGTAGCCCGGGTCGGAAACCAGCGGCGTGCCGGCATCGGACACCAGCGCCACGCTTCGGCCCGAGGCCACTGCTTCGACCAGCCGGGGGCCTGCCTCCTCGGCATTGTGCTCGTGATAGGCGGTAGCGCGGCGGCGGATGCCGTAGCGGTCGAGCAGCACGCGGGTGACCCGCGTGTCCTCGCAGGCGACGATTTCGGCCGCCGCCAGCGTCTCCAGCGCACGCACGGTGATGTCGGAGAGATTGCCGATGGGCGTGGAGACGAGATAGAGCGCCGGATCGAGCGGGCGGGCGGCAAATGCGGCCTGTCCGATCACGAAGCCCCTGTCACGCTGCCCGTCGTTCACGTCGTCCATCTCCGGTTCTTCGACCTCACTGCCACGTCCAGGCGGTCAAAGATAGCTCCTGACAGACCCGTGTCATGAGCTGCATTCTGGACCAACTGCCGTGGCTGGCAGGTCGCGGCCGGCGGGACTATAAGCCTTTCCCCCAATCCGGATCAGCGCCATGTCACCGATCACCGGCTCGCGCCGCAAGGCCGCCATCGCCTTCATCTTCGTCACCGCGGTTCTCGACATCGTGGCGATGGGCATCGTCATCCCGGTGTTGCCGGCGCTGATCGAGGAATTCGCCGGGTCGAGCGCCCAGGCCGGCTGGATCAACGGTGTTTTCATAGCGCTCTGGGCAGGCATGCAGTTCGTCGCCTCGCCGGTGATTGGCTCTATGTCGGACCAGTACGGCCGCCGGCCGGTGATCCTCGTCTCGACAATAGGACTTTCAGCCGACTATGTGCTGATGGCGCTTGCGCCCAACCTCTGGTGGTTGGCGCTGGGCCGCCTCATCGCCGGTGTAACCTCGGCAAGCTTCACCACCGTCTACGCCTATATGGCCGACATCACCCCGCCCGAAGGCCGCGCCCGCGCCTACGGGCTGATCGGGGCGGCGTTCGGTGGCGGCTTCATCCTCGGCCCGCTGATCGGCGGGCTACTCGGCGAGATATCGCCACGGGCGCCGTTCTGGTTCGCCGCCGCGCTTTCGGGTGTCGCTTTCCTCTACGGCCTGTTCGTGCTGCCGGAATCGCTGGCGCCGGAAAAGCGCATGGCTTTCTCGTGGAGGCGGGCCAACCCGTTCGGGGCCATGCTGCTCCTGCGCAGCCATGCCGAGCTGACCGGACTTGCGGTCGTCAACTTCCTGCTGCACTTCGCCCATCACGTGTTCTCGGCGGTGTTCGTGCTTTACGCCGCCTACCGCTTTGGCTGGACGCCGTGGGAGGTGGGCGTGCTGCTCGCCGGCGTCGGCGCGCTGGACATGGCAGTGCAGGGCCTGTTGGTCGGTTCGGCGGTGAAGCGATTCGGCGACCGGGCCGTGATGGTGTTCGGCCTGTTCGGTGGCTCGGTCGGCCTCGCGGCGATGGGGCTGGCGCCGACCAGCCTGCTGTTCGCGCTGGCCATCCTGCCCAACGCACTGTGGGGCCTCGCCATGCCGACCTTGCAATCGCTGATGACGCGGCGCGTCTCGGAAAGCGAACAGGGCCAGCTTCAGGGTGCCAACATGAGCGTGGCGTCGATTGCCGGCATCGCTTCACCGCTGTTCTTCGGCGCGGTCTACGCGTTCTCGGTCGCCAAGGGTTCGCCGCTGCCGATGCCGGGGCTGGCCTTCCTGCTCGCGGCGCTGGTGCTTCTGGCCGGTGCCTTCATCGGCTGGGCCGTGGCCAGGCGGGCGCAGGCCGCGGAGCGCGCCGCGGCCTGAAGCCGGCCTATCGCGCCAGGTCGGCCACCACAGCGTCGAGCACGATCATGCCGGCTGCCGTCGCCCGCAGGCGCGAATTGCCTACCGGAGCGACCAGCGCCTCGTCCTGAAGAGTGGCGATGCGCCGCGCCGCAAGCGGCCGACGGGCAAGCTGCTCGTAGCGGGCGAGCTCGATGCCCTCCACCAGCCGCAGGCCCATCAGCAGGAACTCGTCGGCTTCTTCCGACCGCGTCAGCGTCTCGCCGCCGACGACGCCATGGCCCTTCGCCTCGACGAGGTTGGCCCATGTCTCCGGCGTCTTTTCAGTGAATGTGACGATGCGGCGGCCGTTCTCGATGAAACGGCCGTGCGCGCCGGGACCGACGCCGACATACTCGCCGTAGCGCCAGTAGACGAGGTTGTGGCGGCTTTCCGCGCCCGGCGTGGCATGGTTGGAAATCTCGTAGGCGGGAAGCCCGCGCGCCGCCGTCACCTCCTGTGTGAGGCGATACAGTTCGGCCGCGAGATCGGGATCGGGCATTGAGATCTTGCCGGCCGCATGCAGAGCATGGAAGCGCGTGCCTTCCTCGATGGTGAGCTGATAGAGCGACAAATGGTCGGCCGCGTGGCCTATGGCCGCCTCCAGCTCCCTTTCCCACGCATCGAGCGTTTGGCCGGGACGAGCGTAGATCAGGTCGAAGGAGAGGCGGGGAAAAGTCTCGCGCGCCAGCCTTATGGCGCCCAGCGCCTGGTCGACGTCGTGCAGGCGGCCGAGGAAGCGCAGATCCGCATCGTTCAGCGCCTGCACGCCGAGTGAGACGCGGTTGACGCCGGCGTCGCGATAGCCTCGGAAGCGCTCGGCTTCGACCGAGGACGGATTGGCCTCCAGCGTCACCTCGATGCCGGCTGGCACGTTCCAGTGCCGCGCCACGGCTTCAAGCACCGCGCCCACGGTCGACGGCTCCATCAGCGACGGCGTGCCCCCGCCGAGGAAGATCGAGGTCACCGTGCGCTGGCCGGTGCGGGCGCGCATCGTCGCCATCTCACGGTCGAAGGCGGCGGCAAAGCGCTGCTGGTCGACATTCTGGTGGCGGACATGGGAGTTGAAGTCGCAATAGGGACACTTGGCCGCGCAGAACGGCCAGTGGACATAGACCCCGAAGCCGGCCTGGCGGTCGTCGGCTATCATGCCCCCACCAGCATGGCGTTGGCGAACTTCGCGAAGGCGCGCGCACGGTGCGAAAGCCCGAGGTCGCCGCGCCCGGCCTCCCACGAATGCTTCTGCGAGGCCGGCATTTCGCCGAAGGTTTCTTCATAGCCATCGGGCTTGAAGACGGGATCGTAGCCGAAACCGCGCTCGCCACGCGGCGGCCAGACAAGCGTGCCCTCCACCTCGCCACGGAAATATTCGGCATGGCCGTCCGGCCAGGCGAGGCACAGCACGGCGACGAAGCGGCCGGTGCGGCGGTCAGGCGTTGTCGCGCCTTCCTGCTGCAACAGGTTTTCCACCTTGCGCATCGCCATGGCGAAGTCGCGGGTGCCGTTCCCGGTCTCCGCCCAGTCGGCTGTGTAGACGCCGGGCGCGCCACCCAGCGCGTCGACAACCAGCCCGCTATCGTCCGACAGCGCCGGCAGCCCGGTGGCGTCGGCGGCGGCGAACGCCTTGGTGTAGGCGTTCTCCTCGAATGTCGTGCCGGTCTCCTCGGGCTCCGGCAGACCGTATTCGCCGGCCGACCTTGCCTCCAGCCCGAAGGGCGCGATCAGTTCGGCGATCTCGGCCAGCTTGCCCTTGTTATGGCTTGCCACCACGATGCGCCCGCCTTCGAGCTTTCTCATTGCAGCCCCCAGATTCCCGGTTCGGCGAATTCCAGCGAATTGCCCGCCGGATCGCGGAAGTAGATCGAGCGTCCACCCTGCGGCCATTCGAAATCGGCCTCGATGGCGACGCCCAGCGATTCGAGCCGCGCTTTCCAGCGCGAGATTTCGTGCGCCGTGGCGCGGAAGCAGAGATGGCCGTCGCCTCTTGCGCCATGCGGTGGCACCGGCAGTTTCGCGCCGGGCCTGGGCGGATGGACGGTCTTGTCCGCGTCGAACAGCAGCACCACGCCCTGGCCGCAGCGGAAGAAGACGTGCCGGCCATCCACCTTGGCGATCCGCTCCAGTCCCATCACCTCGCCGTAGAAGGCTTCCGCCGCGTCGAGATCGTCGACGTAGAGCGCGGATTCGAGGATGCCGGAAGGGGTCATGATGCCCGCCTAGGCGATCGCCATCTTCTGGAGGCTCACCAGCCGGGCGATCCCCGACTTGGCCAGTGCCATCAGCGCGGCAAACTGCTCCTCGCTGAACGGCTCGCCCTCGGCCGTGCCCTGAATCTCCACGATGCCGCCCTTGCCGGTCATGACGAAATTGGCGTCGGTCCCGGCGCCCGAATCCTCGACATAGTCGAGATCGATAACCGGCGCGCCGTCATGGATGCCGCACGAGATCGCCGCGACGTGGTCTTTCAGCACCTTGGCGACGCTGACCATCTGGCGGGCCTCCATCCACTTCAGGCATTCGTGGAGCGCAACGAAGCCGCCGGTGATCGAGGCGGTGCGGGTGCCGCCATCGGCCTGAATCACATCGCAGTCGACGGTAATCTGGAACTCGCCCAGCGCCTGCAGGTCGACCACGGCGCGCAAGCTTCGCCCGATAAGGCGCTGGATCTCCAGCGTGCGGCCGCCCTGCTTGCCGGAAGAAGCCTCGCGGCGCATGCGCTCGCCGGTCGAACGCGGCAGCATCCCGTATTCGGCGGTCACCCAGCCCTTGCCGGAATTGCGCAGCCAGGACGGCACGCGCTCCTCGAGGCTCGCCGTGCACAGGACGTGCGTGTCGCCGAACTTCACGAGGCACGAACCCTCGGCATGCTTGGAGACGCCACGCTCGAAGGAGATGGCGCGCATTTCGTCGGGCTGGCGCTTGGATGGGCGCATGGCTTCAATCCTGATCTGTCCGGTTTCGTGCCGGGCTTGTAGCCGCCACCGGGACAGGAAGCAAAGGAAAAGGCCCGAGGTAACCACTTTGCCCGGGCGTTGCATGAGGCCGCAGTCCGACTATATCCTCAGACGTAACCACGGCGAAACCAACCATGTCGAAGCCCCTCTACGACCCACAGATCCAGTCGCTGGACGCGCGCTCGCGCGACATCTTCCGCATGATCGTGGATTCCTATCTACGCGACGGCGAGCCCCTCGGCTCGCGCAGCCTCTCGCGGCTTCTGCCGCAGTCGCTGTCGCCAGCCACCATCCGCAACGTGATGAGCGACCTGGAGCATCTCGGCCTCATCTACGCGCCGCACGTCTCGGCCGGCCGGCTGCCGACGCAGGCGGGCCTGCGCTTCTTCGTCGACGCCTTCATGGAGATCGGCGACTTGTCGGAAGACGAGTGCCGGGTGATCGAGGCGCAAGTGAAGGCCTCGGGCAGCGGTGCGACGCTGGAGCATATGCTGACCGAAGCGAGCCAGATGTTGTCGGGCATGTCGCGCGGCGCCGGTCTCGTGCTTGCGACCAAGGCGGAAGTGCCGCTCAAGCACATCGAATTCATCCAGCTCGAGCCGACCAGAGCCCTTACCGTGCTGGTGTCGCAGAATGGCGATGTTGAAAACCGTGTCGTCGACCTGCCGGCGGGCGTGACGACTTCGCAACTGCATGAAGCGTCGAACTTCCTCAATGCGCACATACGCGGGCGCACGCTGGCCGAGGCGAGGAGCGAGGTGGACCGTCTGCGGGAGGAGACGAGGACGGCGCTGGACGCACTGTCGCAGGATCTGGTCGAGCGCGGGCTGGCGGTCTGGGCCGGCACGGAGAGCGGCCTGCCGGCGCGCCTTATCGTTCGCGGCCGCGCAAACCTGCTGGAGAATGTCACTGCGCAGGCCGACATCGACCTGCTGCGTCATCTGTTTGACGATCTGGAGACCAAGGAAGGCCTGATCCAGCTTCTGGACCTCGCCGAGGAAGGCTCCGGCGTGCGCATATTCATCGGCTCGGAGAACAAGCTGTTCTCGCTGTCCGGCTCGTCGCTTGTGGTGGCGCCCTATCGCGACAAGGATTCGCGCGTGATCGGGGCGCTGGGCGTGATCGGGCCGACGCGGCTCAACTATGCCCGGATCGTGCCGATGGTCGATTATACAGCCCACCTGATCAGCCGCATGCTGCGATAGAAGCCAGTTCACGCGCACCAGTTCGCCTTGCGCCCTGCCCAGCTTTGGGCGAGACCTTCGCGAACAAGGATGGCGCCGGCCTCTCCGCCATTGGTCTCCACCAGAGCGAGCGTACGGCCGTAGCGGTCAACGCCGGTGCGGACGAGGCGGATGCCGCCGGCCGACAGGATGGCGCTCAGCCGCTCGGTCGCGCGGCGGGCGTGGTCGCGCTCGTATTGGCAGTGGCCATTGACCTCGGGCGCGTCGATCGACGCGACGCGCACCTTTTCGCCTTCGATCCAGAACGTGTCGCCGTCGACGACACAGGTGATGCGTTTGGCCGAACCGCAGATCGGCATCCGCCGCGCTGCGGCGACGAGATCTGCCGGCTGGCCGGACACGACGGGTGCAGGAGCCGAATCGATGATGCCACCCTGCTGGAGCAGCGCCAGGGCGCCGAGACCGACGCCGGCGGCGAACGTCAACGGCCATAGCGGCCGCAGCGCATTGCGCCGCCTCGCGCGACCGGCCCCGGGGATGGTCAGACCCGCAGCCTTGACAGTGTAGCGCTGCTGCCCGCCGCCAAATATCCGCATCGCCGCCTCCTTCAAGAACGACAGCGGTAACGGCATTGGGTTTCCAAACGCTTAGGTGGGCGGCATGAATGTCGCAGAATGGCAGAATGGGAGAAGCAGCGGCCTGGCCCGGGCGGACGATAGGAACCCGTTCCCGTCGGCGCCCCTTCGCCTCTTGATTTTCAGCACCTGAAGCTCGATATCGGGCCCAACTTCACCAACGCGACCAAAGACGGGATCAGGCGATGAGCGAACATCCGAAAGACGAACGCGCGCCCGAGCAGACCGCGGCCAAGAGCGAATATGCCGAGACGGCCGCCGCCGGCGAAGCCTTCCACGCCGACTCCGCGATGGAGGCTGAAGGCCAGGCCGCCGACTACGAAGCGGTAGTGCGACTGGTCAAGGAGAACGAAGAACTCAAGGACCGGGCGCTGCGCTTCGCCGCCGAGATGGAGAACCTGCGCCGGCGCACGGCGCGCGATGTGCAGGATGCCAAGTCTTACGCCATCGCCAACTTCGCTCGCGACATGCTGCAGGTGTCGGACAATCTGCGGCGCGCTCTCGACGCCATCCCCGCCGAGGCAAAGACAGGCGGCGATGCCGGCTTCTCCGCCCTCATCGAGGGCGTCGACATGACCGAGCGGGCAATGCTTGCGGCGCTCGAACGCCACGGCGTCAAGAAGCTCGACCCTCAGGGCGAGCGCTTCGATCCCAACTTCCACCAGGCGATGTTCGAGGTTCCCAATCCCGACGTGCCCGGCAACACCGTCGTGCAGGTCGTTCAGACCGGCTACGTGATCGGCGAGCGCGTGCTGCGCCCAGCGATGGTGGGCGTGGCAAAGGGCGGCCCCAAGGCGGCGCAGTCCGAGCAGCCGGAGCCCGGCCCGATCAACGAGCAGGCCGAGAAGGACGCCTGAGCGGGAGCTTTTTCCGTCAGCGAAAGTGTTTCGACAGCTTCAGGCCCTGGGCCTGATAGTTGGAGCTGAGGTCAGATCCGTAGAGCCGGCCGGGCCGCGACAGCATGTGCTCGTAGACCAACCGGCCGACGATCTGTCCGTGCTCGAGGATGAACGGCACCTCGTGGCTGCGCACTTCAAGCACCGCCCTGCTGCCGGTGCCGCCGGCGGCGGAGTGGCCGAAACCCGGATCGAAAAAGCCGGCATAGTGCACCCGGAATTCGCCCACCAGCGGGTCGAAGGGCGTCATCTCGGCCGCATAGTCCGGCGGCACGTGCACCGCCTCCCGGCTGACGAGGATATAGAATTCGTCCGGGTCGAGAATGAGCTCGCCCTTGCCGCGCGAATGGAGCGGCTCCCAGAAATCGGCCGCATCCTGCGCGCCGCGCACGTCGACGTCGACGACGGCTGTGTGATGCTTGCCGCGATAGCCGATGAGGCCCTCGACATCGCCGGTCAGGTCGATCGACAGCCCGATCCCGCCACCGCTGATGTTCGGCGCCTCGGCGGCGACCAGCGTCTGGCTGGCATGCAGCGCGCCGAGTTCGAATTCCGACAGCAGCGACAGGCCTTTGCGGAAACGGATCTGCGAAAGGCGCGAGCCTGGCCGCACAATGATCGGGAAGGTGCGCGGGCTTACCTCCAGGTAGAGCTGGCCGCGATAGCCAGCCGGTATCTTGTCGAACTCCTGTGCATGGTCGGCCATGACACGGGTGAAGATGTCGAGCCGGCCGGTGGAGCTCTTGGGATTTGCCGAGGCCGACACGTCGGCCGGCAGCGAAAGCGTCTCCAGCAACGGCACAAGGTAGACGCAGCCCACTTCCAGCACGGCGCCGGGGGTCAGGTCGATCTCGTGCAGCTTCAACCGTTCCAGCTTGGCGGCGACGGTGCTGTTAGGCCCTGGCAGGAACGAGGCGCGCACGCGGTAGGCCCTGGGTCCGAGCCGCAGGTCGAGGCTTGCCGGCTGGATCTGGTCGGCGTCGAGCGCACGGCCGGTTACGAGCGCGCCAGCCTCGAACAGCGCGGCGATGTCGCGATCGGGAAGGATGCCTGTCGTGCGCACGTTCACGTCCCCCTGACGCGTCCCCTCGGGTGCGGGCGAGGTTTAATGACACGGCGGATTGACGCAAGTCCGCGCCGGGCGTAAAGGACCGGTTATCCCGTGGTGATTTGCCGGTCGGCTTGCAGCCACGTAAAACAAGTCGCTAAAGGGACCGAGAGGAAACCGGCATGCGACTTCGCGGCCGGTTTTTTTTGTGTTTGGGGCATGCCGATGACCATCGAGACGAAGCGTAACTGGAAGCCGGCCACATCGCTGGTACATGGCGGAACGGTGCGATCGGCCTTCGGGGAAACCTCCGAAGCGCTGTATCTCACCCAGGGGTTCGTCTACGACACGGCGGAGGCGGCGGAAGCCCGCTTCAAGGGCGAAGAGCCGGGCTTCATCTACTCGCGCTACGCCAACCCGACGGTCGACATGTTCGAGAAGCGGATGTGCGAGCTGGAAGGCGCGGAGGACGCACGCGCCACCGCATCCGGTATGGCTGCGGTGTCGGCGGCACTTCTGTGCAGCGTCAAGGCTGGAGACCACGTGGTGGCGGCACGCGCCCTGTTCGGCTCTTGCCGCTGGGTGGTGGAAACGCTGATGCCCCGCTACGGCATCGAGACGACGCTGGTCGACGGCACCGACCTCGGCCAGTGGGAGCGCGCGGCACGGCCAAACACCAGGCTGTTCTTCCTCGAAAGCCCGACCAACCCGACGCTGGAGGTGGTCGACATCGCTGCGGTGGCGGCGATCGCCAACCAGGCGGGCGCCCGCCTTGTGGTCGACAACGTCTTTGCCACGCCTTTGCAGCAAAAGCCGCTCGAACTCGGCGCCCATGTCGTCGTCTATTCGGCCACCAAGCACATAGACGGGCAGGGAAGGTGCCTGGGCGGCGTCATCCTTTCCGACAAGCAGTGGATCGACGAGAACCTCCACGACTACTTCCGCCACACGGGCCCGTCGCTCTCGCCGTTCAACGCCTGGACATTGCTGAAGGGGTTGGAGACGCTGCCGTTGCGGGTCAGGCAGCAGACGGAGAGCGCCGCGCGTATCGCCGGCCACCTCGCCTGCCATCCGGCAATTGACCGCGTCATCTATCCCGGCCGCAACGACCATCCGCAGGCCGACATCATCGCCAGGCAGATGAAGGGTGGCTCAACCCTGATCTGCTTCGACGTCAAGGGCGGCAAGCGCGAGGCGTTCGGATTCCTCAACGCGCTCGACGTGGTGAAGATTTCCAACAACCTCGGCGACGCGAAGAGCCTTATCACTCACCCCGCCACGACGACGCACAAGAACCTTGCCGAGGAGGCCCGAACTGAGCTCGGCATTCTCGGCGGCACGGTGCGGCTGTCGGTCGGGCTAGAGGATGCCGACGACCTGATCGATGACATCGACCGGGCGCTGGCTAGCGCGGCGTAGCGCCGGTCTTGCCGGGCGCGGGTGGGCGGGTTAACCCACGCCGAGCCCCGGGGGCGCCATGGAACTTTGGATTTCCATAACCGTCGCCGCCGCCTTCCTGCAGAATCTGCGGTCGGCGGCGCAGAAGCACCTGAAATCCGTGATGGGCACGACGGGCGCCACCTTCGTGCGCTTCGGGTTCGGCATGCCCTTTGCGCTCGCCTTCGTCGCGGTTCTGGCATTGGGTCGCGGCGACCCGGTTCCCACTCCCAATGCGACCTTCCTGTTCTGGATGGTCGTTGGAGCTTGCGGCCAGATCGGCGCCACCTTCCTGCTGATCCACCTGTTCTCCCACCGCAATTTCGCCGTCGGCACCGCCTATTCGCGCACCGAGCCAGCGCAGACCGCCCTGTTTGCGCTCGTCTTCTTCGGCGAGCGCGTCTCGGCAGGTGCGTCGGTGGCGATCGCCATTAGCGTCTTCGGCGTCATGCTGATCTCGGTGGCTCACATGCCGATGAGCTGGCGCAACCTCGTCGCCTCGATCTTCGCCCGCAACGCGCTGATCGGCCTCGCCTCGGGCACGTTGTTCGGCATATCCGCCGTCGCCTACCGGGCCGCATCGCTATCTTTGGGCGGACCCAATTTCATGATGCAGGCGGCCGTGACGCTCGCGTGGACGATAACCCTGCAGACCGTGGCCATGGCCGGCTGGATGGTCTGGAAGGACCGTGCCGAGATCGGCCGCATCGCGCGTGCCTGGAAGCCTTCGCTGTTCACCGGCTTCGTCGGGGCGACCGCATCCTTCGGCTGGTTCATGGCGATGACGCTCCAGCAGGCCGCAATCGTCAAGGCGCTGGCGCAGATCGAGATGCTGTTCACCTTCGCGGCCGCCGTATTCTTCTTCAAGGAAAGGATCAACCGCCTCGAAACCGCCGGCTGCGTGCTGATCGTGGCCGGCATCGTCGTGCTGGTGCTGGTGGGGTAGATCGCCGGTCTTCGTGGCCGATTGACGGCCCGCGCGCGATACCGAAAGATGCAAAGATTGGGAGACGAAACCATGATGACCGGACCGCTCTGTCGCGCGGCGCGCGCCCTCGTCGAGATCGACCTGCCCGGTCTGGCGACCGTGTGCGGTCTCGATTCGGAGATCATTCGCGCCTTCGAGAAAAAACTCGGCCAGCCCGATGCCGAGACGTTAGAGCGGCTCAAGGCGGCGCTCGAGGAACTGGGCGCGGTGTTCATCACCGAGGATACGCGCGGTGCCGGCGTGCGGCTGAAATTTACCCAGTCCGAGCGCAAGCGTCTCCAGACACTGGAGAGCGAAGGCGGCATCGTACGGCCCGACGACGTGCCATGACCACGGTCGGCCGCCGCCGCGGGGCCACGCGGCGACAGCCTCCCGCCGCCCCGGACTACTTAACCACGATGGCGACGGTGCCCGACTGGAAGCGCTTCACTTCCGACCCCGTCTTGATGCCGGTGCCGTTGACGGCGCGCGTCGGCACGCGCGCCTTGCACTGATCGCTGACGCGGCTCGACAAGCCGCCATCGGAATATCTCACGATGTCCGATGCGGGAAGCCGGCCCTGGATACTTGCGAAGCTTGGAGCGGGTGCGCTGCAACCGTCAGCCCGGTAGGCGGTGATATGGGCCGTCTGGCCGACCCTCAATTCCCGGGTGACGTCGGCGCTACCGGCGCTGACGCAACCGGACAGCGTCAAAGCCGATATCGCTACAAATGAAAGTTGTGCCTTGCTCATGAGCTTTCTGTTCCTTGCCTGATGTGCGGAGTTCGAACGGCGCGGCAACCGAGGCCCCCTGCCGTCACGGCAGATGGAATGACCGGCGGCTTTCAAAGCACAGCGAAAACAGGGGCAACTTCAGGAAAACTTGGAAAAAACGCCCTCTCGCAAGTTTCTCCCCCCGGCGATTGCAGGTAAGTTTCCGAGGCGGGGTTCACGAGGGTGCGCGTGTGGACGTGAAGGAGCCGGGCGGGTTCGAGAGGTGGCATCTCCTGTTCGATGCGCTTTGCAGGGAACGGGGACACCACAATAACGCAACTCTGGCGAGCGAACTTTGCGCGCGCTCCGGCAGGAACAGGCGCGAGGATTTCGAGGCCGCTAAGAAGCAGCTGCGGACCTGGCGATCCGGGCGGCGCCTTCCCCTGAAGAGAAATGTCGCCGCGCTGGCCCAGATTCTGGAGATTGACAGTGATCCCGAGCTCAAACGTAAATGGCTGCAACTCTATCGCCGCGAACATGCGATGCGCGGCGGCATCGAGCAGATCGAGCATGTCGGCAGCCCTGCCGTTTCATTGTCCACCCGAGGCTGGATACCGGCACGTCGCGGCCTCGTCTTCGCCGGCCTGGCCTTGGCCGGCGGCCTCGGGGTCGCACTGTCATCGGTGGCCGGCAAGCGGCCTGTCGTCCAGCCGGATCTGCCGATCGTCAATTTCGAGGGTCTTGTCAGGGTGCCGACGGGCGCCGGCGTGCTGGTGCACGGCCAGCCGGGCGACTGCGACGGCGCTCCTCCTGACTGGGTGAAGATCGCCGGCGAGATGCCCGCCTCCGACCTCGGAAAGTTCGCAGATGGCGGGCTGGCGAGAAAGGTGGTCAGGCGCTGCGCGGGGGAGAGGGTCGTTCGCGCGGTCAGGTTCACCGGTATCGAGCCCGGAACCGACGGTGTCAGGCTGTTCGGCGATTACATCCGGATCGATGTCGTCGGCGTGCAGCGGCAGTTTGAAAGGAATTCGACCGAGTGACCGAAGATAGATACGCTCTTCTCAATCGCTGGAACGAACTGTTCGACGCGCTGTGCGAGCGCTCGGGGTTCGTCGATAACGCCTCGATCGCCAGCCGGTTCTGCGAGCTGGCCAACAATGGCGGCGGACAGCGCGATTTCGAGACGACGCTGCGTAACCTCAACAACTGGCGTTCAGGCCGGCACATCCCCCGGCTGCGCAGCTTGAGAATCCTGGAGCAACTGCTCAAGCTCGACGAGGATCCGGCTCTGTCGGCGCACTGGCTGGCACTCTATCGACAGGCGGGAGAGGCGGAGGAAGGCGAGGACGTGGCCGGCCACAAGGCCCCTTCCGCCGGCAAGGCGGGCGGAAACGTCAGACAAGACGCGCATGAGCGTCGTCGCTGGTTCGATCCGCAGCGCGTTGTGGTTGGCGTAGCCCTGTTCAGTCTAGGAGTCGGAACCGGCTGGTTGATGGCGTCGGACTGGCGTCCGTGGGGCGGGCCCGCCGATGGCGCGCCGCTCGTCGCCTATACGCCAGAGATACAGATGGCCGTCGGCGAGAGCCGGGTGATCCATGCCGAGCGCGGCGACTGCGGCAGGCTGCCGAGGGATTGGCCCGACGTCGCAGGCGCCTTGCCGGCCTCGTTCACGGGCGTCTTCTCAGATGGTGGCCTCGCCCGCCGCAACAGCAAGTTCTGCGGGGGAGATACTCCCGCACGCGCCATCGTGTTCACAGCGGAGCGGCCCGGCATCGAGGAATTCCTCATCCAGGGCGATTTCTTCAAGGTGACCGTCGCAGAAGCCGAATAGGCCAAGCCCGTCGCGACCGGATGAAGCGAGCCGACGACGCTCGCCAGCCCGCTATGTCGATCGACGTCGCTGCCCCGAATCTGTTCACGATTTAGGGCGGCCTGCATCAGGGCACGATCAGCGTGCCGGCCCCGTGCTCGGTAAACAGTTCCAGCAGTACCGAATGCGGTGTCTTGCCGTTGAGGATGACCACCCCCTCGACCCCGCGCTCGATCGCCTCGATGCAGGTCTCGACTTTGGGGATCATTCCGCCGGAGATGGTGCCGTCCGCGATCAGGGCCCTTGCCTCGGTGACGGTCAGTTCGTCGATCAGTTGCTTGTTCCTGTCCAGCACGCCCGGCACGTCGGTGAGGAACAACAGGCGCGAGGCGTTGAGCGCACCGGCGATGGCACCCGCGAAGGTGTCGGCGTTGATGTTGTAGGTATGTCCGTCGCGACCAGGGGCCACCGGGGCGATGACGGGGATCATCTCGGAACGGGCGAGCAGGTCGAGCAGCGTTCTGTCGACCTCGACGGGCTCGCCGACGAAGCCGAGGTCGAGTACCTTCTCGATGTTGGAATCGGGGTCGCGCCAGGTCTTGTGCGCCTTCTCGGCAAAGACCATGTTGCCGTCCTTGCCGCACAGCCCGATTGCCCATTCGCCCTCGGCGTTGATCAGGGCGACGATCTCCTTGTTGATCGAGCCTGCCAGCACCATCTCGACGATCTCGACCGTCTTGCGATCGGTGACACGCAGGCCGCCTTCGAATTTCGATTCGATGCCCATCTTGGTCAGCATGGCGCCGATCTGCGGTCCGCCGCCGTGCACGACGATCGGGTTGACGCCGGACTGCTTCAGGAGCGCGATGTCGCGGGCGAAGGCCTTGCCCAATTCGATGTCGCCCATGGCATGGCCGCCATATTTCACCACGACAGTCTTGTTCTCGTAGCGCTGCATGTAAGGCAGCGCGGCGGAGAGCAGGCGCGCCTGCTCGGCGGCGGTGGCAAGCTGGTCCGTCGTCATGGCTTCCTCGGTGGGCGTCGGGTCGGCGGCGTCTTAGCGTTAATCGCTATGACGGGCAATCCGCTCCGCGTCAGGCGGGAACATGGAAGGGCGCGCGACGGCGGCCCCATCCAGAAAGGCTTTCCATCTGGGCTGCGAGCGAGAACAGTGTTTCCTCGTCGCCGGGCCGGCCCGCCGCCTGGACCCCAAGTGGCAGGCCGCCGGCCGTGATGTGAACCGGCAGCGCGATGGAAGGCTGACCGGTGACGTTCTGGATCGCCGGCCAATGGGTAAACCACAGGCTCTTGTCCATGAGCTGGCCGAACAGGCTGTCGAACCTGAGCAGGCGGGTGAGCCGCAGCCGGTCGACGAGCGTCTCGACGATATCGTCGGTGCCTTTGGCATCCATGCCGCCCGCGGCCAGCGGCGGATGTGCGATGATCGGCATCAGCACCGCGTCGAATCGGGCGGTCCTTGCCAGCAGAGCGCGCGAAGCCGCTTGTAGCCGCTCCAGCGCCGCATAAATCTCGCCGGCCGAAAGCACCTCACCCATCCGTGCGATGACCCGCGTCGCGCGTTCGACGTCGGGCAGGATATTGCGCCCTGTCCGCGCGGCCTCGCCACGCAGCGTGCCGGCGATCGAGGCGGCTACCACGCGGCAGAAATCTGCCATGAAGGCGCGGTCAACCATCGGCAGGTCGATCTCCTCGACCGCGTGGCCGCCTTCAACTGCAAGGGCGACCGCTTCATCGAGCGCGGTTAGCGTCTCCGTCGATATGTCGAGCCCCAGCGGCGACCCCCGGTAGAAGGCGAGCGAAAGCCTGCCCGGGTCGCGCGCCACCGCTTCGGCAAATGTGCCGTGTGGCGGCCGCGCGACGTAAGGTGTCAAGGTGTCCGCGCCGTGCGTGAGGTCGAGCAGGGTGGCGCTGTCGCGCACCGAGCGCGTTACCGCGTGATCGACCACGAAGCCGTGCCAGGATTCAGACGAAAGCGGAGTTTGCGGAACCCGTCCGCGCGATACCTTCATGCCGACGAGGCCGGTCGCGGCCGAAGGCACGCGGATCGAGCCGCCGCCGTCCGAGGCATGCGCGGCGGGTACGATGCCGGCGGCCACCAGTGCCGAAGCCCCGCCAGACGAGCCGCCGGATGTGTAGCCGGCGTCCCACGGGTTGCGGGTGATGCCGAAGCGGGCCGACTCGGTCATCAGGCGCAGGCCCAGTTCCGGTGCGGTAGAGGTGACGATCGGGATCAGGCCCGCCGCCAGATAGCGTTCCGTGAGCACAGAATCGAAGCCGGGCGTGAAGGACGGCACCCGGCTACCGCCATGGGTTGGAACGCCCTTCTGCGCGATTCCGAGATCCTTGATCGCGAAGGGAACGCCCGCGAGCGGCGCCGCGCGGTCGACCGCAGAGGCACGTTTGCGGGCGCTGTCGTAGGTACGCTCGGCGATGGCGTTGATCTCGGGATTGACCCGCTCTGCGCGGCCGATCGCGGCCTCGACCAGTTCGACCGGCGAAATCTCGCCCTTACGCACCAACGCCGCGAGCCCGACGGCATCCTCCTCCCAAAGCAGCTTCTCGACCGACATGGCTCCCCCCCGACAACCGCTCAACGCTAGCCGTCGACGAAGCGGCGCGCAATGCGAAGTGGCGGCCGGCGGGTGTTCACCGGCTGTTGATTGCAGCGCGAACGCGGCTTGCACTATGCTTGACGATGCACAGGGAGGTGCAGATGACCAGAAGACAACTCCTGCTCGGTTCGGCGGGCGCTGCGGGCCTGATGGCCGCTGGCGGCGGCTTTGTGCTGATGCGTTCCTCCGGCCCTGCCCGGGCAGCGGCAGCAGGCAGCTTCGAGATCGTCAGAACCGATGACGAATGGCGCGCGATCCTGACGCCGGACCAGTATCGCGTGCTGCGCGAGGAGGCGACGGAACGCGCCTTCACCAGCCCGCTCAATGACGAGAAGCGCGCGGGCATGTTCCACTGCGCCGGCTGCGATCTTCCTGTCTATTCGTCCGAGACGAAATATGATTCAGGCACCGGCTGGCCGAGCTTCTGGGAAAGTGAGCCCAACGCCGTCGGCCTGAAGGAAGACAATACCTTGTTCATGACACGCACCGAGTGCCACTGCCGCCGGTGCGGCGGTCATTTCGGCCATGTCTTCGACGACGGCCCGCAGCCTACCGGGATGCGGCACTGCATCAACGGGCTGGCACTGACCTTCAAGCCGGCCGCCACCTGAGCCAAACGAAGCACTTTCCTGGTTCTTCTTTCGCGCGGCATTGTCGCTACAGAGCGGCAATGTCTGCTACCCACGCCATCGACGGCGGCCGCATAAGCCAATGGCGCGCCGAGGCACGCGCCATGCTTGCGCTCGCCTGGCCCATGGTGCTGACCAATCTCGGCCAGACGGCGATGACCACCACCGACGTCATGATGATGGGTCGGCTGGGACCAAACGCGTTGGCGGCTGGCACGCTGGGCGCCAACCTCTATTTCATGCCGATGATCTTCGGCCTCGGGCTGATCCTGGCGGTGTCGCCGATGATCGCCTTCGAACTCGGCCGCAAGCGCCATTCGGTACGCGATGTTCGCCGCACCGTCCGCCAGGGCTTCTGGGTCGCGGCGCTGGTCGCCCTGCCGATCTGGGCCGTGCTGTGGCAGACCGAGGCGATCCTTGTCGCCATGGGGCAGGACCCGGCGCTGGCGGCGGATGCCGGCGTCTACGTGCGGGCCATGCAGTGGGCGATCCTGCCCTTCTATTGGTTCGTGGTGCTGCGCTCCTTCATCTCGGCGCTGGAGCGCCCCGGATGGGCGCTGGTGATCGTCTTCACAACGGTCGCCTTCAACGCTTTCTGCAACTACTGCATCATGTTCGGCAATCTGGGGTTTCCCCGGCTCGGCATCTTCGGCGCAGGCATCACCACCAGCCTGTCGAGCATGCTGATGTTCGCGGGCATGGCGCTGGTGGTGTCGAGGCATCGGATATTCCGCCGCTATCATTTGTTCGGCCGCTTCTGGCGCTCCGACTGGCAGCGCTTCCGCGAGATGCTGCGGCTAGGCCTGCCGATCGCCGGCATCTTCTCCTTCGAGGTCACGATCTTCAACACCGCCGCACTGGCGATGGGCTTGATCGGCGCGGTCTCGCTGGCCGCCCACGGCATCGCCATCCAGATAGCCTCCATCACCTTCATGGTGCCGATGGGCATCGGACAGGCCGCCACCGTGCGCGTGGGCCGTGCCTATGGCGCCGGCGACCGCGAGGGCGTGACCCGCGCGGGATGGACCGCCTTCGTCATGAGCGTCAGCTTCATGTCGATCGCGGCGTTGCTGATGCTGCTCGCGCCGCATTTTCTGATCATGGGCTTCATCGACATCGCGGACCCTGCCAACGCGGCCGTTGCCGCAATGGCGGTGACCTTCCTGGCGCTGGCGGCGCTCTTCCAGATCGTCGACGGTGCGCAGGCGGTTGGCGCCGGCATGCTGCGCGGCCTGCAGGACACGAGCCTGCCGATGATCTACGCGGCTATCGGCTATTGGGGCATCGGCATGCCGCTCGGGGTAGGGCTCGCCTTCTGGGGCGGCTTGGACGGCGTCGGCATCTGGATAGGCCTGTCGACGGGCCTGGCGGTGGTGGCGGTGCTCCTCTTGGCGCGGTGGATTAGGCGCGGGCGCATCATGGACGGTAGGGAGAGCGCCCCATCGGCGGTGGCGATGCCGCTCGCCCCGGCGCCGGCGGACTGACCGGCTGTCCAAACAGGAAACGGGATGCGGTCGAGTTTCCCGACCAGCATCCCGCTTTGATCAATCACCGCAGGGCCAGCGTGCCTTTCCCCCAAGATTTGCCCCCGAACGATCGGGGTCGGCAAGGCCAGCTCCGCTTATAGCGGCTTTTTCACCCATTTCGCGATCACGCCGACGATACCTTCGCGGAACAACATGACGCAGATGACGAAGATGCAGCCCTGTATGATCGTCACCCAGGCGCCGAAAGTGGCGAGGTAGTTTTGCATCGTCACGATCACCGCAGCGCCGGCGATCGGGCCGAACACCGTGCCCATGCCGCCGATCAGTGTCATTAGCACCACCTCGCCCGACATCGACCAGTGTACGTCGGTCAGCGAGGCAAGTTGGAAGACGATCGCCTTCGTCGCGCCGGCCAGCCCGGCCAGCCCCGCCGACAGCACGAAGACGGCAAGCTTGTAGCGATTGACGCGGTATCCGAGCGAGACAGCGCGCGCCTCGTTTTCGCGGATCGCCTTGAGCACCTGACCGAACGGCGAGTGGATGATGCGGTAGATGGCGAGCAGGCCGCTGAAAGTGATGGCCAGCACCACGAAATAGAGAGTGAAGTCGGACCGGAGGCTCAGGAGGCCGAACAAATTGCCGCGCGGCACCGCCTGGATGCCGTCCTCGCCGCCGGTGAAGGGCGCCTGTAGCGAGAAGAAGAACACCATCTGCGCGAAGGCCAGTGTCACCATGGCGAAGTAGATGCCCTGTCGGCGGATCGCCAGAGAGCCGATCGCGAGGCCGAGCACGGCCGCCGCCAGCGTGCCTGCCAGGATGGCGAGCTCGGGCGACAGGCCCCACACCTTGGCGGCATGCGCCGCGACGTAGCTCGCCCCGCCGAAATAGGCGGCATGACCGAAGGACAGCAGCCCGCCATAGCCGAGCAGCAGGTTGAAGGCGCACGCGAACAGGGCGAAGCACAGCACCTTCATGACGAAGACGGGATAGAAGAAGAACGGGGCAACCAGACCTGCCGCCAGCAGCGCGACGAAGATCGCTACGTGATGGCGCGGCATGCCGGCACGCGCCTGCTGGACGGCGATGCCCGTGGTCTCGGTTTCGACGGCGGCCGACATTATGCGGTCCTCCCGAACAGCCCGGCGGGCTTCACCAGCAGCACGATCGCCATGATGACGAAGATCACGACTGCGGATCCCTCCGGATAGAATACCTTGGTGAGGCCCTCGATCAGGCCGAGCCCGAAGCCGGTGACAATGGCGCCGAGGATGGAGCCCATGCCGCCGATGACGACGACCGCGAAGACGACGATGATGAGGTCGGCGCCCATGTTGGGGTTGACCGAATAGATCGGCGCGGCAAGCACGCCGGCGAAGGCCGCGAGTCCCACGCCGAAGCCGTAGGTCAGCGTGATCATGCGCGGCACGTTGATGCCGAAGGCGCCGACCAGCGTCGGGTTCTCGGTGGCGGCGCGCAGATAGGCGCCAAGCCTGGTCTTCTCGATGACGAACCAGGTGCCGATGCAGACCACGAGCGAGGCGACGACCACCCAGGCGCGATAGTTCGGCAGGAACATGAAGCCGAGATTCTGGCCTCCCGAAAGCTGCGGCGGGATCGCATAGGGCAGGCCGGAGATGCCGTAGCTGTTCCTCAACAGCCCCTGCATTATGAGCGCGAGGCCGAAGGTAAGCAGCAGACCGTAGAGATGATCGAGATGGTAGAGCCGCGATATGAGCAGCCGCTCGATGATCACCCCTGTAATGCCGACGATGACCGGGACGAGCAGAAGCGCCGCCCAGTAATTGATGCCGAGATAGGTGAGCAGCATCCACGCCACGAAGGCGCCGAGCATGTACTGGGCGCCGTGGGTGAAGTTGATGATGTTGAGCAGGCCGAAAATGACGGCCAGCCCCAGCGACAGGATCGCGTAGAACGACCCGTTGATCAATCCGAGCAGCAATTGCCCGAACAGGGCCTGCGGCGGGATACCTAGTAATTCGAACATCCGGCGATCCTGCTGTCTGTCAGCCCGTCAGGCGGAGCGCGCGCGTCTGCCGCGCGCGCTCCGTTGCTGAAAAGTGCTTACTGCACCAGCGAGCAGCCACCATCCGCGAGCGGACGGAAGGCTTCCGCTGCCGGGATGGTCGCGACCGTCTCGTAGTAGTCCCACGCGCCCTGCGACTGGTCCGGCGCCTTGACGCGGAACAGATACATGTCGTGGACCTTGCGGCCGTCGGCGCGCACTTCGCCCTGGCCGAACAGCACGTCGTCGGTCCCGAGTTCCTTCATCTTGGCGACAACCGCGGAGCCGTCATCCTTGCTGCCGAGAGCCTCGATGGCCCGCAGGTAGTGAAGCACGCCACCGTAGACGCCAGCCTGGATCATCGAGGGCTTGTTGCCGGTTGCTTCCTGGAAGCGGGCCGACCAGTCGCGCGTGCCCTCGTTCAGATCCCAGTAGAAGCTCTCGGTGAGCACCAGGCCCTGCGCGATGTCGAGGCCGAGCGAGTGCACGTCGTTGACGAACATTAGCAGGCCCGCCAGCGACTGGCCGCCCTGGGTGATGCCGAACTCGGATGCCTGCTTGATCGAGTTGATCGTGTCGCCGCCGGCGTTGGCGAGACCGATGACCTTGGCGCCCGAAGCCTGGGCCTGAAGCAGGAAGGACGAGAAGTCCTGGCCGGGGAAGGGCGTGCGCACGCCGCCGATGACCTTGCCGCCGCTCTTCTCGACCATCGCCGTGGTGTCACGCTCGAGCGCGTGGCCGAAGGCGTAGTCAGCGGTCAGGAAGAACCAGGTGTCGCCACCCGCGCGAACCATCGCGCCGCCGGTGCCGTTGGCGAGCGCCCACGTGTCGTATGTCCAGTGGACGGTGTTGGGCGAGCAGGCCGCGCCGGTCAGGTCGGACGAGGCTGCGCCGGAATTGACGTGTACCTTGTTCTTTTCGCGGGTGATCTCGTTGATCGCGAGTGCGACCGAGGAGGTCGGGACGTCGGCGATCATGTCGACGCCGTCGACGTCGTACCACTGGCGGGCGACGTTCGAGCCGACATCCGGCTTGTTCTGGTGGTCGGCCGAGACGATCTCGACATTGATGCCCTTCGAGGCAGCGTCGAAATCCTCGACGGCCATGCGGGCCGCGATCACCGAGCCTTCGCCGCCGATGTCCGAGTAGATGCCCGAACGGTCGTTGAGCACGCCGATCTTGACCGAGATGTCCTGCGCCAGTGCGCTCGTCGCCATCAGCGAGGCGGCAATCGACGCCAGCAGAAACCTTGTCTTCCTCATGTTTTCTCCTCCGGTTGCGGCGCTTCGTTGCGCGCCTCTTTGCATTCTCACACGCCGAGATAGGCGTGCAGCTTCTCGATGTTCGCCTCGAGGTCCTGATTTGGGATCATGTCGATCACCTTGCCCTGTTCCACCACGTAGTGGCGATCGGCGACCGTTGAGGCGAAGCGGAAGTTCTGTTCGACCAGCACGATGGTAAAGCCCTCCTGCTTCAACCGCGCGATGGTGTGCCCGATCTGCTGAATGATGACCGGAGCCAGCCCCTCCGTGGGTTCGTCGAGCAGCAGCATCTTGGCGCCGGTGCGCAGGATGCGCCCGATCGCCAGCATCTGCTGCTCGCCGCCCGACAACTTGGTGCCTTGGCTTTGCAGCCGCTCCTTCAGGTTTGGGAACAGCTCGAAAATCTGCTCCACGCTCATGCCGCCTGGCCTCACCTCGGGCGGCAGCATCAGGTTCTCTTCCACCGACAGTGACGAGAATATGCCGCGCTCCTCGGGGCAGAAGGCGATGCCTTCGCGGGCGACGTAGCGGGCCGGCGCGTGCATCAGCTCCTTGCCCTGGAAGACGACCGAGCCCTTGCGCTTGGGCAGGATGCCCATCACCGACTTCAGCGTCGTCGTCTTGCCGGCGCCGTTGCGGCCGAGCAGGGTCACGACCTCGCCGGGCATGACCTCGAAATTGATGCCGTGGAGCACGTGGCTTTCGCCGTACCAGGCTTCGAGTTCGCGCACCGCCAGCAGCGGAGTGGCAACACTTGCGCGCGGGCTGGTTGCGAGTGCTGCCTCGGCTCCCGAATGACTAACCATGTCCGGCTCCGATATAGGCTTCGACGACGCGGGGGTCCTTGGAGACGGTGGCGTAGTCGCCTTCGGCCAGCACCTTGCCGCGCGCCAGAACGGTGATGGTATCGGACAGCGAGGCGACGACCGAAAGATTGTGCTCGACCATCAGGATCGTCCGGTTGGCGGAGATGCGCTTGATCAGTGCCGAGATGCGGTCGATGTCCTCATGCGCCATGCCGGCCATCGGCTCGTCCAGCAGCAGCATCTCCGGGTCGAGCGCCAGCGTGGTGGCGATTTCTAGCGCCCGCTTGCGGCCATAGGAGAGATCGGAGGCATTGACCTTCTCGAACTCGGAAAGGCCGACATCGGCGAGCAGCGCGCGCGCCGCATCGTCGAACTGCAACAGCACCTTCTGCGAGCGCCAGAAGTCGAAACTGTCGCCCCGCTGCCGCTGGAGCGCTATGCGCACGTTCTCCAGCGCCGTCAGATGCGGGAATACCGCCGAAATCTGGAACGATCGTACCAATCCAAGCCGGGCGATGTCGGCCGACGACATCGAGGTGATGTCCTGACCCTTGTAGGTGATCTTGCCCCGCGTAGGCGGCAGGAACTTGGTCAGCAGGTTGAAACAGGTGGTCTTGCCGGCGCCGTTCGGCCCGATAAGCGCGTGGATCTGCCCCTTCCGAACCTTCAGGCTGACGCCCTCCACGGCGAAGAAGCCCTTGAATTCTTTAGTCAGATCCTCAGCCGTCAGGATGACGCTGTCACTCATTACGTCCCTCGTACTCACAAGCCGCAGCAGGTTGTGCCGCGTTGATGTCGTGAGCCCTCCTCCCGAGAGGTCTCATGTGGGTTCCCAAGCCACGCGGTCTGCG